>PDWJ01002346.1_pt1 | contig 49755 bp, 39 predicted proteins | sample 1430881 | NCBI WGS metagenome assembly PDWJ01 (sample SAMN01162460, study PRJNA174530) | Oral metagenome, whole genome shotgun sequencing project. | biome: Marine environment; feature: Marine mammal; material: Swab sample of the gingival sulcus; isolation source: swab sample of gingival sulcus...
GCCTGGGCGGCGGGGCGCTCGCCCTGGGCGGCGGCGGGGGCGGCGCTGGGATCGGCGCCCGGCGCCGGATCGGTGGGCGCGGGGCCGGGCTGATCCTTGCCGCAGGCCGCAAGGCCCAGGGTCAAGGCGAGAGCAGCGGTCAGCACGAGGCGCAGAGCCATGGGGAGCCTCCTGGGAGCGTGGCAGCCCTTGATAGGGTGGACCGGGGCAGAGATCAACGCTTTGGCCCGGGGCGCGAATGCCCCTGAGTCGAGCCGGACAGCGCCCTGCGAGTCAGAAGCTGGCGCCGAGGCCGACGCTGCCGTCGAGGGGAAAGTTCAGCTCGCCGATGATGTCGGGCGACAGGACGTAGCTCGACACCGCCGTGGTGATCGCCAGGTACCAGCCCCGCGACAGCTTCACCCTGGCCCCCAGGGCGAACTCTGCGCCGAACCAGATCGCCGGGGCGCCGGCCGTGAAGACGGAGCTGCAGCGCGCATGGGCGGCGCCGAAGTGCTTGCAGTCGACGTCGGTGGTCATGCCGATGCCGCTGGTCGACAGGCCGAGCTCCAGCCCGGTGCGCGCGAAGACCCGCAGGGTCGGCGAGCCGAGGGTGAGGCCCGCGCCGAAGGCGAAGCGCGAGGTGACGAAGACGTCGAGGAGGTCGCCGTTGCCGTCGGGCAGGGTGGCCACCTGCATGCCGCGAAAGTACAGCTGGAGCGCCGAGGTGGGCTCGTAGGTGACCGCGACCTGGCCGCCCACGGACTGGATGAAGTCGCGGGTGCGCTTGTGGATGAGCCACAGACCGTGGGAGTAGCCGAGGTCGACGAACCAGCGCTCGCGCTGCGGGGCCTTGAGGCGCTGCTCACGGTCGGCCTCGACGGCGCAGGTCGACCAGGCGGCGACGAGGCGATCGAGGCGGTCGGCGGCGAGCTCCGGGTCGGCCAGCGAGACGCGATCGCTGCTGGCGATGCTGCGCAGGCGGCGATCGTAGACCGCGACGCGCAGGACCAGGGCGTCGGGCGGGCCGTCGAGCAGCGCGGTGACCAGGATCTCGACGCCGAGGGCCTTGGCGAGCCCCTCGAGGCGGTCGATGGGCCAGCGGTTGGCGAGCTTGTTGAGCTGCCCATAGATGTCGGCCTGGGCGCCGGTCAGGGCGTTCTCGACGTCGGGCGGATAGTAGCCGGGCTCGAAGCGACGCGAGGCGTCGAGGTACAGGGTCTCGCGGAAGGCGACGTGGGCGCGCCCGGGGTCGCCCAGCTCAGCCAGGACGAGGCCACGGTAAAGGGCGACGTCCGCGACGGCGTCGGGCTCGGCGACGTCGGCGAAGACCTCGCGGTACAGCTCGCGGGCGCGGTCCAGCTCCCCCAGGCCCTCGGCGGCCTGCAGGTCGTGGTAGCGGGTGAGCCCGAGCTGGGCGTAGCGCGCGGCCAGGCGCGAGGTGCGGCGGTAATCCCGCCCCTGGGTGAGGCGCTGGGTGAGGACCTCCGCGCGCATCACGCGCAGCTGATCCCGGTTGGCCAGGGTGGCCTCGAGCAGGCGCTGCCAGCGGCCGGCGGCCTCGCGCGCCCGGCGGACCGCGGGGCGCTCGTCGAAGAGGTCGGCCCCCACACGGCCGTAGTAGCGCACGGGCAGGACGCCTACGGTGAGCTGCTGCCACCCGCCGCCGGGCAGCCCCTCAGCCGCCGAGGCGGCGGCCGGGGTGAGGACGCCGGCCACGGCCGCCCATAGCAGGGCCCCCCCGGCGCGACCCAGGCGGCGGCTCACTCGCACGCCTGGCGATCCTCCGGGATGAAGCGATCGAGGAGCTCGAGGGTGAGGTCGACGCTGTCGCCGCTGCCGTCGGTCTTCGAGACCGTGCCGACCAGCAGGGGCCGGTCCTCGGCCTCGTCGGTCTCGAGGGTGAGCTCCCACAGCCACACGGAGTCGTCGCAGGGGAGCGCCGTGGTGGCCCGGAAGGTGCCCGCGTCCAGGTCGACGCTCTGGTGGTCGATGAAGGCGCATGGGCAGGGTCCCACCACCACGCCAGCGGCGTTCGCGAAGTAGGCGACGCCGGTGACCTCGGGGCCGTAGTGGCCGACGGCCAGCTCCGGTCGGCCGGCGATCCACCCGCTGTCGAGGACGCTCCTTGAGATCCAGCGCCCGCCGAACATCGTGCTCGTGTCGGCGCACCCGCCGAGGAGCACGGTGAAGGCCAGGGCCAGGAGGGGGCGGCGACTCATGGGGCCGAAGTATCACGCGCTGGCAAGGCTTGACAACGCGGGCGCGCGGCCGGCAACTTTGCGCCTATTGATGACCCAAGGACAAGGGCGCACCTTTGGTCGGCGACAAGGCGGCGATCGCGGTCCTCGGACCGGCAGATGACGGGAGCGAGCGAGCGGCGACGATGGCCGAGGCGGTCGGCGCGGAGCTCGCCCGGCGGGGCTACGTCACCGTCGTGCGCGGAGACGGCTCGGTGGCGCGGGCCACGGCGGCCGGGGTCCACGCCCATTCCGGTCAGCTCTGCGCCATCTCGTGGCCTGGCCACGACGGGCTCGCGGACGCGGCCACCGGCAAGCCCGACTTCCAGGCGGACCCGCTGCGCGCCCTCGCCCGCGTCCTGGACCTCGCCGACGGCGTCATCCTGCTCCCGGGCGGCCTCGGCACCGTGGTGACGATGCTGCAGATGTGGCTCTACGGCCAGCAGCCTCAGGCGCCCTATCGCCAGACGGTGCTCCTCGGCTCCGAGTGGGGCCCGCGCGTACCGGCGATCATCGAGGTCCTCGAGCTCGACACCCAGATGTCGACGCTGGTGAGCTACGCGCAGGAGCCGAAGGCCGCCGTGGAGGCCTTTCGCTACTACGTCAGCTCCCCAAAGGGGCGCTCCAGCTGAGGCGCGCGAGGTCGGGCCGGGGCCGTGGTCCGCGTGGTTGGTTCGCGTCGTTGGTTCGCGTCGTTCGTTCGCGTGGTTCGCTCGAACGCTGGTGAGAGCTCGGCCCTACTAGCGCATCAGCTTCTTGGTCGGCCGCTTCGGGCCCTTCTTGGGCTTGGCCAAGACAGCCTCGTTGACCTTGCCATCGGTGCCCGGATCACCCTTGCCTTTGCCCTTGCCCTTGCCTTTGCCGATGTCGGCGTCGCCGGGCTTGATCTTCTTCTTCACGCCAGGTCCGGCGACGAAGACGATCCAACCGAGCAGGCGGCGTTTGGCGTCCCGGCGCCACTTGAGCTTGCGCTCGATCTCGTCGAGCAGGCTCAGCATCCGGCGCAGCAGCGTGAGCAGCGCCTTGGCGCTGGAGTCGCTGCTCTGGCGCGCCTCCAGGCGCTCCCTCACCGAACGCAGCTTCTCCTTGTCGCGGGCGAGCTCCTGGACCCACATCTCGAGCTTGCCGAGCTCCTCGGTCTGCTCGGCCTCGCGCTCGACCAGCTGCCAGTAGCGCAGGAAGTCGTTGTGCCCGGCCATCTGGGTCCGAGACGAACTCAGGCGTGACAGAAACTGCTCGCGGTACCACTGCAGGTCTTGGCTGCGCTCGGGCATGACCTCGGCAAGCTCTCGCGTCGTGGGTTGGCGTCAAAGGTCGGCGCGACGCCCCGGCACAGCGAGGTCAGGTGGGGTCGCCAGGAGCACCAAGCTCACTCGCCTCCCGGCTCCATCGACGCGCTGTCGTGGCGACCCGCCGGAGTCGTATCCAGACCCGGGTCCCTCACATCTGGAAGGCCTACGCGTTCGAGGACCCTCCGGCTCGGGCGCCCTGAGGTTGGTGGATGTCGTCGCGACTGAGGCCGCCGCTGACGCCAATGACGCTGCGGGACGGTTTGCTACCTGGTGGACTCGCCAGCGCACCTGAGTCTATCCGACCAGGGCGTCGACCGATGCCTGCCGGAGCAGGCGGGCGCAGCCTACCAGACCTCCTCGCGCGGCGCCACGCGGAAGAGCTTGCCCGCGGCCTGGCACTCGCGCTTGGCGGCGTCCTCGAACAGGTCCATGGACAGGGGCAGGTCGCGCGACGCGGCCCGGTACGCCGCGCGCAGGACGGCGTTCTTGATCGAGCCGCCCGACAGCTCGAAGTAGCGGCCGAGGTTGTCGAAGTCGACGTCGGGCGCGATCGGCGCGCCCGAGGGGATCATCGCCTTCCAGATGGTCGCGCGGGTGTCCGGCTCGGGGAAGGGGAAGTTGATCTTGAAGGACAGACGCCGCTCGAAGGCCTTGTCGAGGGATCGCTTCAGGTTCGTCGTCAGGATCGCCAGCCCGTCGTAGCGCTCGATGAGCTGCAGCAGGACGTTCGTCTCCATGTTGGCGAAGCGATCATTGGAGCCCTTGACGTCCACGCGCCGGGCGAACAGCGAGTCCGCCTCGTCAAAGAGCAGGATCGACTGCGACCCGCGCGCCTCGGCGAAGACCCGCGTGAGGTTCTTCTCGGTCTCGCCGATGTACTTCGACACCACGTTGGCGACGTTGACCCGATACAGGCCCAACCCCAGCTCGGCGGCGATGACCTCGGCGGACAGGGTCTTGCCGGTGCCCGGCTCGCCGTCGAAGAGCGCCGACAGCCCCCGCCCCTTGTTGAACTTCTTGCCGAAGCCCCACTCGCGGAAGACGATGGATTGGGCGCTGACAGCCTCGATGATCTCGACGATCTGGGCCTTGATCTCCTGCGGGAGGATGAGGTCGCTCAGGCGCAGGTCCGCCACGTCCCTGTCGGCCAGCTCGTTGAGGCGGTGGCGCAGCTGACTGTAGCAGGCCGTGATGAGATCCTGTTGGGTGACGGCGGGGTCCGCCTGGCCCGCCGCGGCGCGACCCGCAGCGGTGCCGGCCGCCAACAGGGCGGCGTTCTTGATGTAGCCGCCGGTGAACTCGAAGCGGCGCGCCAGGTAGGCGACGTCGACGTCGGGCGCGCAGGGCAGCGAGGGCGGCAGGTGCGCCGCCCAGATCGCCTCGCGCAGGGCGGGCGAGGGGCTCGCGCATGAGGTTGTCGAGGTTGGTCTCGAAGCTGCGATCCTGTCCCGTCAGCCGCGCCGTATCCACCAACAGCAGCCGGCGGCCGAGCTGGTGCGCCACCGCCCGAGCCGTCAGCGTCTTGCCCGTGCCCGGCGGGCCCGAGAACAGCATCGTGACGCCGCGCCCATAAGGGATGGCCTCGCGCAGGCCCCAGGCGTCGAGGGCCGCCAGGTACTGATCGTGGAGCGCGACCAGCTCGACGATGCGTTTCTTGTCTTCATAGGGCAGGATCACCCGCTCCAGGGTCTCGGTCGGCTCGACCAGGCGCGAGAACGACTGCAGAGACTCGTCCTCGCCCTGCTGACCGAGCAGCAAGGTCACCAGGCGCGCGGGCAGCCGCAGCTCCAGCGCCAAGAACTCGTCGCCGGCCTCGGCCACGCCCCGCCCGACGAGCAGCAGGTTGTGCTCGAGCAGCCGCCCCGAGCGCGTGAAGGCCTGGCGTGCCTGGACCCGCGCCTCGAAGCCGTCGACGAGCAGCGTCAGGGCCGCGTCCACGTCGAGGGGCGCCCGGTAGCTCGACCCCTTGACGCGGCCGTAGAGCCCGTTGAAGGAGCCGTCGACGGCGGGGGCGAGGGCGAGGAGCAGGACGTCGCGCTCGAAGTCGTCGAGGCCGAACTTTGCCTGGATGTCGTGCAGCGCGGGCGGCGGGCTGGTCTTGTCGAGCTTGGACGCGTGGCGGCGGCGGCGCTTGCTCAGCTCGGCGCGAAGGGCCTTGACGTCGACCTCCTCCTCGCTCAAGGCCTGGACGGGGTCGCGTGGGATCAGGCCGTCCTCTTCGCGCTGGGCGATGCGGATCCGCCCGGCGAGGCGGACGATCTCCAGGGCCGCGCCCAGAAACTCAAGGTCGCTCTTGTAGCCCGTGACCGCCATCTTCGCTCCCCTGTGGCTGCCGCTGCGCCGGGTCGCCCGGAATACCTGGCCGCCGGATCGACTCTCAGCTCTACCGCCGCTATTGGCGGCAGGCGCGCGCTTAGAGGTACCATCCGCCACGATGCTGAAGCTACCGCCGAAACGCTATCGCTTCCCAACCGCGTGCTTTGCGGTGGTGGCGGTGCTGACGCTGTTCGTCGACCTTGGCGACCGTGGCCCGCACTTTGCGCCAGCGGCGGCCAAGACGGACCGCGCCGGGACGTACGACCTGGCCAAGGCGCGCAACCTCGCCCGCGTGATCGGCCACATCCGCGCCCACTACGTCGACCCGACCCGCGTCGACCCCAAGGAGATGGCGATCGCGGCGCTCAACGCCGTGCAGCAGTCGGTGCCCGAGGTGATGCTCGATGTCCAGCGCACCGGCCGCGGCGTGCCCCGCGCCGTCGAGGTGACCGTCGACGACACGCGCAAGCGCTTCCCCCTCGACCGGGTGGGGGACCTCTACGAGCTCAACTGGAAGCTCATGGATGTCTTCGACTTCCTCGAGCGCCACCTGCCGCCCACCGTCGACCTGCAGGAGCTCGAGTACGGCGCGATCAATGGGATCCTGAGCACCCTCGACCCCCACTCGCTGCTGCTCCCGCCGCGGGTCTACCGCGAGCTGCAGCTCGGCCAGAAGGGTCACTTCGGTGGCCTCGGCATGGTGGTCTCCATGGAGGAGGGGCTCCTGACCGTCATGTCGCTGATGCCCGGCACCCCGGCCGCCGAGGTCGACGTGCGCGTCGGCGATCGGATCGTGCAGATCGGGGCCGAGTCGACGATCAACATGACCCTCAATGAGGCCGTCAACCTCATGCGCGGCGAGGCCGGCTCCAGGGTCACCCTGTGGCTCAAGCGCGACGGCTGGGATGCTGCGCGTCCGGTGCCCATCACGCGCCGGGAGATCCAGGTCCCCAGCGTGACCGGCCACTCCCTGCCCGACGGGCTCGGCTACGTCTACATCCGCAACTTCCAAGACAACACCGTCGACGGGCTCCACGAGGCGCTGGCCGACCTGCGCGCCCGCAAGGGCGGCCTGACGGGGCTGGTCATCGACCTGCGCGACAACCCCGGCGGCCTGCTCGACAAGGCCATCGGCGTGTCCGACCTGTACATCCCCCACGGGACCCTGGTCACGACCGTGCGGGAGGGCGGCCGCGAGCGCGAGGAGAGCCACGCGACCCACGCGGACACCCTGACCACCATCCCGCTGGTGGTGCTGGTCAACCGCAACTCCGCCTCCGCCTCGGAGATCGTGGCCGGTGCCCTCAAGCGCAACGACCGCGCGGTGATCCTCGGCGAGCGCAGCTTCGGCAAGGGCTCGGTCCAGGTCGTGTACAAGATCGACGAGGCCGCCCTGAAGCTCACCGTCGCCCAGTACCTCACGCCCGGCGACGTCTCCATCCAGGGGGTCGGCATCGTCCCGGACGTCGAGGTGCGCCCCATCGACACCTCGCCGAACCACCTGGCGCTCCACCTGCACGACGGCGAGACCCTGGGCGAGGCCAGCCTCGACAGCCACCTGTCGAGCTCGCTCACCAAGCTCATCAAGCCCAGCGTCCGGCTGCGCGTCATCGACCGCGGCGAGCCCCAGGCGCACCTTCGGCGCCAGGGCGAGGCCTTCGAGCACGACGCGCTGACCAAGCTCGCGGCGGATCTTCTAAAGGCGGCCCCCGCGCCGAACCGCAAGCAGCAGTTGGTTCAGGCGGCGGGCTTTTTGGAGCGGCGTCAGGCCGCCGAGTCCCAGGCGCTCGTCAAGGCGCTGGCGGGCCAGGGCGTCGACTGGCAGCCGGGGCCCATCCCGCCTCGCCCGCGCGCCGCCGTGCGGCTCAAGATCACGCCCAAGTCGGGTCAGGGCGGCCCTCTGCGCGCGGGCGACGTGGCGCGGGTCACCGCCGAGGTCGACAACACGGGCCGGCGGCCGCTCTTTCGCGTGCTGGGCGAGCTGCGCTCGGAGATCGGGCGCCTCGACGGGCGGGAGCTTGCCTTTGGTCACATCCCGCCGGGCGGCACCGTGCAGCGGACCCTGACGGTGAGGCTGCCGCGGAGCTTGCCGGCCACGGGCGACGAGGTGACGCTGTCCCTTTACAGCGAAGACAAGGCGCTCGGCCAGCGGGGCGCCGCGATCGTCGAGGTCGACCCCCTGCCGCGGCCGGCCTTTGCCCACAGCGTCCGCGTGGTCGACCCCAAGGGCAACCGGGACGGGCTCATCCAGCGCGGCGAGGAGATCGGCCTCGAGGTGCGGATCACCAACGTCGGCGAGGGCGCCGCGGACAAGCTCATCGCCACGGTCAAGAACGAGAGTGGCCAGGACGTGTTCATCAACGCCGGGCGCGAGGCGCTGGGGCAGCTGGCGCCGGGCGCCTCGGTGACGGCGCGCTTCCGCCTGACGGTGCGCGAGTCCCTCAAGGCGCGCAGCGTGCAGCTGCGGCTGCGGGTGACCGATCGAGGGCTCAAGACGTGGACCCACGACGACCTGACGGTGCGGGTGTTCCCCAGCGGCATGCCCGAGCGTCAGCGCCGCGCCGGCGTCGTCAGTGTCGGAGCGGCCCCGGCGCCCATCCGCGCTGGCGCGCACCGGGACGCACCGGAGATCGGCGAGGCCAACCCGGGCGCCGTGCTGGCGCTGGTGGCCGCCGCTGGTGACTGGCTCGAAGTGAGCTGGGAGGACGGCGAGCTCGGCCCGCAGACGGGGTGGGTAGCGGCCAAGCGGGTGAGCACCGGCGAGCAGGGAGGGCCGACGCCCGAGGCGGTGACCCGCATCCTTCATTACCAGCCGCCGGAGCTGGCGCTCGACACGCCGGCGCTGGTGACGGCCGAGGCGACGCTGAAGCTCAGCGGCGTGGCGCGCTTCGCCGGGCACGGCCAGCAGCGGCGGCACCTGTACATCTTCCGTGGCAAGGACAAGGTGTTCTTCCAGTCGGCGAAGTCGGCCGAGGCGCGCCGAGACGAGCTGCCCTTCGAGGCCGACGTCTCCCTCGTTCCCGGCGCCAACGCCTTCACCGTGGTGGCCCGCGAGGGCGAGGACCACATCACCCGTAGACAGTTCACCGTCTTCCGCACGACGAAGTAGCGGTGGGTTGCCCACAAGCACGACGAGAGCAGAGAGAGCGGCCATGAGGACAACGCATAGGAGTGGGTTGGGGGCGCTCGTGGCGGCGCTGGCGCTGACGCTGGCGGCGCCGGGCCTGGCGGCGGCGGCTGAGGGCGGCGGCGACGCGGCCGACAAGGCGCGAGCCCGGGCGCAGCGCGACTACAACAAGGCCGTGCGGCTGACGCGGTCGGGGCGGGCAGGGGCCGCCCTCGAGCTGTACGAGCGGGCGCTGCCGCACATGAACTACTCGAGCGATATCTTCTACAACCTCGTGCACGTGTGCGATGCGGCGAAGAGGTGGGACAAGGTCGTCAAATACGCCCAGGGCTTCATGCATCTCGAGCCAGGGAGCGGCGACGCCAAGGAGATCTCGAGCAAGATGAGGGCTGCCCTCAAGCGGCTCGAGCGCACCGGCCGCGTGCCGGTGGCGGTGGTCTTCGACGTCACGCCTGAGCGCACCGAGGTCTTCGTCGACCAGGTGCCCGTCGCCTCGAACAAGGTGACCGAGGTGCTGCTGTTCCCGGGCGAGCACGTCGCGCGGGCCGAAAAACTCGAGCACCACCCGTGGGAGCAGCGCTTCGTGGTCGAGCACGGCAAGCCCCAGACCATCAAGGGCGCCTTGGAGAAGAAGGTCTACATGGGCTCCCTGAAGATCGTCACCGACCCGCCCGAGGGCGTGGAGGTCTTCATCGACGATGAGCTCGTCGGCGTCACCCCCCTCGAGCCGCTCAAGCTTCGAACGCTCAAGTACCTCGTGCGCTTCGACAAGCCCGGCTACGATCGCTGGATCCGCTACGTCACCATCGACAAGGACCAAGAGTACGAGCTGAAGCCCGTGCTCGAGCGGACGCGCGCGCCCAAGCCGTAAGCGCGCGCGATCCTCGCTACTGGTAGCGCCGCAGCTGCCCCGACCTGAGGCGGCTGAAGTAGTCGCGGGTCAGGCGCCGCAGCCGCGGGGTCAGCAGCAGGATGGCGATCAGGTTCGGCACGGCGACCAGCCCCAACATCGCGTCGGAGAAGTCGAGCACCGGGCCGAGCTTCCAGACCGAGCCGATGAAGACGAGGGCCACGAAGAGGAGGCGGTAGGGCAGGATGGCCCGGCGGCCGAAGAGGAATTCGACCCCCTTTTCGCCGTAGTAGGACCAGCTGATCATCGTGCTGATCGCGAACATGAAGACGGCGATCGGGATGAGGATGGAGCCGAAGCCGTGGAAGGCCGAGTCGAAGGCGGCGGCGGTCAGCGGCGCGCCCTCGAGGCCCTGCTGGGTCCACGCGCCGGACAAGAGGATGACGAGGCCGGTCATGGTGCAGATGACGACGGTGTCGATGAAGGGCTCGAGCAGGGCGACGACCCCCTCGCGCACAGGCTCGTCGGTCTTGACCGCGGCGTGGGCGATGGCGGCGGAGCCGAAGCCGGCCTCGTTGGAGAAGGCCGCGCGGCGGAAGCCCTGGATCAGGACATCCTTGATGACGACGCCGAGGACGCCGCCGACGGCCGCGGAGACGCTGAAGGCCTCGGTGAAGATGGCGCCGAAGACCTCGGGGAAGCGCTCGATGTTGACCCCGATGACCGCGAGGGCCCCGATGACGTAGATGGCGACCATCGTCGGGACGAGCTTGTCGGTGACGTTTCCGATGCGCTTGATGCCGCCGACGATGACGAGGCCCACCAGGCCCACGAGCACCAGGCCCACGACCCAGGTCGGGACCCCGAAGCTGGCCGACCACAGCGCCGCCGCCTGGTTGGCCTGGAACATGTTGCCGCCGCCGAAGGAGGCAAAGGTGATGAAGACGGCGTAGGCGACGGCCAGCGGGCGCAACAAGGGCGGCAGGTGCTTGGCCATGTAGTACATGGGGCCGCCGGCGACGGAGCCGTCCTCGCGCACCTCGCGGGTCGCCGTCGCCAGGGTGCACTCGCTGTACTTGGTGGCCATGCCGAGGAAGCCGCAGATCCACATCCAGAAGATGGCGCCGGGGCCGCCGTTGGTGACGGCGACCGCGACGCCGGCGATGTTCCCCAGGCCCACGGTCGCGCTGAGCGCCGCGGTCAGGGCCTGGAAATGGTTGATCTCGCCTTCCTCGTCGGGGTTGTCGTAGTGGCCCCGGATGACGCTGAGGGCGTGACGGAAGCCTCGGAGCTGAGGGAAGCCGTTGACGAGGGTGAGGATGAAGCCCGCGCCGACGAGCAGGATCACCAGCCACGTGCCCCAGACGGACTCGGCCAGGTGGTCCATGGCGTCGCCGATCCGGTGGACGGTGCCCTCGACGGGGAGCCAGACGGCGCCGAGGTCGTCGGGCCCGACCACCGGGATCGCCACGTCGGTGTCGCCGTCGGCGGGGGTCGTGAGCACCAGGCGGCCGGGCTCGGTGCGGCTGGGGGTGACGACGGCGTCGCCGAAGCGCACGGCGGTCACGGCGTCGAGGCCGCTGCCGACCAGCTCGACCTCGTCGCCCGGCATGAAGCGCGAGGTGTCGGCGCCCCGACCCGCGGCCGCCCCCGCGGCGGCGCGCACGCCGACCACGGTGGGGCCGCTCGCGGTGGCCCAGGTCAGGCCTCCGTAGCGGGTCAGCTCCGCGACGAGGGTGGGCGCGACCGCCACCGAGGGGCAGCCCGCCACGGCCTGCACGGCCACGTCGCCGTCGAGCATCGGCAGGTAGAAGCGGTAGGCGCCGCCGGCGGTGACGCGGGTGCGCGGGGCCTTGCCGCCGAGGGCCGAGCCCTGGACCAGCACCGAGACGTCTTGGGGGTTGAAGTGGAACTCCTGGCGCTGCTCGCCGCCGGTGACGCCGACGTAGACGATGAGCGGGCAGCCGTCGCTGGGGGCGGGGGCGCCTTGGACCTCGCCGACGAGGTGGGCGCCGTCGTAGGCGAGGCGCAGGGTCGCGCCCGCGGGGCCGGTGATGGAGGCGACCTGATCGCCGGGGAGGGCGGCGAGCGAGGTGTCGACAGAGACGCTGTCGGGCGCCGCGGCCCGCCGGCCCTCAGCGACGGGGTAGCTGGCCGGGGTGGGCTTGTCGCAGGCGACCAGGCCGCTCAAGGCGACGGCGACCAGCAGCGACGAGCGGGTCATGGCGCTTCGCAAGGCTCCTCCATGGTGTGGTGGCCACGAGGACTAACCCGCGATTCCGGGCCGCTGCAAGGGGCCGCGCGGTGGGGGCGGTCGGGGCGGATCGGGGGCCGTCGCTCAGGGGGCGGATCGGAGGCCGTCGCTGGACCTCGCTCGGAGCCCGGCGCCGTCGAGGCGGGCGGTGAGGTGTGGCGCGCCCGCCGCCGGGCTGTGGCGCGGCTGTCGGCGCGACGAGGTCAGGCGCGGCCCCGGGCTGCGCGGTCCACGAGGGCCTTGCGCTCGAGGCCTGTCGCAGGCGATCGTCGAGGCGTGAGCGCAGCGAACGCCCAGGGCTGGCACCCTGAGTCCCGCTTCACCGTGGTGGACGGGGTGCGCTGTCACTACCTCGACCTCGGCCCGCGGGGTGCGCCCCCGCTGGTGCTGATCCACGGGATCGCGGTGTCGAGCTGGAACTGGCGCCACAACCTGGCCCGGCTGTCGCGGCGACGGCGCCTGATCGTCCCCTGCCACAAGGGCTTCGGGTGGAGCGGCCGTGACCGCGGCGACTACAGCGTCCGAGGGCTGGCGCGCTTCGTCCTGGGCCTGCTCGACCAGCTGGGCGTCGAGCGGGCGGACTTCGCCGGCAACAGCCTCGGCGGGGCCGTCTCCACCTGGATCGCGACGCACCGGCCGGCGCGGGCGCGGCGGGTGGTGCTCATCAACCCGGCGGTGCTGAAGAGCCAGCGGCCCTGGAAGCTCCTCCACACCCAGATCCCGGCCCTGGGCCCGGTCTACAAGCGCCTGGTGACGCCGACGGTGATGCGGGCCGGCCTGGCCGCGCTCGCCTACCGCAACCTGCGCGTCGACAGCGGCTACATGGCCAACTTCTGGGGCCCCCTGTCGGTCCGCGGCTCCATCCAGACGATGCTCGCTGTCGCCCGCCAGCTGCCCGGGAGCCTCGAGGATCTCGACGCCCACGTCGAGCAGATGAGCCAGCCGACCCTGGCCGTGTGGGGCGAGCGCGACGGGGTCCTGCCCGTGCGCGGGGGCTTCGAGCTGGCGCGGCGCGTCCCCGACTGCCGCCTGGTCCTCTTCGAGCGCTCGGGGCACTGTCCCCACGAGGAGGAGCCCGAGCGCTTCGATGCCCTGGTCGACGCCTGGCTCCTCGACGAGGGGTGACGAGGGGTGACTCGCGCCGCTGACCTCTGATAGAAGCGGCCGCAACGAGTCACGGCAGCAGGAGAAGCAACGTGGTCGAAGACGTCGATGATCTGTCCGTTCAGTACGAGGAAGGCGGCGAGGTGGTGGTCGAGGAGCTCGACAAGGTGATCCTGTCGAAGGGCGCCTGGGCCACGGTCATCTTCAAGTACCGCGAGGCGGACCGCCGCACGGGCGAGATGGGCAAGGTCAAGTTCACCATTCGCCGCTACCAGAAGCGCAACGGCGCCTACCGCCAGCAGAGCAAGTTCAACATCTCCAGCATCAAGCAGGCCACGGGCATCCGCGAGGCCCTCGATCGCTGGATCGCCGAGGGCGAGTAGCCCGCTTGGCGCGGGCCTGATGACGGGGATGGGGTGATCCAGGCGCGCCGGCCGCCGCCCACGGCCTCGCAGCCGTCAGCTCATGGGTCGAGGAAGGCGCGCCAGCCGTCACCCACGATCTCACAGTCGTCGGCCTCCTGCTCCCAGCGGGCCAGCTTGTGGGCGAAGCGCACGGCGGCCGGGCCCTCGAAGGTCTTTGCGATGCCCGGCACCAGCGTGAGGCCCCGGTGGATCTCTTCGGCGACGGGGCGCTCCTCCTCGGGCTCGCGGATGGCGACCTCGTCGCCGACGACGATCATGCGGTTGCGGATGACCATGCCGATCACCGGGTCGCCGTAGACGACGCGGCCCTCGGCCGTGATCGCGTCGCCGTCGACGTCGACGTAGACGCCGGGGCGGGGCTCGGAGAGCACGGACTTGGGCAGGCGATCGGTGTTGATCCGCACGGGGATCTTGCCCTCGAGGGCGGGCAGGGTCTCGATCACCAGCTGGTAGGTGTCCTCCCGGGCATACTTGTCGCCGCGGATGAGGCGGGTCAGCTCGCCGGCGGCGAGGCCCGTCTCGTCGCGGAGGGGGCGCAGGACACCATCGACGATGCACAGGCCGTTGCCGAAGCGCTCGTCGACCTCGGGCTCGGTGCGGATGATGAGCATCACGCCGTCCTCGCCGTGGTCCTCGACGGCGGCGACGAGCTCGACGGGCTCGGGGCTCGCGCTCACTCGGTCGTTGTCGACCCGCACGTCCTTGGCCTCGGCGAGGGCGGTCAGCAGCGCTTCGATGCGGCCGCTGTGCAGGACGCCGCCGTGGGCCCCGCCGCGATCGATGACCTCCTGGACGACGACGTCGGCGGCGGTGGACGCCACCGGGAGCTCGCCGCTGGCGTCGTCGCCGGTGAGCGGGCGGTCCAGCGCCACCTCTTCGGCGCCATAGACGACGACCCGCGTGAAGCTGAGGCCGTAGTCGTTGCGCACGAAGCGGTAGCGGACCAGGCCCGGCTGACGCCGGCGGCTCGGCGGCTTGATCTGGCGGACCGGCTCGCGGCGGCGGCGCGAACGGGCCGGGGGCTCGGGCTCGTGGCGGCGGCGGGCGCGGCTGACGGGCGCGGCGCGGCGCCGGCTCCCAGTCGACCGCGAAGGCCGGCGCGGCTCGGGCTCGGGCTCGGGCTCGGGTTCGGGCTCGGGGATGGCGCGCGGCGGGTGCCGCTCGAGCAGCCGGTCCACCGTCTGCATCGCGACGCCGGAGGCCTTGGCCGCCTCCAAGGCGAGCGCCGCGGCGACGACGTGCTCGCACACCGTGGCCGGGCTCTCACAGTCGCACTCCCACTCGTCATCCAACGGGTAGAGGGAGACCTCGTAGGGGGGCATACCCGACGACGGGATCACCGCGAGGATGACCTCGTCCTCGAGGGACTCGACCAGGGCCACGAGCTGCTGGCTCACCAGCCGCTCGGCGGCGGCGCGCTCGGTGTTCCGTTGGGTGCGCTTGAGGATCGCGTCGTACAGGGAGTCGCTCCTGGTCGGGTCGGCGAGCGGCGGTCACGGGCGCCGCGCGGGTGCCCATGTGTCATACACGAATGCGGCGGCCTTGTGGGCTGCGAGTCGGGGGCAGGCGGCAGCAGGTCCCGCCGCCGGCCCGCCCATGGCCGCGCGGGACGGTCAGGTCCGCCTAGGGCAGCCTTTGCGCGGTCAGCGGCGCGTCGGCGGCGGTGACCAGGTCGCCGACGGCGTGGACAACGAAGGGGCCGGCGTCCGTCGGCGTCGGGGTGTGGGCGGGCCGTGGGCCCGGGAGCGCGCGGCCGAACACCCCGTCGAGCCAGACGGCGCAAGGGTCGTCGAGGTCCGGGCAGAGGCTCCGAAGCCGCGTCATCAGGCTCACCCCGAGGCGGCTGTCGTCGAGCTGGACGCTGGGTCGAGGCTCGGCGGGCAGGCCGGGGCCGCCGAGCTCCGCGGCGTCGATCCCCAGCGCGGTGCGGGTCACGACGACGGGGATGCGGACGACGTCCTCGGCCTGGGCCCGTCGCTGGATCCAGTCGACGAGGCCGTCGACCGGGGTGAGCGGCGCCTGCTCGGGCGAGGTCGCCGCCGGGGTGGCCGCGGAGCAGCTCATGAGCCCGAGCCCGAAGGTCGATAGGATCAGCGCGCGCATCAATCGGCTCCCGACAGGTCGCGGGTGTGGGCGCCGGCGCCCTCGAGGAGCTCGCGGTACCAGGCAGCGGTGGCGGCGGTGCGGCCCTCGAGCGCCCGCGTCCCCCAGACGACGCTCAGGGTGCGCACGGTGCCGTCGTGGGTCTTGGTGCGCTGGGAGTCTTTGACAGGACCGCCGCAGGGGCCGTCGGCGTCTTGCAGGCTCACGAGGCCGCCGATGTCGATGACCTGGCCCGCTGGGTTGAAGACATAGCGGGTGTCGGGCTCACAGACGGCGATGCGCCAGGGCGCGGCGGCGAGATCGGCGTCGACGACGCTGATGGGCAGGCCGCTGTGGTAGCTCGCGACGTTGCAGGCGTCGACGACCAGGTTGATGCCCTTGTCGGGGCCGAGCCGGCCCTGGGCGACCGCCTTGAGCAGGTACTCGCTGGCGGGCTTGTTGCGGCCCGTAGGCTTGAAGCCCCCGTGGCGCAAGAGATCCCGCACCGTCCTCTTGACGGTGTCGTCGCTTCGGATGGGGGCGTCGGCGTCGCCGGCCAGGAGCGCCAAGAGCCAAGCAGGCGAGGGCAGCTCGCCCAGGGGGCGGGGCAGCTCGGTCAAGAAAACCGCCGCGTCGAGGAGCGGGTGGTCTGCGATCGACAGGGTGTTCAAGGGGTTCAAAGGGCATACTCCTCGCGGCGGTGGCGGAGCTGGTGGTGCTCGAGGGCGTCGTGGGCGCTGAAGCGGGGGACTTGCGTCCAGGCTCACTCAGCGCCTGCGGTGTCCCTGCTCGGCGGCGGGGCCGCCGTGAAGCCCACGCCGCCGAGGACGCCGGCCGCCAGGAGCAGAGGCCAGCCGCTGGCCTCTGGCAGGCGCGCCCAGCCTAGACGGACGGCGAGCAGGGAGGCCAGGCCGATGCCGACCGGCTTGCCGAGGACCAGGCTGATGGCGACGGCGAGGCCGACGCCGCTTGTCATCGAGGCGCCCTCGAAGGGGACACCCGCGTTGACGAAGGCGAACAGCGGCATGATGCCGAAGGCCACCCACGGGTGTAGGGCGTGCTCGAGGCGCCCTAGCGGCGACAGCCCCTCGCGCCCGGCGGTGACGGCGCGCTCGAGGGCGTCGCGGCTGACGTCATCGTCGTCGTAGCCCTCGCCGTCGGTGTGCTCGGTGAGGGTCGCGGCGCAGTCGGCGATGTGCTGGGCGGCGCTCTTGCGGGACAGCCAGGCGGTAGCAGGGGTCATCAGCCCGAGGAGCACGCCGGCGATGGTCGGGTGGATGCCGCCCTTGAGGGTGAAGAGCCAGATGGCCGCCCCGACGAAGACATAGACGCCGATGGAGCGGACGTTGAGGCGGCTCATGACGGCGACCACGGCCAGGCCGAAGGCGGCGGCGCCGAGCCACGGGCCGGAGAGGCCGTCGGTGTAGAAGAAGGCGATGACGAGGACCGCGATGAGGTCGTCGACGATGGCCAGGGACAGGACGAAGACCTTGAGGCCGCGGGGCACTCGCTCGCCGAACAGGGCGAGGGCGCCGACGACGAAGGCGATGTCCGTGGCCATCGGGACCGCCCACCCGCGCGAGCCCGGGGCGTCGCCGAGGGTCAGCACGAATATGAGCGCGGGCAGGGCGGCGCCGCCGATCGCGGCGATGACGGGGAGCGCGGCGCTCCGCGGATCGGCGAGCTGGCCGTGGGTGAGCTCGCGCTTGATCTCGAGGCCGACGACGAAGAAGAAGACCGCCATCAGCCCATCGTTGACCCAGTACCACAGGGGGTAGTCGAGGGTCAGGGAGCCGGCGCCGATGACCACGCGCGTCTTGGCGAAGGCGTGGTAGGCGTCGGCCAGGGGCGAGTTCGCCATGACGATGGCGGCGGCGGCGGCGAGCAGCAGCAAGACGCCGCTGGCGGCCTCGATGTGGAGGAAGCGGCGCAGAGGGTCGGTGACGCGCTCGATGGGGCGCGCGGGCAGGGCCCGCAGCGCGTTCGGGTTGGCCTTGTGCGAAGCCATCGGCGGCCTCCTGGTGTCTGACGCGTTCTCGGCGGCTGCCGGAGGATCCTACGTGCGCAAGGTTTCGCATCCACTGGCAGATGGCAAGCCGGAGCTGCGGCCGCGCCGCGGCGCTTCGCCGAATGGCGCCACGCGGGCGAGCCGAACAGCCGCGCTCTTGTCGGCCCGGCGAGGGCGACGATCTCGCCCAAGGGCGCGGTCGTCGAGATCGACGACGGGGCGCCGGGTCAGCTGGGGATCACCGGGTCGCACCCATGGACGGACAGCCCCTCGACACGGAACTCCGGGTCCGAGAGGAAGGCCTGGAACGTGCTGACGAGGGTCGTCGCCGCGCGGGCCATCAGCGGCTTGTCCTCGTAGAGCTCGGCGATGGCGCGTTTGCGCCTTTTCGGGTCGAGGTGGTCGAAGCGCTCGATGAAGAAGCCGTCGAGGAGCTCGGCGCCCTGGGGGTCGCCGACGCGCGCGGCGCCACCTTGTTGGCAGTAGGACATCGCGTCGGCCAGGACCTGCCGCTGCTCGCGCGCGTCGGTGATGTGGTAGCCGAAGAGGTGGAGCACGATCCGCTGGGCCTCGCGCATGCTGGCGCGGGCGAGGGCGTCGTAGAGCCTGGCGACGACGGCGTCATCGCGATCCGGGAAGGCCTGGCGGACGAGGCTGAGCATCACCGTGTTCTTGAAGAGCTGATAGAGCCGCGTGGCGCCGTTGTAGGGAGAGGGCGCCGGGCGCGCCGTGCGGGGGCGATAGCCCTTGAAGGAGGGCAGGTACAGGAGCGCGAAGGCGGTCGCGAAGAAGTCGACCTCCTCGAGGGGGTCGCGCAGGGCGACCCGCATGTCGAGGGTGTTGTCGAGGCGGTCGGCGAGCTTGACGCGGACGATCTCGGGTGTCGTCAGCGAGTGCGACAGCAGCTGCCCCATGTAGGCATAGTAGGTCTGCCCCTGCTCCTCGCGGGTGAGCCAGTCGAGCCGCTCCATGAGGAACCACTCGCCGTCCGCGTCCAGGCGGGACAGCAGCTGCTCAAAGCGCCGCTGGTCGTCGTCGTCGAGCTCACCGCTGCGGAAGTCCTCGAGCTTGTCGTGCAGCAGGGCCGTCAGGAGGTTGAGCAGCGTAGGCTCACCGGTGGCCTTACCCAGCAGCGCGGCGCACCGGATGGGGTGCAGGATCGCGAGGGGGCCCAGGCGCCGGCGGGTCTCGCCGTAGGCGTTGAGGAGGTACTCGAGCACCTCCGCGAGGGTCTCGCGTTCGCCTTCGCTCAGGGTGATGTCCGGGTCCAGCAGGGCGACCACGTTCGGCACCCCGACGTCGCGCCCTGCCAGCTGGTAGTTGACCATCGCGGACAGGTGGAAGAACTCGGACAGGTCGTGCAGCGTGTTCATGGGCCCTCTCGCCGTACCTCCCACCATAACGCGTCGCGGGGGCAGGTCCACGGCAAAAACGTGGGCGGCTGCCAGGCCCGCGCGGCGCTCGTCTCCCGCGCCGGGACCATCGTTGGGCGCGTGACCATCACTGCAGCGCGGGCGCCTGCCGCCGCGCTCAGGCGAACGCCTGTTCCGCCTGTTCCGCGTTGACCGCGTGGTAGTGCTGGCGGCCGGCCATGACCGCCCTCGCGAGCACGAAGATGATGAGCCCCTTGATGAGCAGGCCCTCGTGCAGGGTCGAGGGTTCGAGGACCGCCCCGAGCGTCAAATCCACGAAGACCATCACCAGGCCCGTGAGCGCGGCGCCGAAGGGGTGCTCGTTGGCGACGAAGGACAGCGCGATGAAGCCAAGGGACCACACGTAGGCGAGGGCGAGCAGGATCAGGTGCGGCGTCTCGATGGCGTCGAAGCCCAAGCCGTGCTTGTCGAGCTCGTTGTTCAGCACGACGGTCTCGATGATCCCCATCACCAGCGAGACGACCCCGACGAGCGCGAGGGCGATGCGCGCCGCCAGGATGCGATTGGCCAGCTCCTTGACGCTGAGCGGTGAGGGGGCGTTTGGCTCGTTTGGCTCGTTCATTGGCCTGTCCTCCTGACCCTGATGCACCCTCGCTGGGGTGGCGATGGGCTCAAGGTGGGCGCAGGCTCACGGGGGGTACCCCCGGCCGCCGCGGGGGTCGGCCAGGTCGTCGTCGCCACGCTAGCGCGTGATCGTCTCCGCGCGGCGGTTTTTGCGCCAGCAGCGCTCGCCGGCGCCGGTGCAGACCGGCTTCTCCTCGCCCCAGGACAGGGTTGGCGCGAGGTTCTTTACGCCGAGCTGCTTGTACAGGCGCGAGACGCTGTTGGCGCGCCGCTGGCCGAGGGTGAGGTTGTACTCGTCGGAGCCGCGCTCGTCGCAGTGGCCCTCGACCCGCACGCTGGACTGGCTCGACTCCTTGAGGCAGGAGGCGTTCGAGTGCAGGGCGGGCTCCTGGTCGAGGCGCAGGGCGTACTCATTGAAGTCGAAGAAGATGGGCTCGATGCTACAGCCCGCCGGGGTGCACTCGCCGGCCTGGCACTTGAGGCCCGGCGGGCAGTGGCTGTCGTCCTCGCAGCCGGTGCGGTCGCTGCACTTTCCGTTGACGCAGCGCTGCTCACCGGGGCAGTCGGAGTTGACCTGGCATTGGGCCGCGCACATGCCGTCCCGGCAGCGACCGTCGGGGCAGTCGAGGTCCGATTTGCAGCAGCCGGCCCGCTTCACGCACTCGTTGGCCTGGCAGACCATGCAGGCGTCGAGCTTGGCGCACTGGCTGTCCTCGCGGCACTGCCGGCACTTGTGCTCCACGCAGACCTCGCCGTGGGGGGCGCAGGTGCTGTCGCCGTCGCAGTCCGGGTAGGAGGGTGGGCAGCCGCCGGTGGTCAGAGCCAACGCACCAAGGGCGACCACGGCGAAGACGATGCGGCGGGTCCTGCTCACGATTCCTCCGGTCTGTTCGGGCGGACAGCCTACTCACATCCTTTCAGAATGGAAGGGCCAACTTCCCCACGGTCCTCGCTTCGGTGTGGGCGTGAGATGACGCTTGACCCCAGCGGCTGAGGATGGACCACGGGACGTCCATCCGCCGATGGTACCGGGATCGCTCCCGCTGGCCTATGGTCGATCCGTGAGCCCCCTGGTCCCGCCGGCGCGCTGGCGCCTCCTCCTGGCCCTGTGGGCCGCCGCGATGGCGGCCTTTGCCTTCACCGATCTCGCCATCTCCCGCGGCGTCGTCGACGTCGACTCGGGCTTCGGCCGGTTCGTCGCCGTCTACGGCGAGGTGCCCGGCGCGCTGGTCACCCTGGCCGGGGTCGTCTGCGCGGTCGCCGCCGTGGGGCGCCCGCGTCGATGGTGGCACGCGCTGTCGCTCGTCGCGCTCAGCGTCTTCGGGGCCTTCGTCACCGTCTACCTCGCCTCGCTGGTGAGCCGCGCCGCCGTGGGACACGCGGGCTGGCTGGCGGACCGCGGCGGCCCGGCCCTCGCCGTCGGCGGCGTGGTGGTCCTGGTCGCCGGGCTGGCCCTCGGCGCCCGCGGCGGCGTGGGCCCGCGCACCAGCCGCTTCGGCTGGCTCAGCGTGGGTCTGGGGCTCTCGCTGGTGGTCGTGGTGGTCCTCGGCCTCAAGGTGCTCTGGGGCCGCGTCCGCTACGTCCACCTCGACGCCGCCGCGGCGGCCTTCACGCCGTGGTACCTGCCCCAGGGCCCGACGGGGCACCACTCCTTCCCCTCGGGCCACACGGCGATGGCGTGGATGGTCCTGCCCCTGCTCGCCTGGGTCGCCGACGCCCCGCGCCGCCGCCGGGCCGCCTTCACCGGGCTCGTCGTGGCCTGGGGCCTGCTCGTCGCCGCCGGGCGGGTGCGCTACGGCGCCCACTACGCCTCGGACGTGACGATGGGGGCCGAGGGCGCAGCCACGGGGTCACGGAGCCGGCCCGCGGTCGAGTAGGGGGCGGGGCAGCGCCGGCTCGTCGCCGATGACCATGGGGAGCTTGTCGTGGCGCGGCAGCTCGGGGCGAGCCCAGCCTCCGCTGACGCGGGCGCGGCCCAGGACCCGGCCCCGGGGCCCGATCACGACGTAGTAGCCGTCGCCTTCGGGCGGGTCGAGGTGGCGGGTCTGGCGGGCCCAATAGGCGGCGACGGCGTCGTCACTGTCCAGGCGCAGGACGTGGCGGGTCGCGGTGGCGAAGAAGCGGCGCATGAGGTTGATGGAGGCTTGGCTCGGCTGGGCGTCGTTGCGGCGGACCCGCAGGCCGACGACGTCGAGGCGTTCGAGGCCGGTCAGGTCGACGCAGCGGTGGGCGAGCCACACGGTGCCCGAGCGGTTTCGCCAGCAGCGGTGGTCGGCGAAGACGTCGGCGGCGAGGCCGTAGTGGTCGCACAGCAGCGCCAGGACGGCGTTGTCATCGGGCAGGGCGGTCCATGTCGGCGTGGGCTCACCCGAGCCGGCGGAGCTTGGCGACAAAGAAGCCTCCGGTGTCGTTGTGGTGGGGCCATAGGCGGGCGGCGTGGACGACGTCGGGGCGGAAGCGGCGGCCGTTCCACTCGGGGATGCCGGGGGCGAGGCGCACGCCCGGTGGCGCCTCGAGGGGCTCGATGGCCGCGTAGTCGGGCCAGATGGCGTCGAGGACGCGCTCGTTCTCCTCGGGGGCGTAGGTGCAGGTGGCGTAGACCACGGTGCCGCCGGGGCGCACGAGCTTGAGGGCGCGGCGCAAAAGGCCGATCTGCGTCGACTGGATGCCGCGGCGGAAGGCGGCGTCGGCCTGGCGCGGGGCGCGCCTCTTGCGGGAGGTCCCCTCGCAGCTGCAGGGGACGTCGGCGAGGGCGTGGTCGAAGAGGAAGCCCGGGTCGGCCATGCGGGCGCCGTCGCCGCGGGTCAGGACGACGCTGGTCAGGCCCATGCGCTCGGTGTTGTAGCGGAGCTGCGCCAGGCGCCCGCGGACCTTGTCGTTGGCGACGATCATGCCGCGGTCTTCCATGCGCACGGCGATCTGGGCGGTCTTATTGCCGGGCGCCGCGCACAGGTCGAGGACCCGGTCGCCGGGCGCCAGGTCGAGGAGCGCCGCCGGCCACAGGGTCGCCTCCTCCTGCAGGTGCAGCTGGCCCAGGCGGTATTCGATCCAGTTGCCGGGTGAGGTGTCCGCCGGCAGCCGAAAGGCGTGGGGCCACCAGGGCACCGGGCGCGCCTCGGGGCAGCGCTGGCGGATTCGGGCGGCGACGACCTCGGGATCGCACCGCAGCGGGCTCAGCCACGCGGCGCGCGGCAGCGGCCGGTGGCAGGCGTCCATGAAGCCGTCGTAGTCGTCGACGATGGGGCGGTAGCGCAGGAAAGGGTGATCCACGGCGCCGGTACACCACACCGCGCCGCGGAGCACAACGGCGCCGCCCGCCGCCTTTGGGGGCCGGGGCTAGGCCGGCGTCTTGCGCTTCCGCCCGTGTGGGCGGAAGCGGCGCCAACGCAGATCGCGCAAAACGTGCCAGTGCAGCAGCGCCACGACGGTCAAGATCTCGAGGCGGCCGATCCACATGCCCAGGGTCATCAGCAGCTTCTCCGGGTCACCGAAGAAGGCGAAGTTGCCCATGGGACCGGCCTCGTTGAAGGCCGGGCCGACGTTGCCGACGATGGCCAGGGCCGCCGAAAAGCTCGTGACCATGTCGTGGCCGAACAGCCCCAGGACCACGCCGAGCATGAAGTAGACGCCGACGTAGATGACCACCAGCGTGAAGATGGTCCGCATGATGTTGTCGCTGACGGCGCGGCCCTTGTACTTGAGCGCCAGGACCGCGCGCGGGTGCAGGGTGCGCTTGAACTCGCGCATGACGTGCTTGAGGACGAGCAGGTGACGGATGGCCTTGGGCCCGCCGGCCGCCGAGCCCGCGCAGCCGCCGACGATCATGAGGAGCACGAGCATGACCTTGGCGGCGTCGCTCCACAGGTTGAAGTCGGCGCTGGCGAAGCCGGTGCTCGAGATGAGGCTGGCCGCCTGGAAGGCCGCCGTGCGCACCGAGTCCTCGGTGTCCAGCGGCGTGTTGATCCACAGGATCGTGGCCACGACCGCGGTGCCGATGAGGATGACGAGGAAGTAGAAGCGGAACTCCTCGTCGCGCAGCAGCTCGTAGGGGCGGCGCGTGAGCGAGACGTAGATGAGCGGGTAGCTCATGCCCGACAGCACCATGAAGATCGTGAGGATCCACTCGGCCGTGGGGTTGTTGTAGCCCATGATGGAGCTGGGGTTTGGCGAGAAGCCGCCCGCCGATAGGGTCGTCAGCGAGTTGCAGACCGCGTCGTAGGCGTCCATGTCGGTCGCGATCAGCAGGCCGATGAGCAGCAGCGTCAGGCAGGTGTAAAGGATCCACAGGCGCGAGGCCGAGTGGCGGATCTGGGGGTTGACCGCCTCGCCCGGGGCGTCCGAGGCCTCGGCGAAGAAGAGCTGCCGGCCGGCGACGCCGAGCTTTGGCAGCACGAGCACGAACAGGGCGATGACGCCGAGCCCACCGAACCACTGGGTCATCGATCGCCATAGGAAGAAGGCGCGGCCCCAGTGATCTTGGGAGAAGTCCGTCAGGATCGTGGCGCCGGTGGTCGTGAAGCCCGACATCGACTCGAAGAAGGAGTCGAAGAAGTCGAGCCCGGCGAACATGTAGGGGATCGCCCCGAAGAGCGCGATCGACAGCCAGGTCAGGGCCACCACCGCCAGGGCCTCGGCCCGGTGGAGGTAGTCCATCTCCTCTTTGTGGATCGCGCTGAAGAGGTAGCTGAAGCCGAAGGTGCCGGCGAAGGCGCCGCCGAACTCGGCCACCGATGGCCAGTGCCCCTCGAAGAGGGCGAAGACCAGCGGCGGCACGAAGGCGAAGCTGAACAGCCGCAGCAGGCGCCCGACCAGCGCCCAGACGACGAGGACGCGCATCAGACCTCCTCGGAGGCTGAGATCGTCTCGCTCGCGTGGGCGCCGGCGTGATGGCAGAAGTAGCCCCGCACCGCGGCCTCGTCGCGGGTGAGCGCCATCACGAAGACGTGGTCGCCGGGCTTGAGCTCGGTGTCGTCCTTGGGAAAGATGGTCTTCTTGCCGCGGAGCAACGCGCCGACGCCGGCGGGCTTGGGAGGTTTCACCAGCGCCATCGGCAGGGGCCGCCAATCGCGGGGCAGCGTGAGGTCGAGGACGCTGAGCTCGCCGTGCTCGAGCTCGGCGATGTGCTCATGGTCGGTGTGGACGATCTCGCTGACCACCGAGCGGACGGCGGCGCCGCGTTGGCTGAGCACGACGTCGATGCCGACGCTGTCGAAGATGCGCTCGTTCACCTGGCGGTCGGCGCGGGTGATGATGCGATCGACGCCGAGCTGCTTGGCGATGAGCGAGATGAGCAGGTTCTTCTCGTCGTTGTTGGTGACGGCGATCAGCGCCGCGGTGGTCTCGACGTGCTCCTCGCGGAGCAGATCGATGTCGCTGCCGTCGCCGTGGAGCACCAAGCAGTCGAGGCGCTCAGACAGGAACTCACAGCGCGCCAGGTCCCGCTCGATGATCTTGACCCACCAGCCGGCCTCGCGCAGGCCGCGGGCGACGCCCAAGCCGACGGCGCCGCCGCCGCAGATCACCGCGCGGCGTCGCTCCTTTTGGTGGTCGGGGCCGCGGAAGCGCTTGCGGGCAAAGCGCACGAGCCGCCGCGACTGCCCCATCAGGGTCACGCGATCGCCGGGCTCGAGCTTGGTGGCCGAGCCCGGGACGAAGAACTCGTCGGCCCGCTGGACCATCGCCAGGCGCACGCCGACAGGCACCTTGAACTCGCTGAGGCGGTGCTCGGCGATGTCGCAGCCCGGCTCGACCAGCGCCTTGAGGAGCCCGACCCGACCGCCGCGGAAGCTGCGCACGTCGAGGGCGCCCGGGACCTTCACGATCCGCAGGACCTCGGCGGTGAGCTGCTCGCCCGGGCGAATGACCGCGTCGATGCCGACGGACGAGGCCAGGCTCACGTCGTCGAGGACGTTGATCTCGGGGTCCGTGGCGCTGTGGAGCACGCACACGCGGCGTTTGGCGCCGAGCCGGTCGGCGGTGATGCAGCCGACGACGTTGCGCTCGTCGCTGCGCGAGGCGGCGATGAAGTAGTCCGCCCGGCCCGTGTGGGCCTCCTTCAGCGTCTTGACAGAGCTGGGGCTGCCCTCGATGACGTGGACGTCGAGGTTGTCCAGCCGGGCCGCCGAGCGCGGCTCGGTCGTCACGAGGACGACGTCGTGATTGTCCATCAACGCCTCGGTGATCCGAAGCGCCAGCTCACTCTCACCGGCAACGACGATATGCATCCCGAAAGCCTTTGCCCGCTGCGGGAGCGCCCGTCAACCGTGGGTTCGCGCGGGACCGCCAAGGTCTGCTACGAAATCGTCGGTTCTCGCATCTCTGCGATGAGTTACAATGCCCCCAGCGGTGACGCTTCGAGGCCACGGACCCTGGCCCTATCGTCCCGCTTGTTCTCCACACGCAGACAAGGTCGTCGACTCCGTGATCGCTCATCGCGCCTTGCTCGTCGTCCTGGCGAGCCTCGTCGCCACCCCGGCCGCCCTCGCTCAGGACGTCGACCCGCGTCTGTACGACCCGGCCCTTTCCCCCGGCGGCGTCCTCTCGGTCGAGGGCAGCTGCCCCGCCGCCCACCTCGCCCCGTGGGGCGCCTTGACGGGCAGCTGGGCCAATGACGAGCTGACCACTCGCGCCGGCCCCGGCGACGACGACTTGAAGCTGGGCCCCCTGCGAAACCGCCTCGTCACCTCCTTGGCCGCGGGGCTGGGGCTGTTCGACGTCCTCGATCTGGCCGTGGCCGCCCCCCTGCACCTCACCGAGCGCGAGCCCAGCGACCCGACGGACACCGCCCGCGAGCTGGGCTTCGGCCTGGGCGATCTGCGGCTGTTCGCCCGCGCCCGCGTCTTCGGGCCCGAGCAGGGCAAGGACGGCTTCGGCCTCGCGCTGCTGGCCGACGTCACCTTCCCGACCGGGGGCGAGCAGGACTTCCGCGGCGACGGCGCCGTCACCGTCACTCCGCGGCTGGCCTTCGACTACCGTGGCGCCGACGGGTTCCTGCTGGCGTTGAACGCCGGCTACCGCCTGCGCTCCGCCCGCACCGTGGTCGATCTGGTCGTCGGCGACGAGCTGAAGCTCGGCGTCGCCGGCGAGCTGCCCCTGGGCGTGTATGGGCTGTCAGCCCTCGGTGAGGTCCACGGCGCCGTCGGCTTCGGCGGGGTCCAAGACGCCAGCGGCGCCGGCCGCGGGGCCGTCGACGGCCCGAGCGTCACGGCGCGCTACGTCCCCTTCGAGGCCCTGGGCGGTCTGCGCTGGCGGGGCCCCGACGCGGTCACCGTCAGCCTCGCCGCGGGTGCCGGCCTCACCGAGGGCTACGGCGCCCCCGATTTCCGCGTCGCCTTCGCCGTCACGATCGGAGGGCCCCAGGTCGACCCCTTCACCGAGCCCTTCGTCGGCCCCGATGGGCGCGTCGCCGCCGCACCCGCCGCCGCCCCCCTCGACGGCGCACCCGCCGGCGACATCCTCGACGGCGCGTCCACGGACGCCGCCATGCCGCCGCTGCCAGCCTTCGACGCCGCGGCCTTCGATGCTGCGGCGGCCGCCGACCCGGATCCCGATGGAGACGCCCTCGCCGGCGCGGCGGACGCCTGCCCGTCCGCCGCCGAGGATCGCGACGGCTTCGAGGACGGCGACGGCTGCCCCGACCCGGACAACGACCGCGACGGCGTCCTCGACCCCGTCGACCGCTGCCCCACCGAGGCCGAGGTCTTCAACGGCGTGGATGATGACGACGGCTGCCCCGACGAGGGCGAAGCTCCCACCGACGTCAAGCGCGATGGGATGCGCATCTCCTTTGAGGGCGTCATCCGATTCCACCCCGGCAGCGCCCAGCTGTCGGCGCCGGGCCGGGCGGTCCTCGATCGCGTCGCCGTGGTGATGAACGGCGCCCGCGACGTCCGCCGCTTCCGGGTCGAGGGCCACACCGACAGCGTCGGCGATCGCGAGTTCAACGTCGACCTGTCCGAGCGCCGCGCGGCGTCCGTGCGCGGCTACCTCATCGCCCATGGCGGCGTCGCCCCTGAGCGTCTGTTCGCCAAGGGCTACGGCGCGACGCGCCCTGTCGCCAACAACGCCACCACCCGAGGGCGCGCCAAGAATCGGCGCGTCGAGTTCCACATCATCCGTCCTGGTCAGGACGGCTGGCCGGAAGACGAGGCCGAGGAGGACGCCCGATGAGCTGGTCCCGTGCGCTCCTCGCGGCCTCCGCGCTCCTGGTCGCCATGTCCGCCGTCGCGTCGGCTCCGGACGCGGCTCAGGCCACCCCGCCTGACGTTCGCGAGTATATCGTGCAGCCCGGCGACTCCGTCTGGAGCATCGCCGAGGCCTTCTACGGCAGCGGTGAGCACTACAAGACCATCTACAAGTTCAACAAGTTCGTGGGTCGGCCGCCGTACATCCTGCAGCCGGGCCAGGTGCTGCGCCTGCCGGTCAGGGACAACCTCCCCGAGGCCCAGGTCGACTGGCTCAAGCGCGAAGTGAAGGCCAAGCCACCGCGGAGCCTCGACTGGCTCGATGCGCGGCGGCAGATGAACCTGTGGAAGCTCTACAAGGTCTCCACGGGTGATGAGTCCGCGGTACACATCATCTTCGAGGACGACTCGGATCTGCGTCTGGGCGACAACGCCCTCCTGGTGATCTACGGGGGCTCCTCGGACAAGGCGCGGTCGCGGGCGCGGCGCGGCTCGCGGGTCGTCCTCGACAAGGGCACCATCCGCGGCGGCCTGGCCAAGCTCGATGGGGACGCCGCCCCGATGAAGGTCGACACGCCCTCGGGTCGGGTGGACCTGTACAGCAGGCAGGTGCAGGTCCAGGCGACCTCGAGCGCGTCGATGGTGTCGGTCTACGACGGCAAGGCCGACGTGTCCGCCCAGGGTGCCACCGTCGAGGTCCCCAAGGGGATGGGGACCGTGGTCAACAAGGGCAAAAGGCCCCAGAAGCCGCGCCCCTTGCCGGCGGTCCCCGGTTGGGCGATCGGGGGCTCGGGTGACGCCGTGGCCTTGGTGGTGCCCGGCGGCAAGGCGTCCTTCGAGGCGGCCTGGGAGCCCGTGAAGCGAGCGGCGACCTACCGCGTGGAGCTTGCCACGGACGCCGCCTTCAAGCGCCCCCTCTACGACATCGAGGTGGCCGGGGACATCACCCGGATGCGCCTGCAGGACCTCGGCCCCGGCAGCTACTTCGCCCGCATCGCCGCCCTCGACGCCGCTCGCCTCGAGGGCCAGCCCAGCGAGGTCCTGCCGCTCAGGGTCGTCGGCGTCGGCTCCTCGCGCGCGCTGACGCCGCTGCAGGGCGGCGGCTACGAGACGGTCGCCTTCACGCGGTTGACGCTGCCGGCCGAGGCCGCCGGGGGTTTCGAGTGGCGCCTGGACGACGGCGCCTGGGAGCCGGGGCCGACGCCGTTGCGGCTGCGCGGCGCGGGGGCCCACGAGGTGTTGGTCCGGCGGGCGGGCGGGAGCCGTGAGACGTCGCTGACGGTCAAGGTGCGCGGCGTGACGGCGCGCATCGAGGTGCCCGAGGAGCCCCTCGCCCTCGATGGCGAGGCCGCCGAGGTGGTGGTGACGCTAGCCGACGAGCGGGGCCGCCCGGCGGACCTGCCGGGGCTCACCCTGTACGCCCAGCCAGGCGGCGCCTTGGACCTCGAGGCCCGGGGCGGCGGACGCTACGCGGCGTTGGTGCCCGCGCCGACGCGGCGGGTCGAGGCGGTCGCGCTGCGGGCCAGCTGGGCCTTTGGCGTCCTGGGGACCGAGGTCATCGCGGTCGCGGCCCCGCCCGAGGCGGTGCCCTACCGCTATGGGTGGGGGGACAGCCGGATCGGGCTTCGCTGGGCACGGCGCGCGCTGGCGACGGCGCTGCCGGATGTTGCGCCCATCGATCGGTTCCGGGTGCGCGCGACGGTGGTCGCGCCGGGTGGTGACGCCCCGGCGCACCTAGGCTTCAGCCTCGGGGGGGAGCTGGCCCTGCTCGTCGGGGCGTTGGGTCTCGACGCCGAGGTGGCGGTGATGCGGATGCCGCTGTCCGAGGAGCGGGCGGGGCCTGGGGCGGGCTTGGGTGACGCCGAGCTCGGGGCGCGGTTGCTGCTGCTGCGGGGCGAGCGCCTCAGCCTCGGGCCGTCTGTGCGGGTTCGCTTGCCGCTGGCGGTGCGCCGCGAGCAGGCGCGCCTGGTCGGCCTCGAGCCGGGGTTGCTCGCCCGCGTGGTCTTGGTCGAGGGGCTGTGGCTCGACGTCCGCCAGGCGGTCGTTTACGCGAGCGATTTCGGGGACCGCGGCGGCCGGCTGAGCTATGTCGGCGACTACGCGTTGGCGGCGCGTCCGCTGGATGTGCTGTCCCTGTTCGCCGAGCTGAACACGGCGGTCAGCCTCGCCGAGCCCGACGGTGGCGAGCCCTTCACCGCCTTCGGTCTCGGCGCAGGGCTTCAGCTGCAGGTCGATCGGGCGCGCCTGGGGCTGGCCGTGGGGGCCGGCCTTGGGGGCGGCGGTCGCGGTGAGCTGGGCGCGCTGTACGGCGGGCTGTCGGTAGAGTTTGGGTTGGGCGGGCCGCAGGGGGCGCCATGAGGCTATGGCAGAAGTATGCGGTGGCGTTGCTCTTCGTGGCGCTGGTGCCGCTGGCGGTGACGACCTGGCAGATCGTCACGGGCAACGTCAACGAGGTCGAGGGGCAGATCCGCGACACGTACTTGGCGACGGCGGACGCGGTGAAGGAGGCCGTGGCCTCGCGGCTGGCGCGTGCCGAGAGCGAGGTGAGGGCTGCCGGGCGGGTGCTCGCCGACCGGGCGCTCGGGGTTGAGGCTCGGGTGTCGTTGTTGCAGCAGATCCTCATGGATGGGGGCGGCTCGGTCGCGGTCGCGATTTACGCCAAGGACGGCAAGCGGATCCTGCCGCCGCCGCAGGCCGGCGAGGTCCACGGCCACCCGGTCGCGCTGGGCGTCGACACGCGCAAGATCAGCGAGCTCGAGGGGCGGCTGGTGATGGAGGCTATCGAGGGTGAGGGCGGAGCGCCGCTGGTGCCGATCGTGCAGCCCATCCGCCGCGACGACGAGCTGTATGCGTTCGCGCGGGCGGCGGTCGACATGAGCGACCTGTGCGCGGTCGTCTCGGAGCAGAGCAAGCGTCGCTTTGGCAAGGCCGCCGACTACGTGTGGATCGTGGACGCCAAGCTGCGGGTGATCGCCAGCCACGACCGGGATCGGCTGTGGGAGGACGCCTCGGGGCACGGGCTGCTGGCGGGGATCGACCAGGCGCGGCTGCGCAAGGACGTCGCCCAGCTGGTGCACTACGAGGGATCGCAAGGGGCGATGGTCGGCGAGCTGGTGCCGCTGCCCGACCTCGAGTGGGGCGTGATCGTCGAGGACACGCGCGACCACGCGTATGCGGCGGTGGATCGGATCTGGCGGACGACGGCGCTCTTCGGTGGGCTCTTTGCGATCCTGGCGCTGGTGCTGGGGCTGGTGGCGGCCCGGCGCATGGCGGCGCCGGTGGTCGCCGTGTCGCGGGCGGCTCAGAAGGTCGCCGGCGGGGACTTCGCGGTGCGCGTGGCGGTCGGGTCGAAGGACGAGGTCGGCGAGCTGGCCGGCGCCTTCAACGAGATGGCCGAGGACCTCGGGGACTACCGGGACAAGCTGGTCGAGGAGACGCGGGTGCGGGGCAACCTCAGCCGGTTTCTGAGCCCGGAGGTCGTCGAGGACATCGTGGCCGGCGGTGATCAGCTGAAGCTCGGCGGCGAGCGCAAGCAGATCACGGTGATGTTTGCGGATGTGGTGTCCTTCACGTCCCTGGTCGACGAGCACGAGCCCGAGTTCGTGGTCGGCATCCTCAACGAGCTGTTCACGATCATCACCGAGATCGTCTTCAAGCACGGTGGGATCATTGACAAGTTCATTGGCGACTGCGCGATGGCCATCTGGGGCGCGCCCCAGGTTCACGAGGACGATCCGCGGCGGGCGGTGCGTGCGGCCGAGGAGATCCTGCGTTGGCTCGAGGTCGGCAACGGTAAGTGGCGCAAGCAGCTCGGTCGCGACGTGGAGATCGCCATCGGCATCCACACGGGCGAGGCGGTGGTCGGCAACGTCGGCTCTGAGAAGCGGATGGAGTACACCGCGATCGGGGATGTGGTGAACGTCGCGGCGCGTCTCGAGCGCCTCGCGCGGCCGGGACAGATCCTCATCACCAAGGATACGATGTCCCATATCAGCGGTGAGTTCGAGGGGATGTCCCTCGGAGGCCTCGACATCGTCGGGAGCAACCGCACCAGTGAGATCTTCGTGGTCGAGGAGTAGTGGCGCATGGGCCGAGACGGCGGCACCCCCCAGGGCGACCCGTTCATTGGGCAGACCATCGCCAAGCGCTTCAAGGTGGTGCGCCTCATTGGCGAGGGTGGTATCGGGCGGGTCTACCTGGCGCGGCAGGTCCGGCTGGGGCGCGACTGCGCGCTGAAGGTGCTCCACCCGCACTTTGCGGCGCGGGCGGACATGGCGCGGCGCTTTCAGCGCGAGGCCCACGCCGCGAGCATGCTCAACCACCCCAACTCGGTGACCGTCTTCGACTTCGGCGCGTGGCATGGGCGGCTGTACATCGCGATGGAGCTGCTCCAGGGGCGTCCCCTGGACGAGCTCATCGTCCGCGAGCATCCGCTGGCCGATGAGCGCATCGTCGATCTGATGGTCCAGCTCTGCAGCGTGCTGACCGTCGCCCACCGGGCCGAGCTGCTGCACCGGGACCTCAAGCCCGAGAACATCGTGGTCGTCCGTGACGCCTCGGGGTGCGAGCAGGTCAAGGTCGTCGACTTCGGCCTCGCCGTCGTCATGCAGGACAAGGCCAACCCGCGGCTGACCCAGGATGGCTCCGTGTCCGGCACGCCGGCCTACATGTCCCCCGAGCAAGCCCTCGACAAGAAGCTCGATCAGCGCAGCGACCTCTACGCAGCTGGCTGCATCCTCTACGAGCTGCTCACGGGCTCGCCGCCGTTCCGAGCCGCCTCGCCCGTCGAGTGCCTCGCGATGCATCTGTACGACGAGCCGGATACGCCCACGGCGCGGGCGCGCAACCCGGTCAACAAGGCGCTCGAGGCCACGGCGCTCTGGTGCCTGGAGAAGAAGCCCGAGCACCGCCCCCAGTCGGCGGACGAGCTCAAGGTCGCGCTGCTCGAGGCGCTGGAGCGGCCCGGGGAGTCCGAGGCCCTGCGGCGCGCGGCGGAGATGACCGCCATGAACCGGCTGGCGCGCGCGAAGGCGGCGGGCATCACCGAAACTCGGCGGGAGGAGCGCCCCGCCACGCGCCTTGGTTTCGACGTGCTCCTGTTCGAGTCCACCGACGCCGGGCCAGACACCGCCAGGGTCCTGCGCGCCCAGGGCTGTGAGTGCCGAACGGTGGGCGCCCTCGACGTCCCGCCCGCCCTCGAGGATGGCGCCGTCGATGGCGTGGTCGTCGACATCCGAAATCGTGAGGGGGCGGCCCTGGACGCGCTGGCGTGGTGGCTCGAGTCCGAGGCGCTCGGCAAGCGGCCGGTCATCGTGGTCGGCCCTGACGGCGACTTCAGCGCGATGACGCGCGCCCTCGAGGTCGGCGCGGCCGACTACGTCCCCGAGGGGGATCTCACGAAGCTCGGAAAGAAGCTCAGCCGCGCCGTCCGCAGGGGCCGCCGATCGGTGTGAGCGATTCGCCTCGTTCCTGAGTGCGGGGCGCGTCGAGAGTTAGAGGGTGAAGGACCATGGGACCTGTGGTATCGCTCCCGCCGCTGCCTGAGCGAACACCCAAAGGAGTGAACCCGATGAAGCGTTTCCTGATGATCCTGGCCGCTGTGTCCCTCGCCCTCGGCGCCTGCGACGGCGACAAGAAGACCGGCGAGGCGGCCGGCGGCGAGGCGGCCGCGAAGGCAAAGCCCGCGGGCCCCGAGAGCTTTGACGCTGCCGGCCTCTTCAAGGCCTTCGGCGAGACCACTGGGATCGCCGCCGTGAAGCGCTGGAAGCCCGGCGTGGTCGTCAAGGGTAAGGTCCTGCGTACCGTCACCGAGATGGACAAGTCCTTGAAGGTGTGGCTCGACGCCGGCGCCGGCAACCACATCTCGTTGTCCTTCACGGACAAGGGCGTGGCCGCCAAGGAGGCCAAGGTCGCCAAGGGTGCCGACGTCGCCGCCACCTGCAAGACCGTCGCCGGCGGCATGGACAGGAGCGTGATGCTGCTCGACTGCGAGCTGAAGAAGTAGCGAGCGCTCGCGCGGTGACCCGCGACGGGCCGTGGGAGGCGCGCCCCGCGGCCTGTCGTCGTCTTGGGCGCTCAGCCGAGCGCGGCGTCTGCCCAGATGCCGTAGTGGTCCGAGGCGAGGACGCCGTTGCGGGGCTCGGTGAAGGCCAGGCCCGCGGCGGTGGGCTCGAAGCCTGGGGACCACATCACGTGGTCCGGGGTCTGGGGGATGGCGTCGAGGTAGGCCATCAGCTGCAAGATCATTGACTTCGGCTCGCCGTCGGGGAACGTCATCTGCAGGCCGAGCCGGACGTTGTAGTTGTCGGTGGGGTCCCAGGTGAGGGTCCCCTTGGGCATGAAGCGGGGCAGGGCGTTGGTGTAGCCGGTCTGTGCCAAGAACTCGTCGATCTGGGGCGCTCCGGGGTCGAGGTTGAAGTCGGCGCCTAGTACGACGGGGGCTCCGTGCTCGGCGGACAGGGCGGTGAGCCAGCTAGCTAGGCGCGCGATCTCGAGGTCGCGGGTGGTGCGGTTGCTCTCGAGCAGGCGCAGGAGCCAGCGGGGCGGGGTGGGCTTGTCGACGACGCCGCGGGCCAGGAGCCTGGCCCAGCCCTCGTCGAAGGCCTGCTGGCTTGGGAAGCCGTAGCGGATGTGGGTGCAGCAGACGATGGCCTGTTCGCCGTCCTTGTCGATCATTGCTGCGACGGCGTAGCGCATGGGGCCGAGCTGGAGGCTGACGTAGTTGTTGACGAAGCCGCGGCCGCTGAGGCGCTTGATGCTCAGCTTTCGCAGGTTCAGCGAGCGCTTGGCGAGGATGGCCAGGCCCTCGCCGCGGCCGAGCTTGGTCGGCGGGATCCCGACGCCGAGCACGCGGACGCCGCCGTTGCCGACGCGCCAGATCAGGTCGTAGTCGAGGGCGGTGGCGACCTGGCGCGCGAAGCGCGGCAGCGGCAGGCACTCCTGAAGGGTGATGACGTCGGGGTCGCGCTCGCGCAGCTCTTCGACCAGGGCGCGGGTGCGCTGGTCTTTGTGGCCGTCGGGTTCGATGGTCTCGACGCCGAAGACGCCACGGACCAGCAGCCCGATCCAGGTGTTCAGGTTGACGATACGGAGCGTTGTCACGGTGCCGGCGAGGCTACTTGTCTTTGCACCACTGGTCGAGCCAGGCGTTGACGGTGTCGTGCCATAGGACGGCGTTGGCGGGCTTGAGCACCCAGTGGTTCTCGTCGGGGAAGTAGAGCAGGCGGCTCGGGATCCCCTTGCGCTGGAGCGCGGTAAAGGTCGCCAGGCCCTGGACGTCGACGACGCGGTAGTCGCGGCCGCCGTGGATGACGAGCATCGGCGTGCGCCACTTGTCGACGTGGTCGATGGGGTTGAAGCGGTCGAAGCCCTGGGGCGACTCCCACGGCAGGCCGCCGTGCTCCCACTCCGGGAACCACAGCTCCTCGGTGTCGAAGTAGGCCATCTTCTCGCAGAGGTTGCCGTCGTGGTTGACGAGGCAGCGGAAGCGATCGGGCCAGTTGCCGGCGATCCAGTTGATCATGTAGCCGCCGAAGCTGGCGCCCAGCGCCGCGACGCGCTCGCCGTCCAGCCACGGGTAGCGCTCGAGGGCGGCGGCGAGGCCCTTCTGCAGGTCCTCGAAGGGGCGATCTCCCCAGTGGTGGGTGATGGCGTCGGTGAAGCTCTGGCCGTACCCGGTCGAGCCGTGGAAGTCGATGACCACCGAGGCGTAGCCGGCGCCGGCGTAGGTCTGGGGGTTCCAGCGGTAGTGGAATTGGTTGGCCATCGAGCCCTGGGGCCCGCCGTGGACGAGGAAGGCGACCGGGTAGCGCTTGGACGGGTCGAAGTCGGCCGGGGTGACGACGTAGGCGTGGACCTCCTCGTCGTTCCAGCCCGCGAAGGTGAACTGCTCGGGTGTGCCGAGCTGGACGGCGTCGAGCGTCGCTTGGTTGAGGTGGGTCAGCTGGGTGAGGTCGCGGCCGTCGGGCAGGACGCTGTAGAGCTCGGCCGGCGCTTCGAGGTGATCCATGCTGAAGAAGACGCGGTCGGCGGAGGCGGTGACGCCGCCGACGTGCCCGTCGCGGACCAGGGTCTTGACGTCGCCGGTCTTCACGTCGACGGCGAAGAGCGAGCGCTGGCCTAGGTTGTCGGCCACGGTGAAGATGGTCTCGCCGTCGGCGGACCAGACGATGGCGGTGGGCGAGCGGTCCCAGCCCTCGGTGACGACCGTCGGCTCGCCGTGGGGCCAGGCCTTGACGACCAGGCGGAAGCGGTCGGCCTCGAAGCCCGGTCGCATCATGGCGATCCAGGCGACCTTGGAGCCGTCGGGCGAGAACGTTGGCGAGGAGGACCAGGCCTCGTGACCGGGCCACAGGTCTTCGCGCGGGCCGCCGCCGCTGGGGACGTGGAAGACGCTGACGTCGGTGGTCCAGGCCATCTCGCGGCCGCGGTCGTGGGCGCAGAAGAGCACGCCGGCGCCGTCCGGGGTGAAGGTGACCTCTTCCATGCCACCGAAGGGCTTGGTCGGGGCGTCGGCGTCCATGCCGCGGGTGAGCGGGGTGGGCTCGCCGCCGGCGACGGGCACCACGAAGAGGTGGCCGCGCGTGCCGTCCTTCCAGGTGTCCCAGTGGCGGACCATCAGCTGCTCGTAGAGGTGGCCCGTGGTCTTTTCCTTCTTCTTTGCCTCTTGGCGCGCGACGGTCTCGGCGACCGTGGCGGCGTCGGGGTAGACCTCGAGGGCGACCACCAGCTGCGAGGCGTCGCGGGACAGGACGAAGCCGCCCACGTCCAGCGGCAGGTCGGTGATCTGGCGGGCCTCGCCGCCGGACAGGGGGAGCTGCCAGACCTGGGAGCGGCCCGAGCGCGACGACAGGAACAAGAGGGAGTCGCCGTCGGGTGCGAAGCGCGCCCCGTGAGCGCCGGCCTCGTGGGTGGTGAGCTGCCTTGGGGTGCCGCCGCCGGCGTCCACGATCCACAGCTGCGAGCGCATCCGGTTGGCCTCGAGGTCGGCCTCGCGCAGCGTGAAGGCGACGCGCGCGCCGTCGGGCGAGACCTGGGGATCACCCAGGCGCTTCATGGCCCACAGGTCGTGGACGGAGAAGGGATGGCGGGGGGTGTGGGTGGCCACGGTGGCACCTCCGGGCGGTCGGCGGGGGGCGAATCTCCCACATCCTCGGCGCCGGCGACACCGAAAATCCGGGCGCGCCGGCGGCGCCTCCCGCGCGCTGCCGCTCAGCTCCGCGTCCCGCAGCGCGGCCTGGGCGGCGGCTGGTGGGTCGTTGCCGGTCGGTGCCGGTCGTTGCCGGTCGTTGCCGGTCGTTGCCCCGGTGGCCGGCGCGTGCTCTGATACGGCGGCGTGGTCGGGAGGAGCCATGAAGCCGTACCTGGAGCTGTTGCGTCACGTGCTCGAGCACGGAGAGCTCAAGCCCGATCGGACCGGCACGGGGACGCGCAGCCTCTTCGGGATCCAGGCCCGCTACGATCTGCGTCAGGGCTTCCCGCTGGTCACGACGAAGAAGATCATCTTCCGTTCGGTCGTGCGCGAGCTGCTCTGGTTCCTCAAGGGCGCCACCAACATCCACGACGGGCTCCACCCCCGCTGCAAGATCTGGGACGCCTGGGCGGACAAGGACGGTGAGCTCGGCCCCATCTACGGCCACCAGTGGCGCAACTGGGGCGGCGACGGCGACGCCAAGGGCGTCGACCAGATCGCCCAGGCCATCGAGCTCATCAAGACCCAGCCTCACTCGCGGCGCATCGTCGTCAGCGCCTGGAACGTCGGCGACCTCGACAAGATGGCGCTGCCGCCCTGCCACGTCTTGTTCCAATTTTACGTCGCGGGCGACCGCCTCGACTGCCAGCTCTATCAGCGCTCGGCGGACCTGGCCCTCGGCGTCCCCTTCAACATCGCCAGCTACTCGCTCCTGATGATGATGGTCGCCCAGCAGTGCGGTCTCACCCCAGGCCTATTCGTCCACACCCTCGGCGACGCCCACATCTACGACAACCACGTCGAGGGTGTGAAGAGGCAGCTCTCCCGCGAGCCCTACCCCCTGCCGCGGGTGCGCATCGCGGACAAGCCCCTCGACGCCCTCGAGCTCGAGGACATCGAGCTCATCGGCTATCGGCACCACAAGTTCATCAAGCTCCCGGTGGCCGTATGAGCGCCCCCACCTTTGCCATCGTGGTCGCCGTCGACGCTGACGGCGGCGTCGGCAAGGGGGGCGTCATCCCCTGGCATCTGCCGCCGGATCTGCGTTACTTCAAGGCGCTCACGACGGGCCCGGGTAGGCAGACCAACGCTGTCATCATGGGCCGCAAGACCTGGCGGTCGATCCCCGGCCGCTTTCGGCCGCTCCCCGGCCGCCTCAACGTCGTCCTCAGCCGCAACCCCGGCGGTCTCGCGGTGCCCGCGGGCGTCCTCGTCGCCGGCTCCCTGGACGCGGCCCTCGCCCTCACCGCTGACCGCGCCCAGCGCTTTGTCATCGGCGGCGCCCAGGTCTACGCCGAGGCCCTCGCGCGCCCTGAGTGCGACCGCCTCGCCATCACGCGTCTCGACCAGGGCTTCGGCTGCGACGTCGTGTTCCCCGATGTCCCGCAGGTCTTCCGCCTGGCCCACCAGACGCCCCGGCACCGCCACGCGGCGATCACCTACCGCTTTCAACGCTGGACACGCGCCGCGTCCCCGGGCTGACCCATGAGCGACCACGACATCGCCCTCGCCGACCTGCTCGCGATCCCCGACGCGCGCCTGTTGCGCGGCCAGATCCAGTGGCGCGATCTGGCCGACCATCTCGATGCTCTGGGCGCCACGGGCGAGGCCCCCGACGCCGGGTGTGGCGACTGCGAGCTCAAGTGCTGCAGCTACGTCGTGCGGGTCCTCGACAGCGAGATGGCGCCCCTGCTCGAGTGCACCCAAGGGCTCGGTCTCACCGAGGGCGAGGCCTTCCTCGACAAGACGCCGCTGGAGGTCTGCGGCCACCGCACCCTGGCCCGTAGGCTGACCGACCGCGCCTGCGTCTTCATGGCCGAGGGCCATCGCTGCCGCATCCACGCCGCCTATGGCCTCGAGCGCAAGCCCATGGTCTGCCAGCTCTACCCGGGCCAGCCGACGCTGACGCCGACGGGCGCGCGGATCGCCGTGCGCGCCGAGTGCACGCGCCCGGCGCGCACCCGCGACCCCGAGACGGTGCAGGCCTACCATCGCCTGCTGCGCCGCCGCGCCGAGCATGAGCCCGGCATGGGCGTGCAGCAGGCGCCCGACAACGTGCTCATCAGCGGCGACGTGGTCGTGCCCTGGTCGGCCTACGCCGCCTGGGAGGCCGAGGCCGCCGCGGCCATCCGCCAGGCCGACACCGCCATCGCGGGGCTCGATCAGGCCGTCGAGGCGATGCTCGCGCGCTGGTCCGCGCCGCGCCCGCCCCTCGACCCAATCCGCGTCAGGGTCCTCGCCGGCTCGCTCTCCGGCGTCTTCGAGTCCATGGACGCCTGCGCCGAGGCCGAGGGGCTGGTCGCCGTCGCCACCGAGGCGCCCCCTGTCGACGCGCGGCCCGCGTCCCGCGCGCTCATCGCCCACGCCGTGGAGTCCCTCGAGCCCCTGCGTTTCGCCTCGGCGCTGGCGGGCTTGGGCGTGTTGAGGCTTGTCGTCGCGGTCATCGACCGCGTCCCGGCTGCCGCCGAGCAGCCGCGCGAGCAGACCGCGCGCCTGTTCCGCAAGCTCCACATCGACCGCATTCGCCTGCCCATCGCGCGCTCTCAGCCCGCCACCCTCGAGGCCCTCGCCATCGATCCCCTGCTGTGACTCCGGCCACCGTCACGCGACACCGCGCGCTGGAGCCTGTGGGGCCTGTGTGGTCTCCGGCCCAGGCCGTCGAGGAGCAGCCGCTCGCTTACTCGGTGACGATGTTCATGTCGAGCCGCATGTCGGCGATCGTCTCCTTGCCCATCGCCTCGATGGCGATCTTGAAGCTGGTCTGCAGCTTGGAGTCTCCCGCGACGGGGCTGGGCTTGGTCAGGTCGAGGGTGATCGTCCCGCGGCCCTCGCCGCTCAGAGACAGCAGCCGGGCCGAGGCGTCGGGGCCTAGCCCCGGCAGCTCCACCTGTTGCGGCTTGGCGGTCTGGGTGACAGTCTGGGTCAGCACGACCTTGGGGCCGTCGACCTGTTTGACCTCGTAGGTGACCAGCTGCGCGATCTCCATCCCGTTCCGGTCGACCAGCTGCTCGACAGACCACTTCGCGCCGGCGCCGACCGCCTCGACAGGCAGCGGCACGGTCAGCGTCTCGAAGTTCGACTTCATGTCGGACACCAGCTTTTGCGCGGCTGGGCTGGCTTTGGCCGGGGGCCTTAGGGTCATCGCGGAGCTGACGCCGCGCGCGTCGGTGACGTAGCTGCCGGTCAACCCAGCGAGTCCCTTCAGCATCGCCTGCATGCCGTCGCGCATCCCAGGCGCGACGCCGGGTGTGTCGACGGCGCTCATCGACGTCAGCTCCATCGCGATCGTCGCCTTGTCCGCCGATACCTCGGTCACCTTCTTGTCCATCACCATCTTTGTGGCGGGCATCTTCATCGAGGGCATGTCGGCGCCGCTCATCGACATCTTCAGGTCCATGAGCATCGTCATGGATATCCGCTGGGTCGTCCCCTTCTTCAGGGCGAGGCGCAGGGGCGCCTTGGCGCCGGTGCCAGCGTTGATCAGCGTTAGCTTCGGCGCCCTCGGTGGCGCGGCGAGGGCGCTGGGGGCGATGAGACACACGGCGGCGGCCGCGGCGAGGAGGCGAAGGGGCATGCGATACTCCGGAGTTGATGCAGGGCGCCGCCCTGCGGGGATCGGGGCTCGCGCCGGGGCGCTACTCGCCGTCGGCCGGATCGGTGGGGTTGGGCGCGCTGTCGGTCACCGCGGGGGAGTCGCCGACGCTGGAGACGCCGCCAAAGCCGATCGCCGCTAGCCACGGCGCGCAGGCGAACTGCTCGCCGAGGCAGGCCTCGCGGGTGGCGCAGTCCTGCTCGTCGTAGCAGGCGCGGACGCGGTCGAGGAGCTCCTGACTCATGAGGCCCGCAGCGGCGGTGCACGCGGCCAGCTGGCCCTCGTCATCATCGCCGTCGTCATCGTCTTCGGGGGGCATCGGGTCCGGGTCGTCGCCGCCGTCGTCGCCGTCGCCGGGCTCCTCGGCGTCCGTCGAGCTCGCGGGCACCTGATCGCGGGATGAGCCGCTGCTGACGACGTCACCGTCATCGCACGCGTCCTTTGTGGCGAGGGTCTCCTCGCAGACGGCGAGCTTTGCCGGGGGCAGGGCCTGCCGGGACCAACCCTCGAAGAGCGCCTCCATGCAGTCGCCGATGGGGTCGTCGGCCGCGACGTGCTCATAGCCGCCCTCGGGGTCGTAGGGGTCCGCGTCGGCGCCACCGCTGTCGCTGCCGGGCTCTCCGGCCGCCGGCGCGGGCGCGGGCGTCGGGGCCTGCGCGCTGCCGTCGCCACCGTAGGCGCCGAGGTCCTCGCAGGTCGCGGCGGTGACGCAGCCGAAGAGCGCGCCGGCGCGGACGAGCTCGACGCCGCGCAGGCTGTCGGCGCAGTCGGCCACGCAGGCCGTGATGACGGAGTCGTCGCCTCGGCACTCGGCGATCTTGCGGCACAGGGGCGCGCAGGTCGCGCCGGCGCCGGCGGGGATCGGCAGGGAGGTCGTGCACTGGGGCGGGTCGAGCTCCGCGGGGGCCGTCGCCGTGCCGCAGTCGGGATCGTCCGCGGGGCACTCGCTGTGGCTTGTGGCCTCGTTCGAGCCGCCGCTGAGCGAGCCCCCGGCCCTGAACAGGTCGTCAAAGGCCGACTCGTCCGAGCCGGGCGTCGTAGCGGTGCCGGTGGCGCCGCCGTTGCCGCTGTCACAAGCGGCGACGGCGCAGATCAGGCTGAGGGATGCGGTGAGCGCGAGCGCGTGCGGTAGGCGCATGGCCGACTCCTCGGGGTGCGCGAATGGCGCGACCCTACAGGGTCATAGCGGCACGAGGCCGCGGTCGGCGTGCTCCGGCGGCCGTATCGCGACACGACTCCAGCCCGCGCCGCGCCGGCATCACCTACGCCTGCTTGGCCTCGCTCCAGATCCGCCGACAAATGCGGGCTAAAGCTTTGGCGCTGCTGACCGACTGGGTGTCATTGCGGGCAGGGGGATCGGGCCCGCGACTTCGCACACACGCCTGGGGAGGGAGTGACATGGTGGTGCTGTTCGGCGGTGCTGGCCTGGCGATCATCGGGACTGTCATCATGGCGCGCTGGAACGTCCGTCAGGGCAACCGCTTTGCGGCGATGGCGATGGCCGAGGACCCGAAGTCCTGCGTGGTCCCACGCCCCGGCGCCGCCTGACCGGCTCGCGCCTCGGCGGGGACACTCCGACAGGGCAGGTTCGCAACCGCGGAGCGGCGAGTCGGGGACGCGTCAAGGGTGACCGGGTGGCCTCGGCGTTCCCCGTTACCGTTGCCGGTCGACGCCTGTCGGCGCGGTCTATGACAGCAGGGCGAGGAGCTCGTCGCGCGTGATGCTGGCGGCGCGTGAGGCGTCGCCGACGGCGGCCTCGGCCAGGGCGCGCTTGTTGGCCTGGAGCGCGAGGATGCCCTCCTCGACGGTGTCGCGGGCGACGAGGCGGTGGACGAAGACGGGCTTGTCCTGCCCGATGCGGTGGGCGCGATCGGCCGCCTGCTCCTCCGCGGCCGGGTTCCACCAGGGGTCCATGAGCACCACGTGGTCGGCGGCCGTGAGGTTGAGGCCCGTGCCGCCGGCCTTCAGCGACAGCAGCATCACCGGCGGGCCGTCGTCGCGCTGGAACGTCTCGACGGCGCCTGCCCGGTCGCGGGTCGCGCCGTCGAGGCGCACGAAGGGGATGCCAGCGGCCTCGAGGTGGGGCTCGACGAGGTCGAGCATGGACGTCCATTGGCTGAAGACCAGGGCCTTGTGGTCCTCGGCCACCGCCTCCTCGAGCAGCTCCATCAGCACCTCGGTCTTGGCGCTCTCGTCGGCGTCGCGCCCGGGCAATAGCGCCGGGTGGCAGGCCGCCTGGCGCAGCCGCAGCAGCGCCTCGAGGGCGGCGATCACGCTGCCGCCGCCCTGGAGCTGGGCGACGACCTCCTTGCGGGTGGCCGCCCGCAGGGCGTCGTAGACGTCGCGCTCGTAGGCGGACAGCTCGCAGTGGAGGACGAGGTCTGTGCGCGGCGGCAGCTCCGGCGCCACGTCGCGCTTGAGCCGCCGCAGGACGAAGGGGCGCACGCGCTCGCGCAGCCGCAGGGCCGCGACGGCGTCGCCGGCGGCGATGGGGTCGACGTATGCCTCCTTGAAGTCCGGCCGCCCCCCGAGGAGCCCCGGGTTGAGGAAGTGGAGCTGGCTCCAGAGGTCGTCGAGGCGGTTCTCGACGGGCGTGCCGGTCAGGGTGAGGCGGAAGCCGGCGTCGAGGCGGAAGGCCGCGCGCGCCACCTGGCTGTCGGGGTTCTTGATGGCTTGGGCCTCGTCGAGGGCGACCGTGTCCCAGCGCTCGCCAGCGAGGCGGTCGATGTCGAGGCGCAGGATGGCGTAGGTCGTCAGCGTCAGGTCCGCCGCCGGGTCCAGGCGCCGCTTGGGCCCGTGGTAGACATTGACCGACAGGCTCGGCCGGAACTTGGCCGCCTCGGTCGCCCAGTTGTGGACGACGCTGGTCGGGGCGACGACCAGCGTCCTGCCTGCGACCGCGCACAGCGCTTGGAGCGTCTTTCCCAGGCCCATGTCGTCGGCGAGGAGGCCGCCGAGGCCGGCGCTGCGAAGGAAGCTCAGCCAAGCGACGCCGTCGCGTTGGTAGGGGCGCAGCTCCGCGGTGAGGTCCGCCGGGAGCGTGGGCGTGGGGATCCCCTCGAAGCCCTCGACCAGCACCCGGAGCCGCGCAAACTTCGGCGGCAGCGGCCGCTCGAGGGCGTCGCACAGGCGCGCGAGGTCGCCAAAGGCCGCGGGCGGCAGCTCGTCCTTGTCGGCCTTGGCCACGAGGAGGTCGTGGATGATCTGCCCATAGCGTCGCAGCCAGTCGTGGGGCAGGGGCGCCCAGCCGCCGCCTTCCAGCGGCGCCAGGTTCAGCCCGCGGCGCCAGGCCCGCATGACCCGGCCCGCGTCCGCCGGCTGGCCGTCGGAGCTGAAGCTGACGGAGAACGCGCCGTCGTCGTCGACGGCCACGTCCCCTTGCAGCGGCGGTGACAGGAAGTACTGCTCGTGGGCGTCACCGACCACGTCGCCCAGGCTGAAGCGCGCGAGCTTGGCGGACAAGGCCACGGCCTCCTCGCCCGACAAGCGCGCGGCGCGGCCCGCTTCGAGGCCGAGCTGGCGGGCGAGCCTGGAGGACAGGAGCTTCTCGGCCCGGCGATCCCTGAGCGGCAAGGCGCCGCCGAGCAGGACGAGCTGCCCGCGATCCACGCGGGCCGTCGGCGGGTCGCCGTAGACGAGGGTCGGCAAGACCACGAGCTGGTCCTGCTCGTCGCGCACGTCGATGAGCAGGCGCGGGGTGCCGAGCTCGCCCGTCGGCAGGCGGTCGGTCTGGATGTCGACGGGGATCCGCCGCTTCAGGGACGGGATGATGTCGGTGACGAGCTCGCCGGCGTCCTCGGCCCGGTAGTAGCGGCCCTGGGGCAGCTCGCTCAGCTCGCGCTGGCTCAGGCCGCCGTCGCCGACCGGTCGCAGCTGGCCGGCGACCACCACGGCGCCATTGGCGTACATGGCCGCGACGCCGTCGGCAGGCACCAAGCGCAGCATGAACCCACGGCGGGCGTCGCTCACGACCGCCTTGGGGGTGACGGGATCCTCGCAGACTTCTATGGGCGCGCCGCCGAGCTGAACGTCTTCGCAGCGGGCGAGGGCGGCCAAAAGCGGCGCCATGGCCGAGCGCGGGATGACGCCGCGGCGCCAGGTCCCCAGCGCCCGCTCGGCCATCAGGTCGCCCTGGCTGGTGACCAGCGCTGGGCCACGCTCGTGGGTCAGCTCGGTGGTGACCGGCGCGGTGTGGGGCTCTTCGACGTCGCCCCGCACGCGCACCCGCTGGATCTCGAGCTGCCCCTTGACGACGCGCAGGCGGTAACCGAGCCGGTCGAGCTTTACCTCGGCGTGGGGCAGGCGCTGCCCCCCGCGGCGCGCCTGCCGCAGCGCGATCACCGCGGCGGCGACGTGCCCGCAGTTGTCCGAGCCCGGGCAGTCGCACTGCCACTCCTCGTCCTCGGGCCACAAGGTGACCTCGAAGGAGCGCTGGCGGCTGCCGACGAGAACGCGCAGGGTGATCTCGTCGCCGTCGTCCCGCTCGCCGACGACGGCCTTGGCGCGCGCCCAGGTGACGCCGTTGGACCACTCGCCGGCGGGGACGGCGTCACGGATGGCTTCGAAGAGTTCGTCGATCACGCGGGCTGTCTAACACATCGCGCGACCGCGCCCACGGGTTTCGACCGCGGCGGAGCGCCCGGGGGGAGCGGAGGGTCTGGGGCGCTGACGAGTGACCGGCCGCCGCTCGCGCTAGCCAGCGGCCCCCGCCGACGAGGGCGGCACCTCGAGCCACGCGCGGGCCTCGGCCTCGTCGCGGAAGACCGCGATCGCCGCGTGGGGGGTCTCGCCGTGGAAGGACTCGTACATCCGCGTCAGCCCGTACTGGAGGTCGGTCGTGACGACGACCGCGATCCGCCGGCGGAGCGTGCCCTGGCTCCGCGACAGCTCGGCGAAGTCTTCGATGTCGAGGCTTCGCAGGGCGCTCAGGTCGGCGCCGCGCAGGTCCCACAGTCGCGCATGGGGAGTCGTCTCGAGGTCGTCACTGCTCAGGGAGCGGATGACCTCGCGCAGTTGGTCGACGCCGATCGCTCCGACGCCGCGAACCACGACGTGGTCAGCGTAGCGCTCGATCTCGAACGTCCCGCTGCACATGCTGAACCTCCCGGGTGTCTGTCGGCGGTGCGACCATGGCCCGCCGCTACCGCACGCCGTGATTATCCGGGCGCGATGCCGGCTGATCAAGGCGCACCGCGGTGGGGCTGAACGGAGACTCGGGCGCGGTTCAAGCGCCGCCTCGCCGGGGGGCTGGATGCTGCGACGCGCCAGAGCAGACCTGCCGCTGAACAGGCAACGATCGGTCTCCGTTCGAGGGGTTTTGGTGTTGGCCTCGATTCGGTCGCCGAGCCCGGGCGCGATGAGCTTGATCCACGGACCACCCGGCGGCCGCGCTACTTCAGGCCGCCGTTGACGGTCAGGTAGGCGTTGTCGCGGCCGATCTCGGTCACGTCGAGCTCGATGATCGTGCCCTCGGGGATGCCGTCGGCCAGGGCGCCGAGGTCGATCTGAGGCAGGTCGAAGGCGGCCGTGTCGCCGACGGTGCTCAGCAGCTTTGGCACGAGGGTCTCCTTGATCAGATCGACGACGGCCTCGTCGTTGTCCTCGAACAGGCCGGTGTTGGTGATGAGCTCGACGACCAGCGGGTCGAGGTCGCCGATGATCAGCTTGGCCTGCAGGACCCCCTCGTCGTTCTCGCCGATCTCGACGTCGACGGCGGCCTCGGCCTGCAGCCACAGGGTGAAGTGGGTCGGGGTCCCCGCGAACACCATGGCGACGTCGAGGAAGAGGTCGCCGATCTGCAGGATGTTGGCGCCGCGGCCGCAGCTATTGAAGACGGGCGGGAGGCGTGCCTCGACCAGCAGATCGAGGTCGGTGATGCCGAAGTCGGCCACGAGGCTGTCACCCTCGCCCGGGGCGATGTCGAGGCTGAGGGTGCCGCCCTCCCAGACCGCGTAGAGCAGCTGGTTGATGAGCGAGTCGTGGGCGCCCACGGTCATCGGGGCGACGGGTGGGTAGGTCAGGCTCGACCAGGGCGCGCAGCCGCCGTGGCCGATGCTGCCGAGGCTTTCGAAGGGGCGGGCCGGGTTGACGGCGTAGGCGATGGCGTCCAGGCGCATCTGCAACCGCTCAGGCGAGATGTCGACGCCCCGCGGGGCGGTGGCGAGCGCCACGCTGTTGCCGGGCTGGCCCTCGATGGGCGAGGGGACCTCGAAGGTCTCGTCGATGGCGAAGACGTTGAAGATGCTGGCGAAGGCCTCGCCCAGACGCTCCTCGATGAGCTGGGCGAAGACGACCTGCAGGCCGGCGACGAGGTAGGGCTCGATGGCCCCCACGGCGCTGTCGAGGAGGGCCTGGAGGATCCCCGTCGAGTCGTGGATGTCGATGGCGAAGTCGTCGATCGTCACGGCGGCGCCGTCGGCCGAGGCGACGAGCCCGCCGTCTTGGACCCCGATGAGGACGTCCATCGTCAGGGTGAGCTTGCTCGAGGTCACGCTGCCCGGAAGCGGTGTGGGATTCGTCCGGCACAACGCGCATGGCGCGTTGAGCGTGATGGTGGCCGAGAAGTCGTGGAGGACGACGCTGAGGCTGAGCTTGCCCGTGCCGAGGGTCAGGGCGACCTCGTGAGCGCTATAGTCGATGCCCGTGAAGTCGAGGGTGCAGGTGCCGTCGATGCACCCAAATTCCGCCAGGGGGTTGTTGACGAAGGAGGCGAAGTCGATGTGGTCGAGGATCATCGCGAAGACGCTGGCGAGGTCGTCAGTGTTCTCCTCGTCGCGGACGCCGTCGTCGATGGCGTCCTGGGTGAGGACGATGACGGCGGCGTTGTCGACGCCGTCGACCTCGAGGTTGCGGACGTCGAAGGCGAAGTACTCGGTGGACTTCTCGGCTGCCCGGGTGATGAGGGATTCGTTGCCGTAGGGGTCCGAGGCCACGACCTCGAAGAGGTTGAGCCCGTAGGTGACCGGCAGGACCTCGTTGAAGGCGCCGCCCTCGGCGGGCAGGCTCACCTCGTGGTCGCCGATGCGCAGCGAGACCTCGCCGAGGTTGTCGCTGACGGTGCCGATGAAGCTGATGGTGTTGTCGGCCTCAAAGACCTCGCCGCGCCCGGGTTGGGTCAGGGTGAGCTCGGGCGGGGTGCCGTCGATGACGATGGGGGCCGAGGCGGTCTGGCCGGTGTTCGAGGCGAGCGCGGCCGTGACGGTGTACTTGCCCTCGAGGTCGAAGCGGAGCTTGTCGCGGTCGGTGCCGACGACGGCGTGGTGGCCGTCGGGGGTGGCGGTGATGTTGGTGACGGCCAGGTCCTCTTCGAGGATGTTGCCGCCAGCGTCGACGCTGCGGGCGCGGAGGCGGATGGGCTTTCCGGCCGGGTAGGCCAGCGCGTCGGGCTTGAAGTAGAGCTCGATGGCGGTGGCGGCGCCGGGCTGCACGGTAAGGGTCGCGGTCCCCTGGAGCGCCGAGTCCGTGATCGTCTGGGAGATGCAGGTCAAGGTGTAGGTGCCCGCGGCGCCGCCCGTGGCCGTCGTGTCGGTGACGGTCAGGCCCTCGGCGGGGTCGGCGGCGACGTAGCTGGGGTCGTCGGTGGCGTTGCCGTGCTCGTCGACGGCGGCGCAGCTCACCGCCGCGGTCTGGCCGGCCTCGATGGTGGCCGGGTCGACGGTGATGGCCGTGCGCACCGGCGCGCCCGCCAGGACCGTGAGCGCCGCCGGGGTCTCGTCGATGACGTCTGCTGCCGTCTCGCGGCAGGCGACGTTCAGCACGCCCGCGGTGGTCGAGGAGATGGTGAGCCCGCTGGCGGTGCCGTGGCCGGCCGGGTCGAGGAGCAGGACGAAGGCCGCGTCCTCGACCACCTGGCCGTCGTCGTCGAGGGCGACGCAGGTCGCGGTGGCCGAGCCGCCCGCCGGGATCTCCGACACGTCGAGGGTCGTCTCGACGCTCGCGATGCGGCCGGAGACGACCGTCCCCTCGGTGTCGTCGTCACCACAGGCGCCCGCCGCAAAGAGGGCGAGCGCGATCGTCAGCGTAGCGGTCCAGCGCAGGGTCATGGCCGAGCTCCTTAATACGGGCGCCGTCTTTGTAGCGCCGCGAAAGCCGTCGGGACAAGTCGTTCCTTTGAAGCGGTCGCCGGGGGGCGGCCGCGCCGGCGCGTCCGGGCGGGCGCTCGCCGCTGGGCGCTCAGCGCAGGGGCCGCTCACGGGCGTCGAACCACTGGCGGTACTCGGCGATCTTGCGCAGCTGGGCCTTGGGCGCGCGGCCCTGGCAGGTCGCCCGCTCCTCGGAGCCTTCGGGCGCCGCCCACCGCACCTCGACGCAGTCGTTCGGGTTCCACGACACCTCGAACGCCTCGATGCGGCCGAGGAGGTCGGCCATCGTCAGCGTCCACGGGCTGCCGTCGCTGCGCCGATAGGTGTAGCTGCGCGCCTTGGCCTGCTGCCCCAGCCGCAACGGCATCTGCTCCTCCAGGTCCTCACGCCGAGAACGGCGAGTCCCCTCGTAGCGAATCTCCGAAACGCGCGGCTGCTCCGTCAGCTTAATCTCCAGATCCACACTACCATCAGTTGAACCGGAATCTACATATACAATGTTTTGAGAAGGAACATCGCGAATTGCCGTCAGGCATCTCTCCAGATTTACCCCTTCGTTACGACCAATTACGACTATTCCAGGAATTGCTTGTAAACCAGCATTCATATTTCAATATTCCCCGTTATCTATATGATAACCAAGCAAATAAACCAAACTTCACGTCTTGTTCAGGTTAACCCATGATGATTCTCGACAATTTACAGAATAAACAGCAAGAGCACCACTTATTAAGATGAATATGGGATTTACCATTTTGTTCAACAGCTGATCAATCATGAACAAAATAACAATAAAAGATAACAGCACAGGATATACCATTGAAGACTCAACACAAAAACCTTTTTTCCTGTGATGCCGAATAACCCTCCAGGGACCATATAACATTGTTGCAAACAAGGAGATCAAACCGACAAAACCATACACCGAAAAAGTAATAATCCACAAAGAATCCAAGGTACTTTTTTCATATTTTCCGAGGTCGGGTCTATTACGGCCAAACCCTCCCCAGCCAAACCACTTCCTTTGCCTGGTAT
>PDWJ01001619.1_pt1 | contig 49723 bp, 38 predicted proteins | sample 1430881 | NCBI WGS metagenome assembly PDWJ01 (sample SAMN01162460, study PRJNA174530) | Oral metagenome, whole genome shotgun sequencing project. | biome: Marine environment; feature: Marine mammal; material: Swab sample of the gingival sulcus; isolation source: swab sample of gingival sulcus...
AAAAAAATGGCGAAAACATCATTCCCAGGAATTGGCGAGGCAGCCCCCTGACAAGTCAGGAAGTCGTAGTGAATTTGATAGCCAACACCAGCCCTCAGCCCTTTTACCACATCCGACATTCTCAAAATTTCTGCGGGTTACATGTCTCGCCGGATCGGTCCGAAGCGCTTCGGATCGCTCGGGCTGAGTCCGAGGTTTAATTTGGTGCAATTATTTATTTTATTTATTATTTCAGATAGTAACGATAATTTTCCCATTTTTTATGCAGCCATGGGGGTTATGCCAACGACTGCAAGTATGACTTCAGGTTGATCTTTTTTTCGATAAGGCCCAGCTTTCGCCGGATATTGTGCCGGTGAAACTGAACCGAACTTTCCGATATGGTGAGAATGGTGGCGATCTCCTTGGTGGATTTGTCATCCTTGATCAAATTGGCGACCAGAACTTCTTTGGGCGTCAATTTCAGATAGGTGGCGGACAGTCTGCGGGAAAACGGAGAAATGATATCCTTGAGGTTGGATTTAAGAATTTCGAGAAAGGTCTTCGATCGCGCCGACATCTGACTCACCTCCAGTTTTTCGATGTAGGGCATGATCTGGTTGTTCACATTGACCAGGATACTGCTTTCCATATCCGCTTTGTCTTTTTCCCGCTTTTTCAGCAAAACCTCCAGGGCGATGTTGGCATCTTCCAGGTTATCCGTTTTGGTACGCAGTTCCTGTTCCCGCATCTTCAGCGATTCCAAGGCGTGGGCTTTCTCTGTGATATCTTCGTAGCATACGAAATGCTTTCTTCCCGTGATGGTTACATGGGTGACGCGCAGGGTCTTGAATTCCCCTTGTTTGCAGCGGACCAGAAACTCTTGGGGATCGGTCTCGTGGTGTTCGTCGCTCCTGCCCTGTGTGTCCTGCCAGAAGCGATAAACGGTCTCTCGAATATCGGGGTCCGGATAGGCCTTCTCGAACCAGGTCTCCACATCCGGCAAATCTTGCGTCAGGTAGCCGGTGATCTCCCCGAATTTGGGATTGGAATAGTCGATGGTTTTATCCGGGTTGATGATCAGAAGGCCGTAGGGGGCGTTTTCCACCAGCGACTTGAAGCGTTCCTCGCTTTTTCGCAGGTTGAGTTCGGTTTTTTTGAGCGTGCTGATATCAACATGGGTGCCGATGGCCTGCAAGGGCCGGCCGTCTTCATCACGCCGGGTCACCTTGCCGTGGCCGAGGATCCATTTCCACCGGCCATCTTTGGTTTTGGCACGATATTCAGCTTCGTAATGGCTGGTGAGGCCTTCAAGATGGTCGTTCAACGCTTTCTCCACCTTCGGCCAGTCTTCCGGATGGGTAATATCATCCCACTTGCTGGAGGTCTCCCCCAACTCGTTGAGTGAATAGCCCAGCATTTCGGCCGAGTGGTTGGTAAAAAACATCGTCCCTTTTACAAAATCGATGGTCCACAAACCTTCTTTGGCCCCTTCGAGGGCGAGCTTGAGACGGTTCTCGCTCTCTTTCAGGGCTTTGGTTCGTTTCTGAACACGCAGGTCCAGTTCTTCGGCAAAGGATTCCAGCTCCCGGTTGGCTTCCTTCAGACGCATTTCGGCCTGAAGGCGGTCGGTGATATCCTTGGCCTGTACGATTTGAAGCGATGCGGAGGATTCCCGGGCCGTGACATTATGAATCGAAAACTGGACGCGCCGTTTTTCTCCATCCTTGCGGCAGATTTCGTACTCGTCATCCTTGATGATGATTTCACGTTGTTCGGTGAGAGAAATGATCCCGGTCAGTTTCTGCCGGGTATAGTTATTGGGATACAGTTTGGTAAGCCACGTCTCCATATCCGGCAGTTCTTCATGGGAATATCCCGTCAGGGTCTGCATGGCCGCGTTATAGAGAATATTCTGTTTGCTGGCCATATTCCGGATCAGGGTTGGAATGGTACTATGGTCGAAAAAATCCAGGAGGATGGAAAATTCCTGTCCGGGCAGTTCCGATTTCAGAGCAGTAAAGGCGTTACCGTCATTAGGGTTTTTTGAAGTCGATTTCATTCCGGTCCCTGCTGATGAATTACACGGTGTCGTTCAATGATAATTACCCTGCTGTCCGTTCAGATTCCGGATGGGGACGATCCCAAGGCGATGGGCCCCTTATATTATCCGTCTGTTTCGTGTATTATCTCAGCTCGTTCAACAGGCTGTCAACAAATCTTGATTTCAGGTCGTCAGCTTGAGATAGAACCGGGTCAGCAGCCGGGGCAGGTCGGCCATGGATTTGATGATGGCGAATCGGTTGGAATGAAACATAAGTTCGAGATCCTTGACCTTGTTCTCTTCCGTTGAGATACAGAATACGTCGATGGCCCGCTGTTTGAGTTCCCCCACCGCCTTGGCCACGTCGAACTGGGCGTAGCCGTCGTGGGGACTGTATTCGGCATCCATGGGTTTGCCGTCAGTAATCACCAGCACCAGTTTTTTGCGGGCATCCAGTCCGGCCAATTTATGCCCCGTATGCCGAATGGCGACCCCCATGCGAGTGGTGCTGCCGGTATCGGCATTGAACAGGGCCGCTTGGGCTTTGGTGGTCCAGGCGTCGTCAAATTCTTTGAAATTAAAATACTCGGCACCCAGGCGCCCCTGGCCGGTGAATCCGAAGATACCGAATCGATCCCCCAGTTCGGCCAGCCCCTCTCCCAGGATGAAAGCCGCTTCTTTTTCCATGTCGATCACCTGGCGGCCGTTTTCCAGCTGACTGCCGGTCGATCCGCTCAGATCCAGCAGCAGCGCCACTGCCAGGTCACGCCGGTTGACGTAAGGCTTTTGGTAATAATTCTCATCGGTGATAATGCCGGCCCTGCGACTGCACAGGTGTTCGAGCAACAGATCGGTATCAATCGCATCCCCCTCCAGGAGAAATTTCTGTTTGCGCATCAGGTCCGGCTTGAGCTGCTCGAAAGCCTGCTTGATCTGCTGCACCTCTCTGAGCCGGCTATCCGCAATCACCGCCGGCAAATAGATTTGCGGGGGGACAATCTCTTTCAGGCGAACCCAATTGGGATAATAATCCCCATTGGCCTGGTTCCATTCGTCGTAGTAAAAAAAACGATGTTCCGCGCCATCCGAATCGGTGTTGGCCCTGCCTTTGGACCGTCCCCGATCCTCGGAGATGGCCTCCGTTCCGCCCCCGCCCTCATCCGGATCATCCCGGCCCTTTTTGTCTGTTTGCTGAGGACCCTGGGTGCCGGATCGTTTTTGATTGGAATCCTCCCGCTGCACGGAATCCATATCCGGTAACGGTTCAGACGCGGATACCGATGCAAAGGGATGATTGTAATCCGGAAAAAAGGAAAGGGACACGGGGGCCTTGAGAAGGCTTTTGAAACGGTCCGCCATTGCCTGCCAGTCCGGCAACACAATGGCGGAAACGACATCCTCGTAAGATTCGGAGGCACAGGCCGTTTCGTGAACCCGGCACATCAATTCTGCAGAGCCGGTGTTTTTTAAATCGGATTTTCCAAACTTGCCGACGCTGTGCGGCTTTTCAAACAGATCGAGAATCTGAGAAAGCAGATCGGGTCCATTGGGACGGCGACGCACAGCGTCACACCCCACGCCCCTGCGCAAGATCGGTAACAGCCCTCGGTAGGCGGTCATTATGCGGTACAGTATCCGATAGATTTCGATGCAAATGAACAAATTGTTCAAAACGGCGGCATCGGGAACCCCCTGAAACAAGGACCGGCTGCTGGTCATCCCGCGTTGGCCATGAATACGGCAAAAGCCGTGATGGGCATATGCCATGGCAGATGTCACCACAGCCAATTGCATGTGCTCGAAATTGTCGGCCTGCGATTCAAAGGAATTGAAACTGGACGGCAGATAAACGGTACCGGCCTGGATCAAAGGCGGCTGCCCTGCCGGTTCTTCTACAGCCATGGGCATCTCCGGCCGCGTTTCGATCCGCAAAGGGGCGCCCGCGATGGACTGCAGCAATACGGTCAACCGTTGTTTGTGAGCGTTGACCCCGCTATGGCGCGAGAACTGATCGATGTAGGTCTGGGCCGCTTTGGTACGGCCCTGTAAAAAGGCGTAACTTTGTTCCGGCTGGTAGGCAAATCGGTGAAGGGCCTTGGCAACGAACCCGTCTATGGCAGCGGTATCCAGATGGTCGGCGACATTATTATAACCGATCAAAAAACTCAGGCAGAGGCCGGCGTCCGTTTTGAGCAGCACCTTTGCCCTGCGCAATGCCGAGCCCATTTTCAAAGGGTTTTTACCGAGCCCCCCGCCGGCCCACAATTCCACATAACGAACGCCCATATAGGTTTTCGTACGCCCCAGGCCAGAAGCCACTTCGACCCAGGATTGAAGCAGGGACGGATTGCGCAGCAACCACTGATTTTCCGGCGTCAGGGACAAGAACAATTTACTCAAAACATGTTCCAACGCACGGTCCCGGATCGCGTCGGCGAGCATTTTTTCGAGCACCCGGGTAGACTCGGGATTGTTTGGTCCGAGGATGTCTTTGCGGACCAGGTCATCGGTGGCCTGCTTGAAGGCCACCTGGTAGCCTGACGAAACACCCTCAAGCACTTTTGTAAGTGTATCAGGAATTGTTGGGCGCATCGGAAGAAAAATAGAGTTCGACGATATCCATCAGACTCGCTGTCATCAGCGGGTCATCGGTCAGGGACTGAGCGATGGCCACCCGGCAAGCCTTGACCGGGTGCATACCGGATCGCGTCATACGGGCGGCATATGTCAGCAGGCGACTGGAAACGCCCTCGGCAAGGCCAAAATCGTGCAGGTTTCTGATTTTCTGGCCCAGAGAGGCCAGTTGCCGGGCAGTGGTTTCATCCAAACCGGTCTCCGAGGTGATGATGCGCGTCTCCGTATCTATATCCGGATGGTTGAAGACCAGCGACATGAAACGCTGTTTGGTGCTTTGCTTCAAATCTTTCAGCACGCTTTGATAACCGGGATTGTAGGACATGATCATCATGAACCGCTCATGGGCCCGGATCACCTCGCGGGTTTTGTCTATGTACAACAGCCGACGGTCATCGGTCAGCGAATGGATGATGACAGTGGTATCGTTGCGTGCTTCCACAATTTCGTCCAGATAACAGATGGCGCCGAAACGGGCGGCCAGCGTCAGCGGACCGTCCTCCCAGACGGTTTCATTGTTCTTGAAGACGTAACGTCCCACAAGATCCGAAGCCGTTAGATCCTCGTGGCAGGAAACAGTGATCAAGGGGAGTTCAAGCATGTGGGCCACATATTCCACAAAACGCGTTTTCCCGCAACCCGTGGGTCCTTTCAGGATGGCTGGAATTTTTTCTGCCTGGGCAATTTTAAGACATTCGATTTCATCGCCCTGAGGGATATAATTGGGCTGGTTCATTATTTTGAATTGATCAATCAAGGTTCAAACCTCGCTTACAGAGCGTGTTAAATTTATGAAGTGCTTTTTTATCATGGCCCCCAAAAACTTGTTATCAAAAAAAAGACAGCACATCATTGGGCAAAACCTATCAATTTCACAGACAATTGTTATCAGGCAAACATTGTTGACAACGAAAAGCGAGATTGACAGGATCGTACGCTTATGACAAGGAGATAATACATTCATGCCACCCGATCGTCTTCCCCCGACAGAAAGAAGGTAAACATGACAACCGCCGTAGACCAGACGCGCCAGACCATTCCCGGGCTGGAAGCCTTCTGCAGCCAGACACCGGACAAACAAATTCCATTTTTCAGCCGCAACGGGCGGTTGTTCGACATTGTCTACGGACAGCAATTCGACCGGAAATTTCTGGATCAACTCTGCCACCTCGCCGATTTGATCCGGCAACTGGCCAGAACCAAAACCGGTTCCCGCAAGCTCAGGGGACTGCTTGAGCACAAACGGGCCATGCTGTATTTTGTACAGCCATCCACCCGGACCTTCCTGTCCTTCATGAATGCCTGTCACCTGTTGGGTATGAAAATATCCGAAAGCCGCGAGACCTCCACAAGTTCGGAAGTCAAAGGAGAATCCACCGAAGACACCCTGTGTACCTTCGCCAGCTATGTGGATATGATTATCAGCCGTCATCCGGAAGCCGGATTCGCCCAGCGCGCGGCTTGGGTACTGAACAATACCCATCGCCCGGTTCCGGTAATCAACGGGGGCTCGGGTCCGGACCAGCATCCCACCCAGGCCCTGCTGGACATTTATACGCTGGAGCGTGAATTCAGATCCATCGGAGGCCTGGACGGCAAAAAGATCGCTATGGTGGGAGACCTGAAACGCGGCCGTACCGTCCGGTCACTGAGCTACCTGATGAAGAACTACAGCGACACATCCATTTACTATGTGGCACCGGATGGGTTCAAGATGAAGCGCGATATCACCGCTTTTCTGGAAAAAAACGGGATCCCGTACTTTGAAAGCAATGATTTCGAAAGCGTCATGCCACTGGTGGACGCAATTTATATGACCCGGGTCCAAAACGAATACGGAGGCGGTCCGGAAAACGAGCCCACCGATTATCCGGACTTTCACTTCCGGGCCGAACACCTGTCCCTGATCCAGCCCCACTGCGCCATCATGCACCCATTGCCGCGCCGGTACGAAATTGATGTTCTGGTGGACCAGGATCCCCGGGCGGCTTATTGGCGTCAGGAGCGCAACGGCATGTGGATCCGGGCGGCCCTGATCGCCTACATCTTTGGCAAAGATCAGGAAATCCTGTCGGAATTCGAATAATGCCGCGTAAAAAAACAACCGTCCCGATGCCCCGACCAGCCCTTGGGCGGCACGGATTGATGACCGCCATGCCGGCTCACCGTTTGCCGCAACCAACACCGTCCGGTGCATGAACCGGCTTCGGATTCTTTCTCCGGGCCACGAAACGCATTCATATTTTGTTGGTTTTTAACTGGTATTTTCTAGCCTTTTAATTAACAACAAAAGTCAGACGTCATATGGTATGCTTCTGAAAATCAAACCAATTATTATCAATGGAGAGGAGAAAACAATGCTATACGGTTCCTGGGTACTCACATCGTTTATTGTTTGCAACATCCTGCTGGTTGTGATGACAGTCATCGGCTACTACTTTCAGGCCAAAAACGACAAGGACAATGGCTAACCGGAATCATCCGTGATGCGCGCCGACAGACATTCGTCTCAAAATAGAAAAACATTGACAACAACAGGAGATTTCAAATGGTTACCGATTGGATAATTATGGTAGTAGGTATGGCGCTCTTGATTTATCTGGGAATCAAGGCAAACGATATCGCCAGCACGGATGACGAGGCCGGTTTTTTACTGGGCGGACGCAGCTTCGGCCCCTTCGTGGCCGCCGGCACGATTATGGCTACCGGTTTCAGCGGATGGTGCTTTGTGGGATGCCCGGGCGTGGTTTACGAGTTCGGTTTCACCGAGTTGCTGGCCAACTTTTTCTTCGGCCTTTCCATCACGGCCGCCATTCTTTTTTTCGGTAACTACCTGCGCCGCCGGGCCGGTGAAGTCGGCAGCCTGACATTGCCCGAATATATCCGCCAGCGTCACCAGTCGTCGGAAGACGATCCCCTGGGCCGGGTCACCCAGGGTCTGGCCGCCATCATCAATATCGTATTGATGGTTGTGTTCATCGTCGCCCAGACCAAAGCCCTGGGATTGATCTGCTCCGAATGGCTGGGCGTGTCTTTCAACGTGGCCGCCATCTTGATGCTCGTGATCATCATCCTCTACACGGCCACTGGTGGATTGGCCGCCGTGGCCTGGACCGACGTGATCATGGTGATCGGCATGACCATCGGCTGTATGTTCATCCTCTTCCAGATTTTTGGCGACATGTCCATGTCCACCCTGGTCGCCAAAATGAATGAAATTGACCCCGAGCTGGTGAATCCCAGTTCTGGAAGACCCTACGGCGAGCCCAAAATCGGTCCTTTCTTGGTGGCCCCCTACGCCTTCATGTTCGCAGCTGTACTGCCCTACATGTGCGTGCGTTTTCTCGGTGTGCGCGAAGATGCCAAATGGCGCCACATCGCCGCCATCAGTGTTCCTCTGGGAATTATCCTGTCACTGATCCCCATCGTGGGTGCCTATGTCCGCGTCAAAGCCCATATGGGCGCCATCCCCATGCTGGAATCGGCCGACATGGCCATGCCCACCTACCTGAGCAATTTTATGCCGGGCGTCCTGGGCGGCATCATTTCCCTGTTCATCGTTTTTGCCATGGGCTCCACGGCCGATTCGATCCTGCAGGTGCTTTCCGCCTCCGTATCCCATGACCTCAGAAAAGCCCTGTCCGGCAAGGACGATCACGATCCCAAAACAGTCCGGCACCTCAACCGCGGCGCCGTCGTCGTCATGGGCATTGTCGGATACGTTGCCATGCTGGCCGCCCCGCCGGCATTTCTGAACTTCATCAGCATCCTTGGAACCGGCACCCTGCAGGCCGCCATGGCCGGTCCGGTGTTCATCGGCACCCTGTGGCGCGGCAACTCCATCGGCGCCATCGTTTCCATGCTGGGCGGTGCCATTACGGCCGGATGCCTATTGCTCTATACCGATATGGGCTGGGTGGTATCCCCGCTGATCGGTGACGTGGTCGGTATTGTGCTCTACATTGTTGCCAGCAAAATGACATTCGGCATCAATGCACGGGCCGGAGAAGTGACTGCGTAGAAGCTGGATTTTTACACCGTCCCAAACACTCTCGAATCTTAATCTTGAACCAATGCCCCGCCGATTCCGGCGGGGCATTTTTTTCGGTAATCGGTAAATTGATGCTTTTGGAATCGCGTTTTTTCCCTTTATGTAACCCAATAAATAGCCACAATTTGGGCTTGATCCTCATCACGGGTCCTTTCGAACCATCTATGCCCAAAAAATAATGGGTTGCGCCATGTTTTAAGCGCTCCCTTCATGCAAGTGGGAGTATACGGTGAATCGGCCAGCGAAAACAATTCCCTTAGCGGTTTTCCCGGCGTGGCCTCTGATATGGCCAACCATCGGGTGTATCAAGATTTGGGCACGACGGCACAGGAGAAGGGCGTACCCAAATAATTAGTTTTTTACCAATAGTATCTAAACATAAATTTAACAACATGGAATCTACCAATGTGCTAATAGTCACTTCGTCAATAAGTCCATCTGCACACATATCAATTTATGAACCCATATAAGAAAAGGACTCAAGGGGTATGGAAGAGATCCTGCAACACATCCTCAACGGCCTGATTATTGGTGGTGCTTACGCACTGATCGGTATCGGCTTGACCCTGATTCTCGGGATCATGAACGTCGTCAATTTCGCCCATGGGGAATTGTACATGTTGGGCGCTTATGTCGTTTACACCATGACGGTCATATTGGGGATCAACTTTTTCGTCGGCGTCGCCGTGGCCATCGTCGCCGTTTCCGGGCTGGGTCTGATCATCGAAAAGACCATTTTATACCCCTTGCGGGACAGATCTCCGGACATGAGTCTGTTGGCCCTGATTGGTGTTTCGATTTTTTTGCAAAACGCCGCCCGCTTCATCTGGAGCCCCGTTCCCCAAAGCATCAACCACCCCTTCGCCGCCATCGCCCACACCATCGGCCCCATCCGCATCACGGAATTACGACTTTTCGCCGCTTTTTTGGCCTTGGTGTTAATCGTGGCCACCCATTACCTGGTCCAAAAAACCCGCGTCGGCAAGGCCATGCGTGCCACCTTCCAGGACAAAGAGGTCGCCGCCATGTTCGGCATACGGGTGGACATCGTTTTTTCCTTTACCTTTGCCTTCGGTGCAGCCCTGGCGGCGGTTTCAGGCACACTGCTGGGATCGATGTTCATTGTCAACCCCACCATGGGCGATTTCGCCATCGTTAAAGCATTTGCCGTCGTCATCCTGGGTGGCATGGGCAGCTTTCCCGGCGCCATCCTGGGAGGTCTGATTCTTGGGGTGACGGAAAACCTGGGGGCAGCCTACATTTCTTCAGGTTACAAAGATGTAATTGCCTTCGGGCTGATTATACTCATTCTGATTTTCAGACCCTCCGGTCTTTTTGGCAAAAAGCAAAAAAGAAAGATCTAAACATGGGACAACGCGGCATTCTTGGAGCTTTAATCCTGATAGGCGGACTAATTGCAGTTCCTATAGTGGTCACCGACGTATATCTGTTGCACATGATCATCCTGTCGGTCATCTGGATCACCCTTGCGACGCACTTTAATATCATCTTGAGCACCGGGCAGCTCTCCCTTGCGCAGGTCGCTTTCTTCGGAATCGGTGCTTACACCTCCGGGCTGCTGATGGTCAAGCTCAACTGGCCCTTTCCCCTGGCAATTATCACTGCCGGGGTGCTCACCTGTCTGATCGGCCTGCTGATCGGCAGAATCACGCTCAAGATGCGCGGTTCTCACTTTATTCTGGTAACCTTCGCCTTCAGCGAAATCTGCCGCCTGGTTGCAAGGAACTGGGTGGGCCTGACCAACGGCCCCATGGGGTTGCGCGGGATTCCCTTTCCCAGCATCGAGATTCCAGGCCTACTGGATGTGACCTTTTCCAGCTATCCGTCACAATACTATATGGCTCTGATTCTGGCGTTGGTATCCATTTACATCGCTTACAAACTTCGCTATTCACTGTTCGGGCGTGCTTTCAACGCCTTGCGGACATCGGAGGCCCTGGCTGAATCGGTCGGCATCAGCCATTTTAAATACGTGATTATCGCCGTTGCCGTGAGTACCTTCTTCTCCGGAACGGTCGGCGGGTTCTACGCCCACTACGTGACGCTGGTCAGTCCGGAGATTTTTTCGTTCGCCTATATGATCAGCCTTTTAATGATGGTCATCGGCGGTGGCCGAAACAGCGTCTCCGGTCCGGTGATCGGTGCAATCATCTTCACGCTGATCCCAGAATTCATGCGCACGTTCGCGGTGTACCGGATGCTGATTTTTGGTGCACTCCTTACAACGATTGTCATTTTTTTACCGGAAGGGATTACGCCCCAATTGGCAAAAATATGGCGCCGTGTGACCCATCGCTCCGGGCCGACCGGTGCTGACAAGATCGAGATCAAAAGGGGGGGCGAAAATGCTTCAAGTTAAAGATCTGACTGTCCAGTTCGGAGGGCTCACCGCGGTTGACCATGTCTCTTTCGAGGTCAAACGCAACCAGATCGTCAGCCTGATCGGACCCAATGGTGCGGGTAAGACCACCTGCTTCAACGCCATCACCGGATTTTGCCATGTCACTCATGGAGAGGTCTCCTTATCCGGGGAACCATTGACCGGCCTCATGCCGCACCAGATCGCCAAGAAAAAAATATCCCGCACCTTTCAGAAGACCACCGTCTTCGACACGATCAGTGTCCTGGAAAACCTGGTGACCGCATCCCACCTCTCTTTCCGGTCTGGATTTTGGCAAATTCTGTTCAGCCTGCCGTCGGTCAAAAAGGAGGAACGCGCTTTCCGCAAGCATGGGATGGAGATTCTGGAACTGTGCGGTCTGGCCGATAAGGCCCATACCGTGGCCCAGAACCTTTCCTATGGCGAAGGCCGCCTGCTGGAAATCGCCATCGCCCTGGCGGTGAAGCCCGATGTACTGCTCCTGGACGAACCGGCAGCCGGCCTCAACCCGTCGGAAACCCAGGAAATGATCGCTTTGATCAAGAAAATCCGCGATGTCGGCAACACGGTTCTTCTGGTGGAGCACGACATGTCCCTGGTCATGTCCATCTCCGACCACATTGAGGTAATCAATTTCGGCAAAAAGATCGCGAGCGGATCGCCGGACGAAATTGCGGCCAATCCAGAGGTTATCGAAGCCTACCTGGGAACCAGGGATCTCAACCCCGGCGCCCCGGGCGAAAACTGATCAATCATCGGCTCCTCGTCACGACGTTAACTCCTGCGGAGCATAATCTCGCGGACCGCGAGCCATTTTCACTAACCAATGTTTGAAAGGAAATTGAAATGACGCGTATCCAACAAAAAAAGGCTTTTAAGGTAGTACTGATTTCAGTAATCCTGCTCGCTTTCGGTTGTTCTATCAGCTTTGCCGGAACCATCAAGGTGGGCGCTGTACTGCCGCTGACCGGTTGGGGTGCGGCAGAAGGCACCTACGTACTGAACGGCGCCAAACTGGCCGTGGAAAAGATCAACGCAGCAGGCGGGATCAAGGGCAACAAACTGGAACTGATCGCCGAGGACGGGAAAAACGACCCGACCGAATCCCTCAACGCCGCCCAAAAACTGGTCACCCGTGACAAAGTGTCGGTAATGATGGGCGCCTGGCTGAGCACCGCGACGCTCGCCATGATTCCGATCATCAACCGCAATCAGGTCCCCCTGGTGGTGGAGACCTCCGGATACGACGGCATTACCCATCCCCTGAACAAATGGGTTTTCCGCACCTCGATCCTCTTTTCCCAAGAGGCAGCCTCCGTGGCGCCCTGCCTCAGCGAACTGGGATTCAAGAACGTGGTTTTCATGGCCCAAGACAACGACTGGGGCCGTGGCACCGTGGCCGAATTTACCAAAGTCATCGAAGCTTCCGGCGGCAGGGTCGTCAAGGCCGAATTCCTCGACTCTTCCACCATGGATTTCTATCCTCAGCTCACCAAATTGAGAGGGTCGGAAGCGGATTCCATTATCGTGGTCAACAGCACAGGCCCGGCTGCCAAACTCCTTCAGCAGCATAAGGAATTGGGGCTGACCCAGAAAATCATGACCACCGGCGGGAGCACCTGGACCTATACCATCAGCCGTCTGGCCGGCGCCGAGGCCGCGGAAGGCTCCTACCACCTGAGCTTCTTCCCCGCGTTCGCCCCCGAAGCCACCCCCAATCCCGACCAGGCCAAGGCTTATACCGCCGCCTGGAAAAAGGCTGAGTTCTCCTGGGACGGTGTCCAGGAAGGGTCACGTGGTTGGGATGCCATTTTCACCATTGCCGAAGGCATCAAGATGGCCAATGGCTCCAGCAAACGTAAAGCAATCCGCGAAGGACTCGAAAAGATTGACATGAAAGGCATCACCGGCCACATCAAATTCGACGAATTTCACGATCAGAACCCCAACATCGTGGTCGTCAAGATCGAAGGTGGCGAATCCAAAGTCGTCGAGTGTAAATAACCGTCCCGTGTTTATCTGAAACAAGGTCCGGCGCCGGTAAAACCGGTGCCGGACCTTTCCAAAAATAACCGCCAAATGACAATCAGGAGGCACCTGCTTGAATCCATATCTTATTTCCAACATCACCTGGGAAGAATACCATGCCAAGACAACCGACGGCATGATCATTGTGCCGGTGGGAGCCACCGAACAGCACTCCAGGCACCTTCCCCTGGGTGTGGACACGATAATCACCGAGGGTATGGCCCTGGCCCTGGCCAAAGAGACCGACGCCCTGGTTGCCCCGACGATTTGCTATGGGTATAAATCCCAGCCCAGCAGCGGGGGCGGCCCCTTGTTCCCGGGTACCATCGACCTGAATGGACAGACCCTGACCCTGATGGTCCGCGACATCCTCAAGGAACTGCTGGACGACGGCTGGCAAAAGATCCTCATACTCAACGGCCATTACGAAAACCATGCCTTTCTGATCGAGGCCGCCGACCTGCTTCTGCGCGACCAGAAGACACGCTTTCCGAAAGTCATCCTCACCAGTTGGTGGGACTGCATTTCGGACGAAGTGATGCCCAAGGTGTTCGACGAAGTCCCCTTTGCCGGTTGGGAATTGGAACATGCCGCCATCGTCGAGACATCGGCCATGATGCACTTTGCTCCGGATTTGGTCCACGAGGAACAGTTTCTGGAGGAAGGCTTGGAAAAGGTGCCCAACTATCACTGTTTTCCACCGGATCCCGATCTGTTGCCGGCTTCCGGAAATTTACACACCCCGTGTTCCAGCAGTGCCGAAAAAGGCAGGCTGATTGCCGAAAATGTCATCGCAAACCTGCAGGAACTCGTAAAAAAGGAATTATAGGCCCCGGCATCCGATGATGAAATAGTACCCATCCGGAAATGGCCAATTTGTCCGATATCTGCGTTATACGAACATTTTTATCCTCGCCAATATCAGCCATATGCCTGCGGTAAAAATGTTCGAAAGCCTTGATCTCGACCCAATTTGCCTATTTCTGGGCAGACACTAAATAGAACATCTTACCGCGTAACGCTGGTATTCGCGAGAAAGATAATATGCTGACCATAAAAGATCTACATGTAAGCTACGGCCATGCCGAAGCCCTTCACGGCATATCTTTGGAGGTTCCGGACGGCAGTCTGGTGACCCTGATTGGCGCAAACGGTGCCGGCAAGACAACGACCCTGCTGACCATATCGGGATTGATCAAACCCAGCTCGGGTTCCATTCACTTTGCCGGTGAAGCCATCCATGGTAAACGTCCCGACCTGATCATCGGATGCGGCATTTCCCAATGCCCCGAAGGACGTCGGGTATTCCCCGAGATGACGGTAAAGGAAAATCTCGAAATCGGCGGCTACACAAACCCCAAGGAGATGAACGCACGCATCGAAAATTGTTTTGAGATGTTTCCACGGCTGTACGAACGTAGCGCACAGCAGGCAGGGACACTGAGCGGTGGCGAGCAGCAAATGCTGGCCATCGGGCGTGCCTTGATGTCAAACCCGAAGCTTGTCATGTTCGACGAACCGTCAATGGGACTGGCTCCGAACCTGGTGGAAAAGGTTGCCGAAGTAATTGTCGAAATCAATCGAAAGGGAACAACCGTTCTTCTGGTGGAGCAAAATGCCTATATGGCATTGAGCATGGCCGATACAGCCTATGTACTGGAAACCGGCCAGATCACCCTTGCCGGTCGGGCAAAAGACCTGATCGACAACGAGCATATTCGCAAAGCCTATCTGGGTCACTAACAGTATGGTGCGTGAACCCCTATGTTGCAAAAAGATCGCAGTAAAGTGTCAGGACGTCACCCTTGGCGCTGCTCTCTCCGGCTTTTGCAACTTTGGGGTTGCCCCCCGGCGGTTCCAACATGGGGTTGATGGCAACGAAACGGTTCGCCACAGGCTGGATTAAAAATCCGGGTGGATACGACACGACCGGATTGATATTCCCACGATATCGATTACACCCCCACCTGTCAGTACGCGACAATTGAATTCCCCGACACCCGATGACGCAAGACCTCCTGCTGCTGGGGCGGATACGGCTGCCTGTAAAGCAGATGCGGTGCATCTATAAACGCTTACCAAACAATAAAAGAAAGATTGAATTCGAATATTATGCCTGAGAAAACAAATACTGTAAGTCTTGTGATGCGAATTCCTGCGGGAAGGGTTCCCATGGATGTGATGAAAGAGGTTTGTCGGATCGTGGAACAATACAACCTTGAAATGTATCTTACCACCCAACAAAACCTCAGAATCAACAATGTGCCTGAACATGCCCTGGAAACAATAAAGGCAAGAATAACCCCATATGGCATTGCCTTCAAAGCCAAGGGGTTGTTTCCTTTGCCCCGCGTTTGTGTCGGCGCCCCCCATTGCAAAATGGCAAAAATTGATACTGCCAGGCTCAATGAAAACATAATGAATGTCTTTGCCGACCGTACCAATATTAAAGAAAAGTTCAAGATGGCTATTGCCGGATGCACCTTCGGTTGTTCCGGTACCAAATACACTGATATCGCCATAGAGGCAACGGGGGCGGGTTTTAACGTATATGCCGGAGGTAAAGGAGGTGTCTCTCCCCGGGTCGGAACCAGAATACAAAAAGCTATCACCGAAACAGAAGTCATTAAGGTCATTGAAACCCTCGTTGACTTTCACCAGAAAAAAACCAGCAAAAAACAGCGAATGTATAAACTCCTGGATGACCCGAGTTTTCCATACCAGAAAGTATAATTACACCTGAATTGGGCCATTAGCGGTTAGCTTTTAGAAATCGGTTTCAAAACCTGTGTTATCGTAGGCTCAGTCGAATTTCATCTTTTTTCTCTGCAGATTTTATTCATATGGCGGCCTTCGGATCGGAAATGGATGCAATCTGCCCGTGGGACCAGGACGTGTTGCCGTCGGAGACTTCGCCCTCCGGCAGGCTTGGCTTCGGCGGTATCCCGGGTTGAATGTTTTTTTGAGGGGCCGTTTCGGAGGCCGGACCGAAGCCATCGGTAAAATTGCGTGTTTTCACGGCCCGACGATCCTGGCCGCGTCTGCGTTCTGGCTGATGGCCCGGAGACGGAATCCAGCGGCGGTCGAGTCCTGTACGGCGTGAAGGCAAATCGTTTTGCTTAGCGGTTCGACACTTTTTCATTATTGCTCCAATGAAATAGATTGATATTTTTTTTATCGGCAGTTCTGAAAAAAACTTTACCATGAATTTTCATGAACCGAATACCCGCGTTTCGGGAGCAAATCCGACTTGACAGACCACCGATTTTACCTTAAGAATTGGGGCGATATGAAATTTGAATGTCGAACATCGAACGTCCAATTTTAAATATTGATCAATGAACCACCTCACATCACACCCTATCAGGCGTCGCACCTTCCTCAAACTGGGTGTAGCGGCAATCGCTTCAGCTGCATGTCCGCTTCAGGCAATGGCTTCAATTAAAAACGAAAACCACATCCTTTCATTTTATAACATTCATACCGGCGAGTCTTTGAAGACATGCTATCGGGCCAATGGTAAACTGATTGAGCGTGCCCTCATGCGGATCAACTATATCCTGCGCGATTACCGTACCGGCGAAATCAAACCGGTAGATCCGAGCCTGCTGGACCTGCTCCACCGCATGGTCGTTAAAATTTCACCCCATGCGCCCATCAGCATCATTTCAGGCTATCGGTCGCCCCGCACCAATGCGGCATTGAGAAAAATCACCACCGGCGTAGCCCGAAACAGTCTGCATATGCAGGGACGTGCCATTGATATTCGCATCCCCGGATGCCGGACCAAAACGCTCCATCAACTGGCGGTGGGCATGAAATCAGGGGGTGCCGGATATTATCCGGATTCGAATTTCGTCCATTTGGACACCGGACCCATCAAGGTCTGGTAGCAATTCGCGATCTACCGACCACGATTTTCGAAATACAAGATATGCCGGGCCCGATATCGTTGGCTGGCATTCTGGCAGCTTGACATTTAACAATCGATCCATTATGCTTTTCCTCAATGGCTTTTTATAATTGGACCATCTGTTCTCATTGCCTTACAACGGGATGTTCTCGAACGCCCCATGTTTGCTCTCTGTCCGGAAATGCCAGCCAGGCCATGAATCAACCGGCATTCGGGTCATCAACGAAATAACAACCGAATCGCTGTTCCTTTGAGACACGGTTCAGTCCCCACAATGGCTGTCCCAGCCTGCCTTTTTAATTGTTATCGCTATGTGAGGAAAGCGATTGATCACCCCTTTACATGGAGGATTTTGTTCATGAAAAAACTTGCCAAAGATCTGAGAACCATTGCCCAACAATTGAGTACCCTGGCTCAGAAAACCGAAGACTTGGCAAAAACTTTCGAAAAGGCTCCTGCCGAAGCCACCAAAAAGAAAAAATCAGCAGCTCCTGCAAAAAAGAAAGCGGCATCAGGATCCAGAGGCGCGACCCCCACGGATCAGGTGATCGCAATTATGAAACGCTATAAAAAAGGAATCACTGTCGAGGCGCTAAGAGAAAAGTCCGGACTCAATGAAAAGCAAATCAGCAACATCGTCCACCGCGCTTGCAAAAAAGAAAAGATGAAACGGATCGGACGCGGTATCTATTCTGTATTCGGACTATAATCTCCATGGTTGCATAAAGAATGAGAAAGTTATCGTTAATATCTGAATCTCTCCGGATTTTGCAACGCCGGGGCAATCGCAGACGGGTGGTACATCCACATTGGCGGTGTGCCGTTCGTGCCAGCGACTCCTTCTTCGATTGATTGGAGAAATTTCATAAACGGATTCCGTTCGGAATGTCCGGAAAGGGCCTTTGTTGGCGATAGAACCCGTTTTTCATGCATTTGGCAAGATCCATGGGGCAACCGTAATACCCATTGACGCCCTCGGTTAAAACATGTCCCACCGGACTTATTTTGTTTTTCTCTTGACGTTTTGAATAGATCTTTTATTCTTGGGAGACTGCTTACCGGATGAAATATGGTCCGCTACGTTTAATTATTCCAAGGAGGCTGCAGAAATGGCAAACGGGGTTGTAAAATGGTTCAGCGACAAGAAGGGGTTTGGGTTTATCGAACAGGAAGAGGGCCAGGGAGACATCTTCGTCCATTTTTCTTCCATTCAGGCCGAAGGATTCAAAACCCTGGCCGAAGGTGATCGGGTAACCTTTGACGTAGAACAGACCGATCGTGGTCCCGCTGCGGCCAATGTGATCAGAGAATAACCCGCAACAACCAAAAAAGAAGACGGGACCCGCTGAGTGCAGGTCCCGTTTTTTTGGGTCTGAACAGAAAAGATGCCGGCCGGCCATACCGCCCAGGCCGGCACGCCGGCGCCGGGGAATTCTTCATCCGGGTCCCCCTGTTGCCGACGCCGGATACGCTACACGACCCCCTGATCGATCATTGCATTCACAACCTTGATGAAACCGGCAATGTTGGCACCGTTCATGTAATTACCCGGTGTGTCGTATTGTTCGGCCGCCGCCAGGCATGTTTGATGAATGCCCTTCATAATCTTCTGCAGGCGGCTGTCCACCTCTTCACGCGTCCAGGCCAGACGCATGCTGTTCTGGATCATCTCCAGACCGGACACCGATACGCCGCCGGCATTGGCTGCTTTTCCCGGTCCGTAGAGCAGTTTGTGATCGATAAAGATGTCGATCCCCTCAGGAACTGTGGGCATGTTGGCCCCTTCACTGACGACAGAGACACCATTGCTTACCAGATTCTGAGCGTCTTTGGCATTGATTTCATTCTGGGTCGCGGACGGGAAGGCACAATCCGCCTTGTGATTCCACAAGGGGTTATGATCCAGGCTTGGATCCGCTTCCGTATAGACCGCGCTGGAATATTTCTCGGCGTATTCCTTCACCCTGCCGCGGCGTACATTCTTGAGGTTCATGAGAAAGGCCAGCTTCTCACGATCAATGCCGGCTTCGTCATAAATATACCCCGACGAATCCGAGCAGGTCACCGGTTTTCCTCCCAGGTCAAGAAGTTTCTCAATGGTGTACTGGGCCACATTTCCCGCTCCGGAAATCAAGCAAACTTTGTTTTCCAGAGTTTCATCCCGGGTTCCCAGCATTTCGGCGGCAAAATAGACCGAACCGTATCCGCTTGCTTCGGGGCGAATCAGGCTGCCGCCCCAGTTAAGGCTTTTTCCAGTGAGGACGCCGGTGAATTCGTTACGCAGCTTTTTATACATACCGAACAGGTAACCGATTTCTCGGGCTCCCACACCGATATCTCCAGCAGGTACATCCGTGTTCGGCCCGATGTGGCGGAACAATTCGGCCATGAAGCTCTGACAAAAACGCATGACTTCAGAATCCGATTTTCCCTTGGGATCAAAGTCACTACCGCCCTTGCCCCCCCCCATGGGCAGGGTCGTTAGGGCATTTTTGAACACCTGTTCGAAAGCCAGGAATTTTAGGATTCCCAAATTCACCGAAGGGTGGAAGCGCAACCCGCCTTTATAGGGACCGATGGCGCTGTTCATCTCAACCCTAAATCCGCGGTTGACCTGTACCTCTCCCTGGTCGTCCACCCAGGGTACCCGAAAAAGAATCACCCGCTCGGGTTCCACCAACCGTTTCAGAATCCTGGCAGCGCGGTATTCGGGGTTGCGATCCATCACCGGCTTGATGGAGCCCATCACCCCGGTAACCGCCTGATGAAACTCCGGTTGGGCCGGATCCTTTTTCTTTACCAATTGAAGAATGTCCGCCATCTGGATTCCTCCTTTTTTATTTAAAATGGTCCATGAATATGTAGGGATGGCGCCCAATGCGCCATCCTCCCACCAAATGTATGCATTAAATCGTAATCATGAACAAACGATACATAATGGCTGACAGGTTAGACCGAGCGATCAGGCAGCCGGTACGCACAACCCGCGAACATTCATCATGGCCTCCCGCGCGCTTTTGTGGACCCATTCTCGGCCAGGATGAATTTCGCTAACCACCGTGGCAAAACTGGATTACAAAAAAAACGCCATTCTTGCAAACATGGGTTATGTTATCAGATCAAAAATGATCGCCGAGATGCGCTGATACTGGCTCGTTTACATCGTACCGGTGAACTGACGTCGGTATATGTGCCCCGAGCCGAAGACAAAGCCGTCAGGGATCTGACCCGCGCAAGGGAAGATGCCAGGAGTGACGAGAAGAGAAGTAAACAGCGTCTGTTATCTTTTCTTTTGCGCAACGGGATCCGATATACGGGTGGCTCCCCATAGAGTAAGGCCCATATGCGCTGGATGTCTGATATCAAAATGCTTCATCGGTCCCAACAGGTCGTCTTGCAAGAGTATACCCCAACATTGCAAAAGCCGGAGGGAGCCAGGAGGTAAAGCGGCAACACTTTACTGCGATCCCCTGGCAAGGTGGGATCTGACCTCCTCCGGCTTTCCCGGCAGGGTACAAAATGAGAAAATTATCGCTGCACCCTGAATCGCACGTTCGGTGAATTCCGGGACCTTGCGTAAAATCATGTATTTTATTTATTATTTTAAATATGTTGGCCATTTATGGACAGGCATCAGTTACGCACATCCGTCATCAATCAGTATAACACTTCTCGAGTGTCTGCCGTCCACTTTCAGCGTCAGCGATTCTTTCAGCACCACATGGGCAACAAAGCTCAGATCATTCTCACGGGGCATGGCAATGAGCCGCTCCCAATCCAACCGGCCGCCGGCGGCCGCGTGAACAGTGATGTAATTGATACCCAGGGTCGTGATATTATGAAAAAAGTGAGACCCTTGGGAAGGTTCGGCAACGAGCTTTTCCGACTCGGTCTCGATCATGGCGCCAACCCCGGAAATATCCGCCCATGAAACCGGTATCCCCAGCCACCGGTCAGCCGATCCCCAGCGCCCCGGGCCAATGAGCAGGTACTTCCGGCCGGCCTTGACCATCATGGCGTTGAGTTTGGCGATTTCCCTGGCAATCTGTACCGTCTGCCCCGGATCGAAGTCCGCCGGCTTGACGTAAATGATATCGGCCATGTCCTGTTTTCTGGCATTTCCCAACGCATTGCCAGAGTAACAGAATGCATTTTCGATCTCATGGTCGGAGATGTTTACTTGCTCTAGTTCAGACTTGGCCGTCATGGGGCGAAGCTGCAAAAAAGCAAACTGGGATGGATGGTCCGCTTCCCCGGACAGATCAACGGAGAATTCCATCTCCACAGGGCATCCCATCCCCTGAGAGCCCAATTCGAGCAGATCCAGAAGCAGTTCGGCCAGAGGGAATTCACGGTATTTGAGGACATGGGCAAAGGTCAGAACGCGATGTCCCGGAACGTGGATAGTATCGCGGATGCGGTGCTCTTCGGGAACATAAGTACTGGCCAGTCGCGCCAATGGCGCTTCCCCCTCGGCATCGGCAATATCCCGGGCCCAGAGATGGGCCCCATCGTTAACCTCCAGGTTGTGACAAGCACCTTCGAGCTTGAGGGCGTAAAACCGCCGCTGGGAATTTTCGAGTATATCTTCCACCGTCGAACGCTGGGGCAGCAACTGGGGATGGGCCGGAGAGAAACGCAGGTTTTTTTCACCCTCGACCACGGCCTTGCCCAGCCCCATGGCCACCGTCGCGATGCCGTCTTCCGGCTTCATACGCGAAAAGGGGTAGTAATTATACGATTGCGCCACGCCGGAAATCGCGGGATAAAAGCTATCGCCGCACTTAGTGCCCACCAGCTTCTGGATGATCACCGCCATCTGCTCCTCTTCGGTCCGATGCCCCACCCGTTTGGAGAAAGCCTTGGGTCCTTTGTAATAGGTGGAGGCATACACCAGCTTGATGGCATGAATCAGATGATCCAGGCGAAGCCGCAGGTCTTCGCAATCATTGGTGATCATATAGGTTCGATACAGACCCGCATATGCCCGGAACTGGGCATCTTCCAACAGGCTGGAGGAGCGGACGGCCAGCGGATAGGTCACCTGTTCCAGGTAGGCGTGCAGCTTTTCTTCAATCCATCCGGGGAACCGGCCCTCAAGGAATCGTCGGGCGATCTCATCGTCGGGCAGATCGGCCTTGGATAGATCCCGCAGCTGATTACTCTCCACGAAGGATTCGAATCCTTCGGTGGTGATGACCAGGGTCTGAGGCACCAGAATCTCCACGCCCGAATAACCGGAAGTGATTTTCGGATTCTGGCGCAACAGGGAAGCCACGAAAGCCAGGCCCCTGGCTTTGCCCCCCAGGGATCCTTTGCCGATTTTGAAAAACTCCGTATCGAAGTCCGCATCGGCCGGATCGAAATCCGCCACAATTCCCTTCTGGCGCTCCTTGCGTCGATCAGCGATAAGCCCCACCAGGTGCTGCCGGTGACTTTCCACATCCGAAAAATCCGCATCACTGATGGGACGGATCCTTGTCGCCAGGTCCATTTCGGTGCGTGCAAACAGCCAGCGGGAAAAATCGTTGCGTTCGCAGTGGTAGGAAAAAGAGGACGACGGCAGGGTTCTGAGATGCCGTTCCAGGGACTTGAGAGTAGTCGCGCGTCCGATCTCGGATCCATCTAGTTTACGAAAAATGAACTCTCCGAATCCCAGTCGGCGTTTGAAAAAACGCCGCACATCCCGGTGCAGGGTATCCGAATTCTTGTCTACGAATTCAGCCGGAATGGTCTTGGCCCTCGCGGCATTGGTCGATTCCGAACTGCTCAGCAACAGCGGAATGTCGAAACATTTTTCACGGATGTGTTTGAGAAAATCAATGCCGGCGGTATCGTTCAAGGCGCCATCACGCGGAAAGCGGACATCGGAAATCACGCCCAAAACATACGACTCAAAACGGCCATATAGTTCCAGCGCTTCCTCGTAGGTGCCGGCAACCAGGATCTTGGGGCGGGCCCGCATGATAACCAGCCGGTGCTCGTCATTGAGCGTGCCTTCCATGACGGCCTGGGTCTGGCCAACCAGCTCACGGTACAGGATCGGCAGCAAGGAGGAAAGGTAATAAGGCGAGTCTTCCACCAGAAGAATCACCCGAACGCCGGCCGATCTTGTATCCCTTTCCACATTCATACGGTCTTCCGTACTTTTGATCAAGGCAACCAGGATATCCGTATTGCCGGACCACACAAAGGACTGATCAATGCCAGGCACGACATTCGACTCGGTTGTCGCAGGGGATGGAATGGCGTCATGGGAAAGCAGAATCACCGGCAGCCCGGGCTTTTTCTGTTTGATGGCTTTCCCCAATGCGGCGGCACCCATGTCGGCCAGGCTCGGCATGGTGATCACCATATCGAAGGGATTTGCATCCAGGGCGGCGATGGCCTCCTCGGCCGTTGCCACCCAGGTCAATCGTGGCGGTTGACTGAGGTTGAGCCCCCGATACTCGTTGACAATACGTTCGGATAACCGGCAGTCCGCCTCCATGATCCAGGCATCGTAAGGGGTGGACACCAGCATGATGTTCAGTACCCGGCGGCCCATCAGCTCGTGAAACAGCTTGAAACGCAAATCGGAGGCATTGATGAATGGTTTGGTGTTCAAGACCATGGGCCGTTCACCTTTATGATGGGTTAAATGGCTGAGGATTTAGCCTATAAATGAATTTGCCAAGTTATGTCAATACATACCGAAGTATTTCGTGTCTGTCCAGAAACAGGCAAATGTGATCGAAAAGAGTTAGCAGGCCATTCTGTTTCCGGCCAGTGGGGCCACCATTTAACCCTATTGTCCTGCATGGCTTCAGCCAGCAGCCTGGGCAGCCCGCAAGGAGCCGTCGATCATGGGCCGCAGGGCTCGGGCAATGGGAATCGCCACCGCAATCTTGAGCGCGTCTCCTATCAGGAACGGCAGCATGCCCACGGCAACGGCCTTGGAAAAGCTCATTCCCGTCACCATCTTGAGCCAGGTAACGCCGAATGCATAGATGACGATGGTACCGGCGGTCATGGCCAAAATATCAACGACGACCCTGCCCCGCCCGCGCTCAGAAAAAACGCCGATCAGGTAGGCGGCCGCGACGAATCCAAGAAGATAGCCGCCGGTTGGCCCCACGAACTTACCGACGCCGCCGGTGCCACCGGCAAAAACCGGCAAGCCCACAGCACCGGCCAGTAGGTAGACCCCAATGCTGATCAATCCCCAGCGGCCCCCCAAAAGCAAACCGGCCAGCATGACGAACAAATTTTGCAAAACAATGGGCACCGGGCCCACAGGAATGGCGATATAGGCACCGGCAGCGGTCAAAGCCGCCATGAGCGATGCGTATACCATGCGTTTTAATTGAAGGGTGGATGGATCTGTTTGGGTTGTTGGATACTGCGGTTTTATTGGTTCCATTTTTTCTTTTGCAAGAATAAAAATTTTCGTATTGGACAAATTGGCCATTTCCGTATGGGCACGCGCTATCGGCTAAGACGGGAAACCCGCAACCCATAGAGGGCGAAGTACTGAGTGCTAAGTCCTGAGGCGGGAAACCCGCATCCCATGTACCCCACCCTAATTTTCCTGTTTTTTAAACAGAAACTGAGGTGTAAGGCACGAGCAGCCATAAAGCTATTCATGAAAACAATCCCCATGCACCACAGTCCGCATAGCGCCATCTTCCATCTCTAGGATCAACCCGCCGTGGTCGTCCAGGTCCACAGCCATACCTTCGACGGTCTGCCGCAAGGTTTCCACCCGCACCCGCTTGCCGAGTGTCACATTGCAAGATTTCCATTGGGTAAGCACACGTCCGGTATCCCAGGCACGCATACGCTGTTCGAATACATCCAGAAAGGCTGTCAGGATCTGGCGGCGGGGGACCTTCCGCTTCAGCAACGAACTCAGGGAGACGGCCATGGGCTGCTCCTGTTCCGGCGAATTGTTGACATTGAGCCCCATGCCGATGTTCAGGTGGGCCACCTGATCCCCTTCCGCTTCCATTTGTGACAAGATGCCGCAGATTTTCTTTCCGTTGACCAGGATATCGTTGGGCCACTTCACACCGGCCTCTACGCCGTAGGTCGAAATCAGAATCCCGGCCATATCCACGGCTGCGGCCAGGTTCACAAGCCCGGACAGCAACAGGGGAACAGCCGGTCGAAGTACGACCGTAAAAAACAGGCCGCCGTCTGCCGACGCCCAGGACCGCTGCATGCGCCCACGCCCCCTGGTCTGGCGCTGGGCCACGACCACGGTGAAAGCCGGGCATCCCTGGCGTGCCAACAACATCGCCTCGTCCATGGTCGACCCGGTTTCAGGAAAAAAATGAATGCGCTCCTCGCGTGCATCGAAATGGAACGGATGCAGACCGTCGGCATCCGGCTGCAGGCGGTATCCTTGTTTAGAAGACTGAACGGCGATACCGTCCTGAACCAGCCCCCTGACATGCTTCCAGACCGAGACCCGGCTGATGCCCAGTTCGGCACTCAGGGTTTCGCCGGAAACCACGCAGTTATGTTGTTTAAGGATATGAAAGATTCTCTGTTTTGAATTCATCTGGTTAACCCATAAGAACTGAGATGGTTAACCAAATTCGACAATGATTGTCAAGCACCAATCCATTGAAACACTGCTTCACAGTTAGCAACAAATGCCCTTTGGTTCCTCGGGCCAAACGATGAAGCGAAGCGATCTCCACATTCGACGTTGGTCCTTCGATATTCAATGTTCTGTGAAACAAAGGGACCAAGCGCTAACGGCCAAAAGCGAATCGCTTATTTCAGGTGTCATTCACATGGGTCTGAAAACCTTTTTGCCAGTCGCTGCATTTCAACCTCGGCGTCATGGACCAGTTCATCGAAGATCCCCTGCAACGGTAAAACCTCGTCCGCCAGTCCCACACTTTGGCCGGCCATGAGCGATCCGTTTTTCATGTCTCCATCGACGACGGCATTTTTCAGGGCACCCATCCAGAAACGCTCCACTTCGTATTGGGCTTCCACGCGATCAATGGTATTGTCTTCCAGCTTGCGGATCAAATCCAACTGCAGCCTGCCGAATTCGTTGGTGCCCACATTTTTGAGCGCCCGAACGGGAATCACCGGCAGACGGCTGTCAAACTGGGGCGTGGCCACCGCATCCCTGGCCTTGGCACATCTGAAGGTTTCCTTGAAGTCCGCATGCACCGCGCATTCTTCGGACATGACAAAGCGGGTTCCCATCTGGATCCCGGCCGCCCCCATCATCAGCAGATGCGCCATCATGCGCCCCGTGGCGATTCCACCGGCAACGAAGATGGGTACCGTGTCCACATTGAACAGGATCTGCTGGATCAAGACGGCCAGAGACACCGGACCGATATGGCCGCCGGCCTCGGATCCCTCAAGGATCAGGGCGTCCGTACCCATCTTGATCAGCTTTAGTGCCAGTTGTTCAGTGGGTGCGAAGCAGATCACCTTGGCCCCGCTGTCCCTGGCGCGTTGGATCTCGCCGGCCCGGGGAATCGATCCGGCAAAAACAATGACCCGGCAACCCATCTCACAAACCATATCCAGCTGATCCTGATAGGCAGGTGCGATGGTGATCAGGTTCACGCCAAAAGGATCGTCCGACAATGCCCGGGTTTCTTCGATCTGGGCTTGCAGCACATCCACCGGCGCATTACCGCCGGCCAGCAGACCGAATCCGCCGCAACGCCCCATGTTGCTGACCAGTCGCGGGTCACTGACCCAGGTCATGGCCCCACACATGATGGGCAGCCGACATCCTAAAAATTCTCTTCCTTTTTCAAAAAATCGATCCAGGAGCATTTATTTCCTCCCAAGCATAAAATCTACTGGTAAGCGTTCACAGGGGAGACGCATCTGCTTTGTTACCTGGCACTTGAAGTATATCCCATACGTCTGCGTGCCCGAAGCCGCGCATCTGCGTTCGCACTGTAAACGCTGATATGGTTGAACATCTGTCAATGGAAAAAACTTGTCCAGACCAAAATAAATTGGGTCGATATTTTTCATCGAAACGCGTCAGATCGCCCAGTTCGGCGATAAGGGAAACCGCACTGAGCATGCTAACGCCCCTGAGCACCTGCAGGGCTTCGACGACCGGGAGAAGACGCCAGGCCGGGCAGGATGATGCTAAAATCGCCTTTTCAAGGCGCTCTATGCGAGCCTCATGGTTCTCTACAGCGTCCAGATATCCGGACTGTGCTTTACAGGTATTGGCGGCTTCTATCCCGTGAACAGGTACATCTACTGACTTAAGTTTGACAAATCCGCAAAAAATCGGGAATGCCAATTTTTTGTCGCCCCCGCGTAGGCAAAACACCAGTATTATCAGACAGCATAAAGATAACGCAGATATCGGACAAATTGGGAATTCCCGGATAGGTACTACAATAATTCCAGTAATCTTTCATGTATATTATCAAAACCGCCATTGGACATGACCAGAACCACATCACCCGCCCGCGATGTCTGTGCCAAATCCTCCAGAATCGCATCGGTATCCTCGAAATAAGAGGCCTGCTTCCCACACCGGTTCAAATCGTCCACCAATTTCCGGCTGGAGAACCGCTCACCTTCGGGCACCTTGTGAAGCATGGGGGGGTGCCGGATACAGATCCGGTCGGCCGCATCGAAGGCGCCGGCGTAATCGTTCTGAAAAACCTGGCGCATGCTCGAATTGGTCCGCGGTTCGAAGACCGCCACAACCCGCCGGGAGGGGAAATGGGCTTTGACTGCGGCCACGGTTTCCCGCACAGCCGAGGGATGGTGGGCAAAGTCGTCCATGACGATCACCCCATTGACCTGCCCGCGGATCTCCTGCCGCCGGCGCACACCGCGAAAGGTCTCCAGGGCTGAAGTGATGTGGTCAGCCGAAATCCCCAGATAATCGGCCACAGCGATGGCAGCCAGGGTGTTCTTGAGGTTGTGGGATCCGATCAGCCGGGAGGTAAAGCGGCCAAAAGCATCGCCCCGGCGATTTACATCGAATTGGGTAACCGACGGCTGCAAGGCCACATTGTCGAACCGCCAACAAGAATCGGCAAGGGTCCCATAGGTCTCCCGCTGGCAAGGCACTGCATTGACCAGCCCGGCCACATTGGGGTCGTCGTCCACATGTAGCAACAGCGAATCGCCGGGCATCTGCCGGATGAACCGGGAAAAAGCGTCACGCACATGATCCAGGTCCCGATAAATATCGGCATGGTCGAATTCAACGCTGGTCAGGACCGCAGCCTGGGGGGTGTAGTGCAAAAATTTGGGTCTCTTGTCGAAGAAGGCCGTGTCGTATTCATCGGCTTCGATGACGATGCAGTCTCCGGCCCCGGACCGGTAGTTGCTGGAGAAGTTGGACAAGATGCCGCCGATGATAAACGATGGATCGCGACCGGCATGCTGGAGAATCCAGGCAATCAGCGCCGAGGTGGTGGTTTTGCCGTGGGTACCGGTAACCAGCACCTGGCGCTTGTCTGCCGCGGCGAAACGGTTGACGGCCTGGGGCATGGAGCAATAGCACAGGCCCATTTCGGCTACGGCCACCACTTCGGCGTTGTCCCGCGATACGGCGTTACCCACCACCACCAGGTCGGGTCGATCCGCCAGGTTTCCGGCGTCGAAACCGCCGGCAGGGACAATGCCTTTTTCTTCCAGAAAACGGTTCATGGGCGGATAGACGTTATTGTCTGAACCGGTGACCGTGTATCCCAGATCCTTGAGCATGCAGGCCAGGGCCCCCATGGCGGTTCCACAAACGGCAATCAGATGGATATGCCGCACGGTTTGCGGAATTCGATTGTTCTCTGGTAACATCATGGCATGACCTTTCCCAGCCTTGACGGATTCGCAAAACATCCGATATCTGCGTTACGCCGTATCCCGCCACGGCACTATACCCTATCTACCCCTCATTGTTGACGATTCGCAAGCCTCGATCCCGTTTTTTTACGAGTAAGGTATTTTGTCGTTTGGTATAATCGTTCGAGGGAAGCAAGGTCAATATTCAAAATTCGACGTTCAACGTCGAATGCTGAATTCCGGTGACTTTTTACGAAGCCATCAACGCTTCAATGATATCCATGATATGATTTGACATCAGATGGATTCAGGATTAAGCTGTATGATATTGTATAATAAACACGGCCAAAACAGCACAACCACACAATCATTACCAATCGGTTCAGCATAAAGCCGAGTGACCATAAAGATTCGATAAAATATGAAAACGAACATCAGCGACACCACGGCCCCCATCAGCCAGCTCAAAGCCATCTCATCCTGGGTTTCTTCCGTACAGGATCTGGACAAACTTCTGGAGTTGATCATTGAGTCGGTGACCAATGTGGTGCAGGCGGAGGCAGCGTCCTTGCTGCTGTTGGACCCGAAAACCGATTCACTGTACTTCAAGGTTGCCACCGGGTCCAAAGGCGAAGCGGTCAAGGAGTTCAAGGTCAAGATGGGCCAGGGAATCGCCGGCCATGTGGCCAAAACCGGTAAACCACTCTTGATCGAAGACGCTCAAAAGGATAACCGCTGGCTGAGCGGTATCAGCAACAGCATCGACTACGAAACCCGCTCCATGGCCTGCGTTCCGCTGAAAATCAATGCCAGCAACATCATTGGTGTGGTGCAGGTGATCAATAAAGCTGACGGGACCCAGTTCACCCCATTGGACATGGAGGTCCTGGAAGAGTTTTCGGGTCTTGCGGCGCTGGCCATCGGCAGTGCCCGAAGCTTAGAGGACGTCCGCAAGGAAAACCTCGACCTGAAAAAGGAACTGGGAGAAAAGTATCAGATTATCGGCCAGAGTGTTGTCCTGAAAAAAGTCATTCAGGATGCCCAAAAACTCTCCCGCACCAAAACAACGGCATTAATCCAGGGTGAAAGCGGAACAGGCAAGGAATTGCTGGCACGCCTGATCCACCGGGAAAGCCCCCGCAAAAACAAACCGCTGATCATTCTAAATTGTGCCGCCCTGCCGGAAACGCTGCTGGAATCGGAGCTTTTCGGTTATGAAAAAGGGGCCTTTACCGGTGCAACGGGCCGCAAGACCGGCAAATTCGAAGCCGCCCACGAGGGCACCCTGTTTCTGGACGAAATCGGAGAAATGGCGCCCGGCATTCAGGCCAAGTTATTGCGCGTCCTCCAGGAGGGCGTATTTTATCGGGTCGGTGGAAACACCCCGATCACCGTGGATGTGAGGGTACTCTCGGCAACCAATAAAGACCTGAAAAAAGAGGTCGCCGAGGGACGGTTCCGGGAAGATCTTTTTTACCGGCTCAATGTTGTACAATTGGACATGCCCGCCCTGCGGGAGCGCCTCGACGACGTTCAATGCCTGGCAGAACACTTTCTGAACGTGTTCAAAAAAGAGACCGGCCTGGCGGACCTCACCATATCACCAGATGCCATGGACAAGATGGCTTTGTACAATTGGCCCGGTAACATTCGAGAACTGCGCAATGCCATTGAACGGGCGGTTGTCATGGGAGATGGCGTAATGATCAAACCCGAAGACCTTCCCATCACGGCAACGCTTCCCAAATTTGGCGGTCTGAAATTTGGCCTCACCCTAGATGAGGCCCTGAATGAATTCAAAAAAGATTTCATCTTGATGACCCTCAAGCACACCGGTGGGAATCGTAGTAAAGCTGCAAAAATAATGGATATCCAAAGAACCTACCTGTCTCGCCTGATCACCCGTTACGATATCCGGGACCTCGCATAGGCATTTAAATTTACCTGTCAATTCAAGTTATTAATCAAATGGCCGATATTTGAGTGCAGGCGAAAATACGCATGGACGCGCCTTTGATTTGTGGTATGAATATTGCTTAAATGTTTGGTCGATGATTTTAATCGCCCCGCATACTCTGGAGGGTTTGCCATGGATATCACGGAAATGAACACCGGCACCAGCGAGAAAAACAACCGGCTCAACACATCCGCCGGATTTTACAGTGTCGAATTCTGCGTCGAAGAACCGCACCCACTGTATCAATTCAAATTGTGGAGAAGCGATACCCATCCCATGTTCGTCGTGGTCAAGGAAAATTCTGCCGTCCTTCCCAAACTGAAGTCCGGCAGCATTTTGAACATGACTTACTACAGCAGCGACACCCGATGCCCGCGGACCCAGATTGAGACACGCATCGGCTCCATCAACAACGAGAATTGCGGACGTTTCGAAGGCCATTGTACCATCGACCTGCTTCCCGTGGTCCAATCAAATATCACCAATTGAGGCTGGACCGCCGCATGGAAAAAAAGTTCACCCTATTGGTTCTCGATGCCCATGGCACACCGGTTAAACGGGCGGCCATACCCAGGCTGCGGGTACCTATGGCGGCCCTGCTGGTCATGGCGGCAACCATCGCTCTTTTTGCAGGTATCTGTGATTACACGCACTTGAAAAATGAGGCACAAAAGGTCGATCATTTGCAAGCGGAACTCTCCCTCAAAGCTGAGCGGGTGGCCTCACAAGAACGGCAACTAATTGCATTTTCTTGTAAAATAAATGAGTTGAAAACGGAATTGAACAACTTACACCGGTTTGAACACAAGATTCGAATTATTGCCAATCTGGATCCCGGCAAGGGTGAATCCAATGTCTTCGGTGTGGGTGGCTCATCTCCGGAAGACCTGGATCCCACCCAAATGATGGCGCAGGATTATCAGGACCTGGCCAGAGACATGCACGCGGACATCGACGAAATCGATCATGCCGCCTATAACCAGCAAAACGCATTTTCATCCCTGCTGGATCAACTGCAGAGCAAGCGCAACCTGCTGGCCGCGACCCCATCGATCCGTCCCGTAAAGGGCTGGATTTCATCTCGATTCGGCTATCGGAGATCCCCATTTACCGGCCGCCGGGGATTGCATCGGGGGATCGATATCGCCGCCCGTGCCGGTACGCCGATCATCGCTCCCGCCGATGGCATCGTCACCTATTCCGGCCGTAAAGGGCTGATGGGGAACATGGCCACCATCGATCACGGGTTCGGCATGATCACTCGCTACGGACACTTGAAAAAATGTCTGAAAAAGAAGGGAGAACGGGTCAAACGCGGCGAAACCCTGGCCCTGGTCGGCAATACCGGCCGCAGCACCGGCCCGCATTTGCACTATGAAGTGCATTTGAACGGTGTACCGGTCAATCCTGAGAAATACTTCTTTAAATAATACCTACGTTGAACGATTACCAAAATATTTTCAAATCTGGGTGCCGTCGCCCACCTGCAATCCGGCAAATACCGAAGTGGCTGCCGCCAGGGTCTGTTCGATGGCGTCGTCGTCATGGGCCGCAGAGATAAAAAAGGCTTCGAATTGCGATGGTGCCAGATAGATTCCCTTTTCCAGCATCCCCCGGTAATATTCGCTAAACCGGTCCAGGTCGGATGTCTTGGCAGCGGAAAAATGACAAACTGGTTCTCCGGTAAAAAACATGCCCAGCATGGCGCCGACACGGTTGCAGGCAACGGGAATACCCGCGGACTCGGCCGCCGCGGCCAGTCCGAGTAACAGCCGTTCAGCCTTCGCATCCAACCGATCATAGAAACCGGGTTCGCGGATCTGCTTCAGCGTTGCGATGCCGGCTGCCATGGCCAGCGGGTTTCCCGACAGGGTGCCGGCCTGATACACTGGGCCGCTGGGCGCGATATGCGCCATGATATCCAGCCGCCCGCCGTAGGCCCCCACCGGCAAGCCCCCACCGATGATCTTTCCGAAACAGGTCAGGTCCGGTGTGATTCCGAATAGTCCTTGAGCCCCTGCAAGGGACACCCGGAACCCGGTCATGACTTCATCGAAGATAAGCATGGCGCCATGCTTGCGGGTGAGTTCCCTCAGTGTCTCCAAAAATCCTTGTGCGGGAGCGACCATACCCATGTTGCCGGCCACCGGTTCGACGATGATGCATGCCACACGGTCCCCCTGCTCCGCCATGACACGCTGCACGGTATCGACATCGTTGTAGGGGATCGAGAGGGTATGCTCGACAAAGGAGGCGGGCACCCCCGGACTGCCGGGAATCTGCAAGGTGGCCACACCGGAGCCGGCCTCAACCAGCAAGGCATCGGCATGTCCATGGTAACATCCGTCAAACTTGATGATCTTGTCCCGACCCGTGGCGCCCCGCGCCAGTCGGATGGCGCTCATGGTGGCCTCGGTACCGGAATTGACCATGCGCACCATATCCACGGAGGGAACCGTATCGACGATCAACTCAGCCAGTTCGATTTCCAATTCGGTGGGTGCGCCATAACTGGTTCCCCGTTCCAGGACCGCAGTGACCGCGTCGATGACCGCCGGATGACGATGCCCCAAAATCATGGGTCCCCAGGAACCGACATAGTCGATATAGACGTTGCCGTCGGCGTCGAATAACCGGCAGCCCTGAGCACGTTCGATAAACAGCGGCTGGGTACCCACGGATTTGCATGCCCGAACCGGGCTGTTGACACCTCCCGGAATCGTTTTGCAGGCGCGTTGGTACAAAGCGATTGACTGTTTATTATTCATTGTTTTATGTCCTTTCCGACTTGAATTTCAAAGCCTGTTGACTTTCAGTTTGATTTATGCGGAAACTACCAAACCGCAACATGCGGGTCAAGGCCGTGGAACGGTTGGGGAAACGATGAAACACAGCCGCGACATCAACAATCTGGCCAAAATAAAAAACGCATTGACATCTTCAAAACTGGCTGTTATGTAGCGCTTTTGTTCAAGGGGCCGTTAGCTCAATTAGGCAGAGCACCTGACTCTTAATCAGTAGGTTGAAGGTTCGATTCCTTCACGGCCCACCAAAGAAACAGAGGCTCACGGATTTTGACCGTAAGCCTTTTTTATTTTTTGCATCCTGGTCCAAAACGCCCCGGGTCTGGCTTTTTTGTTTTTTGCAATCCCTGCAAGATGATACTTGCATTTCCGGGCGGCCTGGCTTAAACTTCTATAATTAGTGCCCATCCGGAAATGGCCAATTTGTCCGATATCTGCGTTATATGAACATTTTTATCCTCGGCAATATCAACCATATGCCTGTGGTAAAAATGTTCGTAAGCCTTGATCTTGAGCCAATTTACCTATTTCTGGACAGACACTATTTATTCTTTGAGCGGGGAAAGGGTTGCGTTTATTCCCGGAATCGTTAAACACGGTGACGCCCCGCACAGACGGGGGCACCCATTGTTCTTATTGCAAACAAGATATGGAGAAACTGAAAAATGATGATTCAATGGGCATATATGAGAAAAGGCTGAACCTCCTGCACAAAGGCTCAAAAGTTTTTTGAGCAGACAGGTAAGACCATTCACACCATGACTGATGCCAGGAAAAATCCTTTACAGGGAGATGATGCCTGGGAACGAATTGGTCGGTATAAAAAAATTAAAGTGGCCAAGGGAAAAAAGGTACTGGAATTCAGTCCTGGGCCGGAAAACAAAGAAACGGTGTTAAGTCATTGTCTGGGTAGAACCGGAAATTTACGGGCGCCGGTCATAGATATGGATGGTGTCCTGTATGTGGGATATAATGAGGAAATATACGGGAATTCATGACCCTGGCCCACATGATTCCTCTTGAAATTTACGTTTTTTTTTCATTGAAGGCCAAGTGAAGTAAAATAAATATGCTTACAATAAAATCAATGGCAAAAAACGTGATTAACTCATGCGTGCCTGTATTAAAAAAATGAAACACGGCAACACATCCCACAATGATGGAAATACCGCCTGAGCAAACAGCCAGCCATTTTAATCGTTGCGGATAAATTTGGGAAACCCGGGTCAGCTTGAAAATACCTGACCCCAGCAAGGCGGCAGCCAGTATGACATCAAGTATTACAGCGCCAAAAGCGGGTTTAATGAACATCAACACGCCCATAACAACAATGACAATGCCCAGTCCCGTACCCCATATGCGGTATTTCTTTCCAAAAGCATAAAACAACAATACCATAACGGTACCAAGGGCAATGGTTGACCAAATGAAAAGCTCTTCAGCAGAAACAAACGCAGCCTGTAGCTGATCGAATACAACTGGTGTAAAAGAGCGCAAAATAAAATACAGCCCAGCAAGGATAGCAACGATAAAAAGAATAAAAATACGATTGTTCATAATCAGCTTTCTATGGGAAAATAATCGTTTTGTATGCATCGATGTTTTTAATCAAACGCATCACTGTCGTTCCTGTACCGCCTCGACGTCTGAACTTTTTTCTATTTCTACCAGTAACTTTTTCCACGGAAAATTTATGCCGATTTCACAATAGGTTGTCAAGGAAAAATCGGCACAACATCGTGATCTGATCGGGATGTCCCGCTCCATACAAAATTTATCCGTACCTTTTAATGACCTAAACAGCTATATCTATAGTTTGTGAATAAATAATCCCTGGCTTTGCAGGGAGTTGCTTTACAAAAAAATCAGGGAAGGTTTGAGTATGCAGAAACATTGCTATATAGCCCTTGCCGATGGAAAGATTTTCCCCGGCTATTCTTTTGGAGCAATTCCACCCAGAACTCACGAACTTGATAAATTTGAAATCTCAAAAAAAGGCTTGGGAGAAGTAGTATTTAACACAGGGATGTCAGGTTATCACGAAATACTTACAGACCCTTCCTACACTGGCCAGATAGTTACCATGACTTATCCTCATGCAGGGAACTACGGGAATAATCATCAATGGAGCGAAACAGGCCCTGAAAAAGGAAAAAGGCTTACCGAGATAAAACTTGCAGGTCTGGTAGTAAAAAAACTTTACAGAGGTCCTGTTCCTGAAGGAAGAACAACTCTTGACAGATTTATGAGAGATAACAATACTCCGGGCATTACCGGCATAGATACAAGAAAACTTACACTCTACATAAGAGATAACGGGAGCCCAAAAGGGATTATTGTCCGCCCCTCAGACAGTAAAGATAAAAAACTGACAGACAACGATATTGAAGCAATTAAAAGATTTATAGAAACCATACCTGAAATGGAAGGTCAAAACCTTGTTAAAGAGGTTGGTTCGCTGGAAAAGGAAGTTATCAATCCTAACGGCAAAATACATATGGCTGTTGTAGACTGCGGCATAAAAGCAAATATCATTAGGGAGCTTACATGCAGGAACTGCAAGATATCGCTTTTCCCTTATACAGCATCTGCAAAAGAAATACTTGATAAAAACACAGACGGAATCCTTATTTCCAACGGACCGGGAGACCCGGCCGTTCTTGGGAATCTGACAAAAACGATTAAAGCACTTATAGGTAAGAAGCCTCTTTTTGGTATCTGTCTTGGACATCAGCTTATAAGCCAGGCTCTGGGCGGAAAAACATATAAAATGAAATTCGGTCACCATGGTCTTAATCATCCAGTTAGGGATATGAAAACAGAAAGGGTTTTTGTGACTTCTCAAAATCATGGATTTGCTGTCGATTCACAAACGCTTCCTGAAAATGTTAAAGAGCGTTTCATAAATGCAAATGATAAAAGTCAGGAAGGAATCGTATGCAAAAACCTGAATATAATTACGACCCAGTTTCATCCGGAAGCAGCGCCAGGGCCTGTAGATTCATCATGGATATTTGATGATTTTGTTGAATGTGCTTCAAACTTTTAATGGCTCAAATCAGATAAAAAAATATCAAAAAAGAGAATAAAGTGCCGGCACGAAGAGATATACATAAAATTCTTATAATAGGTTCAGGACCTATTGTTATTGGACAGGCATGTGAATTTGACTATTCGGGAACACAGGCTGTAAAAGTGCTCAAGGAGGATGGGTACGAGGTAATACTTGTAAATCCGAATCCTGCCACGGTTATGACAACGCCTGGAATTGCCGACAGGATTTATATGGAACCTCTTTCTGTCCCATATCTTGAAGAAATAATCAGTAAGGAAAGACCGGATGCAATACTCCCGACAATCGGAGGGCAGACAGGACTCAACCTTTCACTTGATCTGCATGATGATGGTATTCTTGATAAATACGATGTAGAAGTTATAGGTGCAAGTATAGAAGCGATCAGGCTTGCAGAGGACAGGGGTAAATTCAAGGACGTAGTTCGAAAGATAGGGCTTGATGTTCCACGGTCTGCGGTTGCAACGTCAGTTAAAGATGCTGTTGACATTAAAAAAGCGGTTGGGCTTCCCCTTGTAATAAGACCAAGCTATACCCTTGGTGGAAAAGGCGGCAGCATTGCCTGCACAGATGCTGAATTTGAAGAACAGATTGGAAAAGCACTTTCAGAAAGTCCTGTAAACGAAGCACTTATAGAGGAGTCTCTTATTGGGTGGAAAGAATTTGAGATGGAAGTTATACGAGACGCAGCAGATAATGCAGTAATCGTATGTTCCATCGAAAATGTCGATCCCATGGGAGTACATACAGGAGACAGTATAACGGTCGCCCCGATACAAAGCCTTTCAGACAGAGAATATCAGGTAATGAGAGCAGCGTCCCTTGATATTTTGAGAGCTGTGGGAATTGACTGCGGAGGATCAAACGTCCAGTTTGCGGTAAAGCCGGAGACCGGAAGAATGATTGTTATCGAGATGAACCCAAGGGTTTCCCGTTCTTCTGCGCTTGCAAGCAAGGCAACAGGTTTTCCTATTGCAAGGTGCTCTGCGCGTCTTGCTGTGGGATATACGCTTGATGAAATTGTAAACGAAATTACAGGAGAAACAGTTTCAGCTTTTGAACCGGCACTTGACTATGTAGCTGTTAAAATACCGCGTTTTGAACTTGAAAAATTTACGACAAGCTGTGAAACGCTTGGGACACAGATGAAGTCTGTGGGAGAAGCGCTTGCAATTGGAAGAACATTTAACGAAGCGCTTAACAAGGCTGTAAGATCGGTAGAAACAGGCAGGGAAGGGCTTACCGCGCTTCCTGGAGAACCAACAGAAGAAGAATTGGAACCCATGCTTACAACCCTTCATCCTCTTCGGATATATGCAATATATACTGTACTATTAAGAGAAGGATGCGGTGCAATTGACATGCTTTACGAGAAAACAAAATATGATAAATGGTTTCTTTATAATATGGCATCAATTGCAAGGATTGAAACAAAGCTTAAAACACGGCCTATTTCTGAAAAACTTCTTATGGATGCAAAACAGGGCGGATTTTCCGATAAGAGAATCGCAGAAATAACAGGAAAATCAACACAAGAAATAGAAAAGTACAGAGAAGAATTTGATATCAGACCATCGTATCATTTTGTCGATACATGCGCAGGAGAATTCAAGGCAAATACACCCTATTTTTATTCAACCTTTGGAGAGATTGATGAGGGAGGAAAAACAGAAGGAGAAGCTGTAATAATTCTTGCATCAGGTCCTAACAGAATCGGACAGGGTCTTGAGTTTGATACAGGCTGCACACTTGCGTCAATCGCATATAGAAACGAAGGTGTTAAATCTATTATGGTTAACTCAAACCCTGAAACTGTATCGACAGATTTTAATGTATCGGACAGACTTTACATAGAGCCTCTTGTGACAGAAGATGTAAAAAACATTATCAGGAAAGAGGGCGTTAAAGATGTAGTTGTTCAACTGGGAGGGCAAACACCTCTTAATATGGCAGAAGAACTTGCGGACTGGGGCGTCAATATTGTGGGTACTTCGGTTGATGCGATAAAGACCGCAGAGGACCGGGGATTGTTTGCTGAGCTTATAAATAAACTAAACCTCAAGCAGCCTGACAACAGAACAGCAACTAACTTTGAGCAGATAGAAAAATGTGCAGAAGATATAGGATATCCTGTACTCTTGCGCCCCTCTTTTGTGCTTGGGGGAAAAAGCATGTTTATTGCACACAACAAAGATGAATTTGATCTTTACCTCAAAAAGGGAATACAGGTTTCGGAAGACAACCCGATTCTTGTTGACAAGTTTCTTGAAGATGCTTTTGAATATGATATCGATGCAATATGCGATGGTAAGAATGTATATATTGCAGGAATTATGCAGCATATTGAAGCAGCAGGAATACACTCTGGAGATTCTGCATGCGTATTCCCTGCATATAAATCTACCGAAAAAATTATTAACGAAATGACAGAAGCTACTGTCAGAGTTGCACGGGAAATAGGGGTCGTAGGATTTCTCAATATACAATATGCAGTAAAAAACAATGAACTGTACATTATAGAAGTTAATCCCAGAGCTTCCCGTACTGTGCCTTTTCTTTCAAAAGCGTCGGGAATTAATCTTATACAATCAGCTGTAAAAATATGGCAGGGCAAAGACCTTGTTGAACAGGGTCTTACAAAGGAAAAGGCATGCTTTATAAAAGATGATGAATGCATGATAGGAAAGGGACAGCCGCAGACAGGCTGGGCTGTAAAAGAAGCTGTTTTTTCAAACGACCGCTTCTCGGACTACGATCCTGTACTCGGGCCTGAAATGAAATCAACAGGCGAAGTTATAGGAACAGGATCAAGCTTTGGAGAAGCTTTTGCAAAAGCACAGGATGCAGCAGGAGGCGTTCTTCCAACAGAGGGTAAGGTGTTTGTATCTGTTCATGAAAATGACAAAAAAGCGATACTTCCCATTGTCAAAGAAATCGACAGCCTTGGTTTCAAAATAGCGGCAACAAGAGGAACTGCAAACTTTCTTTTTGAAAACGGAATCTTTTCGGAAGTAATACTGAAGATACATGAAGGAAAACCCAATGTTATTGATCATATAAAAGCAGGTAATTTTTCACTTTTAATAAATACACCCCTTGGTAAATTCGCAGAAAAAAGTGACAATCTAATAAGGATTGAAGCTGTTAAAAAGAAGCTGACATATACGACAACTACATCAGCAGCCCACGCAGCAACAAGAGCCATTAAATATTTAAAGAAAAAAGAAGTCATTGTAAGACCCCTTATAGATGTGCTGGGAGACTTTAAGTAAATCCTGATGTAAGTTACCCCGCTCGAATGCGGGTAAGCGGCCAACTTTTCACAATCGTTGGCAAACGAAAAAAAAATTTCGAATCAGCCGTTCATCTTCACTGATCGCCGCAACCAAAGGGCATATTTGGCCATGCCGGGCGATGGCGTCCGAAAGCCGACGGATCCGTGAAACGATTCGAGCAGGAAATGCCCCCCGGCATCGTATAATGCCAGGCCGCGTCGGATGCAAAACCCTTGAAGGGCAGGCAATTGCTCATAGCCGTAATCCTTCAATGCCCGGTTGACCAATTCGTCGCTGCTGCGGTCGTGATAACAGGCAATCAGCTTGATCTAATGGGAAGAGGCCATGTCCGCTTGACCGGCTTCGATTTAAAAATCTCAATGTTTTGCAGATACGCTTCGAACAGGGCCAAGCCCGCTCTGCCGGTCAACTGACCGGAGGCGGCTTCTATGCGTCGAATTTTGAGTTCATTTTTCCGGTAATTTCTGATATATTTATCCACAGTGTTCATAGCTTTTTTATCTGTTGGATGTGTGCAAGTTTGTCGGTTATTAAAAATTATTATAGCAAGATATTCAATATTTGAGAAATTTGAGAATTTTTTTTGGAAATCAACTATGCAAGGAAATGAGAGATAACCGAGAAACCCTACGGCGCCAATCGATTTTAGTGCCTTACACCTCAGTTTCTGTCAAAAAGACAAGAAAACGGGGTGGGGTACATGGGTTGCGGGTTTCCCGCCTTAGAACAAAACTATAGAATCAGGAGACAGAAATGAATTCGTTGCACCCCTATTGTTCCAAAACGCTGCAATCTCTGGAGGATAAATACCCTTGGGAAAAAGCGTACCTCCAGGCTGTTCAGGAAGTATTCGCCTCCATTGGCATGGTTCTGGAGCAAGCCCCACTATATCAGCATGAGAATATTCTTGAGCGAGTTACTGAACCGGAACGCATATACATCTTCAGGGTCCCCTGGAGAGACGATACAGGCGCCATTCAGGTCAATACCGGTTATCGCGTCGGATTCAACAGCGCGCTTGGGCCTTACAAAGGGGGATTGAGATTCCATCCTTCGGTCAACCTTGACATTTTCAAATTCTTGGGGTTTGAGCAAACCTTTAAAAACGCACTGACCGGATTACCTCTGGGGGGCGGTAAAGGCGGCAGTGATTTCAATCCCCGGAATCGATCCGACCAAGAAATCGAGCGCTTTTGCCAAAGTTTTATGACGAGCCTTTACCAGCACATCGGCCCCAATACCGATGTGCCGGCAGGCGATATCGGTGTGGGGGCTCGTGAAATCGGCTTCCTGTTTGGTCAGTACAAGCGACTGAAAAATTCCTGGGAAGGTGTTTTTACCGGTAAAGGGCTTGATTGGGGAGGGTCTTACCTACGGCCTGAAGCCACCGGCTTCGGTGCGGTCTATTTTGCAGAGGAGATGCTCAAAACAAAGGGTGACGGCATCGATGGAAAGACCATCGCTGTGTCCGGGTTTGGAAATGTGGCCTGGGGCGTCGTTACCAAAGCATCGCAAATGGGAGGCAAGGTAGTTACCCTGTCGGGACCGGACGGCTTTATTCATGATCCGGAAGGCATCCAGGGAGAAAAAATCGACTACATGCTTGCCATGAGGCGCAGCAACCGGGATCGGGTCGAAGACTATGCCGAGCAATTCAAGGTCGAATTTCACCCAGGGAAAAGGCCGTGGGGAGTTGCTTGTGACCTTGCCTTTCCTTGCGCCTGTGAAAATGAATTGGACGGAGACGATGCCAGGAATCTTCTCAATAACGGCTGCCAGTGTGTAACCGAGTGCGCCAATATGCCGGCGACGAAAAAAGCCATGGAATTTCTCCTGGAAAGCCCAATTCTGTACTCCCCGGGAAAAGCCTCCAATGCCGCCGGAGTGGCTTGCTCCGGTCTTGAAATGGCCCAAAACAGCGGCAAGATTCGATGGCCGTCCGAGGAGGTGGATCATCGGCTGCGAACCATCATGGTCGATATTCACGAGACTTGTCTGCACGCTGCAGAACAGTTCGGCAAAAAAGGCAATTATTTTACCGGTGCCAACATTGCCGGATTTATCAAGGTCGCTAACGCAATGATTGATCATGGCAATGTCTGATTCCTGATTGTAACTGCTCACTGACTCTCAAAAAAATGCCGATTAAGGCATTTTTTTGAGAGTGCAGACCAATCGCTGAATAGCCCATAACGTGCCTGAACCCCATTGGGTACAGATAACGACACATCGGCCTTGCAAACGTCAATGCTTGTCGGCTACCGGCAAATGGACAGCAACGGACACCCATACAGAATTTACCATGCCCGGCGGCATGGACAGTGCCGAGAATGCCGAGGAGGAAAGCATGACACGGAAATTAGCGATTTTACTTATTTCACCGGACAAAAAACGTTTCAGTGGACTTGCCATGAAGATGGAAACCCTGGACGCGGCCATCCACTGGGCCACCGGCGGCAAGCAGGCCCTGGAAGTACTGAATGGAAACGCCATGGAACTGGTTGTTGTTGATGACAATCTGGGGGACATGACCGGGCTCACATTTATCGAACAGGTGGTAAAGGTCAACCCCATGCTCAACTGTGCATTGGTCAGCACCTTGCCGCCTGATGAATATCACGAAGCCAGCGAAGGATTGGGGATTTTGATGCAATTGCCATCCCCGCCTGCGGATGAGGATGGAGAACGCCTCATGGGCCACCTGAAACAAATCCTGGGACTGGCCGCTTCAATTTAAAAACGCTGTACACAGGAGAACGCGTCAAATAAATTCCCGCCTGCGCAGGAATGACATGCCTGGTGACCTTTTTACGAAACTATCACGATAACTTTCGCATTTTTTATGCAACCATGGGGTTCGTCGAGATTGTTCCAAAGGCCTGTATTTTGCGATTAATACTTGCCAAGGCCGAATAACTGTTATAAACAGAGTTCACGTATCCGCCTTGCCTCGGCAGGTGGTTCGTTGCCCCTACGTAAAGCGGTGTTTACCTTCCTTTAAAAAAGCGTAAAGCGATAACGTAACTCCCTGGACGGCAGGCGGACAATTCACATTCAACCGCGCATCGGAAAACGGGTGCCGATAATTGGCAGCCGATGGCGCAGATAACCCATGCAACATGTTACCTGTACGAAGGAACCGAAAAGAAAGTTAGATGGACGAGAACAAATTAAAAAAAATTGAAGCCAAGCTGTTTAAACTGTTTACCCAGACCGACCGACATTCAAACGCCGAGGCCAAAAAAACAAACTCTCCGACAGTGGTCAAAGTCATACGCCGCCGCAAAGGCAAACCCGATATGCAGGTTGCCTGAAGCAGCGCTGCCCGATCGCCGGCAGCCCGTAAAAACATCACCCATAACAGCCCATTCATTCGGTCCCGCGGATAATCGCACGGAGCCGACCCCCAATCGGTGCGTTTTCGGACCGCATAGTGCTCCTGCCTGATCTTCGCGGGTTGTACGAAATGGTTGCGTGGTGTGTAAAACAGTGGTATTTAAGCACTATTTCCGGAGCGTGCTGAACCATGACGCAACCGCTGATCGCCTGCCACGAATGTGATCTGCTCCACCGCATGTACCCGCTGCCGACAAACAGCAAAGCATGCTGCATCCGCTGTGGGGCGGTATTGTATTCTTATCGGCCGGAAACCATCGACCGGACCCTGGCGCTGTCCCTGGCCGGTCTGGCATTGCTGGTCGTTGCCAATCTGTACCCCTTTCTTTCCTTAGCGTCACAAGGTACCGTGCTGGAAACCACGCTGGTCACCGGTACGATCATTTTGGCTCAGCAGAACATGTCAGGCGTGGCCGTGCTGGTTCTGTTTACCAGTATGCTGTTGCCATGCATGCTGCTGCTTTCGTTGGTTTATGTTCTCGGGCCTTTGAGAATGGGCCGCCGTCTGCCTGCCGATCGGCGTATGTTTCGTCTGGCCCTGTCCCTGCGGCCATGGAGCATGACCGAAATTTTTTTACTGGGGATTCTGGTTTCCGTGGTCAAACTGGCCAAGATGGCTGCCGTCATCCCGGGCATCGCCCTCTTCGCTTTTCTCGGTCTGGTGTTCGTTCTGGCAACCGTCAACACCTGGATGGAGCCGCATACCATCTGGGAGAAAATGGATTCACGCGAATGACTCCAGATCCCCCGGCTCTCACGGCTGCCCGTTGTGGAAAAATCAGTTGCCACTGTTGCAGCCTGCTGGTCCAACACCCATCCGCGCCCCATGGCACCCGGATTTGCTGTCCCCGTTGCGGAGCACGCCTGCACCTTCGCAAACCCAACGCCATCGCGCGAACCTGGGCACTGGTGATCGCCGCCACGATTTTTTATGTCCCGGCCAATCTGCTGCCGGTTACCCGGACCAGCTACCTTGGCAGCACCCAGTCGGATACCATTATGAGCGGTGTGTTTTTTTTCATGCAAACGGGGAGCTGGGGCATTGCCCTGATTATATTCGTGGCCAGCATCATGGTGCCCATTGCCAAACTGATTATTCTTGGCGGCCTTTTGATTTCCGTACAAAGGAGGGCCTGCTGGCGGCCGCGAGAGCGGACCCGATTGTACCGCATCACGGAACTGGTGGGGCGCTGGTCCATGCTGGATGTATTTGTCGTGACCGTATTGGTGGCCCTGGTTCGACTGGGATATTTGACCACGATTGAAGCCGGGAGCGGGGTCGTGTATTTTGCAGCGGTGGTGGTCATTACCATGATTGCCGCCATGACTTTCGATCCGAGAATGATTTGGGATGCGATGGAGAAAAACGATGGATCAGGCACCTCCTGAAAAAGACGTCGCGGACGCCATTCCCAAGCCGCGGGTGCAGACCAGCAAGCGGCTGTCGATCATCTGGCTGGTCCCCCTGGTGGCCCTCCTTATCGGTGGGTGGCTGGTGGTAAAGACCATCCGGGAAACCGGTCCCACCATCACCATTGTCTTCAATTCCGCCGAAGGGCTGATACCCGGTAAGACCGAAATCAAATACAAGGATGTGTCCGTCGGCAAAGTCCGGCGCATCCAGCTCAGCGACGATCTGAGCCAGGTGCTGGTAACGGCGGAGATGGCGCGGGAGATGGCATCCCATCTGACCGAGGAGGCTCTGTTCTGGGTCGTACGGGCACGGGTTGCCGCCAAGGAGGTGTCCGGCATCGGTACCCTTTTGTCCGGTGCGTATATCGGCATGTTGCCCGGCAAGCAGGGAGACATGATGTACCGGTTTGTCGGCCGGGAAAAACCGCCGGCAGTCATGCGGGATACACCGGGACGGCAATTCACACTGCAATCGGACACCTTGGGCTCTCTGGATATCGGATCACCGGTGTATTACCGGCAGGTCAATGTGGGCAGGGTCAGCGATGTGGACATGGCCGATGACGGTACCAGTGTGATGATCGAGATATTCGTAGAAGCGCCCTATCACAAACAGGTCAAGCGGACCTCCCGGTTTTTCAACGCCAGCGGCCTGGATATGAAGATCAGCGCCGACGGCGTCCGGCTGGACACCCCCTCTCTGGCCAGCCTGCTGGTGGGCGGCATTTCCTTTTTCACCCAGCCGGGACTGAAGGCCATCGAGCCGGTAGCCCAAAATCATGTATTCACCTTGTACGACAATCGGGATCAGGCCGAAGCGGCATCATACAGCTATCGCGAATACTATCTGCTCCATTTCAACGAAACGGTACGGGGCCTGTCCCCCGGGTCGCCGGTGGAATTCCACGGCATCCACATCGGTGAGGTCATCAGCGTGCGCCTGCTGTTTGACCAGGACAACCTGAGTTTTCGTATTCCCGTTCTGATCGCCATTGAACCGGACCGTATCGAATTCACCGGAGTCTTGGCCACACCCGAATACAAGGTGATCGAAAAGTTGGTGGAAAAAGGTCTGCGGGCCCAGCAGCGCACCGGAAACCTGATCACCGGGCAGAGCTACGTGGATATCAGCCTGCATGCGGATGCCCCCTACAAAGCCATCGATTATAGCGGTACCTATCCGGTGCTCCCCACGATTCCCAACACCGTGGAGGCCATTACGGCTACGGCCAAACGGCTTCTCGTACGATTCAACAACCTGGCCCTGGAGGAAACCCTCCAGGACATCCGCGATGCCGCCCAACAGGTCGAGGCCATGACCGATTCGGCCAGCCTGGAAAGTGCCATCGACCACATCGACCAGAGCTTCTCGGAGTTCAAAAAAATCGCCGATGGTTTTAACACGGACACGTTACCCAGGGTGAACGCCATGCTGGATAGGGCCAAAGCGGTCCTGGCCAGGGGCGAAGAAGCCATGACCACGGCCAATACCGTTCTGGGTGAAGGCACCCCGGTTGTATACAACCTGAACCGGCTCCTGATCGATCTCCAGGAAACGGCCCGGGCCGTGGAAGCGTTGGCCGATTATCTGGAACGCCATCCGGATGCCATTGTTTTCGGAAAAGGAAATCTCGAATGACGCGTCATGCAAAATGGTGCCTGATACTCTTAGGTGCGCTGATGATCACCGGATGGACAGGCTGCCGCTCGGTCACGCCGCGTGTGAACTACTACGTGATGACCGCCGTGGCCCAGCCCGAGACACATGGACACGGGGGCGACATCATGCATGCCCCCAGCGTGGGACTTCGAACCGTGGAAATCCCCGGATATGCCAACCGCCTGCAGATGGTCCGGCAAAACGGATCGAACCGGTTGGTCATTGATGATGTGCACCGCTGGGCCGATTATCCGGATCGGATGGTACAACGGGTCATCGGAGAAAACATGCGGGTCCTCATGGCCGAAAGGGACGTCTACAATGCCCCCTGGCCGACCGGGCTGAAACCGGAGCGGGTCGTCGACATTTCTATTTTGGAAATGATTGCGACTGACGATCAGACCATGAGGCTTACAGCCGTGTGGACGATCGACAGCGGTCGTGACCCCAAGGCCGTGCGTTCCCAGCGCACCACCCGGGCAATTGATCTTAAGGGGTCCGATTTTGCAGATTTGGCCGAGGCCCATGACCGGGTGCTGGCACTTCTCAGTCAGGCGGTGGCAGACAGTCTGAGGTAGCAAAACGTATCAATGAGAAATTCTCCGGCAACACAGGGGGATTACGCGTTGGCGCTGCCCCCCATGGCATTCAGCAGCAAGGTGATGGGGCGGTTCTCTTCGCTGGTGCCCGCGAAGCGGATCGGTCCCGGATGCCGGTAGTGGTCTTCGCCCGGCTTGGCGGCCAGCCATTTGTCACGGAAGGTCTTGACCACCCTGAATGCAGGGGATTTGACATCCACGATGCTTTTTTCCAGGACCAGCTCCAGCTTGCCTTTGCGTTCTTCCAGGTGCATGAGCGGTGCAATGGGGATACCGATGGGGCGCCACTGAGAAAAATCCTGTTCCAGGTTCAAGATGGCTGCCATCTGTCCCGTGGCACCATTGGCAATCAGGTTGAATACGGTTTGGCCCAGGTTGTAGGTGTAAATGCAGTCAAAACGGGTGGGATCACTGCCCCGGCCGTCGTAGCCGTAAAAATGGGTCTGGGTGCTGAACTTGGGAACGGAACGGTCGTGGATTTTGTCGATGGGACCTGGTATCGGATCGTCCTCCCCAAGGCAGCCGGCCTGGACCAGGGCCGCTTTAAGGGTTTTTTTGGAGATGATATTTTTTTTGATCAGCAGGTAACGGGCCTGTTTCCAGTTCTCGAAAAGGACCGGCCCGTACAATTCCGGATCCAGACCGCCTTTTTCGAGGGCTTTCACGAACCAGGTATCTTCGATACCGATTTTGTAGAGCCCCTTCTCTTTCAAAATACCCAAATAATCTTTGACCAGGTCCAGAAGGACTTTTTCGGTCTTGACCTGGGAGAACTGGAAGTTGCCGTGGCTGTCCCGTTCGGTGAGCAATCCTTCCTGGAAAAAAGCCGGGATATCGTTAAACAATTCGTCGTCGCGGGCGTTCCAGACGTGATAAGAGGCATCTTTGCGGATGCCGCGCACCAGACGGCGCAGATACTCCAGTTTATCCTCCAGGGAGGGAAACGCAGTGTGGAAATCCTTGTCGTGCAGCTTGTTGTAATGGGCAATGATGGTATTCAACTTGATGATGAATACCTGGATTTCGTTGATGAATTCCAGCAGGCCTTCGGGCACCACCAGAACCCCGTAGTTTTTGCCCACGGCGGCGCGTGCCATCACCGCATCGCAAACCACCCGTGACAGGTGCCGCAGGGTCATGCCGTAGGCCGTGTAGTCGACGACGTTTTCCTTATTGGCTTTTTCCAGGCGTGCATGGTCCACGTAGTCGGCCAGGTCTTCGCCAATAAGGGTCATGTTGGCATGGGTCTGCAGGGCCACTTCCAGTGCCAGATGGCTGGCCACACGGCCCATGACCTTGCAGACATGCCAGTATTTCACATCCGAACTCGCGTCGGTACACAGGTTGGCAATGGCCTGGGAAAAGGCCCGGGCGGCGGTGTGGAAGCCAAATGACATGGCGCACAGGATTTTGCCCTGGGCATCGCGGACCTGAATGTCTCCGTCGATGGTTTTGGGAACGCCGATGACCTGAACGCCGGCTTCAAACAAGTCCTGGGCAAGAAAGGCCGCGTTGGTGTTGGAGTCGTCACCTCCCACCACCACCACTGCATCCAGGCCGAGGCGTTTGCAGGTCTGGTGGGACAGATCCATTTTCTCACGATTGTCGATCTTGGTGCGGCCGGTTTTGATCATGGTGAATCCGCCCACGTTGCGGTAGCGGTCCACCAGGTCACGGGTGATTTCAACGACGTCTCCGTCAATGATGCCGTCGGGTCCCATGAGAAAACCGTACACCCGGGTCTGCGGATTGATCCGCATGGCGGCGTCGTACATGCCGGCGATCACGTTGTGCCCGCCCGGCGATGGGCCGCCGGAGAAAACGATGCCGATTTTACGGGCTTTGGTATAGGCTGCCTGGTGTGCGTCAGTGGTCTCATCCAGGCCGTTGACCCGCTGCACGGCATTGCCGATGATGTGCGTGAGCTGGCGTTGGGCCTCCTTGTCGATATCAAACCGATACTGCGCATCTTCTTCCAGACTGGCATACGGTTTGTTGAAGACATCACACACGGGCGGTTGATAGGCCAGCCGTTCTTTCAATTCCAGGTTGACATCTGCAACGGCGTCCATGACCGCAGGGTGTTGGACCAGTTTGTCGAGTCGGATATTTGATGATTCCGGCATTCAGCTCTCCAAGGGTGACAATTTCGTAAAAAGCGCTTCCAGACCAGCTATGACCGCATTTTCGGAACAAAAAAATCCGGCCTGCATTTTACTGCCGGTCATAACATGCGAAAAACTTTTTTCGATTCGTCAATGTAATCGGTTTCAATTGTTCCTCGGTGCTATAGCTTTGGGCCGGTGGGCAAGTCAAGCCAATTATTAGGGGCAGGGTAACCGCATTGGGAAATCAAACGTTCAAGATTTTCAACAAGTAATCGTTGTCCCATCCGGCCCTAAGCCGTTTGGCTCTCTGTTTTATCCTTGAATTGCCTTTCACGTTCAACCATACAAACTGTTTTCAGACCCTTCCAATTCTCTTTACCTTGAAGCCAGGAAATGTCAGAGACTGTCCGGTAGCGGATGGCGGTGGCCTCCAAAAACTGGACAATGTGATACGCTATGAGTCAGACCAAAATTCAGGAGGTGAAGTGGACCCCATTGTCAAGACAAAAATTGAAGCAATTTAAGAGTCATTTTCGAGAACCCCAGGCGGTGAGCGAAAGTGTACACAAGCCCTGAGAAT
>PDWJ01001078.1_pt1 | contig 49690 bp, 42 predicted proteins | sample 1430881 | NCBI WGS metagenome assembly PDWJ01 (sample SAMN01162460, study PRJNA174530) | Oral metagenome, whole genome shotgun sequencing project. | biome: Marine environment; feature: Marine mammal; material: Swab sample of the gingival sulcus; isolation source: swab sample of gingival sulcus...
TTTACGATAATCTGACATAAAGCAAAGATAAAAAATTTATAGAAACTAAAGTAACTGCAATGAAATTGCAGGGTTTTAACCTTTAACTAGAAAATAAATTTCGAAAATCATCTATTTTTAAAATCCAATTAAATTATTATTTATAAAAGATTTATCAGGTAAAAACCGTATTTTCTTAAAAAAAACAATGAATTTTTCACTTATTTCAGTTGAGTTTGTTACATAAATGTTAAATTAGCGCCTTGATTTGAAGAAAAAGAGTAGATTTATGGAAAACACATTGTTGTACCCAATGCAATTTAAACCAATATTTAAAGATAAGATTTGGGGCGGAAATAAAATAAAACAAATTTTAAATAAAGATTATTCGCCATTGGAAAATTGTGGGGAAATTTGGGTGCTTTCAGGTGTTGAGGGGAATGAAACAGAGGTACAGAATGGTTTTTTGAAAGGCAATAACTTGTCTGAAATTACCGAAATTTATATGGATGAGTTGTTGGGCGATGCTATTTTTACCAAATATGGCGAAAAGTTTCCTTTGTTAATAAAATTTATTGATGCCAACGATGACCTTTCTATTCAAGTGCACCCTGATGATGAGGTGGCGATGAAGAAACACAACAGTTTTGGTAAATCAGAAATGTGGTATGTGATGCAAGCTGATGCAGGTGCAGAAATTATCACGGGTTTTAATCGTCCAATGGATAAAGAAACCTATCTTCAATATTTTGAAAAAAATGCTTTCAAAGAAATTTTAAATGTAGAAAAAGCCTTGGAAGGTGATGTGTATTATCAACCGGCAGGAAGAGTCCATGCCATAGGAAAAGGTGTATTATTAGCAGAAATACAGCAATCTTCTGATGTTACGTATCGCATATTTGATTACAATCGCAAAGACAAAGATGGTAATGAACGAGAATTACATACAGATGATGCATTGGATGCGATAGATTTTGAATATAAAACAGAATTTAAAACTCCCTATAAAGCAAAAGAGAATGAAACGGCTACAATGGTAGATTCTTCTTTTTTCACAACCAACATCATATCATTTAACCAATTGATAATGAAAGACTATAGCTTGTTAGATTCTTTTGTAATATACACCTGCGTAGAGGGACAGGCAGCCATTTTGTATGGTAATAATGATAAGGTTGACATATCAATGGGAGAAGCTGTGCTTATTCCGGCGGTTTTAAATCAGATTTCATTAATTCCGGATGGAAATACCAAGATTCTGGAAACTTATATTAATTTTGGAACAAAAATTGTTTAATAAATAGTGAAAAATTAAAAATATAAAGTAAATAACTAAAGGCTAGAAGCCAATAGCCAAAATTTAAAAATTCAATATTATGAAAAAAATTATTTTGTTATCCGTATTTTCAATCTTATTTGCATTTACTTATGCACAAGATAAAAAAAGTAAATTACCATCAGTTGACGTGAAAAATATGATGGGAGAAACCTTTAATACAAGTGATATTTCTAATGATGGAAAGCCTATCATTTTGAGCTTTTGGGCAACATGGTGTAAGCCTTGTATCAAAGAGTTAACTACTATTGCTGATGTATATGAAGAGTGGCAAGAAGATACCGGCGTAAAATTGGTAGCCGTTTCTATTGACAACACACGTTCTTCATCTAAGGTATTGCCTTTAGTAAATGGAAAAGGTTGGGATTATGAGGTAATTCTTGATACCAATGGCGATTTCAAAAGAGCCATGGGTGTAAACATGGTGCCTCACACATTTCTTTTAAATGGTAAAGGAGAAGTAGTATGGCAACACACTTCTTTTAGTGAAGGTAGTGAGTTAGAATTGATAGAAATGGTGAAGAAAGTAGCCAATGGTGAAAAATTAGATTAATAATTTTCAAACTCATTTAAACTTTTAATTTTTGGCTAAAAGAAAAACAATATGAATGAGATTTAGCCGTTTTTAAATAAAGAAGTTTAAATGAGTTTTTTATTTAAAAAATATTACTGATGTTAAAAAAAGGAATATTAACGGCAGCAATTGTGTTCTTTGCAATGCAATTATTTGCTCAGTTTAATGTAGCCGGGGGGCAAGTCCACGGAAGTTATCAAGTTGATTTTCAAACCTATCAGGAAGATAGTAAAATAGGTATTAATAGCTTAAATGGCAAGAAAACCGGAATGAATGGTTTTGGTAATATCATTTATACCAATGGAAAGTTTTCAGCAGGATTGCGTTACGAAACTTATTTACCACCATTAAATGGATATGAAAACCTATATGAAGGTCATGGAATTGCTCATAAATACTTAAAATATACCGGAGATATGTTTGAAATCACAGCCGGTAATTTTTACGAGCAATTTGGTAACGGATTGGTTTTTAGAAGTTATGAAGAGTGGTCATTGGGTTTTGACAATGCCATGAATGGTGTATTAGTAAAGGTAAAACCGGTACCCGGAATTATTTTAAAAGGTATTTATGGTACACAACGCCACTATTGGAACAAATACGAAAATAAAAATAGAGGAATAGTAAAAGGAATTGATGGGGAAATTAGTTTAAACGAAACATTTACTGCATTAAACGACATGAAAACAAGAATTGTTCTTGGTGGTAGTTTTGTGAGTAAGTACGAAAAAGACAACCCATTTTTTGCCTACAAGTTACCTGAAAATGTAGCAGCTTATGCAGCAAGGTTAAATATTAATCATGGAAAATGGGCGTTACAATCGGAATATGCCAGAAAAATTAATGATCCTAATACCATCAATAATTTTATTTATAAGGATGGGGAAGCATTATGGTTATCAGCAAGCTATTCACAAAGAGGTTTGGGCATTATTGTTTCCGGAAAGAGAATAGACAACTTTAGTTTTACCTCAATGCGTGCGCCAAAAGAAGGTAAAGCACCAACCATTAACTTTTTACCGCCATTGGCTTATCAGCACACCTATTCATTGTTAGCATTATATCCATATAGTACCAAACCTAACGGTGAAATTGGATATTCAGCAGAGGTTTTTTATAATATTCCGAAAAAATCAATGTTAGGCGGAAAATATGGCACAAAAATATCATTGAACTATTCTCGCATCCATGGTTTGGATAAAGAAAAAGTTGCAGATACCATTGAGATTAACCAAACCGGAACCGATGGATATACTTCTGAATTTTTCAAATTGGGTGATGTGAAATTTTATGAAGATATTTCAGTAAAAATCAACAAAAAAGTATCTCGCAATTTCAAATTTATTGCCGGATACTCTTATCAGGACTATAATTTCGATGTGATTAATGAGGATATTGAAAATGGAAAAACCATGTATCATTCACACATGGCATTTTTGGATATGACTTTCAAATTAGACAGAAAGAAATCATTACGAACAGAATTACAATATCTTGCAACAAAACAAGATTCAGGACATTGGGCATTAGCAATGGCAGAATATAGTGTAGCACCACATTGGTTCTTCACAGCACAAGATCAGGTTAATTTTAACAATCCTCAATCAGACAACATCTATCATTACTACATGTTTGGTGTAGCCTACGTGCGTAAAGCTACCAGATTAGCAATAAGCTACGGACGTACACGTGAAGGTGTTTTATGTGTTGGAGGTGTTTGTCGACAGGTACCTGCTTCCAGTGGTTTAACTATTACGTTAACCAGTAATTTCTAAGTAGGAAACGGAAAGAAAATTAAGAATTAAGATATTACCACAAAGACATAGAAATTTCTAAGGTTTTCAAAACCTCAGATTTATAAGAAACAGTATCCCTTTGCAAACTTTGTATAAAGTTTTGGTGTTCAATTCGAATCTGCTTATTACATCCCTTTGTGGTTAAAATAAAATTAAAAAACTAACAGCTAAAGGCTAATAGCCAAAAGCTAATAGCCTTTAGCCAAAACCAAATACATTATGAAAAAAATAAATTTAATTGCACTATTTGCTATCATAGCCTTTCTATTTTCCTCTTGTGATAAATTGGAAGGACCTTACGAAAGAGAGGGTAATGGGGAAGACCCTAGCCCAACTCCAGTAGAAACAACCAGAAAAGTATTACTGGAAGAATTTACAGGACATAAATGTGTAAATTGTCCTACAGCTCACGAAGTTGCAGCTGAAATCTATGAAGAATATGATGCCAAAGTAATTATATTAGCCTTTCATGCCGGATATTATTCACAACCGGATCCTTCTGGCGGTTTTCCTGCCGATTACCGCACACCTGAAGGAGACAAATTAAATGGGGACTTTGGTGTACAAACAGTTCCGGTAGCATTAATTAATCGTTCTGATGATGGTGGTTTAAAATACATGGATTCTTGGAGAGAAGAAGTGGCAAAAGAATTAGCAAAAGAAGCTGATGCTAAAATTGGATTATCCGTAGATTTCCAAAATGGTAATAAAAAAATAGTGGCTGATGTAGATGTTACTTTCTTAAAAGAAATTGAAGGAAATTACAACTTATGTGTGTTTGTAACTGAAAGTGGAATGATTTCACCTCAAAAAAATAATAATGAAGAAATTGGAGGAGACGAAATTGAAGATTATGAGCATAAGCATGTGATGAGAGGTTCAATGAATGGAGCTTATGGAGTAACAATTAATAGTGATCCTGTAACAATAGCAACCCCTTATAAATTTAATTATACGTATGATGTAAATGCTGATTATAACATGGATAACATGTCTGTTATAGCATTTATCATCAATCAAGAAACAAAAGAGGTTATTCAGGTTGAAGAAGTAAAAGCAAAATAAGATTCTTTTTTTAAAACAAAAAATATTATGAAACGTATTTATTTAATCTGTATTGCCATGCTGATATCTGTTAGCATGTTTGCACAAAATCAAGTAAAAACATATAAGATGAAGTCCGGTTATATCAAATATAACATAGGAGGCTCATCAAAAGGAACTCACGAAATATGGTGGGATAAGTACGGTGATTGGAAGCGAGAAGAAAAAAACATTACCACAACAACCCGCATATTTGGCAAAAAAAATGTGTCAAAAGAACATACCGTAGTCATTACCAAAGGTAAATTGACATGGTCAGCTGACTTAGAAAAAAATACCGGAAATAAGTCCATTAATCCTATGTATGACATGATGCAACAGCAAATGGCAAGCATGAGTGAACAAGAACAAGAAGATATGGCAATGGGTGTTCTTGGCGGATTAGGAGGTGAGAAAATAGGAACCGGTATGGTAATGGGATATCAGTGTGATATTATTAAGGCTATGGGTACTAAAGTTTGGTCTTATAAAAATCTACCTCTAAAGACTGAATCCAACATGTTAGGTTTTAAATCCAGTGAAGAAGTTACTGAATTTAAGCCTGATTCTGATGTAAGCACTTCTAAATTTGAACCTTTGTCAAATATTGACTACAAAATAGAAGCTGGAATGGAAGAGGAATTTGAAGCCGCTTTGAATAACCCTGATGGTGTAGGTGCAGCAAAAAAAGTAGCTACTTTGACTTATTCTTATGATAAGTTTAAAACAATAATGGAAGCATACAATCCTGATGGATATATGCGTACAGGTCCTATGAATATGTTTGGCAACTACACTTGTATTTGGCAAAAATCAGAGGATGATATGATGGCAATTACAGTTGCTTCTTCTGAGAATAATAAGGAAATGGATTTAGAAGAAATGGCGAAAATGGACAATGTCGAAACATTTTCTCATTACGGACAAACCTGCTACTACCTCAAACCAAAATCAGAAAATAGTGGAGAAGATTTAGCAGCCGTATTGATGATTCATTATAAAAGTGAAAAAATGATTGTGGTAGTTGCCCAAAAACCAGACGATAGCAAACAATCACTACTTAAATTTTATGATAAAATTAAGTTGTAGGCATATATTTTACATTTATTGATATATCCATATTAAGAAAATGTTAAAAGATTCGTTATGTTGGGTTTATACAATCTTTTTAACCCAGCATAACGAATTGTTTTAAATTTTAAAATAAAATCGTTTAGTATTTTCTTATCCATGTGTAGTTTAAAAATAGTTATGCGAAAATCAATTACAAAAGAAGAAGTTAATCTATTAGAAAATAAAAGTTTTGAGGGTAATATTATGGTAGTTGACCGTGAAGAACAACTGCAAGAAGCTATCACATTATTATCTAACGAAACGATATTAGGTTTCGATACGGAAACCCGACCAAGTTTTAAGAAAAACGTTCGTTATGATACTTCTTTATTGCAATTATCCACACATACGCATGCTTTTTTATTTAGGTTACAACACATTGGATTACCTAAAGAGATTATACAATTATTTGAAAATAAAAATATAAAAAAAATTGGTGTTGCCATATCAAACGATTTAAAAGAATTAAAATCCATACAGCCATTTAGAGAGAGTAATTTTATTGATTTGAATACATTCGCACCAAAAAAGGGATTTAAAAATATAGGTGTTCGAAAATTATCAGCAATGGTATTGGGATTTAGGGTAAGCAAACGACAGCAGACCAGTAATTGGGAAGCAGAAACCTTATCAGACGCCCAAATGGCTTATGCTGCTACAGATGCATGGGTTTGTCGGGAAATTTACCTAAAAATTAAAGGAATTATGAATGGTGAATTATAAATGGTTTTAGGAACAAAAACCATATCGAGAACACAATGTAGAGATGCAAAGCATTTGCATCTAAACTAACCATAAGGATAGAGTTATCAGAGGTCTGAAGAAAAACTTATGTCCTTTACAATTAAAAAGCCAAAGGCTAACAGCTAAAGGTCAACAGCCAGTAAAAAAGAAATATATGAAAAGAGTATTAGTACTTACCGGAGGTGGAGATTGTCCGGGATTAAATGCCGTTATCAGGGGTATTGTTAAAAGAGCTTCACAAGAAAAAAATTGGGAAGTGATAGGTAGTGTACAAGCCTTTAACGGTGTTCTTCAAGAACCACAAATGATTAAGGTTTTGGATAATGAAGCGGTTCAGGGCATACATTATATTGGAGGAACTATATTAGAAACCACGAACAAAGGAGGTCCTTTAGCATGGCCGATTAAAAATAATGATGGTACATATTCGTATGAAGACCGTTCTGAAGAATTAATTAAAAAGCTGAAATTATTGAATGTTGAGGCGGTAATTAATATTGGTGGGGATGGTTCCCAACGAATTTCACAAGCTTTATATGAAAAAGGATTAAATATTATTGGCGTACCCAAGACTATTGATAATGATGTGTCGAATACAGATACAACATTTGGTTTTCAAACGGCAGTGCAAATCGCAACAGAAGCGGTAGATAAATTGGTAACGACAGCTGCCAGCCATAATCGAGTGATTATTTTGGAAGTAATGGGTAGAGATGCCGGTTGGATTGCCTTACATTCAGCAGTAGCTGGTGGAGCTGAAATTTGCTTGATTCCTGAAATTCCGTATGATCCGAAAATTGTCAATGAACAGATTGAAGCTCGTTTCCATAAAGATAGAGGATTTGTAAATATTGTAATTGCCGAAGGTGCAAAATCTATAGGAAAAGACCAATCAGCAGTTCAAACTGATGAGGTAGGTTATAAGCATGTGAAATTCAAAGGTGCCGCCATGCGATTGAGTGAAGAGTTGAAAGCTTTGGGTTGTGAACATGATATTCGCGAAACCGTACTAGGGCATTTACAACGAGGTGGTATTCCAATTGCTTATGATAGGGTATTGGCAACACAATTTGGTGTAAAAGCCTTTGAAATGGTATTGGAAAATGATTATGGTAAGATGGTATCTTATGACCATCCGAATATTACGTCTGTTCCTTTGATTTCAGCGATTAGTAAACCTAATTTTGTATCTCCGAATACACCATTACTTCTCAATGCAAGAGGTGTTGGCATTAGTTTTGGAGATTAAATCACTGATTTTATGAAAAATAAAACTGATTTAACTTTTGATAAGATTATCAAAAATCAGGATGTGATTCCTTTTTTTCTATCTTATATCAAACAAAATTTGTTAGTAAGGAAATTACCGACAGAAATTCCTTTTGATGCTTCGGAAGCAGAAAAGACTCATTTTCTTAAAACAACATGGGATTTTAAACATAGTGCCGAAAATGTGATTAACAAATTACATCAGGAATATCAGGTTCCTAATGATTTGAGTGAAGAAAATAGTCAAATGAATCTGTTATTAGATAAGGTTTGTCAATATCTTATCCAAGAAAAAGGAGAAAATCACATTTTAAATTTTGAAGATAAAGAATTGTTGGAAAAAGCTAACAGTTAAAAGCCGGCACAAAAAAATAAACAAGTAAAAAGGTTGTCATTTTGATAACCTTTTTTACTTTTGTCTTATGACATTCGAAAACCCGTTTTATCATATAAAAGAAAATCCTGTGATTATTGCCGGACCTTGCAGTGCAGAATCCAAAGAACAGGTTTTGCAAACCGCATTAGAAATTAAAAAAGATTCACGGATTACAGTTTTTCGAGCGGGTATTTGGAAACCAAGAACACGACCCGGAAATTTTGAAGGTGTTGGAAAAATCGGGCTTTCGTGGCTTAAAGAAGCAAAACAAATCACCGGACTTAAATTAGCCGTAGAAGTAGCTAAACCTCATCATGTAGAGTTAGCTTTAGCAAATGATGTTGATTATTTGTGGATAGGAGCACGTACAGTGGTCAATCCTTTTTCTGTTCAAGAGATTTCCGAGGCAGTAAAAGGGGTAAAAACAACTATTTTTGTTAAAAATCCAATGACACCGGATTTGGGATTATGGATTGGTGCATTAGAACGTTTCAACTCTGTAGGCATTCATAATCTGGCTGCTGTTCACAGGGGATTTTATCAGTACAAACATGATAGATATCGCAATGTGCCCATGTGGGAAATTCCCATTGAATTGAAACGAAATTACCCTCAATTGCCTATTATTTGCGACCCCAGTCATATTGCAGGAAACAGAACTTTATTGTTGGAAATATCTCAAAAAGCAATGGATTTAGCCATGAACGGATTAATGATTGAAACGCATATCAATCCGGATGTAGCACTTACCGACCATTTTCAGCAAATAACGCCCAATACATTATCACAATTATTAGACACGTTAGTTTATAAAAGAACCGATATACAAGAAAAAAATAACTTTTTACAACTATTGCGTAACGAAATTGATGAATTGGATGAACAAATTATAGAATTGTTGGCTAAAAGAATGCTTAAAAGCAACCAGATAGGTCAGTATAAGAAAGAAAATCAAATTACAATATTTCAACTTAACAGATGGAAAGAGGTATTAAATAGCAGGGCAGATATAGCAGAAAAGAAAAAACTATCAAAAGAGTTTATTGCAACACTCTTCAAATTAATTCATAAAGAATCTATCAGAAAACAATCCGAATAAAAGCATTCATATTATTTAAAATTTATAAAACAAGTGAGTTCAGATTAATTATAAACATGAATTAAGAGTTGGAAATAGTAAAAAATAAAGAAGTCAAAAACTTATAACCGAAGAATACTCGTATATTGCGCAATAGCACTTTTAGAATATCTCTTTATATTCAATAATTTACCAAATTTATTTACCTCAATAATTGCCATATATTTCTAATATTAACAAATACAGCAATAAAAAATGATAAAAACTATTTTTTGATTTTTTGTTATAAAAACCTCATAATATTTGTGTTATATAGATAATATGCTTACTTTTGCGTGTATAATAATGTTATGTGGTATTAGAATAAAGGATATTACAAGATAACAAGTCGTTTCACCGGACTCGCTCCACTCAGCGTTAAATAGAGAAACCATATGAAAGATCAGTATTTAAAGGCACACGATTTATTCGATTCAGAAAACAATAGATTTTGGACTCGATTTAATATTTTCACGGGTTTGCAACTGGCCATAATGGCAGCATTCGTTTCAAACTATTCTTCTTTATCAGAATTTAAATTCATGTCAATTTTATCAATTCTAACTGCTATGTTTTTTTCAATATTTACCATGCTTGTAACACATAGATCCTTTCAGGTAAATGTGGGAATGAGTAAAGCAATAGAGCATCTTGAAGAAAATGATGAAACATTAATTTTATTAAAAACTTATTTAAAAAATTGTAAGGCTCCTCTTGGGGGAATTGTAAGATATTGCTTTATGATCTCCGTAATATTGTTTGTTTTTTGGGTGATTTTTTTTGTTAAGATCATATTCGATATTTTTTAAATAATGAATTAATTCATCTAACAGAAAAATCAACCAGACACGATAAACGCTCTGATTATAAAATTTTTATAACCAAATGATACATGAATCCTGTGCCAACAATAAAAAAGGGGTCACAAAAGACATTGCTAAAATACCTTCGGCAAAAAACATTGTTTTAACAAGCCACTGCAGTGGATTTGCGGCACGCTGCGGTCTTGCCAGGCTCATTTGTAAACTCCGCCCAATATAATACAATCTTTTTACTGCTAAGCCGCAAACCACTGACCTCAACGTTATCTTATTCAAAGCCAAGAAACAATGACAGTAGATGAGAAATAAAGTAAAACACCACATAACATTGCTTATAAGCAATAGCGGATAAGGTGCTTTTTAGGCATTTTATCCGCTACTGCTCATACACTAAACCGTTGTACCTTATGTGTGAGCTGCTAAGAACAAAACTATCCTTTAGATATGCAAAAACCAACATTTACACAAGAGTTGGAAAAACAACTGAGATTTACTTTTAGAGAAATGGATGATACAGAACTAATAATAGAATCTTCTCCAATAATAGATGTTCTTTATGTCTAGACAATAAAAAATTAGGAAAGCTCTAAAAACAGATTCTTCCCATTGATTTGCAAATATTATTATCAAGGAGTAATCAACTAAAAATCAGATGATTTTTTAAGTTTTTCCTTTCGTTTTATTTGCTTACAACTTGGGGTTTCTATTTTTAGAACTTCCTAAGCACAAGTTATATTGATTTCAGCACCTTTACAAAAAAGGACTTGAAACACAATTCTAATATTTATCTAAACGTTCGTCTGAAACGGTTAATTTTTTTCTTCCTTTTTTACGACGACGTGCCAACACTTTACGTCCATTTTTAGTGCTCATTCTTTCTCTAAATCCGTGCTTATTCACACGCTTTCTTCTTGATGGATTATATGTTCTTTTCATTTATGTAAATTTTGGCCTGCAAAAGTAGTGATTTATATTTGTTTTGCAAAATATATCTTATTAATTTCTTAAATTTCTTATAAAGTTTTTATTTAAAAAGGTTAAATTCCAGTGATTTTACACCTTTTACTTCTCTTTTTACAATCTCACTATTAGTTATTAGTTTCTAAAACCATTTGAAGATAAAAAAAATTTACTAACCTATTTAGTTAAATTAAATAATTAATGTATAATTTTGTAAAAAAATTAATACACATTTATGGAATTACATGCATTATCACCTTTGGATGGAAGGTATAAAAGACACACCGAAATTTTATCTGATTATTTTTCTGAAGCAGCTTATATTAAATATAGAACTAAGGTAGAAGTTGAATATTTTATTGCGCTTTGCGAACTTCAACTCCCTTCGCTTTCAACATTTGATAAATCTAATTTTACTAAATTACGTGCTATTTACGAGAATTTCAATGAAAATGATGCTCAACGGGTAAAAGCAATTGAAAAAATTACAAATCATGATGTTAAAGCGGTAGAATATTTCATTAAGGAAGAATTTGACAAGTTAAATTTATCTGAATATAAGGAGTTTATTCATTTTGGACTAACTTCTCAGGATATTAACAATACTGCTGTTCCAATGATGACCATGGATGCAACAAAAGCGGTCACCATTCCTATTCTCAATGAAATTATTGGCAAATTAAAAGAATTATCAAAAGAATGGCAAGACATTCCTATGTTGGCAAGAACGCATGGGCAGCCGGCATCTCCTACATTATTGGGGAAAGAGGTTAAGGTATTTGTTGAAAGGTTGGAAGGACAAATGAATCAGTTGAACCAAATTGCTTTTTGGGGAAAATTTGGTGGAGCAACCGGAAATTTCAATGCCCATCATATTGCATATCCTAGCATAGACTGGGTTGCTTTTGCTAATCATTTTCTATCTGAAAAATTGAAATTAAACCGTTTGCAAACTACAACACAAATTGAACATTACGACTTTTTAGCCGCATATTTTGATGCTTTAAAACGAATTAACACCATTTTAATGGATTTAAACAAAGATGTTTGGAGTTATATTTCAATGGATTATTTCAAACAAAAGATTAAAAAAGATGAGGTGGGTTCATCTGCTATGCCTCATAAGGTTAATCCAATAGATTTTGAAAATTCAGAAGGGAATTTAGGGCTTGCAAATGCTATGCTTGTTCATTTGAGTGGGAAATTACCAATATCTCGTCTGCAAAGAGACCTTACAGATTCTACTGTAACACGAAATATTGGGGTGCCGTTGGGATATATGCAAATTGCTTATAAATCATTGCTAAAAGGATTATCAAAATTAATCTTAAATAAAGAAAAAATAAGAGCTGATTTGGATAATAATTGGCCTGTAATTGCAGAAGCCATTCAAACAATTTTGAGAAGAGAGGGGGTAGAAAATCCATACGAAAAGCTAAAAGCATTGAGTCGTACAAACGAAACTATCAATCAGGAGTCTTTTGCCAAATTTATTGATTCTCTTGATGTTAGTGATGAGTTAAAAGCTGAGCTTAAAAAGATTACACCTTGGAATTATACCGGAATTGTCAAGTAAATTTTGACTTTTTCATTGAAAATAACCAAGGTTAATTATCAGACCTCACAGATTTTAAAGCCTGTGAGGTCTTACTTTATAGATACATTTTATAATCGTTTATTCTTCAAAAACATCTCTTTTTTGAATACTTGCGAGCTAAAGTTTTTCTATCTTCCCAACTTTTTATTAACATAATGTTTTTACGGCTATTTTTTACTACATTTGCCAAAAAAATATAAGTATGAAGAAATTATCTTTAATATTAACATTATTCGTAATCTTTACCATTGAGGTAACTGCTAAAGAAGGGATGTGGATACCCTCTTTGCTTAAAAATTTTGTAGCTAAAGACATGCAAGATATGGGCATGCGCTTGACGGCTGAAGAAATTTATAGTATCAATCAAGCCAGTCTAAAGGATGCCATTGTTATTTTCGGTCGAGGTTGTACCGGAGAATTGGTTTCAAACCAAGGTTTATTACTTACAAATCATCATTGTGGATATGGTAACATACAATATCACAGTAGTGTAGAACACGATTATCTTACGGATGGATTTTGGGCAATGAATAAAGAGGAAGAATTACCTAACCCTGGTCTTAAAGCAACTTTTTTGGTTAGAATTAATGATGTTACAAAGGAGGTGTTGAAGAATGTTAATGCTGATATGTCGGAACAAGAAAGAAAAAAAATAATTACTGAAAACGTAGAAGCAATTAATGAAAAGGCAACAAAAGATACACATTACAAAGCTGTAACCAAACCTTTTTATTATGGTAACGAATATTATCAGTTTATTTATGAAGAGTTTTTGGATGTGCGATTAGTGGGAACACCTCCGTCAAATATTGGTAAATTTGGTGGTGATACTGATAACTGGATGTGGCCAAGACATACCGGTGATTTTAGTGTTTTTCGTATTTATGCCAATAAAGACAATCAACCGGCAGAATATAGTAAAGATAATGTGCCTTATAAGCCGAAAAAATATTTGAATGTATCTTTGAAAGGGGTGAAAAAAGATGACTTTACCTTTGTATTTGGTTATCCGGGAACTACAGAAGAATATTTGCCGTCTTATGCTATTGATAATATTGTAAATATTACCAATCCTATTCGTATAGATATTCGTACGGAAAGATTGCGTATTATGAATAATCACATGGAAAAAGATGTGAAAACAAGAATTCAGTATGCAGCTAAATATGCCGGTGTTGCCAATGGTTGGAAAAAATGGCAAGGGGAAAACAGAGGCATCAGAAGATTGAATGCCATCCATAAGAAAAGTGAGCTTGAAAAAGGTTTTCAAAATTGGGCAACCCTAAATGGAAAATCTGAATATGATGGAATTACAGCTAAATTTGAGGATATTTATACCCAACTAAAGCCTTATAATAGTGCTAAGGCTTATTTATTGGAAACAATTTATGGAATAGAAATCTTGCGTTTTGCCAATCGGTTTAAAAAACTGGTAAAATTAAGTTTGGCTAAGAAACCGGCTCAAAAATTAATTGACAATAAAATTGAATTGCTAAAACCTTATATCAAATCTCATTTTAAAGATTATAATGTTGAGGTTGATAAAGAAGTGGCAGCAAAAATATTGGAAATGTATTATCAGCAGCCTGAAAAATCGTTGAGGGCTAATGAAATTATAGCTATTGGAGAAAAATATAATGGCAATTTCAAACCTTTTGTTGATAAATTATTTAGTAAATCAATATTTAGTTCAGAAGAAAAATTGATGAAGTTTTTGGATGGATATAAGGCTAAAAAAGGCAAAAAAATAAAAAATGACCTTGCATATTCATTATCTCAAGCTTTAGTGAATCACTATACAAAATTAATTATTCCTGCAACTACACAATGGGATGAAACGTTGGATAGTTTGCAACGCACATACATTAGAGGACTAAAAGAATTTCAGCAAGATAAAAAATTCTATCCTGATGCTAATTTCACATTGAGAATTACCTATGGAAAAGTAGGTGGTTATGAACCTGCAGACGGTGTGGTTTATGATTATTACACAACGTTGGATGGTGTAATGGAGAAAGAAGACCCTAATATTTATGATTATGTGGTGGAAGACAAGCTGAAACAATTGTATCAAGAAAAAAATTATGGAAAATATGCCGACAAAGATGGTAAAATGCATGTTTGCTTCATTGCTTCTAATCATACAAGTGGCGGAAACTCAGGAAGCCCTGTTTTAGATGCTGATGGTAATTTAATAGGTTTGAATTTCGATAGAAATTGGGAAGGTACAATGAGTGATTTAATGTATGACCCAAATATGTGTAGAAATATTACACTGGATATTCGCTATTGTTTATTTATTATGGACAAATTTGCCGGAGCGAAACATCTGGTAGATGAAATGACCCTAATTCAAGAATAGTTTTAATGATTAAACAAGGACTTACCCTAATAAAAAATGGAGGCGTTGCATGCAACGCCTCTATAAAATAACTTGCTTACTTATAGAAAAGTACTAATTAGATTAAAACTTGACAAAACTATCAACATATACGTTAAAAACGAATTGTTAATTGATGATGAATTTAGATATTATTATAGCATTAATATTTGGACTATTTCTTTTAATACAACTCTTTTACATTTGGGGAGTTTTTAGTTTTTTTGCTTTTAATAAACCCAAGCCCAAAGCTGTTAAAGCATGCCCGCCGGTGTCTGTTGTAATATGTGCACATAATGAACTTCATAATCTTCAAAAATTTCTACCTAAAATATTGCAGCAAGACTACCCCAATTACGAAGTTATTGTGGTAAATGACAACTCCTCTGATGACTCTGATATTTTTCTCGATCAACTGAAAGCAACACACGAAAATCTACGTATTGTAAATCTTTCACAACAACTTAATTTCTTTAAAGGAAAAAAATTCCCATTATCACTTGGTATAAAATCCGCAAAATATGATCATTTATTGTTAACGGATGCTGATTGCTACCCTAAAACCAATCTTTGGATAAAAACCATGATGGAAAATTATAACAATAACGAAGAATTTGTATTAGGATATGGTGGATATGAGAAAAAAACATCTCTATTAAATGTATTAATTCGTTATGAAACCTTGCAAACTGCCATTCGTTATTTTTCTTATGCCATTAAAGGCAAACCTTACATGGGTGTAGGGCGAAATTTATCTTACCTTAAATCTTTATTTTACAGAAAAGGAGGGTTTACAGATCAATATAAAATCATGTCCGGTGATGATGATCTATTTGTAAATAAAAATGCAAAAGCTGATAACACAAAAGTATCCTATCATATTAATGCCCATACTGTATCTCCTGCCAAAAAAAGCTTTTCTGCTTGGGTACGACAAAAATCAAGACACTTATCTGTTGGAAAATATTATAAAAAAGCTGACAAGATAAGGTTAGGTTTATTTTCAATAACAAAAGTAATTACATATATACTGTTTTTCGTATTTTTAGGATTACATCCAATCATTGACTTAACCTTTTGGGCAGTTATAGCAGGATTTTCCATTTTTATGTTGTCTAATATTTGGATAAATGAGAAAGCTGCACGTAAATTAGATGAAAATATGCTTGGATTATGGTCTCCCATATTAGATATTTTATTTTTGTTATTAGAACCTATCTTTGTCTTGGCTTCTCTATTTCGAAAGAAAAATAGGTGGTAAGATTAAATGTGTTAATATGACTGAAGGTAGTCGGTCGCTGCATTTTGACTTCGCTCAATAACAATATCGCTTATCTTAACATCTTAATGGTTTAAAATATAATTACTAATTGCACATTACTAATTATTAATTGACAAGACATCTCGATACAAATTTGTTCATGACTTCACAAATTCACTCGATGTGATAAACATAGTTATAATAGTATACAAGAAGTCCAAAGCTACCAATAACCAACAACTAAAAGCCAATATCCAACACCTAAAAAATTCCTTGTGTTTATTTAGTCTAACTTTAAATTTACTGAAAATTAAGTAGTTACAGAAAAAACCAGAAAAATTATTGTATATTTGCATTAGCAATTGGATGGATATCCAAATTTAATTAATAACAAAAAAAACACGAGAAACATTATGGCTTATTTAATTTCAGACGACTGTACTGCATGTGGAACATGCATAGACGAATGTCCTGTTGAAGCAATTTCAGAAGGGGACATTTACCAAATTGACGCAGAAGCTTGCACTGATTGTGGCGCTTGTGCAGATGTTTGTCCGGTAGAAGCAATTAATCCGGAAGATTAAAATAGGATTTAGGAAAAGTACAAGCTTTTCATAATTCATAGTAGTAATATTTGATAAGAAACCGTCTTCTTAGGCGGTTTCTTTTTATTTTAAAGCTTATACACTATTTAGTTTTCTAATGTGCTTCCAACCAGTTACTACCGGTTTTAATATCTACAAGGGTTGGAATGGCCAATGAAATGGCATTTTCCATTTCTTCTTTTACCAATGCTTTTACCTCTTCTACTTCGGTTTTAGGCACTTCAAATACCAATTCATCATGCACTTGAAGAATCATTTTCGATTGCAATCCTTTCTCTTTCAACGCCTTAAAAATATTTATCATGGCAATTTTAATCATATCGGCTGAAGAACCTTGAATGGGTGCATTAATGGCATTTCTTTCGGCAATACCACGTACAACAGCATTTCTGGAGTTGATGTCAGGCAAATATCTTCTTCTTTTTTTCAAAGTTTCTACATACCCCAAAGCTTTAGCATTTTCCACACATGCCTCCATATATAATTCTACAGCAGGATATTGCTCAAAATAAGTACTAATAATCTGTGCCGCCTCCTTTCTCGGAATACTCAATCGCTCGGACAATCCAAAAGCAGATATGCCATAAATAATTCCAAAGTTAGCCGTTTTTGCTTTTCTTCTCATATCTGAAGTTACTTCCTCCAAAGGAACACCAAAAATACGGGCTGCCGTAGCCGAGTGAATGTCCAATCCTTGCTTAAAAGCTGCTATCAAATGTTCATCCTTGCTCAATGCCGCCATAATTCGTAACTCTATTTGAGAATAATCCGCCGCCAACAACACATGCTGCTCGTCTTTAGGTACAAAAGCCTTACGAATTTTTCGCCCTCTTTCCGTTCTAATAGGAATATTTTGGAGATTAGGGTTTGTGGAGCTTAATCGTCCCGTAGCGGTAACCGCCTGATTATATGAAGTATGTATCCTACCTGTTTCAAGATTAATCAGTTCAGGCAAAGCATCCACATAAGTTGATTTTAATTTGGTTAATTGCCTATATTCCAAAATTTTATCTATAATTTCATGTTTGTGAGATAATTTTTTCAATACCTCTTCACCTGTGGCATACTGTTTTGTTTTAGTACGCTTAGGCTTATCTGTGATTTTCATTTTTTCAAACAAAACTTCGCCCAATTGCTTGGGTGATCCAATGTTAAATTCAGTACCTGCATCCTCATAAATGCGTTTTTCTAACTCCAGAATATCTTTTTGCAAACTGTTCGAAATATCTAATATGGCTTTGGTATCTAACTTCACTCCATTTAGCTCCATGTTTTCCAATACCTTTATCAACGGAATTTCCACTTCGTTAAATAAACTTTCCATACCATTAATCATGAGCAAAGGAGCTAATTTTTCTTTCAACTGAAAGGTTACATCAGCATCCTCACAAGCATAATCTTTTAATGTTTCGATAGGAATTTGCCAAAGTTGCAACTGATTTTTCCCTTTTCCTACCAAACTTTCATAGCTAATCGGACTATAATCTAAATATGCTTCTGAAATGTAATCCATACTATGTTTTCTCTCCGGCTCAATCAAATAATGCGCCAACAAGGTGTCAAAAAACGGAGGATTAACCGTAAAACCATACCTTTCAATAAATCCAATGTCAAATTTGAGGTTATGTCCGATTTTTTCCTTATTTTCATCACTAAATATAGCTGAAAATGAGGCTAATTCCTCTTTTATATTATCTGCTTCTTTGGGTAATGGCAAGTAATACGCCTTGCCTTTTTCCATTGAAAAAGCAATACCAATAAGTCGATCTGTAAGCACATCTAAACCACTTGTTTCCACATCAAAACAAAATGATGAGGCTTGGCTTAAAGCTTGTATTAAGTTATCTTTATCCGATTGATTATCAACAAGTATATAATTATGCTCTACATCCTTGAGAGTTTTGTAATCTGTTAATTCGGAAAAGGTAACATCTGATGAGGCAACCACAGCACCAAACAAATCCAATTGTCCTTTAGGTTGCTTTTTCTTCCCAATACTTGTTTGTTGTGGCACATTATCCTGAAACATTCTTTTTAATAAAGACTTAAATTCCAATTTCTCAAAAATCTTAGTAACCTGCTCAATATTAGGGTCTGAAATGGTTAAATTTTCCACATCAAAATCTATAGGAACATTTGTAATAATGGTGGCTAACTTTTTGGATAACAATGCCTGTTCAGCGTATGTTTCAATCTTTTTCCGATGCCCTGGTTTTTCAATTTTATCGACATTTTCAATCATATCCTCAATCGTATCAAACTGTTGCAACAGTATGCCTGCTGTTTTTTCGCCAATACCTGGAACACCCGGAATATTATCGGAAGCATCTCCCCAAAGTCCTAATAAATCAATGACTTGTTTTGGATATCGAATGTTAAATTTGGCTTTTACCTCTTCTTCTCCCAAAATCTCAATGCCACTACTCCGATATGACGGCTTATACATAAATATATGTGGTGTTACCAATTGCCCATAATCCTTGTCCGAAGTCATCATAAACACATCAAAACCCTCTTTTTCGGCTTTGTGTGCCAATGTACCAATAATATCATCTGCCTCAAAGCCTTCTTTTTCCAACACCGGGATTTGCATGGCTTTTAATATATCTTTGATATATGGAATTGCACTTGCAATATCTTCAGGCATTTTTTCTCTGTTGGCTTTGTATTCGGCAAACTCCTCATGCCTGAAAGTAGGTCCTTGCAAGTCGAATGCTACACCAATATGGGTAGGATTCTCCTTTTTGATAAGCTCTAACAATGTATTGATAAATCCAAATATCGCAGATGTATTTTGTCCTTTTGAATTTATTCTTGGATTTTTGTTTAAGGCATAATAAGCCCTGTATATCAATGCCATTGCATCTAATAAATATATCTTTTTTTCTGTATTTTTCATTGGCTGTTGGTTTTTGACTGTTAGCCTTTGGCTTTTTCAATTGGCAATTAATAATGAGTAATTAACAATTTTTTCTTAGACCTCAGAGGTTTTAAAAACCTGTGAGGTCTTTGTGTTTAATAAATTGTTCAATCCCCCTGCCACATTTCGACTTCGCTCAATGCATCGCTTCTCCAAGGGGGATTACCTCTCGTTTTTTATTTTGCGTTCGTTTTTTTATTCTTAATTCTTCGACTGACCTTTGCGTTCTTTGCATCTTCCTTGCGAACTTTGCGGTTAAATTCACAATTTATAATTCACCATTCATAATTCTTCATTTTTTCCCCACCTCTTCGAATTCTCTCAATAACCGGCTGACACTTCGGTCTTCCGACTTCCGACCTTTTTACCCATCATTATTTACATTAAAACTTTTGATTATAAGCTGATTACCGTCAAAAACTGTATATGTAAAAAGGGTAAGCCAATCTCCCAAGATAATCATCTCTGCATTGTCTTTTACCGACTCTCTTACAGATACATGATTATGTCCAAAAATAAAATAATTTATTTCTGAATGATTTTCTTTTACCGCTTCTGCATAATGGAGTAATCTTAGCTTTGAAACCGGAATTTCTTCTTTATGTTTCTTGGCTTTCGTTTGGTTAGCTAATCGACTTCGCCTTGAAAAGAATAAACCGATACGTAACCCGATATCCGGATGTAACCATTTAAAAAGAAATTGGGTAAGTTTTCCTTCAAATAAAATTTTCAGCAACTTATATCCATAATCCCCTTTGCCCAATCCATCGCCATGTGCCAGATAAAATACTTTATCATTAAATTGGGTAATCATCGGTTTGCGACATAAGTTAACATTACATTCCTCACGCAAATAATCAAAAGCCCAAATATCATGATTGCCTCTGAACAAAAAAATCTGTATCCCTTCGTCGGTCAATTCGGCTAACAAGCCCAAAAAACGAACATATCCCTTTGGAACAGCCGTTTTATACTCATACCAAAAATCAAAAATGTCTCCCATAAGGTAAATTGAATGTGCCTCATGCCTAATGGATTGAAGCCATGCAATGAGTTTTTTTTCTCTCTTCAAACTCTCATCATGATTGGGAATACCCAAATGAAAATCTGATGCAAAAAAAATCTTCTTGCCTTTGGGAATGGTTATTTTCGGGATGTCATTCATACTATTTTATCAAATAATCCCTACAAAAGTAATGATTATTTAACAATCAAATCTTTTCATTTGTCTTTTTTAGGTTTTAGGGGTTGGGTATTAGAACAATTAATAATGCGCAATTAGCAATTATTTTTTCTCAGACTTCGAAGGTTTTTAAAACCTGTGAGGTCTTTGTATTCTTTGTGTTCGATTTGACTTCGTTCATTACATCGCTTTGCGGTAAATTTCCCTCCCACCACTTCGACTCCGCTCAGTGACCGGCTAACCCACTCCGGTCTTCCGTCTTCGGTCTTCTGACCTTTTCATTCATAATTCTTTTCGTCTTTAATTGAAAAAACCTAATACCTAACACCCAACACCTCAAATAACCAGCTCTTTATGGCAACACAAAATCCATCTGTTTTTTCTTTAAGTCAATGCTATTTACTTTTACGGAAATTACATCGCCAAGTGTGTATTTTCTGCCGCTGCTACGTCCTACCAAACGATAATTTTCATCATCTAAAATATAAAAGTCATCATTCAAACTATCCATAGCCAACAAACCTTCGGCTTTGGCATCACCTATTTCCACAAAAAGTCCCCATTTACTCACTCCGGAAACAATACCTTGAAATACCTCTCCCACTTTGTCCAACATAAATTCCATTTGCTTGTATTTCATAGAAGCTCTTTCAGCTTCTATCGCTTTTCGTTCCATTTGTGAACAATATTCACACCTTGCTTCATATTCGGCAGGATTTACATTGCTGCCATTATTCAAATATCTGAACAACAAGCGATGTGCCATCAAGTCAGGGTAACGACGAATAGGCGATGTGAAGTGTGAATAATATTTGAAAGACAAACCATAATGTCCAATATTTTGAGTAGAGTATTCCGCCTTTGCCATGGTTCTAATTGCAATACTTTCAATCATATTTTCCTCTCCTTTTCCTTTGATTTGCTTGAATAAGTCATTGAAAGACTTTGCTAACCCCTGTCGAGAGTTCAATTTCATGTCATATCCCAATTTCCAAACAAATTGTGAGAACATTGCCAAACGCTCACGATTAGGTTCATCGTGCACACGATAAATAAATGTTTTTGGCTTTTCACGCCCTTTTTTCTTTCCGATAAAGGTGGCTACTTTTTTGTTTGCCAACAACATAAATTCCTCCACCAAATGATTGGCTTCTTTTGTTTCTTTAATGTATGCTCTTATCGGTTTTCCTTTTTCATCCAAATCAAATTTCACTTCTGAAGATTTGAAATTAATGGCACCACTCTTAAATCGTGCTTCTCTTAACTGCGATGCCAATTCATGCAACTTTAATAGTTGTTCTTTATCAGGACCTTCTCCTTTTTCAATAACTTCTTGCACTTCTTCGTAAGCAAATCTTCTGTCAGAATAAATCACTGTTTTTCCAAACCATTCATTCAACACATTAGCCTGTGCATCCATCTCAAAAACAGCTGAAAAAGTCAGCTTTTCTTCCTGAGGACGTAACGAGCAAACCCCATTAGACAAGACTTCCGGAAGCATTGGAATGACCCGATCCACCAAATAAACCGATGTAGCTCGATTGTAAGCATCTTCATCCAAAGCGGTATTCGGCACTACATAATGTGAAACATCTGCAATATGAATACCTACCTCATAATTGCCATTTGGTAATTGTTGTATCGACAACGCATCGTCAAAATCTTTTGCATCTTTAGGGTCAATTGTACAAGTATATATTTTTCTAAAGTCTCTACGTTTATCTATTTCCTTTTGAGGTATAGTTGTAGATATTTTTGCAGCATCTTGCTGAACCCCTTTAGGGAAAGACAATGGAAAATTAAACTCTGCCAATATAGAGTTCATCTCCACCTCATTATCTCCCGGCCTACCTAATATTTGTGTGATTTTTCCAAACGGATTTTTCAGATTTTTAGGCCAATCTGTGATTTGAGCAATAACTTTATCACCATCTTTTGCTCCATTAATATTTTCTTTTGGAATGTAAATATCTACCGGCATATTGGCAGAATCCGGAATAAGAAAAGCATAATTTTTACTCATTTGTACAGTTCCTACAAAATCGTTTCGCTCTCTTTTTACAATTTCAATAATTTTCCCTTCCGGCTTTCTTCTTTTCCTTTTCGGAAATAATTTAACTTTTACAATATCGCCATGCAATGCCTGTCCTGTATTATTATGAGCAATAAAAATATCTTCGGGCAAATCTTTTGCAATGATATATGCCTTTCCGGTTTGTTTCATATCCACTTCGCCAATAATTACGCTGCGGTCAAATCCGGGAGCTTCACTATCATTCAACTTGTATTTTCCACTCTTAACCTCAACAATTTTATTGGAGTTGGCTAAATCTTCCAGAATTTTCTTTACAAATTCCCTACTTTCCCTATCTTGCAGACCTACGGCATGAGATATTTGTCGATAATTATAAGTTTCGTAAGGATTATATTTAAACACAGAAAAAACTGTGCTCATAAAAGCATTGGTATTGATATGTAAATTAGTTTTTTTTCGTCTATTTCGTTTTCTTCCCATTTGTTTTTGTATTTATACGGTGAATAGAAAGCGTAAAATTACTGTTTTTATGCTATAATAAAAAATTTTTAACATATAAAAACTGTTGGTTATTAGTCTTTGGTTATTGACTAATAGTTGTTGGGAAGGTTATACTTGAAATTAAGTTTTAGCCTTTTTCACCCACCAATTTGGTTTCTCTCAGTAACTGGACACCTATAAATTTCGAGCTTGCATTTATTTTTAATCTTCTTCTCATATTATCAATTATCACCCATTAATCAACCTTAGGGTCATAATTTCTGTTGGTAATTGGGAGAAGTGCAAAAGACGCTGCCCCAAAAACAACAATCATCGCTTGTTGGGCAATCCAAACCAACCAACCATAGGCATAACCAATAGGAGCAGGTATGGCAAAAAGCAATAAAGTTTCAGCAACAATTGCCGGATATATACCAATACCTCCTTGCACTACAATCATGCCAATAGAACCAAACATCAGCACAATAAGTCCGGCATTAAAACTTAATACAGAGGTTTCCTCCAAGGATAAGAAAACGATATATGTCATCAACCAATAGTTAAACCAAATAAGTACTGTATATAAAACAAACAGCCATGGACGTTTCATATTTTTGAGTGAAATAACACCCTCCCAAAATCCATTTATAAGCTGTTTTACTTTTAAAACCAATGGATGATTAGGGAAACGTTTTTTTATTAAAAATAACACAAGGGCAATGACAATGAATATTCCCAATAATAAATATACAAGTGTTTGTGTATTTTGTAATGCTGTAAATTTTTGTTGTAGTGGAAGTATTACTTTTTGCTGAAAATAAAGGCTTAACCGCTCAAAATTAATGGCAATAGTCAAAGAGAACAATATAATTAGGGCAATAAGGTCTAAAATTCGCTCGGTAACAATGGTTCCAAAACTTTTATTGAGTGGTATTTTCTCATATTTTGCCAATACACCACATTTACTCACCTCACCTAATCGAGGGAAAGCTAAATTTGCCAAATATCCAATAAATACAGCATACATCACATTGGATTTTTTGGGGTGATATCCCATAGGATTCAGCATCTGTATCCATCGTAATCCTCGAAAAACATGACTGAATATTCCGGCAATTATGGAAACAAAAAACCAAAAGAAATTTGCATTTACAAAAGAATTATAAATTTCTTGTTTTTGTTCTTCTGTAAAATTCTTTAAGAAATACCAAATAAAAAACAATCCTATTCCCAAAAAGAAAAAGGCTTTAAATATGGAAAATAATTTTTTTTTCAAAATATTTCGTATTTATTTAGGGAATCTTTTTTAGGGTACTTCTAAAAATCCCTTAGGTTAATTGATTATTATTTTCGTTTGGAAAAATAACGGTTGGGGTATGCTTTTTGGCTTTATCAAATGGCAATGTGCAATAAGAAACAATAATAACAATATCGCCAACAGCTACTTTCCTTGCCGCCGGACCATTCAAGCAAATAACACCACTACCCCGCTCTCCTTTTATAATATATGTTTCCAATCGCTCGCCATTATTAATATTTAATACTTGAACCTTTTCATGTTCAATCATATTTGCCGCATCCATCAAATCTTCATCAATGGTAATGCTTCCAATATAATTGATGTCAGCCTCAGTAACTTTTACACGGTGGATTTTAGATTTTAATACCTCAATATTCATAAATTACTATTTTAAAATGCAATATTATCAATTAATCTGACATTACCGGCAAAAGCAGCCACAAAACCTCTAATATTTTTACTATCCGACCATTTTTTTATGGATGATAATGTATCTGCATCTACAATGCTAAAATATTCTAACTCTAATACACTCTCTTTAAATTGCTGTTTTACAAATTGTTCCACTTCTTGTAACGTATAATCCGCTTTCATTTTAACAGCTTTAGAAAGTGTTTGGTATATTATAGCAGCTTTTTCACGCTCTTCCTTTGTTAAACGTTCATTTCTGGAACTCATTGCCAAGCCATTTTCTTCTCGAATAATTGGACAAGGTATAATTTCCAAGTCTATTTTTTCAATCTCAACCAGTTTCTTTACAATAGATAACTGCTGAAAATCCTTTTCCCCAAAATAAGCATGATTAGGCTGTACAATGCGAAATAATCGCTCCACTACAATTGCCACACCATTGAAATGCCCGGGTCTAAAAGCTCCTTCCATCACCTTGTCTAACTGGCCAAAATCATATGTTTTTTCAACCTCCTGAGGATACATCTCTTCAACTGAAGGCATAAAAACTATATCCACTCCTTTAGTTTTCAACAAGTCAATATCTTTTGACACATTGCGAGGATATTTCTCCAAATCTTCTTTATTGTTAAATTGAAGCGGATTAACAAAAATACTCACCACCACAATATCGTCCTTTTTCTTGGCTTGTGTAATCAAAGATAGATGACCATTGTGCAAAGCTCCCATGGTGGGCACAAATCCAATGGTATTTCCGGCTGTTTTATAACATTTTACAACCGATTTAATTTGTTTTATTGAATCTACAATTATCATATTCTGGTTATTGGCTTTTGGCCTTTAGCTATTAATTCATAATTCACCATTTATAATTATTTCCTCCCACCACTTCGACTCCGCTCAGTGAACGGCTTCCCCACAGCGACTGGCTAACTTCCATCTTCAGTCTTTCGTCTTCGGACTTTTGACTTCAATGACAATATCTTCCACTTTCACAACATCTCCTTCAGCAAGTTTTCGGCGAAAACGATGCTCTACTTCATCATTTACCAATACAATACCATCACTGATGATTTCTTTGGCATGTCCACCGGTTTCTGCAATGTTAAAAAACTTCAACAGTTGCAAAAGATTGATACCCGACGGTTCTATATGGAATTGATGTTTCATTACAAATTTGTTTTACAATCTATTTAAGCCTTCAATGGCTTTATCAAAATTTCGCTCTATTTTCAAGGCTTCTTGATAATTTTCTTTGGCTTTGGCTTTGTTTTTAAGCAATTCGTAAGCCAATCCTCTATTAGAATAAGCTTGATAATACTTCGGATTAATCTTGATAGCCTCTGAAAATTGTGCAATGGCATTTTCATACTCTTTTTTATATACCAAATAAATATATCCCATGTTATGATAAGCCATTGCATTAGATGAATCTATGGAAATCATATTTTTATACGTCGATAAAGCTTTATTGGGCATGTTATTTTCCTGATAATGCATTGCTAATAAATACATAGTAGCCATATCCTGTGGATGCATATTAAGTACCGTGTTGAAATAATCAATGGCAATATCTTCTTTTTGTTCAGAATGAAGAATCCCTAATTGAATATAAGGTTCGGTAAATTTAGGATCACTCTCAACGGATTTTCTGAAAAATAACATCGCTGTTTGCTTATTTCCCTTTTCCAAATTGATAATCCCTTTCAGATATAAAGCTTTTGCATGATTTGGCTCGATTTTTAAGGCTCTGTTCACATTAATAATTGCTTGTTTATGATCATTAAAAGCCAATTCTAATTTTGCCAGCTTTAATTTTGCTTCAATGTTTTTGGGCGCTTTATCTACCACTTTCTTCAACAAATCTCTTGCATCCTCAAATTTATTAATACCTTGATAAATATCCGATAAAAATATGATATAATTCAGATTTGACGGATTTAGCTGTATAGCTTTCCCCATATCACTCAACGCATTATTATAATCCGCTTTTTGGTAATACAATCTGGCTCTTTTGTATCGAGTCAGGTCATTAAGTGGATTTTGCCTGATAGAAGTATTCAATATTTCTAATGAATCTACCTGTTTTTGCTCCACTTTTTCCTGTTTTTGCGATTTATTTTCTGATTTTTCAGCATTATTCTGACAAGCAAACGCAATTAAAATAACCCCTAAAAAAAGAAAGTATTTGATTTTCATGTGAATGTTTTTTAGCTTTTTGCCGTTAGCCTTTGGCTATTGGCTTTTATTTATTAGAATTTAACAATTAGTAATGTGCAATAAATTTAACCGCAAGGAACGCAGAGCTTTTCGCAAAGAACGCAAAGTCCAAGACCTCAAAAGTTTTGAAAATCTCCGAGGTCTGAGCAATTAGTAAATTGTCACATTAACACATTAATTCAATTCATAATTATTTCTAATTCATTTCCTGGATTTTTTCTCGGATTTTCATTTCCAATTCATCAGAAAGTTCCGGATTATCCATTAAAAGAGTTCTAACCGCCTCACGTCCTTGACCTAATTTGGTATCTCCATAGCTATACCACGAACCACTTTTGTTAATAATGTCCATTTCTACACCCAAATCCACAATTTCTCCGCTTTTGGATATACCTTCACCATAAATAATATCGAATTCTGCTTGACGGAATGGAGGAGCTACTTTATTTTTCACCACTTTTACCCTGGCTCTATTTCCATATACTTTCGTTGCATCTTTAAGCTGACTGATGCGTCTAATGTCAATCCTTACCGAACTGTAAAACTTCAATGCATTACCACCCGTAGTGGTTTCAGGGTTTCCAAACATCACTCCAATTTTATCTCTCAATTGATTAATGAATATACAAGTAGCACCCGTCTTACTAATGGTTCCAGTCAATTTACGCAAAGCCTGTGACATTAATCGAGCTTGTAATCCCATTTTAGAATCTCCCATATCACCCTCAATCTCACTCTTAGGTGTAAGCGCTGCTACCGAGTCAATTACAATGATATCGATAGCACCGGAACGAATCAAGTTATCCGCAATTTCTAAGGCTTGTTCTCCAAAATCAGGTTGAGAAATCAATAAATTATCAATATCTACACCTAATTTTTGTGCATAAAAACGATCAAAAGCATGTTCAGCATCTATAAAAGCAGCCAATCCGCCTTGTTTCTGAGCTTCGGCAATGGCGTGTATTGCTAATGTAGTTTTTCCTGAAGATTCAGGTCCGTAAATTTCAATCACTCTACCTCTTGGTAATCCACCTATTCCCAATGCGTAATCTAATCCTATGGAACCCGTTGAAATTGAAGGTATATCCTCTTGAATGGTATCACCCAATTTCATCACAGCCCCTTTACCATACTCTTTTGTCAGCTTTTGCATGACAAGGTCTAACGATTTTAACTTTTCCTTTTTTATATCTTTTTGTTCTTTTGCCATAATTATTTTATTTGTCTAATGCGTCTATAATTTGTTGAGTATGATCTTTTGTTTTTACTTTCTTAAAAATATGTGTAATGATGCCCTCCTCGTCAATTAAAAAGGTCTCGCGATAAATACCCTCATATTCTCTGCCATACATTTTCTTTTTGCCCCAAACTCCAAAAGCATTGATAATTTCCTTCTCTTCATCTGCCATCAGCGGAAACTGAAAATCATATTTTGTTTTAAAATTTTGTTGTCTTTTAGGGCTATCAGCACTCACACCCAATACCTCATATCCACGTTCTCTCAACACTGCAATATTATCACTCAAATTACAAGCTTCTGCTGTACAACCCGGCGTACTGGCTTTAGGATAAAAAAACAATACTAATTTTTTTCCTTTATAATCATTTAAACTTACTACTTCTCCGTCTTGATTAATTCCTGAAAAATCAGGGGCTTTATCTCCAATTTCTAAATGTGTCATATTTTGTTTTTATTAATTCTTTTACAAAAATAATATTTTTAATGGTTTTATTGAATCAAAAGCAAAAGTTGTGGGTAAATTGAAAATTAATTTCAATTTTTGAGAAAACAAGATTTTGGATTTATCAATAAACACTTTAAAATTTATATTTCCAAAACTGCTGATTTCATATTTTAATTTAACAACCCACAAACTACCAGTCTACACTTAATTATTTTGACATTAGAAGCACTAAAGATTCTGCTGAATCTTTTAACGCTAAAATAAAAGCTCTTAGAAGTCAATGCAGAGGAGTAAAATGTTGATTTTTTTATTTAGATTACCCAAAGTTTTTGCCTAAAACATAACTTTTAGGATACTACCTATTATAATTTCAATATAAACTAAGAAAGCTCCTTGAGTAAGGAGCTTTCGGTTAGATTACTAACTACCAACTAAAACTATTAACTAATATGAGAAATTACATTTACCGTGGATGAACAAACCAGTTCTTAGTAAATGCTCTGCAAAGATAAGAACTTTTTCCTTATATTCAAGAATTATGGTTTTGTTTTTTCTGAAAAAATCATAAAAAAATATTTTCAAGCAATCAATAATCTACATATATTTATGATTATCAGTTTTTTATTTACTTACAATAATTTCCAATAAATTTTCAAATGAAACGGCTTCTTGTGTGCCGGTTTTCATATTTTTTAATGATATTGTACTTTCATTAATCTCATTTTCTCCTACCATAGCTACAAATGGAATGTTTTTATTATCAGCATAACTCATTTGTTTCTTCATTTTGGCACTTTCAGGATAAATTTCAGCAGCAATGCCTTTACTCCTTAACTGTTGAATAATTGGTAAGCAATAATTCTGTTCTTTTTCTCCAAAGTTCACAAACATAATTTGTGTTGTGGTCGATATGTTTTCAGGAAATAAACCCTCATTATTCATTACATCATAAATTCGGTCGGCACCAAATGACATTCCTACTCCCGACATGTTTTTTAATCCAAATACTCCTGTTAAGTCATCATATCTTCCACCTCCACAAATACTACCGATGTTTGTATTTTTTGCCTTTACTTCAAATATGGAACCTGTATAATAGTTCAATCCTCGAGCTAATGTAATGTCAAATAACACTTCATTTGAGAAACTAAATAATGACAACTTATCAAAAATATATTGCATTTCTTCAATGCCTTTTAGTCCTACTTCATCCCCTTCAAAGAATGAGCTTAAACGGTCTAATTTTTCATGGTTTGTTCCCTGAAGGGCTAAAATATGTTGTAATTTCTCAATGCTTTCTGCACTAAAACCTTTTTCTGTCAATTCATCACACACCTTTTCCATGCCAATTTTATCCAATTTATCAATAGCAACAGTCATATCAATCAACTGTTCGGGATAACCGATATAATTGGCAATACCACTCAATATCTTTCGGTTGTTAATAACAATAGAAGTTTCTATTTTTAAACGTTTAAAAACCTCATCCATCATCTGCAATAGCTCCACTTCATTGATAAGAGAATCAGAGCCGATAACATCAGCATCACATTGATAAAACTCTCTATATCTCCCTTTTTGAGGGCGATCAGCACGCCAAACCGGTTGTATCTGGTAACGTTTAAATGGAAAAGACAAATCATTGCGATGTTGCACAACAAATCGTGCAAAAGGAACGGTTAAATCATATCGCAATCCTTTTTCAGATATCTGTGTGGTTAAGGATTGGCTGTTTTTATCTTGCAACAGATTATGGTCAGCCTTTGATAGGTAATCTCCTGAATTTAAAATTTTAAATAATAATTTATCTCCTTCTTCCCCATACTTACCCAACAATGTTTCTAACTTTTCCATTGCTGGTGTTTCGATAGGTTCATATCCAAAAAGTTTGTACAGCGAAATAATTGTGTCAAAAATATAATTTCTGCGATTCATTTCTGTAGGTGTAAAATCTCTTGTACCTTTTGGTATTGATGGTTTCTTCATACGAATATTTTTATATTATAGGTTTTGGGTATTAGGTATTAGTCTTTCTTAACCCTAATTCTTCGCCTTTTTTACTTAAAACTATTTTGTTTAATTTTATTCTTTATGTAGATAGATTTCATGCAATCCATCTACAGTTATATTTTTTAGGACTTCTAAAAATGCAAACTTCTTCCCTTTAATTCACAATTTATAATTCTTTACTTATAATAGGTCAATTTTTTCACTTCTACTTGATGGTTTTGAACAATTTTTAAATAATAAATTCCTGATGATAAGTTGAATTTTTTACTATCAAAAGTTAGGATTTGCTTTCCTAAAGGTAATGACTGATGAGCTAAAAGTACTTCTGATACCTTTCCGGTAATATCTTCCAATGTAATCGTTATTGGACACTCTGATTTACATTTGAAAACAACATTAATTTGGTCGGAAAATGGATTAGGAAAAACGTTAAATGATGCTTTTGGAATCTTTTCTTCTTCAATACCAATAATTGAAGGGTCAATAATAGCAGTATAAATTTTATTTGTAAAATTATTCACTTCTCCCCAAATCGGTCTAATCACATCATTATGAGCTGATATATTGGTGTAATCTCCAAAAAAGAAAGATGAATTTGGATAAAAGGGTTCATCACTAATTTTAAAATTTTCAAATGTTTCTCCTCCATCTGTTGAACGCGCCATGTATACATCCGTTCCCACTCCATCATGATTTCGTCGATCATAAAATACAAAATATAAATATCCATTGGTTTGGTCAATGGTCATCCATGTAAGGAATTGCTGTTTTCCGGGCGCATCATCATTTACTCTGATTGGTTCACTCCATGTTTCGCCTTCATCAGTTGATTTAGCTAGCCAAATATCTGTATCATCTTCGCCATTTCTTTGATCTGACCAGTTGACATAAATTGTTCCATTATATGCTAATTTACTGGTATCACAACACGTAACAGGCAATCCGTTACAACGGTTAATACCCAAAATATCGTAATCCCATCCCCCAACTTGTTCTGCCACAAAAATATCGTTATCTAACCAAGTTTCTCCTTCATCATAAGATTTATCAAAAACAATGCCTGCCGGACCTGCCCATGCCACATATATTTCACCATTGGGACCCACTGCCGGAACAGCCCCTTCGGTTGTATTATCGCTATCTATACAATCACCCGAAACTTGATTGATTTTCTTTGCCTCACTCCATGTTTCTCCACCATCTATTGATTTTGAGAACATAATTTTACTAGAATCGCTAGATGAATTACTACCATAATCATCAAATTCTGTCCAGGTAACATAAATATGATTATTTTTTCTGTTAACCGTTGCCCACTCTTTATCCTGGGCTTTGGTGCCATTTAATCCCATATAAGAATCAACAACCCAATTTTCACCCATATCCATTGTTTTTTGACTCACAATACGGTCAATCCAACTTCCGTTAGAAGGATTAGATAAATGCATAAACAAAAAACTCCCCTGATTATCAGCTATAATGCAAGGGTCTCCCCATACCCCATTTTCTTGAGAGTGTAATGTATTATTTGTCCAAGTATATCCACCATCATTGGAAACATAATAATAATTAAGATTTGAACCTGCCATGATTTGTTGGGGATTATATGGATTAATCATAATGGAAGGTTCCGAAGGGTTACTTACACCATTATCAATTCTAATATTTTGGTGTTGCCCAAAAAGCATTACACTAATGCATAATGAAACTAATGTTGTTAATAAATATTTCATAACATATTGATTTAAAGAATTTTTCTTTTATTGAGAATCGTCTTAATTTTTGAATATCTTTTAAAAATAAGACTATAAGATACAATGTCTTGCCTTACAAAATTATAAAAAAAATAATTCAGACGGTTAAATTTATTGACTAATCCCGATTTATACACTATTCATTAATCTTTACTTATAATAGGTCAATTTTTTCACTTCCACCTGATGGTTTTGAACAATTTTTAAATAATAAATTCCTGATGATAAATCGAACTTTTTACTATCAAAAGTTAGGATTTGTTTTCCTAAAGGTAATGACTGATGAGCTAAAAGTACTTCTGATACCTTTCCGGTAATATCTTCTAATGTAATCGTTATTGGATACTCTGATTTACATTTGAAAACAACGTTAATTTGGTCGGAAAATGGATTAGGAAAAACATTAAATGATGCTTTTGGAATTTTTTCTTCTTCAACACCAATAATTGTAGGATCAATAATAGCGGTATAAATTTTACTTTTAAAATTATTCACTTCTCCCCAAATCGGTCTAATCACATTATTATGAGCTGAGATATTGGTGTAATCTCCCAAAAAGAAAGATAAATTTGGATAAAAGGATCCATCATTAATTTTAAAATTATCAAATGTTTCTCCTCCATCTGTTGAACGTGCCATATACACATCTGTTCCTACCCCATTATGATTTCGTCTATCATAAAAAACAAAATATAAGTATCCATTGGTTTGGTCAATGGTCATCCATGTAAAGAATTGCTGTTTTCCGGGGGCATCATCATTTACCCTGATTGGCTCGCTCCATGTTTCGCCTTCATCTGTTGATTTTGCCAACCAAATATCTGTATCATCTTCGCCATTTCTTTGATCTGACCAGTTAACATAAATTGTTCCATTATATGCTAATTTACTAGTATCACAACACGTAACCGGCAATCCGTTACAACGTTTAATACCCGAAATATCGTAATCCCATCCCCCAACTTGTTCTGCTACAAAAATATCATTATCTAACCATGTTTCTCCTTCATCATAAGATTTATCAAAGACAATTCCTGCAGGACCTGCCCAAGCTACGTATATTTCACCATTGGGTCCCACTGCCGGAACAGCCCCTTCAGTGGTATTATCACTATCTATACAATCACCTGAAACTTGATTGATTTTCTTTGCTTCACTCCATGTTTCTCCTCCGTCTATTGATTTTGAAAACATGATTCTACTAGAATCACTAGATAAATCACTATCATACTCATCAAACTCTGTCCAAGTAACATAAATATGATTATTTTTTCTGTTTACAATTGCCCATTCTTTATCCTGAGCTTTAGTACCATTTAGTCCCATATAAGAATCAATAACCCAATTCTCACCCATATCCATTGTTTTTTGACTTACAATACGATCAATCCAATTCCCATTAGGGGGATTAGACAAATGCATATACAAAAAACTCCCTTGAGTATCTGCTATAATACAAGGATCTCCCCATACACCATTTTCTTGAGAATACAGTTTATGACTTGTCCAAGTATATCCACCATCATTAGACACATAATAATAATTACGGTTTGAACCTGCCATAATTTGTTGGGTGTTATATGGGTTAATCATAATAGAAGGTTCCTTAGGGTTCCTTACACCATTATCAATCCTAATATTTTGGTGTTGCCCCAAAAGCATTACACTAATGCATAATAAAAATAATGTTGTTAAAAAACATCTCATAATGTGTTGAATTAAATAGTTTATGTTAATTTATTGAAGATTATCTTAATTTTTGAATATCTTTTAAAAATAAGACTATAAGATACGATACATCACTTTACAAAATTATAAAAATTCTTACCCTGAAATAATTTTACACAAAACAAATTAAAAAAAAGTCAAGGGAAAATTGACATTAATTTTCCCTTGACTTTTTTCTACAATTGCTTAACAACATTCATCAATTTATCCCCTAAACCAATCGTATATCCTTCAGATACAAAAACAACCCTACCAAAGGTGTCTGCTACCACAAAAATTGGTAACTGATGTTGTTTTGGAATATTTACCGCTTTAATAATCATATTGCTAATCTTAGAATCCTTATCAATTCCATAAGTAATGGTATTTGGAAGGTTCGGAAATTTCTTTGCTTTATAGCGTTTTGCTTCTTTCTCTGTTGGAAATAGCATAATCATACTACGTCCCCATTTTTCAAAATCTTTTTTCAAAATGGATACGTCATTCAGTGCATGATTGGTTGGTTCTTGATTTACGCCCAATATTCCAATAATATAATACCCTCTTCCGGTGGTGGATAATATACTTACGGATTTTTTATCTGATAAATTGACAAATTTCTCCTCTGCATTGATACTGCCCAACACCTGTAATCGCCCCAACCTGTAGATTGGTCTTCAGCTTCATAATTTAGGGTTTGTAATGTACCATCTTCACGAATATTGGAAATTGTAAAATGAGTGTAGTATACCGGATTTTCCAATGTTTTTGTAGGCGTAAATTGGGTTGTAAGTGTTCCTGTTTTTTCTTGGGTAGGTGTTACCGCTTTAAAATCTACTGAAACCCATTTTCCTTTGTAATATTGAGGCTTTCCGGTAACGGTTTCTATACGAGCCGGAATACCCAAACTCCTTGCCAAAGCTACAAAGAAAATATTACGTGAATGCACATCTGCCACACGTGCTTTCCAAACACCTTTTGGCATTACAGGCACCCTTTGCGGGTTCATATTTTCACTAATCCTGATATTATCCTTTACCCAATTAAATAATAGAGAAGGATCTTTCTGATAAGTTAACTGGTCTTTCTTACTGATATTTTTCTGAAAAAAAGCTTTATAAGGTGTTAACAGCTCATTAGCAACTCTCGGATTAAGAATATATTCTGTAAACAGCGTTGATTTTGTATTTGTACTATATATCAAATGATCAACCAATACCGGCATTTCTGTGTCTTTAAGGTCTTTTTTGGATATAACATTCAATAATGACATGGCACGTTCCCGATTTTTTGACGGCGTATTTTTTAAAAATTGCATAATCGCTCTCCAATTTCCACGACTCTCTACCATAACACGTGTTAAAGCCTCCTTATCAAGTGATAATTTTTCAGCTAAATCAGCTGCTTTTTTCGCAGAATAAAAGGTGCTTTCATATACTTGACGAATATGATCTTCTTGTGCCAGTCGTTTGGCATTTTCTTCCTTTTGTTGCTCTGTAACTTCAATATCAATTAATCCTTTTTTAGGTGGTACAATATCTATTTCAAATGATTGGTTATAAAAATGACCCGCATCTTCCAATACAATTTTATATGTTGTTTTTTTACCAAAAGACACTTTTTTAAATCCAAATTGTCCTTTTTTTGATGCCCAAACCAACATATCGCCTTTACCGGCAGAAAGAGATGCTTTTCCTTGTTTATCTGTTTTTTTCTTTGCTACACTAAAAAATTCGGCATAATTATAAATTTTAAACTCTACCAGTGCATTTTCCACCGGTTTATCATTTTTGTCCACCACCAAAATCTCTACTTTTGCTGTTTCAGCATAGTTATCAGTAACATTTACTTCGGTATATCCTGCCGTTTCTTTCATTACATCTTCAGGTCCGTTGTATTTCCCAAATACCTTGGCATGCATCAACATTCCACGTGCCACCGGTGCATTAAACCATGCCATATTCAGTACAGGTTCCGGTTCGCACGCTCCTAAAAAGAACCATTTACCATCTACCCATACTTCCACCCAGGCATGGTTATCATCTGTATGTGCCCAACGAGGTGTATATACCTGACGAGCAGGGATGCCCACAGCACGCAATGCTGCCACTGTAAATGTAGATTCCTCCCCACATCTGCCAAAAGCAGTTTTTACAGTTGCCATAGGAGAACGCGTACGCATATCTGATGGACGATAAGTTGCTTTTTCATGACACCAGTGATTTACTTCCAGTGCAGCGTCTTTTAATGACAAATCCTTAACCCTGTTCTTCAACTCTTCATAAAAAACAATCCGTGAACGATCTAAATTCTCATTATTAATTCGTAAAGGCAATACAAAATGACGAAAAACAGTCTCCGGAATTTGTTTGCCCCATGACATTTCTGCTTGGGTTTTAAAAGTTTGTTTTACACTTTCCAAATACAGTGAACTATTATAATCACTAATATCACCTATGGGCATATAGGCATACAAAAACTCCAATGCTTCTCGCTCCTCAACTGTCAATTCTTGGTCAAATATTGAAAAAAGCTCATCGTTTTTAACCGCTTTTTTCTTGGTCTGAAAATCCTCCTTTACTTGTTTGCGAAATGTTTTATCAGTAATAAAATGATTGTCATTACAAGATGTAATCACAAAAAAAACACTTAATAATATGAATGTTAACTTTTTCATGGATGTTAGGGTTTAATTCTTAATTTTCCATTATTTCTATCCATGCAAAAATAAAAAATCCATTAACAAATAAGAAAAACCAACCTTCTAAATTCATAAAATAATAGGTTAGACCTCATTTTTTATAAAAAAATCATGATTTAATACAAAAAAAATTTTTAATTTCCAAAAACATATTTAATTTTGTGGGATATTAAAACTTTTGTTAAACAAATAATGGAATATCTAATCATAAAACTTGAAGTGTAGGTGAATTTTTGAAGAGGAGAAACTGAGTTTTACAATTGAAAAAAACAGTTATTCCAAAGATACTTTTCCCCTCGCTTTTCTTATTTGTGATTTATAAAAAAGACAATGAGGTGTTTTTTTAAATATTCCAATATAAAAACACATTAAAATTTATGAAGCCAACCCATATTGAACACATTGGAATTGCAGTGAAATCATTGGAAGAAAGCATCCCTTATTACGAAAAGATTTTAGGATTAACTTGTTATGCCGTTGAAGAAGTGGTAGATCAGAAAGTAAAAACTGCTTTTTTTAAAGTAGGACAAACCAAATTAGAATTGTTAGAACCTACAGCTGACGATAGCCCAATTGCAAAATTTATTGAAAAGAAAGGTCCTGGCATACACCACATTGCATATGCAATGGAGGATGTGGATAAAGCATTGAGCGAAGCTGAAGAAAATGGTATGAGAATGATAGACAAGACCTCAAGACCGGGAGCTGAAGGGTTACATATTGGGTTTTTACATCCTAAAAGCACAAATGGTGTGTTAACTGAATTTTGTGGAAAAAAGTAAAATAAATTATTGTGAATAATCAAGATAAAATTAACCAGTTAATCGAACTTCGTGAGAAAGCGAAGTTAGGAGGAGGTGTTAAGCGAATAGAATCGCAACACAAAAAAGGAAAATATACCGCTCGCGAACGCATTGATATGTTATTGGACGAGGGAAGTTTTGAAGAGTTTGATATGTTTGTAAAACATCGCTCTACTAATTTTGGATTGGAGAAAAACCATGTGCTGGGAGACGGTGTAATTACCGGACACGGAACCATTGACGGAAGAGTAGTGTATATCTTTTCACAAGACTTTACCGTAATGGGAGGCTCTTTATCAGAGACTTTTGCACAAAAGATTTGCAAAGTGATGGATCAAGCCATGAAAGTAGGCGCTCCAATTATTGGTATCAACGATTCAGGAGGTGCCAGAATTCAAGAAGGGGTTAACTCTTTGGCAGGATATGCAGAAATTTTCCAGCGTAATATCATGGCATCAGGCGTTATTCCTCAAATATCAGCAATTTTTGGGCCTTGTGCCGGTGGTGCGGTTTATTCTCCGGCATTGACAGATGTTATCATTATGTCAAATAATACATCTTATATGTTTGTTACCGGTCCTAAAGTTACAAAAACTGTTACCGGTGAAGATATTACAACAGAGGATTTAGGAGGTGCTACGGTACATGCTACCAAGTCGGGGGTTGCTCAATTTAGAGCTGATGACGAAGATGAGGGTATCATGTTGATTAGGAAAACTTTAGAATTTCTGCCAAGCAATAACTTAGAGGAGCCTCAGGTTATCAAAAGTAATGATCCGATTGACCGTAAGAATGATGAGTTAAATGAGATTATTCCTGAAAATTCGAATCAGCCTTATGACATGAAAGATATCATCTACACCATTGTAGATAATCAGGAATTTTTGGAGTTTCATCGCCATTGGGCAAAAAATATTGTAGTAGGATTTTCTCATTTTAATGGACATCCTGTGGGTATTGTAGCCAACCAACCGAATTATCTTGCCGGTGTATTAGATAGCAACGCTTCTCGTAAGGCAGCCCGATTTGTTCGTTTCTGTGATGCTTTTAATGTGCCGATTGTTACCCTTGTTGATGTACCTGGCTTCATGCCAGGAAGTAAGCAAGAATACGGTGGAATTATTACACATGGTGCTAAATTATTGTTTGCGTATGGTGAAGCAACAGTGCCTAAGATTACCATAACCATTAGAAAATCTTATGGTGGAGCACATGATGTAATGAGTTCAAAACAACTTCGTGGTGATATTAACTATGCATGGCCTTCGGCCGAAATTGCAGTGATGGGACCTAAAGGTGCTATTGAAGTATTGGAGGGTAGAAAAATGAGTGAAATGAAACCTGAGGAGGCGGCAAAATATGCAGCGGAAAAAGAGGAGGAGTACAGAAAAGAATTTGCCAATCCTTATGTAGCTGCTCGATATGGCTATATTGATGATGTGATTGAGCCAAGAAATACGCGTTTCCGTATTATCAGAGCATTGCAAACATTGGCAACCAAAAAAGACTCGTTGCCTCCAAAGAAACATAATAACATACCATTATAACATTAAATACAATAAATATGAATCTTTTAGAGATACATTTTAGCTTAGATGCAATAGATAGTTCGGCAATAGCACTTACGGTGGTTGGTTATGTTGTAGTTTTTTTCGTACTTTTTTTATTGTTGTTAATCTTTCTTTCTCTTCCAAAAATTTTAGCTATAAAATTTAATAAAGTGAAAAGATTATCAGACAGAAAAGTCAAGAAAGATGTTAATCAGAATGTAACCGGAGAATTGAATGCTGCCATTAGCATGGCATTGCATTTACATTTATCACAGATGCACGACTTTGAAAGTGATATTGTTACGATAAAAAAGGTTAATAAACAATATTCTCCTTGGAGTTCTAAAATTCATGGATTGAATACATATTTTAAATAGTAAAAAATAAGAAAGAAAAATGAAAAAATTTTCATTCACAATAAACGGAAATAAATACGATGTAGAAATCAATGAATTTGAAAATAACATCGCACAAATAGATGTAAACGGTTCGCATTACGAAGTGGAGGTACATCGTGAAGTGAAAGCTTCAAAAACACCAACATTGGTAAGAGCTGCCGTGCAATCAACCAAAGAGGAAAGAGATTTGAAAACAACAGCTGGAACTGCCAGTGTTAACACCATAAAATCACCACTTCCGGGGATTATTATGCAAATCTTTATCAAAGAAGGAGATCAAGTGAAAATAGGTCAAAAACTCCTTACATATGAAGCTATGAAGATGGAAAATGAGATAATGGCTGACCGTGATGGCACCATAAAATCTATCAAAGTAGCTGCGGGCGATAATATATTGGAAGGTCAAGATTTAGTGGAAATTGCATAAAAGATGAAAAAATTAGTAACAGTAGCAAGTATTATACTTGTTTTAGGATTCCTTACATCTTGGTTACATTTAGATGATGTCAAAGGACAAGGTACACATCAATCTGAGATTGTAAAAAAAGAACAGAGCGAAATGTCAGGTGCTGAAAGAGGTATTGCTCAATTTTTGAAATATACAGGATTTTACAATTGTAGTTCAGGACACCTTATTATGATTTTTGTAGGATTATTTTTTATCTTTTTAGCGATAAAATATGATTATGAACCTTTATTACTCATTCCTATAGGTGTGGGTATTCTCATTGGGAACATCCCCTTTTTAGAAGGAGCAGGCCTCAAGTTGGGTATATATGAAGAGGGTAGTGTGATGAATTATCTCTATTTTGGAGTAACACAAGGAATTTATCCGCCGCTTATTTTCTTGGGTATTGGTGCTATGACGGATTTTTCGTCATTGATGTCAAATCCTAAGTTGATGTTGTTGGGTGCTGCGGCACAATTAGGTATTTTCTTGACTTTTTTAGGCGCTATTGTTTTGGGATTTGCTCCTCCGGAAGCCGGAGCCATTGGAATTATTGGTGGTGCTGATGGTCCTACAGCCATATTCCTTTCTTCAAAATTGGCTAATGGTATTAATATTTTACCTGATGGCACAACTGTGAAAAATCTGATTGGTCCTATTGCTATTGCAGCGTATTCATATATGGCATTAGTACCTGTTATTCAACCTCCTATTATGCGTCTTTTAACTACAAAAAAAGAGCGTGTAATTAGAATGAGACCTACAAGAGCAGTATCCAAAACCGAAAAAATCTTATTTCCGATTATTGGTTTATTAATTACCACATTTATTTCACCAAGTGCATTACCTTTATTGGGAATGTTATTCTTTGGTAACTTACTGAAAGAAAGTGGAGTAACCAAGCGATTGGCTGATACGGCAAGAACATCAATGATTGATATTGTAACAATCTTATTGGGGGTAACTGTAGGAGCTTCTACACAAGCAACCGTATTCTTAAAAGATACTTCTCTATTGATTTTCTTCCTTGGAGCGATTTCTTTTATGATTGCAACTGCCGGTGGAGTATTATTTGCCAAATTAATGAATGTATTTTTATCAAAAGAGAATAAAATTAATCCATTAGTAGGTGCTGCAGGCGTTTCTGCTGTTCCGGATAGTGCAAGGGTAGTACAAAGTGAAGGGCTAAAATATGACCCTTCAAATCACTTGTTAATGCATGCTATGGCTCCTAATGTATCCGGAGTTATCGGTTCTGCCGTAGCTGCCGGTATTATGTTGAGTTTCCTTTTGTAAAATAGGGTGTTCGAAAAATTTTGGGCAGCCTATATTTTTTTCTTCTCTTTAATTATTTTAGATATACTTGCATTCAAATCAAATCCCAACAGCAATATCAAGGCATTGAAATTTATCCATAACATAAATATAATAAGTGTTCCGATAGAGCCATATAAGGTATTATATTTAGAAAAATTTTGAATGTAAAAGTTAAATCCGATTGTGGCTAACAGAAAAAGCAATGTTGCAAAAACAGAACCCGGAGAAATAAACTTAAACGGATGTTTCTTAGCCGGCGCTAAATAGTATATCAAAGAAATGGTAATCAAAAGCATAGCCGTAATAACAATAAATCTTGAAAAATTGATAAGATGAAATATAATATTGCTTTTTATGTAACCTTGATTAGCTATTTCTTCCAAAATATTTGACCCTACAATAATTAATATAATTGTAAAAATTAATATTATAAAAATAAGCAAAGCCATATAAAATGCAACTAAACGCTGCTTGAGAAAAGAACGTGTTTCTGTAACATAATACGTTTTGTTAAAAGAATCTATCATTGCCGCCATACCATTGGTAGAGAAAATCAGCGAAAGCAAAAAACTCAATGACAGTAACCCTCCATTTTTCCGCACAATAATTTCTTCAATGGTATTTCTTACACTCACAAATGTTGAGTCAGGTAATACCTCATGCATTGTTTCGAGTAAAGTTTCTTGAAATCCCTCAAAAGGAATATATGGGATAATATTAAAAAACACCAAAATAGAGGGGAAAAGAGCAAAAAAGAAACTAAATGAAAGTGAATTTGCCCGATTAATCACATCTCCATTAGTAATGGATTTATAGAAAAAAACAAGCACATCATATAAAGCCAATCTCGAAAAAGGCAGTCGAATCCGTCTTTTTAAGATATATTGTAATTTTCTAATAAATGTAGATTTAGTTATTTTTTCAAACATAAATACTTCCAATAAAATATTAAAAACAAAAAAAGTGTAATATTTAATTCCAATACTTAAATATTACACTTTTTGGAATACTTTAATAATGCGTTATTGTAATGCAACAGTATTATTCTGCGGCATCAACAATCGCTAAAAAGTCTTCGGATTGCAAACTGGCACCTCCAATCAGTCCTCCGTCAATATCCGGCATACTGAAAAGTTCTTTGGCATTGTTAGGCTTAACACTTCCGCCATACAAGATTGGCACTTGATCTGCTATTTCTTGGTTATAATTTGTAACAATTAGCTTACGAATAAATTGATGCATTTCCTGTGCTTGTTCCGGAGTAGCTGTTTCACCGGTTCCTATCGCCCATACAGGTTCATAAGCAATCACCACATTTTTCATATCCTCTTTGTCAATATCAAAAAGACCATCTTCAAGTTGTGTTTTTACCACATCAAAATGATTTCCTTTTTTTCTATCTTCAAGCAATTCGCCACAGCAAAAAATAGGTTTTATTGAATTAATAACAGCTTGATGTACTTTTCCGGCAAGAACATCATCCGTTTCATTGTATAGATTTCGTCTTTCCGAATGTCCAATGATGGCATAATCCGTTCCGGTAGATTTTACCATACCGGCAGAAATTTCTCCGGTATAAGCACCGCTTTTGTGTTCACTAATGTTTTGCACCCCTACGTTAAAAGGGAAATCTTGGGAAAAATCTGTTACCAATTCGATAAATAGAAAAGGAGGACAAACAATGACTTCCTTATTTTCTAACTCTCTCTCCTTTAAGCCCATGCCAATTTCTTCAATCAAAAGATTGGCTTCCTCAAAGGTCTTGTTCATTTTCCAATTTGCTGCAATGATTTTTTTTCTCATTTTTCTAAAACTTATAAAAAAATAGGGTTAAAAAGTTGTTGTTATATTATTTTAAAATGATATTGTTTTCTAAACAAATTTAAATATAACTTATTAAAATAGCATACAAAATATTTAGAAATACAATTATCTTTCAATATTTTTAGTTGTTAAGGTATATCATTAAACTCATTTTTAATTTCTTCCGGCGTTGGAATATCATTAAAATGCCACTTATTCAAAATAACTCCGTCTTTCATCAATATCAATCCCGGATTTGACCTTACCATTGTTTTCAAATCAATATCATCTGACTGATATGTAGGAATATAAGCATTATAATGCTTCCAAAATTCATTCACCTCTTCTTCCAATGAAGCTGTAAGCAATACAAAGTGAGCATTTTGTGATAAACCCTGATATAAATTAATGATTTTTTGTATGCCTATTTCTTCCGACTCGCCAAGATGACTTGAAGTAACAATAAATTGATAATCCGGATTCTCTATAATTTCTTTTGTATGATCTTTAGCTCCAAAATCAAATATGGTTAAATGATGAGGGCGGATAACATTTGATTCGTCAATTCGCTGCGATTTAAACTCCCATTGCTTTGTCCAAACTGTATCTTGCCAAGGTAAATTTGTTGCCAAATACTCTTTTTCTTCTTTTGTTTCCTTGTTTTGATAGGTCAAATAATAAACAGGTTCTCCTTTTTGCTTCATATTACTTCCCACTTTCCAGGTTCTGAAATCAATCATTGGCAAATGGATATAGTTATAATACGAAAACAAAAGGAAAAAAGCCCCAAAGACCAATCCTAAGATATTCTGCACTTCAAAATTAAAAAACATTCGACTTTGCTTCCTTGTAAAAAAGATAATCAATGTAAAAACCATTAATCCCACATTTTTAAAGAAAGTTTCCCAATTGGTTAACTTAACAGCATCACCAAAACAGCCACAATCCGATACAGGATTAAATATAGCATCATTTAATGTCAATAACGTAAATCCCGACATCACAATGAGAACAGCCCATGCCGTTATTTTACTTCGAATGTTAAAAAGCAAGAAAACACCAATCAAAAACTCAATCAATACCACAAGAAATGCCATAGGTAAAGCAATGGAAATCAAGCTATCCCACCCAAAAGCAATCATGTAATCTTCAATCTTGTACATGGTTCCTAACGGATCCACTCCCTTAACAATACTTGAAAAAATAAAAGTTATACCAACAATAAAACGACTAATAATTCGTAAAATCTTCATATTTTTATTTTCTTTCTAACAATCTTATGAGTGCAAATATAGAATAATTGATGATATCTTGATAATTTGAGTCCACACCTTCAGAAGCCATTGTCTTCCCATCATTCTTCTCAATGGTTTTTATGCGCAAAATTTTCACTAAAATAATATCGGTAATTGATGAAAGGTTCATATTTCGCCAAGCCTCATCATAATCATGATTTTTATTGGACATCAACGATTTAGCTTCCGATAATTTTTCATCATATAACTGCAATGCTTCGGCTTCTCCCATGTCTATCGTGTCTGCATATCCTTTTTTCAGCTGTATCAATGCCATGATACAATAATTTAGAATCCCCATATATTCTCCCTCAACTCCCTCATTCACTAGAGCTTTCTTCTTTTCTTCAATGCTCCTAATTCTTTTGGCTTTAATATAAATTTGGTCGGTAAGCGATGATGGACGCATAATTCGCCATGTTAAACCATAATCTTTTATCTTTGCAGCGTATATTTCACGACATTTTTTAGCAATTTCATCAAATTGCAATAGTGTATCTTTACTCATAAAACATTAAAAATATCTTAATATGACAACAAATGTAATGAATTTTTCTTCACCCACTATTATGGGTATCTTAAATATTACAAAAGATTCTTTTTATGATGGCGGAAAATATGAGCACGAAAAAGCTTGGTTGGAACGTACAGAAAAAATGATAAACGAAGGCGCCTCCATTATTGATATTGGTGCTGAATCCACTCGTCCGGGTGCCAAAAAAATTGAAGTTGAAATGGAAATCAGTAAACTATTACCGGTCATCAAAAGCATCAAAAAACATTTCCCGAACACCATCATTTCAATAGACACATATCATAGCAAAACCGCCCAAGAATGTGTGGAAACTGGAGCTGATATCATTAATGACATTTCAGGGGGAACCATTGACAAGGAAATGTTCCCTACCATTGCAAAACTAAAAGTGCCCTATGTATTGATGCACATCAAAGGAACGCCACAGGATATGCAAAAGAATCCACATTATGAAAATATAACCACAGCTGTAAATGATTTTTTTCAAAATCGGATTCAACAGTTAAATGAACTTGGATTTGATGATATTATCCTTGATCCGGGTTTTGGTTTTGGAAAGACAGTTAGTCATAATTACCAATTAATGAATGAACTGGAGATTTTTACTCAACAAAAATATCCTATTTTGGTCGGCATTTCCCGAAAATCAATGATTAACAAAGTATTGGATTGCACACCGGAAGAAGCTTTAAACGGAACTACAGTACTGAATACTATTTCTCTGTTAAAAGGCGCAAAAATTCTACGGGTTCACGATGTGAAAGCTGCAATGGAAACGCTTAAAATTGTACAACAACTACAATCTTAAATATGAATCGGTTTAATTTCAAACAATTTTCTGTACAACACCAGAACAGCACGATGAAAGTTGGCACTGACGCTGTTTTGTTGGGGAGTTATGTAGGTTTTGAATCTGCAAAACAAATATTAGATGTTGGGACCGGTTGTGGTGTAATTGCTTTAATCGCCGCTCAAAAATCACAAGCGAAAATTACGGGTATTGATATTCATGTCGATTCAATTGTAGAAGCCAACCACAATTTCCAACAAAGTATTTGGGAAAACAGACTTACTGCCATACACCAATCTTTTCAGGATTTTGCCCAATCTAATCCCCAATCATTGGATATGATTGTAAGCAATCCACCTTTTTTCGTACAGTCATTAAAATCGCCTGTTAAAGAAAAATCATTGGCAAAACATAATGACTACTTATCTTTTGAAGCCTTTGCTATTTCAAGTGATATTTGTTTGCAACCTAAAGGAAAAGTTTGTGTCATTTTACCTGCACAAGAAAGCGAAATACTCATAAAAGAAATGGTTAAACGTAATTTTTTACTCACACAAACATGTAATATTTATCCAAAACCTTCAAAACCTTATAATCGAAAAATCATGATTTTTGAAAAAGAGACTTCTCATTTCTTACCAAAAAAAGACACTCTCATTATCCGAAATGAAGATAATACCTATACCAAAGAATATAAATCATTAACATCAGATTTATACCTAAATTTATAATGCTAATTCATTATCACACTTCGATAAAAACCCATAACGCACTGATATTTAATGATTTAAAATTACATTTTTAAAGTTAAATTATTCCTAATCAAAGAGTTAATTTTTCATTCTTAATTCTTCATTTAGCGAAGTATTGTTTTAATGATCGTCAGAAAGTAAAAAAGTAACCTTGAAAAATATTTTTGATTATTGATTAAAATAATAATTTGAAATTATTCTAAATAATAAAAACTTTCTATATTTGCGCCATTATTTATGTTTTAGAAGCATGTTATTTATTTGATTTAACGATTTAAATTTTATAGGTATGAAAAACGTAATTAAAACACAAAAATTTTGGATAGAATTATTTATCATGACTTTTGGAATGTTAATAGCGGCTATTGCCGTTCATTTTTTTCTCGTTCCAAGTAAGTTAATTATTGGTTCAATTTCCGGCTTATCTATTGTACTTTATACACTAACAGGAATTCCTGTTTCTGTTGTTTCGCTTATCATCAACTCTGTATTGCTTGTATTGGCATATTTGCTTATCGGCAAAGAGTTTGGATTAAAAACCGTTTATACGGCATTGATTTTATCCCCATGGTTGTTTTTACTTGAAACTTTTTTTCCGGTAACTACTTCTGTTATGGAAGATCCTTGGTTCGATTTACTTTGCTTTGTGATTATTTTAAGTGCATCTCAGGTTGTGTTGTTTAGAATTAATGCCTCAACCGGAGGATTAGATATCCTTGCAAAGATTGTAAATAAATATTTGAATATTGATATTGGAAATTCTGTTTCAATTGCCGGAGCAATTATATGCTGTACCGCTTTTTTTATCAATGACTTTCGATTAGTTATTATTGGTTTGATAGGAACATGGACTAATGGATTGATATTAAACCACTTTACAGCTGGACTTAATCAGAAAAAAAGAGTTTGTATTATTGCCAAAGAATATAAAATTATACAAGACTTTATCATTAATGATATCAAAAGAGGGGTTACACTTTATAATGTGAAAGGAGGTTATACCAATGAAACAAACGTTGAAATTGAAACATTGCTTGCACGTGATGAGTTTGCTACCTTAATGAAGTTTCTTGAACAAAAAGAAATCAAAGCATTTATCACTTCAGGAAATGTAAACGAAATATATGGTTTGTGGAATAAACAAAAGAAAGGCAGACCTTAGTTTTTTTGTAAGATTTTAACAGAACTTATTTAAACACCTTCAATTATAATCTGATTATCAATATTTTAAATTCATTTTATAAAACATTGATAAAATATGTATTAAATCATCATTTCAATAACATAAACACGTTCTAATTTAGCTATCTATTCATATAGGTTTTTGACACATATATAAGAATAAAATAAATTAATAAATTGACTTCCTCTTTCAATATTAATTAAATGGAAATCAATTTATTAATTTATTTTTTTCATAAAAGAAGAGTTGTTTCCTGATAAAGGACAATACAGTCATTTATTATTTATAAAAGAATAAATCCCTTTCAATTAATTACTAGAAATAGCGTTTTATTCCCAAAAAATATATTACCTTTACCGATATTTATTTTTAATAAAAATAAGATTTAACATTTTTGGAGATTAACCATTAAAAAATATATGGAAAAAGATACAAAGAATACGAATTTATTTTCTGAGTTTTCCGAAATTTCCACCCAAACATGGATGGATAAAATCATAGTGGACTTGAAAGGAGCGAACTATGAAAAAAAGATGATTTGGCGTACCAATGAAGGATTTAATGTACAGCCGTTTTATCGTCAGGAAGACTTAAAAGATATAAAATATTTGGAAAGTTTGCCAGGAGAATTTCCTTTTATCAGAGGAAATCATGCTGACAATAACAGTTGGTTTGTAAGACAAGATTTAAAAGTAACCGATGCTAAAGCAACCAACGCCAAAGCACTTGATATTCTGAATAAAGGAATTACCAGTTTAGGATTTATCTTTGAAGATGATTCGTTAATCACTGCAGAAACGCTTAACTTGTTATTCAATGAAATTGCATTGGATTGCATTGAGGTAAATTTTGTAACACAAGTTGAACATAAAAAATTATTGTCATTATTCATTGAATACCTTGAAAAGAAAGGATATGACAAAAGCACGATTATAGGGTCGATTGATTTTGACCCAATTGGAGATTTGGTACTAAAAGGCAAAACCAATCATGGATTAGATAAAGAATTGGAGGAAGCCAAAGCTTTAATTGAAATGAGTAAAGACCTTACCCAATTCAGAGTGGTTACTGTTAATGGCAAGTATTTTAACAATGGAGGAGCCGTAGTGGTTCAGGATTTGGGATACACATTATCTATGGGAAATGATTATTTGGCAAAATTGACCGAAAAAGGCATTTCAATTGATGTAGTGGCACAAAAAATAAAGTTTAACGTAGGTATTGGGGGTAATTACTTTATGGAAATTGCCAAACTTCGTGCTGCTCGTATGTTATGGGCAAATATTGTGGAAGCCTATAATCCTTCGGATAAGAATTATTGTAAAATGATTGTTCATAGCGAAACTTCCGATTGGAACAAAACCATATACGACCCTAACGTAAACATGTTGAGAACCCA
>PDWJ01000650.1_pt1 | contig 49688 bp, 40 predicted proteins | sample 1430881 | NCBI WGS metagenome assembly PDWJ01 (sample SAMN01162460, study PRJNA174530) | Oral metagenome, whole genome shotgun sequencing project. | biome: Marine environment; feature: Marine mammal; material: Swab sample of the gingival sulcus; isolation source: swab sample of gingival sulcus...
TCGTTGGTCTACTGAATCAGTGGCCAGAGACCGGCTCTTTCTGGAGTACTTGGGGGTGGCGGACAAATAGTGTACGTTTTATCAGACTTTCAGGTTTATCACCATGCTAGTGATGTCGACCTTGGGTAAAGGGACGATTACATAGGTGTCCAGAAGGGTCAGCTTCCTATCAGGGAAAATCGGGCCCGTAATATGGATGCCATTGGCCTGACAAGGTGAGGCCACGAAATCATTGCCAAACCTTGAGAGGTCAAAAAAGGGTGAGTTTCATAACGTTTGTATCTGTCTCACAGGCAGCACTACCTGCGGCTGATACCAGGCGCAGCTGCAGCGACATGCCAAAGAATGTAAAAAGGTTGTTTGGAGTGGGCGGCAATGTGTGTTTTGCGTTTTTTTCCCATTGTCAGATTCTCCTGAATTTTGGTCTGACTTATAGCTTACCACATTGTCCAGTTTTTGGGGGCCACCGCCGAAGGCAGGCTGCAATTGTTGTTGTTCTTGCACGTTTTCTTTTCCAGGAAAACCGACAGAATCAGCTCTACTACAACCAGCAGACTATTCATCACAACTTTGATCTCAGACGATACGTTACCGTCAGAGCAAAGTTGCTCAAATTCCCGTTTCAAACGGCCTACTTCCTCTCGGACACTTGTCTTATCTACTGTAGCCATGACCATAGTATACCATGGCTTTTTTCGACCTCCTGAGTCGCTCTCTGCGCAACGATTATGCCTGATTGTGACAAATCGCCTTACCCCCGCACAGTGAGTTTAAAACTCCCTGGATAATGGCTCATTTAATGGTGTTTCTTAAACGAATCAGGCTTGGGACATTTTTAGGCCGGAGACAAAGTGCTTTCTGTTGAAAACAAGACGCGTCTTCATGGGAATTCGGCGACATATATTGCAACCGCTTCAACTAAGAAAAGGAAAGCCCTGCCTTATCCGACAGGGCTTTCAACTTGGAACCCTGTCGGAATAGTCCGTCAGCGGTCAAGCTGAGCTCCCTTTGTTTTTTATAACTTCAGGTAGCTAAAGATTGTGGCGGAGAGGGTGAGATTCGAACTCACGGTACTTTCGTACACACGCGTTCCAGGCGTGCACCTTAAGCCACTCGGTCACCTCTCCAGATCTCTCATAGAGCACGATGTGATCATCTGCTGCCACATGGCTGTACTTGTGAGCGTTCTTTATTAAACGGTGTTTTCTCTTTTTACAAGAAAAATCATCGTTTTTTTTTAAAAAAATCGCGAAGGATCTGGCCGCATTTCTGCTTTTCCACGCCGGTTTGTACAGTGTACGCATGATTGAGTCTGCAATCCGTGCCAATGGTGTACCGTGAGTAGACGGCTCCTGTTTTCGGATCATCCACCCCAATAACCAGGCGGCTGATGCGAGCATGCACCAATGCCCCAGCACACATGGCACATGGCTCGAGGGTGACATACATAACGGTGCCGGGGAAACGATACGTACGTAAACGTACTCCAGCCTGACGCAGTACCCTGATCTCGGCATGCCCAGTTGGATCGCATGAACAGACACAATCGTTGCCCGCACCAGCAAGAACAAGTCCTTCTTGACTGACCAGTACAGCTCCGACAGGTACCTCACCCTTTTCTCCAGCTTTCTGGGCATACCCAAAAGCCAGGTTCATATAGTATGTGTCTGGGGATATCATCTTTAAAGTGCTTGACATTCAGAAAAATATTTCAGATACAGGGGTTACCAGCTTTACTTTACAGCAACCTGGATACTATTATTACAAATAGAAAATTACAGTCACTTTATTAAAAAATTGATGCGTCCTCAACCTCTTAATAACCATATGAAAATACATAAAGTATCTGTTTTGGCTTTTGAGTCGCACCCTGAAAATAAAAAAAATATCACCTCAGCGCTCTCAAACATATCCCGGTTAATCACCTTTACAAATAACGCTGACCAGTTTTACCAGGCGGTTGGTAAGGCAGAATACGATGTCATTCTTATAGGCATGGACACATCCAACGGTTCTTCTTTACAACTCATTGAAAAAACCCATAACACAACACCCTCCACCCCTATCATCGTCACAGGAAAAGATGAACGTACAGAAGATGTGGTGACAGCAATTAAAAGCGGGGCAACCAACTTTATTCCCCAACCGTTTTCATCTCCCCAATTAAGACTAGCGGTAGAAAAGGCCCTGGAAGAACAACAATTGAAAAATGAGCTGGCCTATCTGCGTGGACAACAGGATATCATCTATAATTTTGAAGCCATTGTGGCAGAATCACCAATTTTCAAGGCGATCGTCAAAAACCTCAAAAAATTTGCTGCCACGGATGCCACGATATTGATCACAGGGAAAACCGGTACAGGAAAAAGTTTTTTATCAGGTTCGATTCACCACAACTCTCCTCGAAAAACCCACCCTTTTGTCAAAATAAACTGTGCCAATATACCAGAATCATTACTTGAAAGTGAGCTGTTCGGCCATGAAAAAGGTGCGTTTACCGGTGCAGACAAACAGCGAATCGGGCGATTTGAACAGGCAAACGGAGGAACTATATTCCTGGACGAAATAGGAGAAATCCCTATGGAAATCCAGGCAAAACTGCTCAGGGTCATTGAAGAGAAAGCCTTTGAACGTGTCGGTGGCAATAAAACCATTCAGGTAAATGTTCGAGTTATAGCCGCTACCAACAAAGATCTGCCCGAGCAGGTCGTCAATGGCAGCTTCAGGGAAGACTTGTACTACCGGATCAATGTGCTACCGATAAGCCTGCCGCCGCTTAAGGAGAGGACCAAATGCATTATCCCTCTCGCCAACCGATTACTAAGCAGGTCCGCTATTTCCTTGAAACGGACAGTTGCAGGCTTTTCACCCCAAGCCACTGAAATACTAAAAAACTATGATTGGCCCGGCAATATCCGCCAACTTGCCAACACCATTGAGCGGGCAGTTATTCTTGAGGAATCCGATATAATCCAGGCAGAATCTATTCAGTTACCGGATACGAGGGGCGGGGGCCACGTGGCGTACAGGAACTCAGGGAAATCCCTTGCCCTGCAGGAAAAAGAATATATTCTCCGTGCCCTGGAAGACAACCTCTGGGTCCAGAAAAATGCTGCCAAACGGTTGGGAATCAGTCCCAGAGCGTTGAACTACAAAATCAAGAAATTTGGTATTACCCACCCTAACTGGCGCACAAACAAAAGCACCGCCTGAACTGACCCTGGGTGAACAGTTTGTCGCAATGTGAACCTGCACACGAACAGTACATCCATTTCTTTTCCCGTATTTTTTTCCAGCGAGAAAAAATATTGCCAAGAAATCCGGGCTAGGTTTTCTTTTCAAGCTCTTGCAGCTTCTTCAGCATTTTTCTGGCTTCCGCTTGATGCTCTTCAGGTACTTTTTTATCTCGAGCAACGCCTTCAAAATACTGCTTAGCGGTCTCCACCCTGCCCTGGTACAGATAATATTTGCCCAGGTACAACCTGCTCACAGCCCGCCTACCCTGATCAGCGCTAATTTGTCCCAAGTCATAATAGAGTTGTGCATACTCAGGCATGGCCTGAGCGACTTGGTGCAACAATTCCCTGGCCCGGTCCAAATTCCCTAACATGTATTCAACTTTTGCTAGCTGATACATGGCATACACATCTCCCTGCCAGGTCCAGAGTACCTTGGTCAGAATACGTCTTGCCTGCTCTAAACGCCCGGCTGCTAGGCAGATCACAGCATGGTCAATATCCAGGATATGCTCCTGGGGGTATTTCTCCTGCACCACCTGCAGGTGATCAAAAGCCTGCTCATAATTATGCTCCTCAGTTTCCAACAATGCCATGCCGAAATGGGCCATAGTCAACTTTTCAGCCGTTCCCCCTGAGGTAATAATAGTGGCGCAGCGCCTCCTGAGATGCTCACTATCCACCGCCTGCTGCAGCACCCGATATTTAAAACGTAGAAAGGAAAAATTATCCGTTGGCTGATACGAGCCATCTTTCTGGCCCTCATCCATCGCTATCAGAGACTGCACATATCCTATTCGTGCTTCCGGATTTGGATGGGTCAGCAGATACTGTGGCAACTGGTTGGAACTGTACCGAGATATTCTACGCATGGTCCGCAACATACGCTCCATGGACTGCGGGTTGCGCCCCAACTCCTGCATCCAATGCAATGCAAGCCGGTCTGCCTGCTCCTCGTCCTGCCTGCTGTATTGGAGTTGGGCAGTCTGAGCAGCTGCAATGGAGCCTGTAAGTAAACCTTGGCTCAACGAGGGGACCCCAATGGCCAGCCCAGCCAGGCCAAGAGCAAGAGAAGCAGCGGTCACCTTTGCGCTTTTCTCGATCCGGGCGGCAATATGTCGGCTGACGACATGACCGATCTCATGGGCCAGAACACTCAGCAGTTCATCTTCGCTTTCCATGGTTGCAATCAGACCAGAATAAAAAAAGATAAGCCCTCCTGGTGCGGCAAAAGCATTGAACTGATCACTGAGAATCACAAAAAAGTGGTAATCAAAATATTGCGGCCCCGCAATAGCAAGGACCGATTGTCCCAGCTCAGTTATATACCGGCTGATATCAGGGTCGTCGAAGACCGTAAACTGTTTCCGTACCGAAAAGAGCAGTTGTTCGCCAATGGCCCGCTCTTCACCAATGGTCAGCGCGGCGGCCTGTATTGGAGCAAGCAGAAAGGTCAGGGTGGCAAAGAAACATACAAAACGTTTCCAAATATATTGCATAACTTTCACCCAAAACAGGTATTCTTAAAAAAACGTGCCAGATGCGGCTTCAGCATATCAGGCCCGACCAACAGCCTGGCTGAAACCTCACCCTGTTCTCGCTTCTGCGATCTTGGTACTTTATGGCTGTCCTGTTTGCCTCACAAGTCCCTGACCACTTTGTATCCCCACTGTTTGCAAACACCCACTGATGCAGGCGCTGCACAGTGTGCCATGCAAGCCCACTCCTTTTTTGTAAGATCTTGAAAAAACGGCCATTTACCCGACCGTCCCCTCACAAATTTCTACGTGCGGTTGTCTCGCCCAGGGCTTTGCAGTATTATTCGCCTCCTATAAAACTTTGCCATTTTCCACAGTGAGGTTTGCATCTGTTTATCAGCCTGTCTTGTCTGCATATGTTTTCTTTGCGAATTACATAATACTGTCATCCCCTTCCCCATCTGATTAGTCTAACCGTCTCAGAGTACGATAAAATGATCTGACTCCCTTCTACCCATCAGATGCTCTTCTTGTGGTTGATAGACCCTGCTTCTACGAGGAGGTGTTAAAAGTAACCAATCACGGGGTCTGAACTTCTGCGTTCTTCCCTACTTCTGACGTCTAACTGGTCAAGGGTGCAATAGAATTGTGCTAGCACTCTTTTCCGCTCTACAAGAGTATGCGGGAAAGAGTGATCGTGCAAAGATGAAGTTTTTGTGATCAGTTAGAATAATCCGGCTTTTTAAAAGCCCTGCAAAGGGCCACGCCATGGGTGCGTCTCATCTCCGATACCCACAAATCAGAAGCCTCTCAACTCCTTAACCCCCAAAAAGATACTATTATATATAGTATATTGGAAAACCCGTCTCATATAGACTGGGCTTGTTTAACAATCGGATAAGATCGTGGTTCGTTTCTCACACGATATTTCCTTATTCATAAAATATCTTATTAAGTACAATTGAGACTTGCATGAATCTGATCACAATTTATACAAACAAAGAACTGAAAAACTGCTTCTGATGGTATTTCATACCATACATCACCAAAAGGTATTTCGCTTACAGGAAATTCGGCAAATTTCCATGATGAACAAACTGTATTATCAGATTTATTGTTACTTAAACATGGTCCAAAATACGGGCTATAATCAAGCATACCTGAAACACTGAACAGTTGACCATTCCATAATTTTTTCATTCTTCTTTTATCAAGGAATGATTTTTCTCTAATATCTGAATAGAGTATCCTTTTTTGTGCATACGATAGTGGTTTTAACTTAGCTTTTCTAAAAGGTAAGTTTTTCGGAAATAAATTTTTATCTTCTTTTTCACAACCTGAAACACTAAGTATATTAATTTCTAATTCTCTAGTTATTAAATATGAAATATGATGAGAATCTTCACAAGAAAGGGGAAAAACCAGTGGTAAATACCTGCATTTTTCAAATTTTATTGGAGAATATTTATCAAAAGTATCAATTGTAAAAATATGATGAATTCTTATTGGCAAATTCAAACCAGTAATTTTAATCTTTTCAATATCTCCACCAAAAAAGTGAGACCCACGTTTACTAAAAACAACTCTACATTCTTTCGTCCTAGTAATATGTTCTAACGATGAAATGATTTTATTCATTTTATTTAATCGCGGAGCTGACCGGCGCCGTGCGCCGATCAAGCAGAGGCAGTCTGATTGATCGGTGGGCGGTGGCCGGTCAAGTACCTTTTGGGGCGCGGTATGCCGGGACAAGGTACTTGACGCAGTCAGCACCGCGATTCACCGGCAAATGAAACGAGTCCAGTGAAACAGCTTATTCTATCATTTTTTTTCTTTCCACCTGTCCAGTTTTGGAATACCACGTGTTAAAAACCAGCCGACTATCTTGGGGAATCCCATTTCTTTCATTTTCTCAATACAAAAAACCTGCATTTGTTGTGCTGTGAAACCAGGCTGAGTAAATTCCCCAGATTGAAAGCAATAACTACAATATTGTTTGTTTTTGCTCCCATCTGCATTTGTACCTCCTGCCTCGGGATCTCGTTTCATTGGCATTCCACAGCTTTGGCAATTATTACTCATATTGTATTTTCTCTCGTTATTTGATTTATATTCGTCCTTTTGATTTTTTCCATTTCCGAATCCGTGACCGAACACTTGCATAAGGATACGATGTATTGAATTAAATCATTATTCCAAAGAGATATTTTTATACCAGTCTGTTTCGTTCAGATACTTATCATCAAGGCTGTTGATCAATTCCAGAATTTTTACAATAATCCTTCATATTGTTTAAGAAGGAATTCATAATTATTGTTTTCATAATCTTTGTATTTTTAGGGCTATTCTCCCCAGTTCGTTCATTTTAAATTCAGTTTCTGATAGATCAAAAATTTCACCGCCAAAAAGCAGAGTGTTATTTAAAAATAACATTCCCCCAGCCAAAAATATATACCATTAAACTAGAGAAACGCATTTGACCTCCTTTAACATACCCTTCCATTATTTTTCAGTTAGTTCTTGCGGGATATTCTCAAAAATTCCTCTTAATTATTTATTATCATTTTGAATATCTTCTATAAATTGCTTCTTGTTTACTGATAAATCTATTTCAATCTTTTCCTTTATGATATAAAAATATCATTTCAAGAAGAAAAAATGGCTGTACAAATGATCTTAAAAAGTGAGCATTTTTTTCCGATTGATCTAGTTCTCACAACAGATAATCCCAATATCCTATTATGGGGTATGCAATTTTTATTACATCAAGCTCGTTTATATCTGGATTCCAGATAACTCACCAGCAGGGAACAGGGAAAAGTCAGGACCAGGTACATCAGGGCAATGGTTGTCCATACCTCAATGGTCATATAGGTGGATGCCATAAGTTGGGTCCCCTGATAGGTCAGTTCCTGGACGGAAATAACCGAAACAATAGCTGAATCCTTTATCAAAGAAATAATCTGACCAGCAAGGGGCGGCAACACACGAATAATGGCCTGGGGAAAAACAATATACAGCATTGTCTGATATTGTTTGAGCCCCAATGAGGAGCCAGCTTCCCACTGACTTTTTTCAATGGACTCGATTCCTGCTCGAAAAATTTCCGCCACATAGGCGCTTTCAAACGCTGCCAGTGTGATGAGTGCGGAAAAAAATGATGGTATTCTGACAACCTCCCCAAAGAAAAATGCAATAACCTGCCGGGCCCCAGGTGACATCCCTTCAAACAACTGGTTAAAATGGACCATGGGCAGGAGCTGGTCGGCAAGAAAAAAATAAAAAATAAAAACAATGATCAAAGGAGGAAGATTACGCATCAACTCAATATAGCTTCTCGATACAAGCTGCAGAAACAGACTTGAACTGATACGAGCCAGGGCAATGGCCAGTCCAAGAATCAGGGCCAATATACTACCCCAAATGCTGAGTCGAATAGTAGTCAGGAACCCATCCACCAGGTAATTGGTCACCCACCGTTCCTGTTCTGGATCATAACGGACAATATAGCCCGGAATATTTTTCCAGTTCCAGGAATAATCAAGATGAACTGTAATTCTGTAAAAAACATACCCTGCTGCAGCGAGCAGCAGGGTAAGCAGAATATAATCCAGGGATGTCAGTGATCTTTTAGTATGCACAGAAATTTTCCAGACAACCACGGCCTACTGGAGCATCTTTTTCCACTCGGTCGATTTGAACCAGTAGTCGTACAAGCTGTCAATGGTACCATTATCCTTGGCTCTTTTGATCCATGCATTAAAATAATCCAGGCTTTTCTGGTCTTTTTGACGTACTCCGAAAGCAATCGGTTCTTTGAGCAGTTGATCGTCATAGGCCATCAGCGTCTCTGGGGACTCGGCAGCCATGTGATTGGGCAGGGGCTGTCCACCGATCATAGCATGCACCCGTCCGTTCCTGACTTCCTGGACCGCTGCGGGTTCATCATCAAAGAGTCGTAGTTTTGCCTTAGGACATGTCTTTTTGGCTGCCACGGCCCCTGTTGATCCCAGGCGGGCAGCAATGGTCACATCTGGGGAGTTGAAGTCAGCAAGGGTAAACCCCTGACACTTCTTTCGGTTGGCCAGCAAGCCCTGGCTGGTATAGTAATACGGGTCAGTGAAAGCTATCTTCAACTCGCGCTCTGGGGTGACGGTCATGCCACCGATAATTACATCGAATTTACCGGCAACCAGCGCAGGGATAATACCCGACCACTTGGTGGGGACGAATTCAACGGCCACTCCCATATCTTTGGCGAGTTGCTTGGCGACATCAATCTCAAAACCGATAAGCTCACCTTGTTTATCCTTCATGGCCCAGGGGACAAAAACATCCATACCAACTCGTATTTTCCCCCGCTCCATAACCTGATCAATGGCGTTGGATGCTTTCAGATCTCCGGCATATCCTGCTTGGGCGGCCAAACTGAAAGCACAAAGCATAATTGCCACAAAATATGCAACGGGCGTAGATCGGCTTTTCTTTTCCATACTATTTTCTCCTTCTTTGATATCAGGGTAATAACATCATGCTGTTCGTTGTGGAATGTACTTCTCCAGGAAGGTGGCTGCAATGGATATAACCAGGGCAAGGACCAGATAGACGGCAGCCACAGTAAACCAGACTTCAAAGGTCAAAAAAGTTTCGGCTATAACAGCACGCCCTTCCATGGTTAGGTCATAGACGGCAATGGTACTGACCAGGGCTGAATCCTTAATAAGTGAGACGGCCTGACTTGTCAGGGGCGGGAGTATACGGCGAATAGCCTGAGGCAAGATAACCTGCCGATAGGTACTGAAGGTACTGAGCCCAAGACTATAGGCTGCTTCCCATTGTCCACGTGCGATGGAAGTAATACCGGCACGGAAAATCTCGGATGCATAGGCGCCTTCAAACAGACTCAGGGCCAAAACCGCAGTGGCAAAACGGCCAATATCCAGAATTGGCGCCATCACAAAATAGAGAAAAAAAATCTGCACGAGAAGCGGGGTATTACGAATAATCTCCAGATATATCCTGGCCACCCAGCCGCCCACCAGGGAAGAAGACATCCGCAGCAGTGCTGTGATGATCCCGAAAATTCCGGCAAACACCAAGCTTGCACCTGTGATTTTCAGGGTGACCAGCAGGCCGTTGTACAAGGGGCCAGGCAGCCAGTCGCCCTGATGGATCTGAAACACATAGCCGGGGATCTGCTTCCAATGCCAAGTATAGGCCATATTGCCGCCCCCTCTTGCCACTAAATAAAAAAGACCCAAGGCGAGCAGGGAAAAGAATGTCAGGTCCCGAAAGATCCGGACAGTGCTGCTTTTTTTATCGACCATAGGAAGCATTGGCCTGAGTGCTGCGGCTAACAAGAAAAAGCCTGTTGCCTGACACACCTGGAATTGGTATTAAAAATAACTTGAGCTTCAATCGTCATCGTCTCAAACTGCGCAGATACCCTGCGGCAGCCGGTACGTTTCTGGGTACGGCACCACTCTACCATTTTTTTATTCATTTGCAAGCAGATGTATAATCAGAATGCAAGTACCGTATCACTCTTTATGCCAGTAGAGCGAGTAACTTTTTTTCAAACACGGTGCAATGGGCAATTTACTTGAAATGAATCGATTTTGTCTCAAATTTACTTCTGCGAATGCTACCCTGGGACAACAGTTTCAAATTCTTGACCTCAACCTAGCCATTGCAGAGGGAGAAACCTATGCCTTGGTGGGCGAATCAGGATCTGGGAAATCTCTCACCGCCCTGTCTATCATGCGTCTTCTTGAGGATGTCGTCTCCATCGAAACCAGGGGGAAGATCCTCTTCCTGGGTCAGGATATCAACCTTCTGCCGCCAGGACAACTCCGTGCTTTGCGGGGCAACGAAATCTCCATGATTTTTCAGGAACCTATGACCTCGCTCAACCCGGTCTACACCATCGGCGATCAGCTTATGGAACCGCTGCTGCTGCATCAAAAACTGCCCAGGGAAACTGCCTATAAGAAAGCAGTGCATCTGCTTGCCCGTACCGGCATTCAAGACCCTGCACTTCGTATCCGCTTCTATCCCCATCAACTGTCTGGCGGTCAACGGCAGAGAGTCATGATAGCCATGGCACTGGCATGCCGCCCCAAGCTACTTATCGCTGACGAGCCGACGACGGCATTGGATGTTACTGTCCAGGAACAGATTCTGGACCTGATTCACGAATTGCAGCAAGAGCTCGGCATGGCGGTCCTGCTCATCACCCACAACCTGCCCTTGGTCCAGGAACGCTCAGACAGCATTGCCATCATGCAGCAAGGCCGGATAGTTGAACAGGGGAAAACCAGGGACATTTTTTCCTGCCCCAAACATCCCTACACGAAACAGCTACTCAATGCCGTCTTCAAAGGCCCAAAAAAAAGCAGAGTCGGCAACAAGCCCATTCTCGAACTGCATAAGGTGACCTGTTCCTTTGTGATCCGCTCCACATGGCAGGGATGGAAACGTCAAAAAGTCCTTTTTAACGCCGTTGATCGCCTGAGCCTGAAGATCGAACGGGGTACCACCATGGGTGTGGTGGGAGAATCCGGATCAGGAAAATCTACTCTGGCCTGCTGCATTCTCGGCCTGCATCAATACTCCGGCAGCATTCGCTATCACGGCAGTCAGGCTGTTATCGAACTCAATCGTCTTGGTCCTAAAGCGTTTCGCCCTTTGCGGAAAGAAATACAGGTTGTTTTCCAAGATCCCTTTTCCTCACTCTCTCCTAGGTTGTCTATCGAGCAAATTGTCGGGGAGGGAGTACGGGTGCATCAAAAAAAACTGGGCAAGGACAGGAGGCGGCAAATGATTGCGGATGCCCTCCAGGAGGTTGAACTGGACCCTGCCATGGCCTCCCGTTTCCCCCACGAATTTTCCGGTGGTCAGCGGCAACGTATAGCCATTGCCCGGGCATTAATATTGAGGCCGTCTCTTTTGATCCTGGACGAGCCGACAAGTGCTCTGGATATGACTATCCAAAAACAGATACTGAGCCTTCTCAAAAAGATTCAAAAGAACTATGGTATAACCTATATATTCATAAGCCACGACCTGCGAACAATCCGCTCCATAGCAGACTCGGTAGTCGTGATGCAAAGCGGACGTATTGTAGAGGCAGGAAACAGCGAACAAATATTTACCCAACCCGAGCAGGAGTATACCAAAAGGTTGTTCAAGGCAGCATTGCCCCTGAACCCGTGCCGGTGAGGCAAGGTTTGGCTTGTTCTTGGCTACCGGCATCGGACTTGTCTTTTTGTTTTGTATGCCCGCCTGCAGGTTGAAGGTCGTTTACAGTTGAGCGCCAGCTGGCTGCTATCATCTGCCCTACGCCTTGATTGAGAAAAAATTCTCTTACTGAGAAATTCCGGGCCAGGGCAAAACAATTGTGCCTGTCCAAACCTGAAATTCTGTGAGCAGGAACATGAACCATTGAAAACAGGGGGGAACTCTTATGATGAGCGGTAAGATCTACAAAGCTGTATTTCACGTTGATTTGGCGGAAGAAAAACGCTTGGGTATTGTTCTGGCTAATGTGGCCAACCTGCTCAAGGCAATTCCCGGGAAACCCTATGATCTGGTCATACTGTTTAACGGTCCTGCCGTCACCCTGCTGGCAGAGGAAGACCGTGTTTCGCACAAGGAAGAGATCAAGGCACTGCAGAAAGAAAAGGTGGCCTTTCAGGTGTGCAGCAATGCGCTGAAAAAATTCAATGTTACCTCAAAAGACATTGTAGAGGGGTTCGAAATCGTCCCCTTAGGGATACTAGAACTCATTAAGTTACAAACAGAAGGGTATGCCTACGTCAAACCGTAAATCCGATCAAGCGGCAGGGATTGGTCCCCTTGCCAGTGCATTTGTGCAGACCGTCAGCACTGGACCAGGCGTGTACCAGATGCTCGGCAAACAGGAAGTCCTTTATGTGGGCAAGGCTCGCAATCTTCGCAGACGCCTTGCCCAATATGCCCGCTCTTCAGACGCTATTCACTCCAAAACCGCCGTGATGCTTCGTTACCTCAGGCGGGTGGAAACCATCCTGACTGCCACCGAGAAAGAAGCACTCATCCTGGAAGCCTCGCTGATCAAGAAACATCGTCCCAAGTACAACGTCATCCTTCGAGACGACAAAAATTATCCTCTGATCATGGTCAGCACATCCGAACAGTGGCCTCAGATATGCGTCACCAGGCGCCGCCGCAAGGACGGTAACAAGTACTACGGACCTTATGCCTCTTCTTCTTCCATGCGGGCTACCCTAAAACTCCTCTATGCGCTTTTTCCCCTGCGCAGATGCCGCACAGTGCGGCCAAGATCCCGGCCATGCCTCAATTATCAAATGGGTCGATGTCTTGCCCCTTGCGCTGGTAAAGTTAGCCAGGAAGACTACCTGGTCAACGTCTACGGAGCACTGCGCATTCTCGAAGGACACACCGCAGAGGTGATCCATGAACTGAGGCAGAAGATGCAGTCTGCCTCCGAAAAACTCCTATTTGAACAAGCAGCCCTTTATCGGGACCAAATTCAAGCGATAAAAAAAACCCTTGAATATCAATCTGTGGTGGCCGACCACCATATTGACCAGGATGTCTTTGGCCTGTACCGCAAAGATGCGGCGGTGGGCCTAGCGCTCCTCTTCGTTCGGGGTGGTGTCCTGACAGGCGCCCAAACCTTTTTTCTCCCCGATCCCATTGGGGACGACGCGGCCCTGCTTGCAGAGACGATTCTCCAGTATTATTCTCCGCAACGGGTCCCGCCGCGGGAAGTGCTGCTCCCCGCGCCCATAGAAGACGAGCCGCTGGTTCACGAACGTTTGCTGGAATTACGAGGAAGTGCCGTGACACTGCACGTACCGCAAAAAGGCCGACGCATGCCGCTGATGAACATGGCCCGCCGTAACGCCGAACACATCTTTTCTGAACAGGAGAAAAAAGCGAAAAGTTGGCAGACACTGGCAGCAGCCCTGCAAAAAAAACTTACGCTCACCAACCTGCCCCACACCATAGAATGCCTGGATATTTCCAATCTGCTGGGTAAACAGGCCGTCGGTTCCCTGGTGCGATACGTAGAAGGTGAAAAAAAAACACGGGAATTTCGCCATTATCGCATTAAACGCCAGGATACACCCGATGACTATGCCATGATACAGGAGGTCCTGGAACGACGCTTTGCTCCGGGTAAAAAAACGCTGAGCTACCCAGACATGCTGCTCATTGACGGAGGGAAGGGGCAACTCAACGTAGCCCGGGCCATTCTAACCCGTTACGACCTGATTGATACCATCGATTTGGTCTCCATTGCCAAGGAAAAACAAAATGAAGGCGAAAAGCTGTTCAAACCTGGTCGCAAAAACCCTATTCTTCTAGCTCCAAATGCACCAGCTCTTCTCTATCTGATGCGTATCCGTGACGAATCACATCGTTTCGGTATCACCTTGCATCGCAAGCTGAGAAATGCCAACACCCTCTCTTCCAGGTTGGATAATCTCACTGGCATAGGGGCAAAACGGAAAAAACTGCTGCTGAAAACCTTTGGCAGTATACAACGGCTCAAGCAGGCCTCTGTAAAGGAACTGGAGGAGGTTCCAGGCATTGGCCCCCGCATGGCGCGATCTCTTTTTGCAGAACTACAGGAGAAGCCCGAAGGTCAACAGGTATAAACAGCTTGATGAAAAACAAACAGGGCCTCTTGCTCTACCGCCATGCTGGTCGGGGTACCGGCCAAGCACGTCACGTCGTTGGCAACCATTCCCTGCCACAGCCCCCTTTCACAAATGTTCTGCAAGACAGAGCATGGAGAAGAAATGTCCGTTGCGTAGGTCTTGACAGACACGAAAAAAATACTGTATACCAGAAGCCTAAAGAAACATAATGAGATCATAACAATACCGCACTACGCAGTGCCGTCGCATCTTGGCAGGATCATCCTTTCCCGCATAGGCCTGCTACAGCGAGGTATGCTGACGGCCTAAACCTGGAACACTGTCAACAGGTACAAGCGGGAAGTATAGCAAAGGAGCATGTTCTCATCCCCAGCGAATAGGTAGAAAAGCACAAAATCTCCAACAACTGCTCACAGCAACGCATGGGCCGCTGGAGAGATGATCCTCATACAGAAAACTATCAGCAGGCCAACATGCCGATAGAGTATCGGGATTGTCAAGGTCTGCCGGAATAGTTTCCGGCAGACCTTGACAATCCGAATTTCTCAACAGCTCAGGTGGTGTCAGATTCGCGAGTTTTTGGTACCTTATCCTGCTTTGCTCTAAGTGTTGCCATCATACTGCCGAAGACGGTAGGCCTAGGCGGACCTTTGGTAAACAGTTTATTGATATTTGAGCCTACTCACCAACAACACACCCCATTTGTTTTTGTTTATTTTTTCAAATGAAAAAAAATGGGCGTGAGAGATCCAGATGCGCCTTGATTTCTTATCAAATACGTAGTTGGTTGATCAAAGTACGGGTCCAGAAGTAGCTTCTATTGCAAGTGTCCTACAACAAAGAGACGACGGTTAATCTCTTGTCCCAAGGGTGGCGATGTCGGCTCTTGACAAAAAGCAGTCTGTAATCAATTGCTCACAGGAGGAAGAGCGGCATGACCAAGGATTATTCACAGTATTTCAATGAGTTCCCAGACGAAAACGGTTATTTTGACCAGTATGGCGGTTCATTTATTCCCCCTGAACTCCAGAAGGAGATGGACAAGATCACGGAGGCGTACCACACCATCAGTAAAACCCATCGATTTATTGAAGAACTCCGTTCCATTCGCAAGCATTACCAGGGACGCCCTACCCCAGTGTTTCATGCGGATCGTCTTTCAGAGATGTGCGGAGGGGCGCAAATCTATCTGAAGCGGGAAGATCTTAATCACACAGGCGCCCATAAACTGAACCATTGCATGGGAGAAGGATTGCTGGCCAAGTATATGGGTAAGAAAAAATTAATTGCCGAGACCGGTGCTGGTCAGCACGGTGTTGCCTTGGCCACTGCAGCTGCATATTTCGGGCTTGAGTGTGAAATCCACATGGGTGAGGTCGACATTGCCAAAGAGGCACCAAACGTCACCCGCATGAAACTGCTGGGAGCTACAGTGGTTCCGGTTTCATTTGGTCTGAAAACACTCAAGGAAGCAGTTGACTCGGCATTTGAAGCCTACCTGAAAGACCCAATCAACTCCATTTACTGTATCGGCTCAGTGGTGGGCCCCCACCCTTTTCCTCTGATGGTGCGTGATTTTCAACATATCGTCGGGATAGAAGCAAGGGAACAATTCTTTGAAATGACAGGCGGTCTGCCTGACGTGGTCTGCGCCTGTGTTGGCGGCGGCAGTAATGCCATGGGTATCTTTTCAGGTTTTATAAGTGACCCAGCGAAACTTGTCGGCGTGGAACCCGGTGGCCGTTCTTTAAACCTGGGCGACCATGCAGCGACATCGGCTTTTGGGAAACCTGGAATCATTCATGGTTTTAAATGCTATTTGCTCCAGGATGAGCAGGGAAACCCTGCTCCTGTATACTCTATTGCCAGCGGACTTGATTATCCTGGTGTGGGGCCTGAACACAGTGCATTGAAAGATGCCGGTCGCATCAGCTATGAGATCATAGACGACATGGACGCCCTTGACGGCTTTTATACCCTAAGCCGTATCGAAGGGATTATCCCGGCTCTTGAAAGCGCCCATGTTGTTGCCTATAGCATGAAACTTGCCAAAGAAATGAAACGAGGCAGTATCCTGGTTAATTTGAGTGGCCGAGGTGATAAAGATCTGGATTTCGTGACCGAAACCTACGGTTTCACTCTTGAGGAAGCCAGAAAAAAAGAGCTGAAGAAATAATCCTGCTCACAACGCTTTCGCGATGGACAATCCCTGTGCTCCCCAATAGTCAGGATTTCTCATAGGTTCAGGCTAACCCATGGGGCACAGATTGTCTCAATGAGAGTCGGCTCAGGGACACACATCCTTCTGTCTTGGTATATTCTTTCGGTATATTCTTTCTCAAATGAGAAAAAATGCTCATGAGAATTCCGGGCTAGATCGTCAGTTTCTCCCACTTGAGCACCTTGGCGACCAACAGTCCGGTGATAAAACCTGCCGCCAGATTCGACGCCAGCGTTATCCCCAGAATGAGGATCGTCACAAAATAATCCTTTCGCTGTTGCATGTCCATAATGGTCAAGGTTAGCTGGGCACCGGCAAACACCAGCAACGCACCAAGAACAGATATGGGAAGCAGATTAAACAGCGTGATGATCTCCTCCCCAAGCAACAGGGCGCCAGCAACGATCAAGCCGCCGATCATCAGGTTGGAGCCTGCGCTGCGGGCGCCAAAAGCGTAGTGCGCCGCTAACCCCCCAGCCCCATGACATAGGGGCATACCACCAAGAAAGAAACAACAAATATTGGCCACTGCCATACTAACGCATGCAGCCCGGTTGGTGAGTTTGTCTGCCCTCTTGCCAAAATATTTCCTGGCAAGATCCGTTTGAGCCAACACAGCATTGCCAATGGACATGGGCAATTGTGGAATGACCAGAGCAAAGAGCGCAAACGTCCAATCCGCAGAGTTTGGCAGCCCAAAAGGCAGCAGCTTTGGGAGGTAGATACCAACACCATCCGCCAGTTCCATACGCCCACCCAGAGCCAGGCCGACAGCCAGCCCCCCGCCAAGGACAACCAAGCCTGCGGGACATTTCTTATTGCTCAGAAAAAACAGAATAACTATGCCAGCCATGGTACCAATTATCAGGCTGACCGGTATGAACCCAACCGCCTGCAAAGCGAGATTCGGTTCCACTGCCGCGTGCAACATCTGGTATTGCGAGGTCCCCATAATAAACTTGACACCGCTGGAGATCAACAGGACACCGGTTGACAACTGCACACCACGGATAACAGAGCGCGGCGTTATCCTGGCGATCAGATCAATGGCACCAGTGATCCCCACGAGAAGCAGAAACAATGCCATCAGCAGGGTTGAGGCAAGAATCTGCTCTGGACTCATGGCTGTTGCAATGGCATAGGCGCCAATGACTTTCATGGGCTGAACCGGAACCGTTATTCCGAAATAAATTCCCGAGGTAAGGTAAAAGAGTCCAATGCTCAAGAACAATCCCAAGGGATTCAAGCCATTGAACACAACCATGGCAATGCTAATAGGCAACAAGGTACCCAGATCACCCAATGAGCCTGCAAACTCTAACCTGTTGAATTGGAACCGCTCACTCATACATCCCCCGGCTATACATATACCTGCATCCAAGAAGAAGCCGAGCATGCATTTTCAGAGCCAAAAGCTCGGGACTCGAAAATTCGCCCGGATTTCTTATGAATAGGTGTAAAAAGTTAGGCGAACAGCCCATCTCTTTGTTCCTCAGTACCATGCATTTGTTTTGCCGCACACTGTATCTGCTATGCAGCATTTACTCAGCACACCGCCCCAACCATCACGAATGCAGGAATTCTGCAATCAAGAGGCCGTTGCATAGCTGTACGCTCCAAGCAACACCGGCTCGGGATGGGTTATCACATAAATGGGGACATCCCTGAGCGTACTGGAGAGGCGTCCTTTATCCATGAAGGTGGCGGCGAATTGTTCTGTTTTGAAATATGCTGTCATCCTTGGTGGAATACCGCCGCCGATATAGAAGCCACCGTCGCAGGATACCGTGAGAGCGAAATTACCGGCCTGGGCTGCGAGAATGGAGGTAAAAAGGTCCAGCACCGCAGCACAGCCTGGGTCTCTTTCAAGCTCCCTAAGAGCGGCATCCATGATCACCCTTGTAGGGTCTTCGGCTGCAGCGAGTGCCTGCCGCAGTCCCTCTGGCTCAATAAACCGGCCGATATCCCGCAAAAAAGCATAGAGGTTTACCATACCCTTCCCGGAGCAGACCCGTTCATAGCTAACGTGGTCATACTTGGCCCAAAGATATCTCAGCAGTTCTGTCTCCATATCGTTCCTGGGAGCGAACTCGATGTGCCCGCCTTCGGAAGCATGGGCTTGATAACGCCTGCCATCCCAGGTCAGAAAGGCCATCCCGAGGCCGGTTCCCGGAGCAATGAGGGCCATACCACCCTGCGGTTTTTCCTTCCCTGGACGTACCAGTTCGCGATCCCCTCCTTGCAGGGCAGGGATAGCATAGGCCATGGCCTCCACATCATTGAGCAGCACCACACGGTGCATACCGATTACCCTTTGCAGATTCTCAGCCTGGATCACCCAGGGAAGATTCGTGATGACAGCGGTGTTCTTTGTAACTGGTCCAGCAACACCAAAAAAACCCTGCTCCGGGTTAAGGGCATACTTTTTGACAAAGGCGTTGACAATGTCTTCCAGACAGGCGTATTTCCGACTGGGATATTGCTCTTCGGCAAGGGAGGTGAAGCCCCCCTGCTTCCGGAGATATGCCCTGAGTCTGACCTTGGTGCCGCCAATGTCACCAACCAGCAATACCGGTGTATCCATATCTGTTTTTAGCGCGCAGTCGGTGTCTCACCCTGCCAGACGTTCAACCAACCAGGCTCCGATATCAACGATCTGCCGAGGGCAAACACTATGTTCCATGGGGTAGTCCTGATACGTCACCGCATACCCCCTTTCCTCTAAAACCTCTACAGCCCTCTGAGCAAGATGTATGGGTACGACGGGATCCTGGATACCATGCTGAATGGCTATGGGAATCTCCCTGTTGGCATCGGAGGCCTGGATACTATCACTGGTTGCAAAGTAGCTCGACATGGCCAGCAAACCGCCCAGGGGTTGGTCATGGGTCAGGGCGAGTTGATAGGCCACAGCCCCGCCCTGGGAGAATCCGGCCAGCACAATTCTTCTACTGTCTATCCCCTGCCCGATCTCACGGTGCACAAACAGACGAATCTTTTCTGCAGAGGCCAGCAGCTGCTGGGAGTCCACCCTGCGATTAACCTTCATTTCCATAATATCAAACCACGCAGGCATAACAAAGCCGCCATTGACCGTTACCGGAATGGCAGGAGCGTGGGGAAAAATAAAACGGATCTGCAAGGATTCAGGCAAACGAAGTGCAGGGACAACAGGGGCAAAATCATTGCCGTCGGCCCCCAGGCCATGCAACCAAATCACAGCAGCATCCGGTGCATCTCCAGTGGTTAATTCAACAGCAGGCAACAGGTTCATACCATTCCTCCTTACATGCGGGGTAGCCCCAATTTCCTCTAACCATTTTGTGGAAACTGAACCATAAAAATGAAAGACACTTTCTTTTTCTACAAGCCTCCTGACAACTTGAAAACTACCGATGTCGAATGAAAGCTTCCCTGTTTCGTTACGGCTGACCTACCTGGTTCAGCCAGGCTGATCTGAAAAAAAATGATCAAGAGACGATTTCTCAAGAAAATTCACCAACGGTCAGTACAGGCGACACCATCTTCGGCTGTCTTGACAAAAAAAGGGAGTTTCTCCAATGAACAGCCAAAAACCATACATTCGGCAGGGCCTGAGTCAATGAGAAACCCGGGTTAGATACCAGTAAGACTCCGATCAACTATCTCCCGCACATCATTACTCAGCCCTTTCTGGCTGCGTAAACGAAGGAGTTGCTGTTCCATCCTTTGTTGACGACCATAATCATAGCGCCTCCATAGGGTCAACGGTGTCAGCATACGGGCTGCTATCTGGGGATTGATGGCATCAAGAATGCCTATTTGGTCTACCAGAAAGGTATATCCCGCTCCCTTTGCATCATGGAACCGCAGATGATTGGTACTGCAGAAGGTGCCTATAAGGGCCCGCACTTTATTAGGTTGTTTCATTGAAAAATCAGGGTGATTCAGTAATGTACGTACGCGATCCAGTGTCCCGGGCAGTGGGTTGGCAGCTTGCAGCATCAACCATTTATCAATGAGCAGGGAGTCATGTTTCCAGGTGGCATGAAAATCCGCCAGGAGCCGTTCACCAGCCTCCATATCACCATGGACAACGCCATGTAAAGCAGCCATACGGTCGGTCATGTTATCCGCCTTGTGGTACTGTTGCTCGCCAAGTCGCAACCGCTCAGGGCTCATGCCCTTTTCCAGGTCTGCGGTCAGCAGATAACTGAGGCAACGATTGCGTAAGGCTCTTCGCCCGGTTTCTTTGGGCGAATACAGGTAGGGCTGGTCCGTTGATAAGGCCTGATATCTCGTCATGAATTTTCCGGCAAGCTGTTCGCTGATGCGGGTACGCATCTGGTGACGCACCTGGAACAACCCGACGGGATCGACCACCTCCAGCTGCTGACTGAGCCAATTCTCTGAAGGCAGGCTCAAGGCTGCTGCAATCAGGGCCGGATCACTCTCATGATCATCAAGGAGAGTGGCAAAGCCCTTGATAAGAACAGAGGGCACCTCTACAGTTACGCCCTCGGCATAGCGGTCAAGCTGCTCCAGGACAGCCTGGAGCATAAGTTGCTGACCGGCATCCCAACGGTTAAAGGCATCAGGGTCATGGGCCATGAGCAAAGCCAGCTCTTCCTGGCTGCGTTCTCTTTGCACCCGCACTGGTGCAGAAAAATTTCTCAAAAAGGAAAGGACAGGCCTTTCTTCGACCCCGGTAAAAAGGAATGTCTGCTCCTCATCCTCCATGGTCACGATCACCGTGCCCTGCTCTTTGTCCGTGGCCACCGGAGTCGATGGCAGCAAAACTGCCCCCTCTGTGTCAAGCAGTCCCATGGCCAAGGGCATGCAAAATGGTTCTTTCTTCCCCTGCTCCCGGGTTGGAGGACAGGTCTGCCTGACATGGACGGTGTATTCTTTTTTCTCCTTGTCAAAACGGGTCGTAACCTCCAACTCAGGGGTGCCTGCCTGGCTGTACCATCTTCTGAATCTACCAAGGTCCATCCCAGAGCCATCTTCCATGGAGCGGACAAAATCTTCACAGGTGACCGCTTGCCCATCGTGCCTCTGAAAATACAAGTCCATGCCTGTGCGAAAACGCTCGGGTCCGATCAAGGTGTGGATCATCCGGATAACCTCCGCCCCCTTGTTATAAACGGTCAGGGTATAGAAGTTGTTTATGGTCACAAAGGAAGGCGGTTGTACCGGGTGGGCCATGGGACCCGAGTCTTCCCTGAACTGGTAGGAGCGGATAATATTCGCATCCTGGATTCGTTTGACCGCATGGGAGGTCATGTCTGCAGAAAACTGCTGATCCCGGAAGACTGTCAACCCTTCTTTCAAACTGAGTTGGAACCAATCCCTGCAGGTAATTCTGTTCCCAGTCCAGTTATGAAAATATTCGTGCGCTATGACCCCTTCAATACCTGCGAAATCGGAATCAGTAGCCGTTTCAGGCAGAGCCAGGACATACTTGGAGTTAAAGATGTTGAGCCCCTTGTTCTCCATGGCCCCCATATTAAAATCATCAACCGCCACGATCATATAGAGATCCAGGTCATACTCACGCCCATACATCTCTTCATCCCATGCCATGGCTTTTTTCAAGGACGCCATGGCATGGTTACACTTTTCACGGTTTTGTTCTTCAACATAGATACGCAGCCCCACGACACGACCGCTCATGGTAGTAAAGTTGTCTTGTATGCATACCAGTTTACCTGCGACAAGGGCAAAAAGATAGCTGGGCTTTTTGAAGGGATCGTGCCATCTGGTATATTTTCTCCCGTCTTCAAGGACTGTTTCTTCTACCAGGTTGCCGTTGGAAAGCAGGACAGGGCATGCATCGGCATCTGCAATCAGGGTTGTTGAAAAAACCGCCATGACATCAGGCCGATCCGGATAGTAGGTAATTCGCCTGAAGCCTTCTGCCTCGCACTGGGTGCAATAGTTGCCTGAACTGAGATACAATCCTTCCAGGGCAGTGTTTTTAGAAGGATTAAGCACCGTCACTATCTCCACTTCAAAAGGAGATTGGGGCAGATTCTGCAGCAGTAGGGCGGTGTCGGTTACCTGGTAATGACGGGACTCAACAGGGCTGTTGTTCACCTTGACAGATTCCAGATGCAGCTGCTCACCATCAAGATGCAGGGCCTGTCCCTCGGGTCCGGCAGTATTGTTTCTCACAACAAGACGGGACGTTACCCGGGTAACCTGAGGGTCCAGCTCAAAAGTTAAATCAACCGTGTCGATGAGGTGGGCCGGTGGTGTATAATCTTTGAGAAAGATTTCTTTTTTTTCTGATGTCATGGGCAAAATACCTTTTTCCCTGTTTCAGATACAGCATGCTGAACATGCGCCGATTCAGATGGAACAAACAGGCTGGGCAGAAAGACATGGATAATAGTACCATAGTAGTGTACGAATACCCTGTTTTTTTCTCCTGTTCCTCTACATTTCTTTTCTTCAAGGGCGCCTTATGCAACAGTGCGTTACCCCATAATGCATTCTATTCTTTGGGGGTTCAACCACTGCAGATACCGGGCGATGCAAGCAGGATAATCAGCAAAAGACACATTTTTTTCAAGACACTGTACTTCTCAACCGCTCATGCACGAACAGACAGACATACTCATTATTGGTGGAGGTCCGGCCGGACTTTCCTGCGCACGGGAACTTGCCCGGCAAGGACGCAGGGTTCTGATCCTGGAGAGAAAGAGCCATATAGGGGCAAAAGTTTGTGCCGGGGGCATTACCTGGAGTGGCCTGCTACAGCATGTCCCCGCAGAACTGATCGAGCGACCTTTTCCCTCCCAAACCATTGTCACCAACATGCAGAGATGCCAAATCCGGGAACCCATGCCCATGGTGGCCACCATCAATAGGGTACGCTTGGGGCAATGGATGGCCACCCGTGCCCTGGAAGCGGGGGCTCGTATACAAACAAATGCCAGGGTACTATCCCTTGCAAACAATCAAGCCACTGTCAGAATGCCAACCGGGCAGGAAGATGTTGTCTCCTTCAACCACCTGGTTGGAGCTGATGGCGCCAACTCCCTGGTCAGAAGACACCTCAACCTCACCACAGAGAAGAAAGGAATCGGTCTCAACGCCTGCCTCCCTATTGTCCATAACCATATGCAATGGCACTTTGACCCCAAACGATTTCGAAATGGCTATGCCTGGATCTTTCCTCACAGACAATCCTGTTCAGTTGGAGCCTATATGCAATGGGGTGACATGCCGGTGGGGCAACTGAAGGACCACCTCATTGACTGGGCACAAGGCGAACATATCCAAATCCCGAGAGATGCCATCCAGGCAGGGCTGATCAATTATGATTATCAGGGACATCGATTTGGTAACTCCTGGTTGATTGGCGAGGCAGCCGGTCTGACATCTGGCCTGACTGGAGAAGGCATATATCCTGCCATTGTCTCAGGCCAGGAGGTTGCACGGGCCCTCATGGATCCCGGCTACAAAACAAACCGCATAGAGGCCATGGTGAGCAAACAGGAAAAACATAACAGGGTGCTGCAGCTCTCTGCCCGACACCCACTGCTCTGCACCCTCCTGGTGAACCTGATTGTCGTCAGCCTACGAATGCGACTCATCTCATTCAACAAACTCGAAATGACACAGTAGCATTCGCACAAGATGCAGGATGGAGGCTTAACGAGAAAAACAGAACAATGCCTACCGGGCACAGCGACCTGAAATCCAATGACGACCAACACAGAAAACAATGAAAAACACCGCCAAAACCTTTTTTTATAATGCCCTTTTTATAGCTGTCTGCCTGGGAATTTTCCTCATTCTCTACCGGGCTCCCCCGGAGACCACCTCTTTTTATCCCAAAGACAATGATCACCTCCCTTATTGGAATATGAAAAAAAAAGAGGCTGAAAAGCATTGCGCCCAGTGTCACAGTGAGCATGGGATAGCCCCACTTTCAGAAAACCATCCCCCTCCCTATCGTTGTCTGTTTTGTCACAAGAGAGTTTAGCCCGGATTTCCCATGAGCATTTTGTCGAAACTTGAGCCTCTTCACGAACAGTACATCCATCTGTTTTGTCTCTTTTTTCTTACATGAGGCAAAATGTTCATGAGCACTTCAAGATAGGTGATACCAATACAGCTCAAAACAGATCACCAAAAGAGCCGATGCAACAGCTGATTATCCAGGAAAAGGGGTAAAGCAGAGGCAGTATCCCTTGTGATGAGTTAAAGAGGTTACCGACACAAGTTTGACCAATTACAACGAATCCTGTATGATGAGGCATGAAATGCATCAAAACAAAGTACACACAAAGACAAGGCTACAACATTTGTACCTGTGCCTCTGTCTTAGCAGCCTGCTCCTTCTGGTTACCCTGTACGAGTACAACAGCAGAGCAGCAACAAGGGAGAGTAGCGTGCCCAACACATCTGAACTAATAGATAACCCACAGATTCTACAAATAATTTTTCATCCTAGAAAAGCTAACCGTACTTCGCCTCCTGACCAGGCTCAGGACCTGGACATTGTCCTGGAGGACGGTAGCAAGACTGGATGTCGCATATATACAAGCGATAAAAACGCCCCTTCTATTATTTACTTTCACGGTAACGGTGAAATACTGGAAGATCACGACAACATAGCCCCCATGTACTTGCGTCAGGGACTCAACTTGGCGGTCATTGAATACCGAGGCTATGGCTGGAGTGAAGGCACACCCTTGCTCAGCAGTTTTTTGTCGGACAGTAATACCTCTTTTACTGCGGTCAGGGAATGGTTTCGCACCAACCAATACAGTGACGACATCTTTGTCATGGGAAGGTCTCTGGGCAGTGCCTGTGCCATAGATGTTGCCCTGCAAAACAAAGAGGACATACAGGGATTGATTATAGAGTCTGGTTTTGCAGAAACCCTTCCCCTTGCCAAGACCTTAGGGGTGGACCTGGAAGCTTTGGGCATCAAAGAGGAGCAGGCCTTTAACAATAATCGCAAAATCGAGCAATTTGATAAACCCACATTCATACTGCACGGACAGAATGACCTACTTATACCCCTCTGGCAAGCGCAGCGCCTCCACTCCTCCTGCGGAGCAAAGGCCAAGGAAATGCAGATTATACCCGGTGCAGACCACAACACCCTGATACAACATGGTGGTATCATGTACTTCCAGGTCATCAAGCAGTTCATTGATAAAACCACCGGTTCAGCCTTGGACTGGCGAGCCAGACGAAAAGCCTATAAACAGGCAAAACAACAGCAGGCAGATGACAGGTAAACGACAAGACTATTTGTCCTGGGATGAATACTTTATGGCCGTAGCCCTGCTTTCCGGGTTGCGGTCCAAGGACCCCTCTACCCAGGTGGGCGCCTGTGTCGCCAGCACCCGGAACAAAATTGTCGGTGTGGGGTATAATGGCTTCCCATGGGGGTGTTCCGACGATGACCTCCCCTGGGCCAGGGAAGGTGCTTTTCTGGAGACCAAGTATCCCTACGTGTGTCATGCCGAATTGAATGCAATACTCAACGCCAGTACTCGAGAACTCCAGGGATGCCGTATCTATGTTGCCCTTTTCCCTTGCAACGAATGCACCAAGGTTATAATCCAAAGCGGTATAAGCGAAATCATTTACCTCTCGGACAAGTATAAACACACCGAGTCTGTTCAAGCCTCCAAACTGATGCTGGGAAAATCCAATACGATCTACCGACAGTTCATCCCGGAGAGAAACTCCATCCTCCTTCATTTTCTGATTGAGTAAAGGCCGCCCTGAACCAGGATGTTCCACAAAACACTGCGCCGTATTTAAGAACAAAGAGGTAAAAACGGACAGATGCGAGAACAGTGAGCAGTCTCCCCTTTCACCGAACCGTGCACCAAAGGACCACTCAATCTGAGTTGAAGGGAAATCCGGGTTCACCAAAACACGACATCCGTACGCTGCACTATGAGACAACAATACGAGGTCAGTCTGAGCACAGAATATATCGAACTCTTTAAGCTCATCAAACGGGAAAATATCGCCGCAAGCGGAGGAGAGGCCAAACAGATGATCGATGCCGGCTATGTTCTGGTCAACGGAGAACCGGAGGGCCGTAAACGAAGGAAGATCAGGGTCAGTGACCGGGTGGAATGTTTTAATGTCTGCCTGCTCGTGGTTGCAGCCGCGTCCGAACCGCATAGGTGAGAGCCTGGAACCAGGGTTCTCACCTGGATTTTGCATGAACAGTATGGAGAAATGAAAAGTGTACTATAAAAACAATAAACTATAAAAGATGCGCGTGGCAGCCAATTTCTCCAGTAGGTGCACCAAAGCTCAGCTCAGGCGGTACCATCTCTGGTAGTTTTTTGGCAACACCTATACCCCATATACCCTCGTAGAATGAGGCACCAAAAACTGCCAAATCTGACACCACCTGAGTTGAGGAGAAAGGCAGGCAAACCATCATGCAGTTAATCGAGTCCTCGCCTCCTCATAACGGACTGCGGTTTTCTCCCTAATCTCTTGCGGCAAAGCTGGTGGAGGCGGTTGTTTGTTCCAATCCAGGGCAGAGAGATAATCACGCAGAAATTGTTTATCAAAACTCGGCTGGCCTGTCCCCGGCTGATACATCTCAAGAGGCCAAAACCTTGAAGAATCTGGAGTCAGCACCTCATCCACCAGAATAAGCTCATTATCAAGCAACCCAAGTTCAAATTTGGTATCTGCGATTATGATGCCTTGTGTACGAGCATAGTCAGCAGCCCTTTTGTACAATCTCACACTAACGTCGGCCATCTTGACCGCCATTTCCTTCCCGACTATCTCCTCCAAGCGGGCCAGGGAAATATTTTCGTCGTGCTCGCCGAGTTCGGCTTTTGTAGAGGGAGTAAAAAGTATATGAGGGAATTTATCCGACTCCTGCATACCTTCAGGTAACTCAAATCCGCAGACTGTAGTATCCTGCTGGTAGGCCTTCCAGAAAGAACCGGAAATATAGCCGCGAACAATACACTCAATGGGTAAAACTCTTGTTTTTTTAACCAACATGGACCGGCCGGCCAACTGATCCCGATATTGACCACAAACCTCTGGAAACTGATCGATATCCTCTGTTATCAAATGGTTAGGTATGATATCAGCGAGCATCGAAAACCAGAACAAGGATATCTGGGTGAGTATTTTACCTTTGCCCGGAATAGGGTCGGCCATAACAACATCATAGGCTGAAATCCTGTCCGTGGCGACCATCACCAATTTGTCTGGTTCGCCGGGTATTTCATACATATCACGCACTTTACCGCGATGCAGCAGGTGCAGATCAGGACAATGGGTGGTAACAATGGCATCAATCATAAAGCGACTCCTGATAAATAATTGTATTGGTATCACGAATATCCAGAACACGCCACCTGCATCTGTCACAAACTCAAATGTACACGATCTGCCAGTACAGCCCATGCAGCGCGGCCACAGGTTGTATCACCGGCATTCCTGGATTTTAACAGCCCACCATAACACCTTGTTTTTTCATCACCAAAAGGACTGTCAACTGTAAGCGCCTAGCCCGGACTGCTCATACACATTGTATCTTCCCTGAGAATATTCACCTAAAAACAGATAGATAAAAACCCCATGAGCAGACTCACATTTCGACAAAATGTTCATCAGAAATGCAAGTTACGGCTCTTGCCTGTGATTATAATCATAGTGCGGACAGGCCGGGTTGCGATATCCAATCAGATCTGCCCGTAAGAAGCCGACAACAATTTTTGATTGCATCAGTACAGGCACTCTGCAGGCATCCTCAGTGAACCAGATAACAGTATCCCCCTCCTTATCATACAATCCCTGAAAGGGCAGCAACGGCCTCACCTCAACAACCTGGATTGCACCATAGATGGAATCTATCTCCTTTTTTTGCGCAACCTGTACCCTGACGTTATGCTGTTGTTTATCAGCAAAAGTCGGAATATAAAACGGCTGTGGCGCAGTCAAATCAAGAACTCGGGTTATAAAAAAGGACGAGAACTCATTATACACAGGCCCGTTGACAACAAAGTGTTCTTCTGGCAGTCGATTTTTCCGATAGGTAATACGCCCCTCCTGCTGGTGGTAGCGATACCATCGGGTTATCTCTGATCCCCGGCCCTCTTTCTGATGCACAAAGTAGCGTAACGGTACTTTCTCAGGTCCACTGACCCTGGTGAGAAACCTGTCATCAACAGGATAGAAAAGACGAAACAGGCCGTAATCCCTTACATTGGCAGAGATGCTATACTGATCCCCGGCCGGGTCTTTCTCCACTTTGATGTGCAGATCACCTATTGTGATCCCTCCATTCCAGCTAATGGCGTAGTGCAGACGCTCTCCCCCTGAAAAAACTCTGGCCACGGCTGCACTATCCAGAGGGACGGCGGCCCAGGATGAGTATCCCCACAACAGACTCAACAGCAATCCTCCCTGCAAAGCGTTTCGCGCAATGCACCTCACCAGACTCGCCATAACCTCTCCCTTTTTCCTGCGGTTGTTCCTCTGGCTTCCTCACCTTTGGGCTCGTTCCAGACCATGGATAACGCTTCTCAACCAGAGGTTATCAGTGCAAGCCAGGTGGCGAAAAACAGGGTCAGAGCGATGAAACCATTCAAGGAGAAAAAGGACATCTGTATTCTGGTAAGATCCCTTGGACTGACAATCAGGTGCTGGTAGAACAATATGGCTGCGGTGATGAGGACCCCAAGGAAATAAAACCCATTCAAACCAGCATGGAGGCCGGTGAGGATAAAAAAGACAAAGGCGAGGACATGGAAGGCCACCGCCAACCTGAAGGCATTGGTACGACCAAGCCTGGACGGGAGGGAATGCAGTCCGGCCTGACGGTCAAAATCCGTATCCAGGCAGGCGTAGATTGTATCAAACCCAGCCATCCAGAACAGTACTCCCAGGGAGAGGACCACAGGATAACCAGTCCAGGTACCGGTGACAGCTATCCAACCGCCAAAGGGCCCCAGTGACTGGGCTACACCGAGAATCAGATGGCAAAGTGCCGTAAAACGCTTGGTCAGGGAATAAAAAAAGGTCAGCCCCAGGGCAAAGGGTGCAATGGTCAGCGCAAGCGGATTGAGCATGGCGCAGGCAAAGAAAAAAATGGCTGCAGCCAAAAGAACCATGACCCATGACTCTTTCAGGCTAACCTCACCTGCAGGCAAGGCCCTGCTGGCAGTTCTGGGATTGCCTGCATCATAGCGCCGATCCACGATACGGTTGAAACCCATGGCTGCTGTACGAGCGCCAAACATGGCGACCACAACCCAGAAAAGGACCGACAGCGGGGGAACACCATGGGATGCCAGAAAACTCCCCATGAGAGCAAACGGCAAGGCAAACACGGTATATTTGAACTTGATCATCTCAAGCAAGGTTTCTATCTTATGCAGCATCAATCCATCCCCACCCACCGTTGCGCGTCCATATTCACAATACCCAGCAGGTCACAAAGACGACCTGCATAATGCCTGGCCAGCGCGTTACAGTCAGCAGGTCTGTGGTAAAATGCTGGCATTGGTGGACAGATAATCGCCCCGGCATCATGGAGGGTGAGCATGTTCTGCAGGTGTATTCTGTTCAAAGGCGTCTCCCGAACAGCGAGCAGCAACGGTCGGCGCTCTTTGAGACAGACATCGGCTGCACGATGAATGAGCGTATTGCTCACACCCGCAGCAATGCAACCGAGCGTTCCGACCGTACAAGGTAACACCACCATCCCGTCGTAGGCAGCGCTTCCTGAAGCCGGGGCGGCACTAAAATCGTCCCAGGCATACCATCGGCTGACATGAGGCAGTTGCTGTGGAGACATGCCAAGCTCAAAAGCGAGCACCATTTCGCCGGGCTGGGAAATGATCCCATGAATCTCCACCTGGCTCTGAACAGATAGTTCAAGAAAGGCAGGCACATACAGCATACCCGTGGCCCCGGTAATCGCCAGCAGTACTTTTTTTGTGGCAGCCATCACCCCTCCTTGACCCCAATATAGATGGAGACAATACCAAAGGTGAGCGGTTTTCGTTCCACACAAGTAAATCCCGAGTTCCGCATCATGGCAAGCAACTCTTCTGGCTCGTAAAAGGCGGCAATGGAGGAGGCAAGGTACTGGTAGGCTTCCTTGTCTCCAGAAACTAGGCCAGCGACCGCAGGCAGCACCCGGTTTAAATACAAGGCATACACCGGCTTGACCAGAGGATTGGCAGGTCTGGAAAACTCAAGAATCAGCAGTTTTCCCGTGGGCCTCAGTACCCGATACATCTCATCAATCCCTTTCTGAGTACGTGAGAGGTTACGAACGCCAAAGGCCACTGTACAACCCCAGAAAGAGTTATCCGGGGCTGGTATTTCTTCACCATCACCACATACGGTATGCAGCCGATGACGCCGTTCATCAGCAGGCAGGGCGTCCTTGCCCGCGCGCAGCATATCCTCGCAAAAATCAATGGCAAGCACTACCCTTTCTTTCGCCTGCCTGGCAAGTTCAAGGGAAAGAGGCAACGTTCCTGCACACAGGTCTAACACGGCTCCGGTAGGAAACTCTTTCAGTAACCTGGTGGTTCGCCATCGCCAATATCGATCTATCTGAAAAGACAACAGGGAGTTGAGGAAATCATACTTCCCGCTTATAGAGGAAAACTTCTTCCTGACAAATTTTTTCTTCACCTCAGGCTGATTCAGGTCTTGCATACACAGGTCTCTTTATCTCTTTAATACATCATTCACATATTTTGAAAGGCAAATCGGCGGGTTCTGCTTCGTTCCTTTGAATCAAAATAAAAAAAATGCTCCATCCCGTACAGATACTTGGAGTACATCTCGCAATCCATGGGAGGTATTTTTGACCGCCCACTCACAGAGCTCTGCCATTCTTGCTGCCCCGCGCAGCCTGCAAGGGACAAAGGCTCGACCAATGGCGGGCACTTCTTCCGGGTTAGTACCTCTATACTGCTCCCTCAACGCCCAGACGGAAAAGAAAAAAGGCCGCCTGCTTTCTTCCTACCAGAGCCGGACAAGCCCAAGCCGAGAGGGGTACCGGCCTTCGTACCATATTTCTTAATAAGGCACGGTATCAATAGCATGATCCAGGCCGAGATGGGCCATACTCATCCCCCTGCCACCAATACACGCCTTGGTTGTACCTCTCGCTGCCCATGTACCAAAAAATGTAAGAGTTCTTCCTCTGTGTGTACGGCTACCGGCAGCTCCACATAGAGCAAATCGGCTCGTTTCCCTGCGGCGATGGCCCCATAATCCCTCTCTAGCCCCAAAGCCCGAGCTCCTCCCAGGGTGGCCATGGAAAAAATAACAGCGTCCGAAAGACAGGGGTGCTCTTCAGCCAGCAGCGCCATCTCTCGCCAAAGAGAAATTTCCGAATTACTGGCCAGGCTGTCCGTCCCCAAGGCTGGCAGAAGGCCAGCCGCAATGAACTGTTCCACCGGTGCCATGCCGACTCCAAGAAATCGATTACTCCCCGGACACAGGCAAATTCCGACGCCGGTCCGCACCAAAAGATTGATGTCGGCTTCCTTGACCTGAACGCAGTGTACACAGAGAGTGCCTGGATCCAGCACACCATTCGCTGCCAGGAACTCCAAAGGGGTGGATACCTTTTCAATCTGCTTCAAAAAGCCCTCTTCCCAGACCTTTCTGTGTCGCAGAAAGTCAACCATCTCCCCTGCCCCCTCTCTGATCATAACAGCCTCAGCCTGGGACTCTGCAACGTGAATGGGAAACACATGTCCAAGACGGTGCGCTCTCTTTTTCAGGGCCTGAATACAATGCAGATGCGTTGAATACAGGGCATGGGCCGAGCAATACTCCTGATCAGACATTCTATCAAGATGCGCCAGGTTGTACGATACGCTTTCCTCGGAAAATCCCAGGTATTCGCGGCAGGCAAGCAGCCGCATCCCAGCAGAGGATGGCAGTGCACTGGCAAGCCCAGTATTACCTATGTCCAGAAGGGCAACCACACCATCACGATATTGCTGCTGGAGGGCCTCCTGGGCGGCCTGCTGCGCTCTAGGCCCTGCAGCCCCCAGTTGATCACGGAGTTGGACCAAGGCCATAATCCACTGGGTAAAGGAACCGGTATGATGCTGCCGCCCCAGTTGTTGCAGGTGCGAAAGCTCCAGATGAATATGGGCATTGATCAGCCCGGGCAGCAAAACGCCGGGACCATGATCGATAATCTCTGCCTCGGGGTATTGCTGGCTCATCTCTGTAAACGGCCCGTGGAGAACAACATGGCCTTGGGCCGTGACAACAGCCCCGTTTTTCAACACAGGTTCTGTCACCGGAACAATATACCCGGCTCTATGAATAAGGGGGGCACTGTTCACGATTTCTCGCCGACCAAGGTATAATCCATAAGCCTTTGCTTTGGCTCAAAACCGGCATCCCTAACCAGGTGCTCCAAGCGCTCTTCCCTGCTTTCGACATGACCGAACACCATTCTGCCCCAGCCGTTCATCACTGGTTTCTATGTGACCATACAGCAGGCGGTACGTTGCGCGAGATGGCACATCTCCACACAGGTAAAGGCCTGGATGTGCAGTTGGGGTCTGATTTCCTTGATAGCGCGCAGGACATCAAAATTGTTCGAAAACGGCAGCTCAGGATAAATTCTCCCCACCGTGCGGATTTCGCTGATTGGCTCATCAAGGCATTTCCGTACCTTTTCCCGGACCTCTTCAACCCTCCTCTCATGGGCCAGCGCATCTTCTTTTTCCCAGCCAAACGCAAAGGAGCTAGATACATTGGTGTCAATGTTTGTAGAGTTGATCTGCTGGTTATAAATAAACAAGGCATCATTCCCATTCTTGCGCTCGCGCTCCAGCTTGGCCAAGTACCCCCAAGGCAAGAATGTCTGCACACTGATACAGCCTCCAACCGTCATCAAGGCTCAGCCCTTCCTGATTGTGAATTTTGGCACGGATATCACCCAGCCCTGCCTATTCTATATACCGACCCATGGGCAATCACCTTTGGAATGCGTCCTGTTACAGTGAGGATTACAAGAACGAAAAAAAGCCCCTTGTCGCAGCATGCCTCCCTGAAAACAACCCTGTCTCCAGTCTGACATCTCCAAGGGGCTGGAAAGTCCTATCCAAAAATATCTCAGTCCAGGAAATAACGCAGTTTCTCTCGGCGGCTTGAGTGGCGGAGCCGATTCAATGCTTTTTTCTCAATCTGCCGGATACGCTCCCTGGAGACATTAAACCGTTTCCCGATCTCTTCCAGGGTATACTCAGCCTTCTCCCCAATCCCGAACCGAAGCCGGATGATCTTTTCCTCGCGCTCGGTCAGGGTAGAGAGAACCTCTGTAACCCGATTTGCAAGTTCCCGATTCTGGACGGCCTCATAGGGTGATTCAGACTCCTGATTCTCGAGAAAATCCCCCAGGGTAGAATCGTCATCACCAACGGGAGTTTCCAAAGAAATCGGTTCTCTTGATGCCTCCAAAATCGCCAGGATCTTGTCCATAGGCAGATCGGTCATCTTGGAAATCTCAACCGGAGTAGGTTCGCGCCCCAGCTCCTTGAGCAAAGAATAAAAGGCCTTAAAAAACTGGCTGCGCAGCTCGAGAAAATGCACCGGCAGCCTGATGGTTCTGGTCTTATCCAGAATAGCCCGGGTAATGGCCTGCCGAATCCACCAGGAGGCATAGGTGGAAAATTTATTCCCTTTTTTGTAGTCAAAACGAAAGACCGCCCGCATCAACCCCAGGTTCCCTTCCTGGATAAGATCTGCAAGGGTCAGGCCCTGGTGCATGTAGCGTTTGGCAATGGAGACAACCAGGCGCAGGTTGGCCCTAATCATACAGTCCTTGGCTGTTTCTATGGAACGGTTGTATGCTTCGATAACCGTATTCAGCTCAAATAGTTCCCGCTTGTCCACATGTTTCTGGCTAGCCCTATTCACACAGCGGCGCATGTAGTTGAGCTGCTGTTTTTTTGGCTTCAAGCTCGGGTCACGCCGCTGCCAGAGGTCAATACGGTCAACCAGCAGTTCTAATTCTCTGGCTGCTTTTTTCTGTTCCCTGATGGCGTTAATAATGGCGTCAAAGCCTTCGCGAATGGTTTTGGAATACTTGGCTTCCTCCTCCGGGCTCAGCAAATCGAACTGGCCCATCTCTCGAAGGTAAGTCGTTGTTGTTTCTTCGGAATCGTGTTCTTCTGTATCCGGCAGTGAATCGGTGGCCGTTTCCTCACCACTTTCTTTTTTCCCGGTCCACTCCTCACCGGAGAGTGTTTTTTTCTTTCCAGATTCTTCCTGGGTAACAATTTCGATATTGTTTTCACCTAGAAAATCAAAGAGTTCCTCAATAGCGCCCGGATCCTTGATCTGATCTGGAAGAAGTTCATTGAGATGCTGAAAAGTTATACAGCCTTCATCCTTTCCAGCTTCAAGAAGGTCATTTTTGATACCAGCAAGCACCAGCCTTCTCCCTCCACGACTATAGTTAAAGACGGTATAAAAAAAAAGAACGAATAACATTATATAGTAATACATTACATCAAAAAAAACAACCTTGGGCCCTTCTATTCAGTTCAGGCTATTAATTGCGTGAATAATCGATTGTTTTTAGTATAGTATGCAGTGGGATTTTTTTGGTGCCAGGCAAATCTCCAGCCACTGACCCACACCGCATACCCTTCTTGCAGATTTTTTTTTAAGAGGGGTATTCTTGTTGTTCATAGCGGAATTTCGACGGTAAGGCACTCCATACTAAACCTCTATGATTGGCGCACGATTAGTGAACAGACTGCACACAAGGGCTTGCGGAATCCTCCTGCCGATATTCTCTCTTCCGGGACCCCACGGTATCGGGGACCTGGGACAATACGCCCACAATTTTATCGATTTTCTTGCCGACGCTGGACAACGATTTTGGCAGATACTGCCTCTGGGCCCAACAAGTACACCCTTGTACCACTCACCCTATATGAGTCCGTCCGCCTTTGCAGGGAACCCCCTTTTTATCAGCCTAAATGATCTCAAAGAACGCGGCCTGCTGTCTGCCAATGAGATCATCCTCAAGCAACCTTTTTCAGAATATTATGTCACCTACCCTGAAGTCCAGGCAACAAAAGACAGCCTGCTTCAACGTGCCTGGCAGGCCTATAAAAGGTCTGATCAGGTATCTGCATTGAAGGCTTTTGCCGACAGCCACTCCTGGGTGGCCCCCTATTGTCTGTTTACCGCACTGCAAAATAAAAACAACCATACCCCTTGGTACAGTTGGCCTGAAGAGGAAAAAAAATACACTGTAAAAAATGTGACCCAACTTTCCCAGGAGCATGCCGAAAAGACAGCGTTTGAGATGTTCAAGCAATACATGTTCCACCTCCAGTGGCAGGCCCTCCATCGCCATGCCCAAAAACAAGGCGTGGCCATTATCGGGGACCTCCCCATGTATGTAGCACTCGACAGCGCCGACGTGTGGGCCAACCCACAGATTTTCCACCTGCATCCCAGGACATCCCGGCCCACAGAGGTTGCAGGCGTGCCACCCGATTATTTCAGCAAAACCGGTCAGCTCTGGGGCAACCCGCTCTACCGTTGGCAGGATAAGAATGCTGCCACCCAAGAGGCCCTCTACCAGTGGTGGGAGAAACGGCTGCGCCACAATCTTTCCCAGTCGGATGTTGTCCGGATTGATCATTTTCGCGGGTTTGCATCCTACTGGTCTGTCCCGGCCAAGGAAAAAACCGCCATGCACGGCAAATGGCTGCCCGGCCCCGGTATAGCTTTCTTCAAAACAATGGAACAAAGAATAGGCCCTCTTGCCATCCTGGCAGAAGACCTGGGAAGTATCACGCCAGAGGTGGAAGCGCTCCGTGACAACCTCGGCTATCCTGGTATGAACATCCTGCTTTTTGCCTTTGACGGTGACCCCGACAACAAATATCTCCCCCATAATTGTCAAAAAAATGCGGTCATATACACCGGCACCCACGACAACGACACGGCCGTGGGGTGGTTTCTCAGCCCTGATATCAACCAGGAGGATAAAAAACGGGCGAAACGCTATGCAAGAAGATGCGATTTTGATGCCGGAAATTTCCACCAGGACTTGCTCCACCTCGCCCTGTCGTCTGTCTGCAATCTCGCCATCATTCCCATGCAGGATATTCTGGGATTTGGCAACGACTGCCGCGTCAACACGCCCGGTACAGTGGCAAACAACTGGCAGTGGCGATGTGCCTCCAGATTCATTAACAGCGAGACCGCTGCCTGGCTGCGGGACCAGGTTGCCTTCTTTGGTAGGTTGCCGAAAAAAAGGCATCCCCACCCGAATAAGCAAGCCACCCAATAAGCTTATGCCTATCCTCTTATTCAACGGCAGCCCGCGCGAGGGAGGCAACACAGACATCCTCCTGCAACACGTGGCCAAGGGGATCAAACAAGAGGGACGTGAAGCGGAACGTATCAACCTGGCTCAACTCGATATTCATCCCTGCACAGCATGTGGTTCCTGTGAAGCCACAGGGGAGTGCATCTGGGATGATGACATGCAGATGCTGTACAGAAAAATTCCGCTTGCCCCCCGCATTGTTATCGGCTCGCCTATTTATTTCTATGGTGTAACCGCCCAGACCAAAGCCTTTATTGATCGGTGCCAGGTTTTCTGGAGCCGAAAATACCTGCTGAACACAAGCAGCCCTAAACCAAGCACCCGGAAAGGATTTCTTGTCTGTGTTGGGGCCTCCAAAGGCAACAAAATGTTTGACTGCGCCTCCCTAACCGTACAATACACCTACGATGCCATGGATGTTGTCTACTGCGGTGATCTGTTCATCCGCAGCGTGGATCAAAAAGGCGCTATCCTCGACAAGAAAGAGCAACTTAAGGCGGCTGAGGTTCTGGGACGGGAAATTTGTAGCTAGAACAGCTACAGGGGACTTTTTTCTTATAAAAAATCATAAGATGGGTGAAAAGTGGAAGTGCTGACCAAGAATGCGTCAACCACCAAGGGAAAAAAAGAGGTAGCTATTCTGCTTACTGACATGGTCGGTTATTCTCAAAGAACTGCCCGGATGAACCCTGAACAGATTCGGGATTTCATCATCAGGTACCATCAAAAAATCCATGAACTTATCGCCACCAGCGAGAGTGCGCCTCTCGAAATTGAGCCTTCTGCTGGAGACGGTGCCATTGTCATTTTTGAAAGGAGACCCGGGGAGGGAAAAGAAGAAAAATGCCGCAGGGCTCTCCGGGCTGCGCTGAAAATGGCCTTTGCCATTGCAGACGGACAGCTTCCAGAAACGAGAATTGGTGCGTATTGCGGAGATATTATTGAGGCACGAATAGGTAATAAGGTCTTGAAATTCGGCTCAAGTTTCGCCGTGGCAGCCCGGCTGGAAGAGCTATGCCATTATTTCAGGACACCGATACTCATGGACCGTGAAGTGGCTAACTGCCAGAATGAACTAAAAAAGTACCTGGTCAATGTGGGAAAAGTTACACCGAAAAATTTTTCCCATCCGATACACGTGGTCACGGCATACCCTCCCGGATTGAATACCAGCTCTTCCATCGAAGACGAACAGCGGCTGCTGCAGTTTATAGAAAGAAAGAATACGGCCATGGACTATTTCTGCGGGAACCAGTTGCTCAACATCATTCCTGATTTCCCCCGGGTGCGGGAACAGTTAATCCAAGCCCAAATTCTCTATGTGTCCTTGACCGGTAAAAGGGATGTTGCCACTGACAGGATTCTGGAATACATACGTGAATATCCCTATCCTGATCAGATCTTTCATACCCAGGGCATGAAAATAGAGGGTGTACGGGAAAGCTCCCTTGGTTCCAGATTGCTCAGGCTGTCAAAGCAACTGCTCAAAGCCATGGATCTTGAATTTTACCATGCTCTGGTGGTTGATACTTCCTGGGAAGAAAAATTTAAGATAGAGTGGCGGAAGAAAGGGGAGATTATTATCCAGATAAATGATGCGGCTGATGGAATTTTTTATATTGACAGCGGTGATGTCAACACCCTTGATGAACATAACAGAGTGATTGCAACGCTGGCCGCCGGTGATATTTTTGGGGAAATGGCCTATTTTTCACGTAAAAAACGCAGAAATGCCACTGTAGTGGCCAACAGTGACGTGGTGCTTCGCCGGATATCCACCAAAGATTTTGCCAGCTTACCGACAATCAATAAAATATTCCAGCGTATTGCAGAACGTAGGCAAACAGAAAGGGGCTAAGAGTAAGCCTGCGCAGGAGAAAAGAAAGGCTGAGGAGGCCCCCCCGGTGATCAAGGTATAATCAGATTGAACAGTACACCAGTACACATAATACCACAGCCGACAACACCTATAAAAACAGCTAGTAACCTGGGCTTCAAAACCTTACGAAGAATTATCATTTCCGGAAGCGACAAGGCGATAACGCTCATCATAAAGGCAAGCACAGTACCAAGAGCCGCACTCTTTCCAAGCAGTGCTTCCGCCACAGGAACTATACCGGCAGCGTTTGAATACATGGGAATGCCAACCAGAACTGCCCCGGGAACAGACCACCAGGCATCCTTCCCCATGAAAGAGGCCATAGCCGTTTCCGGCACATACCCATGAATGCCTGCACCAACTGCAATCCCCACAACCACAAAGATCCATACCTTGCCGACAATGGTACGCACCGCATCCCGTCCACGACCAACACGGTCTTCCAAGGTCAGCTTTTCCTCCATCATGTCCAGGGCACTTACCCGCATCTCCCGGACCCAATCTTCAACCCAGTTTTCCAGATTAAGACGCCCTATCACCCATCCTGCGGCTACGGCAATCAGCAAACCCGTACCCAGATAGAGAGCGGCAACTTTCCAGCCAAGCAGGCCATAGAGGAGAAACACCGCAATTTCGTTGACCATAGGAGCAGCGATGAGGAAAGAAAAAGTCACCCCCAAAGGAATTCCAGCCTGAACAAAACCAAGAAAAAGCGGTACGGCTGAGCAGGAGCAAAAGGGGGTAACAGTGCCCAGCAATGCAGCCATGACGTTCCCCCTGCTCTCCCGTTTACCAGCCAGATATCGACGTGTTCGCGCTGGAGTAAAAAATGATCGGATCATACCGATGACAAAAACTATCAGGGTCAACAGCAGCAATACCTTGGGAGTGTCATAGACAAAAAATTGGACCGCCGCTCCAAAATGGCCTCCTTTTTCAAGTCCCAGAAGGACGTAAGCGAAAAAAAATGAAAATGGTTCGAGTTTTCTATACAGGAGATACCACAAAAAAAGGCCAATAAGGCCGATGGCAATGGCCTTGGCTCTGCTCTTTGTTCGGAATGCAGACGTACGCTCAGCGCCCCTATCTTGGCGCTCAGGCAAGGCTTTAGGGTACTGTGTAGATTTCATCCATTCATCCTGTCTGTTGAAGTACCTACTTCCAGGCCACCCATCTCCGGGCGATCACCTTGGACCACATCGAGGGACTTGCCCGATTCTCTCATCAATTCAGCAATGTCCAACATAAACCTAAAAGTGCGCAACTATACCACACTCCTGCACGTATTGGCTCCCCTTCTCTGAGGCAAGCGGGGCCATGTATGCTGACCTTTTCCATGAAAACACTTGAGCCCGGATTCCTCATAAGCATTTTGTCTCATTTGAGAAAAATATACAAAAACAGGTGGATGTAGTTTCCGTGAGTCGGCTAGGCTATTAACAAAGTGTTCAATCCGGGTTAGGATAACAGCCCTTGTCGCGGAGGACAATAAACTCTTCATGGTTGATACAAGCATGATCGCTACAGTAGAATGAGTGCAAGGATACAGGCATCCTCTACTACCTGACGATACTCCAAAAACTTTTAAAATATCAAGACGTACAATGAAGGTTAAAGACTGTCTCCACAGGAATGTTCTCTTTATTGAGGCTCGTTCAACCATGCGCTCTGCTACTGCTGCCATCGTGCGAAATCCCCATCAACCCCTCATCATTCTTGGCGAAAAAAGCACCCCCATAGGGATCTTAACCCCTCAAGACATTGTTTCCGCGATTGCAGAAGGCTTCCTACCAGAGGCAGGTATTAAAGATCTCCCCCGTACCGAGGCAGGCACCGCAGGCCCTGATGACGATTTGGCGATCATTGCCCGAACACCGTATGATTTTTGGTTTGTGTACGACAACGAGACCTTTGCAGGTCTGCTGCAACGCAAACTTTTTACTCCCCTGGAGGTCCTCTCAACCGAGATGTTTCTTGGCTACATGAATGCTGTTATGGACAGCATTGAAAAGCCAATACTCGCCATCGATACAACGGGCAAAATTATGTTGTGTAACGAAACGGCCTGCACAATAATTAATCAAGGAAAAGAGGCAGTTATCGGCCTTCCAGTGACAGCTTTACTTGAAACCTCCCAGCCTGCAACCCTGTTACAGGATAATATATTTGAGCTGGTCCAAAAGTTTAAGGCAGATGGTAAAACTTACATTACCAACTGGGCGCCGATAAGAATACAACAGGGATTAGTTGGTGCTTTTGCCATTCTTCGCGATATGACTGACTATGAGGATATATCCAAAGAGCTGGAGCGGGTTAAAATTATCTCTCAGGAACTGAATGCCATTATTGACTCATCCTATGATGGTATTTTTGTCACCGATGGAAAAAGTCGGACCCTCAGGATCAACAAAGCCTATGAAAGAATAACCGGAATACAACCGCATGAGGTTATCGGAAAGACAATGGAAGAGCTGGTAACCTCAGGATTTTATAACGAATCCGTTACGCTGCAAGTGCTGCAGAAAAAACAGCCGGTCACCATTGTCCAGCATATCAATAAAACAAGTAAAACCATTGTCGTAACTGGTAACCCCATTTTTGATGATAATGGTGCTATTTGCCGTGTTGTCAGTAACGTGCGCGATGTGACCGAGCTCAATCAGCTGCAGGAAAAACTGAAAAAAATGGAGCAGCTCCAGTCTAGATATGAAAGCGAACTCCAGCAGTTTCGCAAAAGCGCTGATGATCAAAAAAAATACGTTATTAAATCGAAGAAAATGAAGGTGGTCTATGAATTGGCACGGAAACTGGCCAAGGTGGATTCGACTATCCTGATTACGGGAGAATCAGGGGTGGGCAAGGAAGTTTTTTCGGAAATTGTCCATAAACATGGGGCCAGAAGGAAAAAGCCTTTTATGAAAATCAGTTGCGCAGCCATTCCGGAAAGTCTTCTTGAGTCCGAACTCTTCGGGTATGAATCTGGTGCTTTTACCGGTGCCAGCAGAGACGGGAAAGCTGGTATATTTGAACTTGTCCATGGCGGGACCATCTTTCTGGACGAGATTGGCGAATTACCGATGGGACTGCAAGTGAAATTACTTCGCGTTCTTCAAGAAAGAGAAATTGTCCGCATTGGCAGTTCCAAACCTATTAAAGTGGATACCAGAATCATGGCCGCAACCAACCGTGATCTCGAAGATATGGTGCGACACCGCCAATTCAGGAAAGACCTTTTTTTCAGACTCAATGTTGTACCAGTTATGATCCCGCCGTTGCGGGAGCGAAAAGAGGCCATCAGCCATTTTATCTATTTTTTCCTTAAAAAATACAACAGGAAGTATGGCTTCAGCAAACAGATTGCCCCAGAAGTCATAGAAACCCTGATTGCGTATGACTGGCCAGGAAATGTACGAGAGCTTGAAAACATGGTTGAACGGCTCATCGTACTGGCACAGGGAGAAATTATAGACCTTGATAACCTGCCGGGTCGATTGAAACATACAAACCTGTCCCCAACGCCTTCCTTGGCAGGAAAGCCGCTCAAAAAAGCCATGGAGGAATTTGAGCAGCAACTTCTTGTTGCTGCTGTAAAAAAATATGGGACCTCGCGAAAGATGGCTGCAGCACTCGGTGTCAACCAGTCAACTGTTGTCCGCAAACTGAGTCGATACAAAATATCGCTGGCCAAATCATGACAAGCCTGTCTACCAAAGGCGGCCCTCCGATGCAGAGAGGCATCGTTAGATGCTCCTCTGCATCGGAGCATCATTTTCACTTACATACGAAATGATACAAGGAACGAAACCAAGGCGACCAGTCAAAACGATGCACTATGGCATCATAGCCCCGTCCATCTCCCTCCAGCAGCACTCTGGCACACCGGGCGCAGCTTTTTTTTTCCTACACAGTACAATTCCCTGTATCATCGGCTTAGCCCGGATTTCTCAGTTTATCTCTACTTAAGCCCATTCACCAACAACATATCCATCTGTTTTCATGTATTTTTTCTTTTAAAAACCATATTGTTCAAGAGAAATCCGGCTCAGCTGCTTTCCTCCACCGAAAGTGCGCTACGCTGGTGTACCTTGTATAATAACCCATCCTCAAACCAATAGGCTTCCTCCTCGGTACGATATACGGCCAAGGCCAACTCTTTTCGCCAAAAAGTACGGTCTCACTCGACGTTCTCATCAGTTACGGTGCTGCCAGGATCGGTGGTTTTTAATAACGCTTTATACTTGGGTAGATATGTTGCCAAAATACTGCCGAAGATGATACCACCTGAGCTGCCCCCCGGCAAACAGTATGCTGCAAGACAATACGACTTACTTTCATCATATGCATTTGTTTGTATGTCTTTTTTTTCATGCGAGATGTCATCTAATTGCAGTTCAGTCAGAGGTGTGTGAGGCCACGAGAAGGTTACAGATTGACCCTGATACACCGTCTTGTTAAGAGACGTGTTCTCACAATAAAAAAATCGTCCTGGAGGCCTGGCATTTGAGAGAGGCGTCAACCCTTTTATTCTCCTCAACAAGATTTAGGCTCACTTCTTGCTTTTGCGTAAACACCTACCAACTGTTTGGTCGAACAAATGCTCTGCGCAGAGATTTGAAAGAAAAGGGACTTGTTCAATTTCTCACACAGAAAGGAGGAAGTAAATGAGGCAAAAAAGAGAATATGGCGCAAGACAGCCAGGCATTCGCATGGGTCTTTTAACCCTTCGGCTACCGTTCATCCACTACCGCTTTGAAGTTGCCGATTATCTTCAAGGCTTGCTTATGTGTACGGTCTGTCTTGCTATCATCCCTGTCTTGACAGGAAAATTGGGGATGTCCTTTGAAGTAGCTTTGGCCATAGTCATTCTTAACGGGACGCTTTATCTTGCCCATATAACCTTTGGCGACCCGGTTATTCCCGGCTGGGTAACACCCGCCATCCCCCTGCTCATAGCCTATGTGGAGACCTTTGCCCCTGGGGTTGAGCGGATGCAGGCGTTAATCTCCTTTGAATTGACATTTGGCCTGTTTTGCGTCTTTCTTGGCATCACCGGCCTGGCGAGAAGATTTGTCTCCCTCATACCCAACGCGGTCCAGTCCGCCATTTTAATGGGGGCCGGATTCTCTGCAGTTATGCTGGTCTTCAAGCCAGGTGAAGGACTCAAAAGCTTTGATTCCAACCCCTGGACTATAACCATCTGTATAGGTATCGCTTTCTACCTGCTGTTCTCAGAGCACTTCAAAAAACTAAGAAGAAAAAACAAGCTCATGTACTACCTGGGCAACCTTGGGATGATGCCCGCCCTGGCTTTGGCAATCTTTGTTGGCCCCCTCTTGGGAGAGCTTCCCTGGCCTACCTATGATACCGACATCATTACGCACCCCGACTTTGTCACCCTCTTCAAAGAATTTACCATCTTTGGATCTATCCCCTTTCCACCACTGAAGATGTTCATTACCGGAATCCCCATGGTGATCAGTTCCTACGTGGTAGTCTTCGGGGATGTCATCCAATCCCAAGCACTCCTTGATGATGCCCAGAAATACCGTCCTGATGAAGACGTCAACTATAACCCCAACCGCTCCCATGTTATCTTTGGCGCCCGTAACACCATTATGAGCATCATTGGTCCAGATATTTCCATGTGTGGTCCATTGTGGGCAGCAATGCAGGTCGTTGTTTGCGAGCGGTATAAGCATGGCCCCAAAGCAATGGAATCCATCATTGGTGGTGCAGGCTCGTTTCGTTTCGGCACCTGGACCGGTTATTTCCTGGCGCCAATCGTTTCAACAGTGAAACCGATTCTTGGCGTAGGCCTGGCCTCCACCATGTTGATCCAGGGATATGTCAGCGTTCGGGTTGGCGTTTTAAAATCCAGGAGCTTTAATGATCTGGGAATTGCCGGCGTGGCTGGAGCCATTTTGGCGACCCGTGGTGCGGCATGGGGTCTGGGGTCTGCTCTCCTCCTGACCGCCCTGATTTACATCAGTAGCCTGCCCAAGGCCTACGAAAAAGAAGAACCTGTATTTCCTTGCGATTCGCCTGATACCATTGCCAAAGAAATAGAGGACATAATGCAAGAAGAGAAGCAATAAAGTTGCCCTGTTATGGCCTACATTGTCGGTTATAAAAATGCCTCCGCCAAAACGTTTCCTTTCACCCATTTGTTTTTCATCATCATCGTTGCAGTGGCCTTGATTGGATTCATGTTGAACCCGGCGGACAACTGGAAAGAACATATTTTTTCCATGTTGGGTACTGTTGCTGTCATTCTCGCCATCGTGGGGTTTGCTTTGAACAAAGTGAACCCCATGGGCTGGAAACAGCTCTTCCACAAAAAAGAATTCCAGCAACTTGTCAAGGCGGACAGCGATATTATTGCTGTGCTCCAATCCCTGGATGACGACTACTGTGTTCTGTGTGACTTTCACTTTGAACTGTTGCATGTGGAGTATCTCGTCCTCAGCCAACAGGGGTTGTTTGTTATCGGTAAAACCACCGCTCCTGGTCCCCTTCGGATCGAAGAGGGGACGTTGATGGCCGGGACACAATCTCTGGCCAAAATAACCGGCAACCTTTGGCGTGTATGTCACCTCATCAATATCGTGATCAAAAAAGGGTACAGTACCGAAATTATGCCTCAGCCTATTTTGGTAACGCCCAGGAACAGGGAGCCTGCAATTCAGAAATTTGACGGTATTGCCATCACAGAACCAGCATCGTTGATTGCGGAGATGGAAAACCATACCACAGACCCTCTTGCGACTGAAAAACTCCAGGGGTTTGCAGCTTATCTGGAGAAACGGTATTTCAAATAAAGCCATCCCACTACGGACCCGCAGCCTGGATTGTTCATCAGCGTAGACGATGCAAGATACGGGGTGGGGGTATAACCACAATACATCCAAAGATGGTGCCGCCTAAACGGCCCTTGGGGGGGAACTGGTGAAGTTTGAGATTGCTCTCTAACCACCAAAGATTATTTCTTTTATATAATAAGACAAAAAGGTCATAAGCAATCCGGGTTAGCCCTTGGCGGTTGCAGGGTGTACACATCTTCTTGTCTGGCCTGCAATCTGAAAGCCCAACATTACTTGATCCAGGTAACAACGCTCTGCACGTCGTATCGTTACCGCCTTTAAGGAGAACATATCATGTCACAAACCACACTTTTCAGAACAACCGAACGTATCGTCCTGGGGGCAGGTGCCGTGAACAGTATCGCCAGCGAAATACAAGCTCTTGGCGGCACCAAACCACTCATCATAACTGACCCCGGTCTTGTGGCTACGGGTATCATTGACCGTATCACAAACCTGCTGAATGCAGCGAGCATTCCTTACACATGTTTTGACAAGGTTGAAGCAGACCCTCGTTTTGAGCTTGTCGACGAGGTGGTACAACTGGCCCAAGCAGAAAAAATTGATTGTATTCTGGGTATTGGCGGTGGTTCTTCCCTGGATATTGCCAAAATGGTATCCGTTATGTCCACCAATCCAGGCAAGGTCGACGACTACTTCGGCATTGATCTGGTGCAAGAGGCCGGTCTCAAAACCATCCTCATTCCCACCACTGCAGGAACGGGCAGTGAAGTTACCCCCATCGTTATCCTGTCTGACCACCACGAAAAACTCAAAAAAGGGGTTGTGAGCGCCCACCTTTTCCCTGACTGCGCCCTGCTTGATCCTGAACTAACCGTGGGACTGCCCCCTGCTGTAACTGCCGCCACAGGTATGGATGCGCTCATCCATGCTATGGAGGCCTTCACCTCGATCAACGCCAACTCTATTACTGATATGCTGGCGATCCAGGCGATGGACCTGATTTATAACAATATCAGAACAGCCTATGCCAATGGCAATGATCTCGATGCTCGCCTGAAAATGCTTGAGGGCAGCATGTTAGCGGGAATGGCATTTGCCAATGCCGGAGTGACCGCTGTCCATGCATTTGCCTATCCTATTGGTGCTGAGTTCCACATTCCCCACGGTATTGCCAACACCATTATGCTGACCCCGGTTATGGAATTCAACCTAATTGGTAACCTGGAAAAATTTGCCCAGATCGCTCTCATATTTGGCGAAGGTGACGATGCCATGAGTCAGAGAAAACTGGCGCAACAAGGTGTTGCCGCGGTCAGGGAGTTAGCCGCAGACCTGAACGTCCCCCAACGCTTAAGTGACTATAATGTTACCGCCCAAGATATTCCGATCCTGGCCCAAGGGGTCATGAAGGTTACGCGCCTGCTGGCCAATAATCCACGGAAGTTACGCCTTGAAGATGCTGAAGCTATTTATCGTCAGGTTCTTTAACCAGAGGGAGAGCTTGTGTACGGTTTTTATAATGCATTATTGAAAATTGACGTCACCACCCTGTCATTTGAGCGGGAGGTACTGGAGGATGAACTCCTCAAGAAACACTTGGGAGGGAAAGGGCTTGCCACCCACCTGCTCCTGCAGCTCAATCCGCCTGGGGTGGATCCTCTGGGGCCGGATAACCACCTGATTTTTACCACCGGGCCAGTGACAGCTTGCAAAATCTGGGGCTCCTGTCGGTACGGGGTATTCACAAAGTCTCCCCAGACCGGATTTTATGCTGAATCGTATTCGGGTGGAACCGTTGCCGAGTATATTGCAGCTACAGGTTTTGATGCCATCTCCATACATGGGCGGGCAAAGACTCCTGTCTGGATTGAAATCTCTGATAATGCCATTCATTTTCATCCTGCCGATGATCTGGTTGGCCTAGAGACCTATGCAACGGAAGATCGGGTCAAGGAATGGATACGTACCAACAGACCCGATTCACCCAAATGCGGTGTCTCGGTTGTTGGCCCTGCTGCAGAAAACGGCGTGAGTTTTGCCTTGATTGAGAACGACTACTGGCGATCGGCTGGGAGAACAGGTGCCGGAGCAGTGATGGGTGCAAAAAACATTAAGGCCATCGCTTTTTACGGAGCAGCCAAAGTAGAACCAGGCAACAAGGAAATCATCAGTGCATTTAACCGTAAGCTGGCACAGGAAAGTAAAACAAACCCAGGGGTAAAGGCATACAAAACCCAGGGTACGCCTATGATGGTTGATCTGCTCAACGAAATGAAGGCCTTTCCTACCCGTTATTGGTCAAAAGGACAAACCAATCACCGTGAGTCCATCAATGCCACTGCCCTGCACGAACGGTGCGAAGTGAAGCCAAGTGCTTGCCGCAAATGCTTCATGGCTTGTGGCAGGCTAGCCACTATCAAGGAAGGTACACACCAAGGTCTGACCGTCGAAGGGCCTGAATACGAAACCATTTATGCCTTTGGCGGCCTCTGTGAAATTGATAACATTGAGGATATTCTCTATCTCAATGACCTTTGCGACAGGCTCGGTATGGACACCATTACCGCTGGCAACCTCGCTGGCTTGGCGATTGAGGCTGCCAGGCAGGGACGTATTGAGCTCCAGCTTGACTACGGCAATACCGAAGCAGTCGCAGACCTCCTGCGCGATATTGCCTACCGTCGAGGGCATGGAGACGTTTTAGCCAATGGTATAAAAGCTGCCGCAGACCTATGGGACATGGCTGACCAGGCCATCCATGTCAAGGGACTTGAACCTCCGGGCTATGATCCCCGCGTTCTGAAAGGGATGGGGTTGGCCTATGGCACTTCAGACCGAGGCGCCTGTCACCTGCGGGCAACCTTTTACAAGCCTGAAATTGCAGGCATGATCGATCCTGACCAGATTGAGGGCAAGTCTGAAATGTTCACAGAATGGGAGGATCGACTGACCTTTTTTGACGCCTTGATTCTATGCCGCTTTTACCGTGACATGTACCAATGGGCAGAGTTGGGAGAAATGGTCCGCGGCGCCACCGGACTGGATTTAAACGATGATGCCATGCGGACCATAGCCAGACGTATTACAGACAATACTCGTCTCTTCAATATTCGTGAGGGGCTGACCCCTGACGACGATAAACTTCCAAAGCGCTTTTCACAACAAGTGCTCCCTGAAGCAGGCAAAATCATTTCAGAACAGGATATGCAGATACTTCTGCAAAACTACTACAAAGCAAGAGGGTGGGATGAAAATGGTATTCCCACAGATACGCCCACTGCATAACCTGAGACTTGTCTAGAAAACCTGATCCTTCCCATGTGGCGGCCTGCTGGCCGCCACATGGCTCCCGCATACAAATATAAAACAGACGCCCGAAAGAAATGCTTACCATTACGCATGAGGCCCGTGACTATATCCATCGCAAAGGTGGGCATATCACCATCCGCCTGGAGACCCACCACGCATCAGGAGGGTGATGTGGAGGTAGGCTGGTCATGAGCCGCACCCCGACGGTCAGTCTGGGGAAACCCACATTGCAACAAAAATATACAGCCCTACAGGCTGAACATATAACCCTTTGGCACCCACCTCAAATAAACATGGACCACTGTCTTATTGCTCTTAAGAGCTGGTTTGTGTTTAAAGAGCTGACGGTGAGTGGTATTCAATCAGAAGTTGTTGTCGAATAATCATGCTCACCTGGTACGCTCAAGCCAGCGCGACACAGTCAATTGAGCAGAAAAGCATGGTGTAAAATGACCGACCCAATTACTCCTTTGTTATGTCTTCGGAAAAGCCGTCTGTCACCCTCTGCAAGTGAACTTTTGATTGACTTCTTCACAGGAATTCCTTACCTTAGAGTAAGGAGTACGACAAAATCAAAAAAAGGAGACAAGCATGGCATTGGCAACGATTACCACAAAGGGACAAGTGACTATCCCAAAGAAAATCAGAGATTCTCTCAAGTTAAGCACGGGAGACAAGATCGAATTTGTTGCTACTAGTAATATGGAAGCTTTGATTAGA
>PDWJ01000866.1_pt1 | contig 49589 bp, 50 predicted proteins | sample 1430881 | NCBI WGS metagenome assembly PDWJ01 (sample SAMN01162460, study PRJNA174530) | Oral metagenome, whole genome shotgun sequencing project. | biome: Marine environment; feature: Marine mammal; material: Swab sample of the gingival sulcus; isolation source: swab sample of gingival sulcus...
TAAATACCACCCACAAAAATAGCTCCACCCACGATATTACCGAGTGTAACAGGCGTTAGATTGTTGATGAAAAATTCTCCCCAACCGATTTCTGCTCCACTAAATATCGCCAATGGAATAAAAAATTGATTGGCAATACTATGCTCAAATCCCATTGCAACAAACGCCATGATAGGAAACCAAATCGCCATGATTTTTCCTGAAACACTTTTTGCCTTCATTGCCATCCATAAAGCTAAACAAACCAACCAATTACAGGCAATGGCTCTTAAAAATGCTACTTTAAAACTATGATGCGTCTTGGCTTTTCCTATTTTGATAATAAATTCCGTTTGGTTGTCATTCAAAAGTTCCGTTTGATGAGCAATGAAATATGCTACAAATAAAGCCCCTACAAAATTGAATACAAAGACGAATACCCAATTTTTCATTAGATCTCCCCATTTGATATCTTTCATTAAAACGCCCGTTGCAAAATAAGAATTATTTCCTGTGAACAATTCTGCACCCGCCAATGCAACCAAAATAAGCCCCAAAGGAAATACGGCACCGAATAATAATTTTACAATTCCTGGATTTTCGGCTTGTAAAGTCGGTAAGTTTCCTGAAATTAAAACGGCTAAGAGCCCTCCTAAAGCGATATAAGCTCCTCCTAAAAAGGATAATAGCACCAATTGGGTGAATGAGTACCCCGACTTCTTTTTTGATAAATTTGATATTTCTTTAACCAATGACATTTTTGTATTTGTTTAATTATTTCCAATAAGACGCAGTATATTGCGTTTCTACTTATTCATTTTTACTACTTCTCTCCTGAACTTTAGTCTTAACCTCAACCTCAGCCTAATTTTTCTTCGAATGCTTTACTTTTTGTTGAATATTGTTAATTTCTTCTTCTGTAAGTTCTCGCCACTCTCCTGTTTTTAGTCTTCCCAATTTTACATTCATTATTCTTATTCTTTTGAGTTTAACGACCTTGTAATCAAAATATTCACACATTCTTCTAATCTGACGATTCAAGCCTTGTATTAAAATAATTTTAAAGGTTCTATCATTGATTTTTTCTATTTTACATCGTTTAGTAACTGTTCCCAAAATAGGAACACCATTGCTCATTTTTCGAAGAAATGGGTCAGTAATCGGCTTATTGACACTTACGATATATTCTTTTTCGTGTTGATTACCTGCTCGTAATATTTTATTGACAATATCACCATCGTTGGTTAGGAAAATTAAACCTTCTGATGGTTTGTCAAGTCTTCCAATGGGGAACAATCTTTGAGGATGTCCGATAAAATCAACGATATTATTTGGTTCTTTTCTATCTGTGGTACAGACGATGCCAACAGGTTTATGCAGAGCGATGTACAATGGTTTTGGCTTTGATTGTAAGGGTTTACCATCGATTTTTACCATGTCGCCATCTTCCACCCGATTGCCTAATTTTGTGGGTTGGTCATTAATGGTTACTCTTCCATCAGCAATCCATCGGTCCGCTTCTCTTCGGGAACAAATGCCCGTACTGCTGATGTATTTATTAAGGTTAATTGAAGTTCTCTCTTTTTCCATTGCGGCAAAATTAAGTTTATTTTTTCTAAATTGCGCTATTTTCGTTTTGAAAAAATTGCTGTAAATAATTTATTGATAATTATCATAAATAAAAATTTTGAAAGAATAAATGTATTAATATATATTTGTATTGTAATAATCATAATTAAAATTAAAAACAATGAAAAAGTTATTATTAGCAAGTGTAGTAGCACTTATGGGAGCATCAACAGTTAACGCTCAAGAGTATAAGCCACAAGCAGGTGATGTGACGGCTGAGTTTGTTGTAACAGGAGGATTGAGCGATACGGCAGTAGGATTTAGAGAAGGAGGAATCAGAGGGCGTTATTTTTCTACAAATAATATGGCTTATAGAGCAGCTGTTTATTTGGGAACAGATAAGGTGACAACTCCTATTACTGATGGAGAGAGAAAAGAGTCTAATACTGGTTTTTCTTTAGGTTTAGGTATCGAAAAACATTTTAATGGAACGAAAAGATTGTCTCCATACATAGGGGCAGAATTAGGTTTAGGTTATAAAACCCAATCTACAACTGAGGAAACAGAAGTAGCAGGAGTACAGTCTAGCACTGAGATTACAGGTCCAGGCGTATTTAATTTTGGCGTAAAAGGATTATTCGGTGCTGATTATTATTTTGTTAAAAATGTTTATTTAGGTGTAGAAGCAGGATTAGGATTAGGATTCAGTTCTACTGGTGAGACCGAAACAACCATTACAACAGCTGGTACTACTACAACTGTAAAATCAGAAGGAGGAAGTAGTTTAAATATTACGCCTTCAGTTGGAATGATTAAATTAGGTTTTGTATTCTAAATGAATACCCAATACCATTTTAATATAAACCATCGTTTTTTAGCGATGGTTTTTTTTTAGTGAATCATTGATAATATATATATGGGATAAATCTTGATTCTGACAAATATAAATTTGTTTTATTTGCTGATAATAATATTTTTAAATCCTAATACTCATTTATGATTTTTCCTTATATTATTATTTAATCAATCTAAGAATATCCTCATGAGAAAACCCAAATAGGAAATCTGTTACCGCAGACACTCGGGCTAGAATTTCTCTGCTTTGATTTCTGAAAAAACTTTCGGGTTTGGTAATATCTTTAGCATTAAACGCCAAGGCATTCATCTCTTGGTTTCTTGCATAAAACAAGGCTCTTGTATTGTGGTAACCTTGCGAAATAATAATAATATTGTCTTTTTTATACTGACGATGACACCGCATTACGCTTTTTTTGGTACTAAAACCTCGAGGATCTTCGGTGATAATTTCCGCTGGGATGCCTTCTTGATAGACCAAATATTCTTTCATCGCTTTGGGTTCGTTATAACCTGTGCTCTTCTCGCCACTTACGATAATTGTTTTGATTTTATTATGATGGTATAAAAGCGAAACAGCCTCCATGCGTGACGTGAAATAAGGGTTCGCAATGCCTGATTTCATCTTCGGGGAAGTTCCTAATACCAATGCCGTTTCCCTTGGTGGAGTTGCTGAAACCTTATCAAAACTTCTGCCTTCGGTCAGGTAAAAAACCCAAAAATTCATTGCAATAATAGCCAAAACAGCCACTTCTAAAAAGTGAAAAACGAATCTGAATGTATTGTAAATCCATTTCATTGAATGCTATTTTTTAATTGTGTATCTTTGGCTAAATTAAAATAATTTCAAAAATATAAATAAACATTAATATAACGCACACAATGAGCAAAAAATTTAAAATTCTTGTCGGAATATGCTTTATATTCGCTCTCTTTCTGTGTTTTTGCAATCTCAATACAGGGTTTATCAATCTTACAATGCAAGATTTTATTTCTGAAACCGATTTGTCTACCGTTGCAAATCTACGAATAAATAGAGTTTTAGTAATGCTTTTAGCAGGAATTTCTATCCCAACTTCTGGTTTTTTGTTACAAGAATACTTTCAAAATCCTTTAGCGGGACCTTCGGTTCTAGGAATTAGTTCCGTAGCAAGTTTATCAGTGGCGTTTTATCTTTTTATTTCTCAGGGTTGGTTTGTTTCAGAATTTCTTCAAAACGGAATTTTAAGTTTTTTTTCTATCCTTGGAAGTTTAATTTTAATGCTGATACTTATCGGTTTTTCGTATCAAAAACAAGAAGCAACGGTATTGATTATTTTTGGATTTTTGATTTCTGCATTATCGGGAGCAGTGGTGTCTATTTTGCAACTTTATGCCGATAATCAGAGTTTAAAGCATTACATCCTTTGGAGTTTTGGAGCGAATGCTCATATTACAAAAACACAGATTTACATTCTTTTTTTCTTAGTAATTGTCGGTTTGTTTTTCGCTTTTAAAACCATTAAACCTTTAATAGGAAGTGTGTTAGGAGTGGATTATGCTCAGAGTTTTGGTGTAAATCTTCAAAAGCTAAAACTAACCATTATTATTGCATCATCGGTTTTATCAGCTTCTGTAACTGCATTTTTAGGACCTATTTTATTTATCGGAATTGTTGTTCCTCATTTTTGTAGAATGATTTATAATCCTGCTAAAATTTGGCAACAATGGATTTTAAATATGGTGATTGGTGTAGTTATCATGGAATTTTTTTCCATTGTATCGGAACTTTCTAAATTTCCTATGAATATCATTACTTCACTTTTTGGGATTCCTGTTATTTTTTATATGTTATTGAATAAAAAAATGAGTAAAAAATGGAACTAATCATTCAAAATGCCCATATCGGCTATCCCAATACGCCTCTCGTTAAGGAAATCAACCTGAAGATGACCAAAGGAGAAGTCGTACTATTAATGGGGAATAATGGAATGGGAAAAACGACTTTCATAAAGAGTATTTTGAATCAGATTCCTTTGCTTTCTGGTGACATTCTTATCAATCATCAATCGATAAAAAATATTGCTCCACAGGAAATAGCCAAAAAAATAGCTGTTGTTTTTTCCACTAAAAATAAACCTTATCATTATACCACCAGAGATTTAATTGCATTGGGAAGATGGACTCATTATCCATTTTATTTCGACTTAAATGCAAAAGACAAGACACTAATTGATAAGGTAATAGAGGACTTAGGGTTAAAAAAATATGAAAATACACGTTTAGAAAACCTCTCCGATGGAAATCTACAAAAAGCTTTTATTGCAAGAGCATTAGTGCAAGAATCTCCAATGATTATTCTTGACGAACCTACAGCACACCTTGATGAATCTAACAAAATAATGCTGTACCAATTATTGAGGAGTTTGGCTAAAGAAAATAATAAAATGATACTCTTTTCTTCTCATGATTGGAGATTAGCCAAAGAATTTTCGGATAAAATAGCCTATATTAAAAATCAAAAAATGCAATTTGGGCAAGTGGAATCCATTATGAATAACAATAATGAATTATGCCAACCTATCCAATTTTAAAATTTAAGTCGTAATTTTTAACAAAATTTTAACATATTAAATTTACTATGTATGCATAGTATTTGTTATTTTTGTAGAAAACAAATGAATATTATGTCTGAAAACAGTAAAAAAAATCCAGAAATAGATTTAATGTTAAAATCAACTTGGTTGGCCGTATCTAAAATGTATGGTGAGTTGGCGAAAGTGTATGATTCTACAGCAGTTCAAGCCTTAACATTATTAAAAATAGACCCCATTAATGGAACGAAAAGTACCTCTTTGGGACCTAAAATGGCAGTAGAACCAACTTCCCTTACAAGGGTTATCAAAATTTTAGAAAATCAAGGATACATCTATAAAGAGAAGTCTTCCAAAACAGATAAAAGAGAAGTGAGGATTAAATTAACAGAAAGCGGACTAAAACACCGCGAGATTTCAAAAGAAGTGGTGGTCGGATTTAATAATTTGATTGCCAAAAAAGTATCCAAAGAAAAATTGAAAATCTTTGAAGAAGTAATGGAAGTCATCAATGACTCGGTTCAAGAAATGAGAACAAACAACAAAATATAAAATATGAGTAAAAGAAGAATCAAACATGTAACGGTTCTCGGTTCAGGGATAATGGGATCTGGTATTGCAGCTCACTTCGCTAATATTGGCGTAGAGGTGTTAATGTTAGATATCGTTCCTTTTGAACTCACAGAACAAGAACAGAAAAAAGGGCTTACCAAAGAAGACAAAGTCGTTAGAAATAGAATTGCGACCGAAAATCTGAAAGCCCTTACGAAAGCAAAACCAGCACTGCTTTATTCCAAAGATTTTGCCGATAGAATTTCGGTAGGAAACTTTGATGATGATATGCACAAAATCAAAAATACCGATTGGGTTATCGAAGTGGTGGTAGAGAGATTAGATATTAAAAAATCAGTCTATGAAAGAATTGAAGAACATCGTAAAAAAGGAACTTTAGTATCGTCTAATACTTCGGGAATACCTATCAATCAATTAATTGAAGGAAGAAGTGATGATTTCAAAAAGCATTTTGCGGGAACACATTTCTTTAATCCTGTACGATATTTGCCTTTATTGGAAATTATTCCAACCGCAGATACCGACCCTGAAATCACTCAATTCTATATGGATTACGGTGCAAAATTCTTAGGAAAAACAACGGTATTTGCAAAAGATACACCAGCATTTATTGCGAATAGAATTGGAGTTTTCGCCATTATGGATTTGTTACACAATGTGAAAAAATTGGGTCTGACCGTCACCGATGTGGACAAACTCACTGGAGCGATTATCGGAAGACCAAAATCGGCAACTTTCAGAACGGCTGATGTGGTAGGTTTGGATACTTTGGTACATGTAGCCAATGGAGTTAAAAATAGTGGCGTAGAAACCGATGAATTTAAATTGGTCTTTGAACTTCCTGATTATATCAATCATATGATGGAGCATAATTGGTTAGGTTCAAAAACAAAACAAGGGTTCTATAAAAAGATAAAAGATGAAAAGGGAAAATCTCAAATTTTAGGGCTGAATTTAGAAACCTTAGAATATGAAGCTCAGAAAAAGTCCTCTTTTCCAATTTTAGAAATGACCAAAAATATCGATAAACCAATCGATAGATTTAAAGTGCTAATTAAAGGAAAAGATAAAGCAAGTGAACTTTACCAACAATCATTAGGTTCTCTTTTTGCCTATGTTTCCAAAAAAGTACCTGAAATTTCAGATGAAATTTACAAAATCGATGATGCGATGAAAGCAGGTTTCGGTTGGGAAAATGGACCTTTTGAAATTTGGGACGCCGTAGGTATCAAAACAGGTATTCAGTTAGCTCAAAATGCTGGCTATGAAGTAGCAGATTGGGTAAAAGAAGTGGAAAGTTTCTACAAAGTAAATGATAATGGTCAAACGATTTTCTTTGATAAAGCCACTCAATCTCACCAAGATATTCCAGGTCAAGATGCCTTTATTATTTTGGATAATATCAGAAAAAATAAAACCCTTTGGTCTAATTCTGGTTCAGCGATTATTGATTTAGGAGATGGTATTATCAATTTTGAAATTCGTTCTAAAATGAATGCCCTTGGTGGCGAAGTATTAGACGGATTGAATAGAGCTATTGATTTAGCCGAAAAAGAATACGATGGTTTAGTGATTGGAAATCAAGGAGCAAATTTCTCCGTTGGGGCAAATTTAGCCATGATTTTAATGATGGCAGTTGATCAAGATTGGGACGACCTCAATATGGCGATTGCTTATTTCCAAAAAACGATGATGAGGGTTCGTTATTCTTCTATTCCAGTAGTGGTTGCTCCTCACGGATTGACACTTGGTGGAGGTTGCGAAATGACCTTACACGCTGATAGAGTGGTTGCTGCCGCAGAAACTTATATCGGTTTAGTGGAAACAGGAGTTGGTGTTATCCCTGGTGGTGGTGGAACGAAAGAGTTGGTACTCAGAACTTCCAGAGCATTCGCCAAAGATGATGTGAAAAATAACCGACTAAGAGATGCCTTTATGAATATCGCAATGGGTAAAGTAGCTACATCAGCCTACGAAGCCCTTGATATGGGAATTTTAGAGACAGGAAAAGACGTCATTGTCGTAGATAAAAAACGCCAAATTGCCGAAGCCAAAAAAGTAGCCAAACTAATGGCAGAGCAAGGTTACACTCAACCTATCCAACAAAAAGTAAAAGTACTTGGTAAGGAAGCATTAGGAATGTTCTTAGTAGGAACAGACCAAATGTTAGCAGGGAACTTCATTTCTGAACACGATAAGAAAATTGCTGATAAATTAGCATCTGTAATGGTAGGTGGAAACCTTTCCGAGCCGACCCTCGTAACAGAGCAATATTTATTAGACCTCGAAAGAGAAGCCTTCTTAACCCTTTGTACAGAAAGAAAAACATTGGAAAGAATACAATATATGTTACAAAAAGGGAAACCTTTGAGGAATTAAAAATTCAGAAGTTAGATTTTAGATATTAGAAGTTAGATATTCACAAAACATTGCATCAAATGAAAGCACATCGATTAAAAGATTTATTGATTTGGAAAAAGTCAATTCATTTAGTAAAAGAAATTTATTTATTATGTGAAAACTTACCCACAGAAGAAAAGTTTGGTTTAGTAAGCCAAATAAAAAGATGCTCAATATCTATTCCTTCTAATATCGCAGAAGGTGCAGGGAGAAATAACACAAAAGAATTTATTCATTTTTTAGGAATTGCAACAGGTTCTATGTATGAATTAGAAACACAACTAATTCTTCTAAATGAATTGAATTTCATCAAAGAATGTGATATTCAACCTTTAATAAATCAACTAACAGAAATACAGAAAATGGTTTATTCATTTAAAACAAAATTAAAAAACGGTTAGTTGTTTCTAACTTCTAACCTCTAATTGCTAAAATCTATCAAATGAAAACAGCATACATTATAAAAGGATATAGAACAGCCGTGGGGAAAGCTCCAAAAGGTTCTTTAAGATTTACACGACCAGATGTAATGGCAGCGAAGACGACCTTATCGTTGGAAATGCAATGCCCGAAGCCGAACAAGGTCTAAATATGGCAAGGCTTATTTCATTAATGGGACTAAAAACCGAGAAAGTACCAGGAGTAACCATCAATAGATATTGTGCATCTGGTTCGGAAGCCATTGCCATTGCCTCTGCAAAAATTCAAGCAGGAATGGCAGATTGCATTATTGCAGGAGGAGCAGAAAGTATGAGTTATATCCCAATGGGAGGTTATAAACCTGTCCCAGAAACGGATATCGCCAAAACTAACCCCGATTATTATTGGGGAATGGGTTACACCGCAGAAGCTGTAGCCAAAGAGTTTAATATCACGAGAGAAGAGCAAGATGAATTTGCTTTCAATTCGCACCAAAAGGCATTGAGAGCCAATAAAGAAGGTGTCTTTAAAAATCAAATTGTTCCTATTCCTGTGGAGTACAACTTTTTAGATGAAAATCAAAAAGTACAAACCAAAAAATTTGATTTCGCTATTGATGAAGGTCCAAGACCTGATACAAGTATGGAAGGTTTAGCAAGGTTAAGACCTGTTTTTGCCAATGGTGGAACGGTAACGGCTGGTAATTCTTCACAGATGAGTGATGGAGCTGCTTTCGTTATTGTAATGTCGGAAGAAATGGTAAAAGAATTAGGCATTCAGCCTGAGGCGAGATTAGTTTCTTATGCCGCAGCGGGATTAGAACCGAGAATTATGGGAATGGGACCAATCCACGCTATTCCAAAAGCACTGAAACAAGCAGGACTTCAATTGAAAGATATTGATTTAATTGAATTAAATGAAGCCTTTGCTTCTCAGTCGGTGGCGATTCAAAAAGAAATGAACCTTAACCCAGAAATATTGAATGTAAATGGTGGAGCTATCGCTCTTGGACACCCATTAGGCTGTACAGGTACAAAACTAACCGTTCAACTCCTTGACGAAATGAGAAAAAGAGGAAACAAATACGGAATGGTTACAATGTGCGTAGGTACAGGACAAGGAGCAGCAAGTATTATTGAGTTACTTTGATTTAAGAAATTGGAGGTTAGAAGTTAGACATTAGAAGTTAGAAACTCTAATATCTAACAACGAACTAATCTAATTTCCAACCTCTAAAAACGAAGTGATCTAACATCTAAAAAATTAAAATTATGTCAAAAACATTAATCGGTGGAGAATTCTTAATTAAAGAAACTCCTGCAAAAGAAATATTTACAATAGAAGAATTAAACGAAGAACAAAAAATGCTTCGTGATTCTGCAAGAGAATATATTGATAGAGAGGTAGTTCCTCACAACGAAAGGTTTGAAAAAAAGGATTATGCACTTACCGAAAAGTGTATGAAAGAATTGGGCGAAATGGGAATGCTCGGGATTACCGTTCCTCAACAATATGGTGGAATGGGAATGGGCTTTGTTTCTACGATGTTGGCTTGTGATTACCTCTCAGGAGGAAATGGTTCCTTGGCAACAGCTTATGGCGCTCACACAGGAATTGGAATACTACCTATTTTATTGTACGGAACAGAAGAACAAAAGCAAAAATACTTACCTGATTTAGCTTCAGGAACTAAATTTGGAGCCTATTGTTTAACTGAGCCTGATGCAGGTTCGGATGCTAATTCTGGAAAAACGAAAGCCAAATTATCCGAAGACGGAAAACATTATATTATCAATGGTCAAAAAATGTGGATTTCTAACGCTGGATTTGCAGAGATTTTCATTGTTTTTGCTAAAATAGATGATGATAAAAATATCACAGGATTTATCGTTGAAAAAGAAGGAACAGAAGGACTAACTTTCGGTGAGGAAGAACACAAACTAGGAATCCGTTCATCTTCTACAAGACAGGTTTTCTTCAATGATATGAAAGTACCTGTGGAAAACCTTTTAGGAGAAAGAAATAAAGGGTTTAAAATTGCTCTAAACGCACTGAATGTTGGTAGAATTAAATTAGCCGCTGCCTCTTTGGACGGACAAAGGAGAATTATTAATCATGCTATTAAGTACGCTAATGAGCGAAAACAATTTAAAGTGCCTATTTCTTCTTTTGGAGCAATTAGAAAGAAAATCGCTGAAATGACAACAGGAGCATTTGTTTCGGAAGCAGGAGCTTATAGAGCTGCAAAAGATGTTCAGAATAAAATTGATGAATTAATCAAAGAAGGTAAAAATCATCAAGAAGCCGAACTAAAAGGGGTTGAAGAATTCGCTGTGGAAGCTTCTATTTTAAAAGTTTTCGTATCCGACCTTACCCAAAATATGGCAGATGAGGGAATTCAGATTTTTGGAGGAATGGGATTCTCGGAGGATGCTCCAATGGAATCTTCTTGGAGAGATGCAAGAATCGGTAGGATATATGAAGGAACAAACGAAATTAATAGACTTCTTGCCGTAGGAATGTTGATTAAAAGAGCAATGAAAGGGAAATTAGATTTAATGACTCCTGCAATGGCTATTACTAAAGAATTAATGGGTATTCCATCTTTTGAAGTTCCTGATTTTTCTGAGTATATGAGCGAAGAAAAAGACCTTTTAGTAAGATTGAAAAAAGTGTTCTTAATGGTGGCAGGTGCGGCACTTCAAAAATATATGATGGACATCGAGAAGCAACAACATCTATTGCTCAACGCATCAGAAATTTTGAACCAAATCTATATGGCTGAATCGGCGATTTTAAGAGCTGAAAAAAACTTTGATACCGATTCTGTACAAGCATCAATGGCGAGATTGAATTTATACAAAGCCACAGAGCAAATCATCTCTTCTGCCAAAGAAGGTATCGTTTCTTTTGCCGAAGGAGATGAACAAAGAATGATGCTTTCTGCATTGAGAAGGTTTACGAAATACACCAACCATCCGAATGTAGTAGCATTGACGGAGAAAATTGCCGCTCACTATGTAGAGAAAGGAAAATATTAATTTTCTTATTTGATGATAAAAATAACCTTGCTGAATAGTGAGGTTATTTTGTTTTTCAATGGATTAAATTCTTATATTTGCTTAAGTTAAATATAAAAAACTGAATTTATGAAAAAGATTTTATTATTCGTATTAGCCCTATTTTTTTTAGGAGCTTGTAAGGAGGAAGAGCAATCATCTAATAATCAAGTCGAAGAACCTTCTATTATAGGACTTTGGCATTATTCAAAATATCAATTTATATCACCAGAAGGCAATGTTATTGGAGAATATGAATTGGATGATTGTACCAAAAATTCAACATTTGAATTTAGACCAAACAATGAACACGAAGCGAAAATTTACGAAATAAACGAAAATGGAGACTGTATCATGGCAGAACACGAAGTGGTAGATTATTACTATGATGCTACCAATAAAACTTTACAAATGGCAGATGGACAAGTATTGGTAAGTGAATTGACTGATAATACTTTGAAATTAGATATTAATGAAGGAGGACAAGATGAAGGCTCAGTTAGACTTACTTTAATAAAATAAACCTTAAAAATATTCCCTTTCTCAATTTCGAGAAAGGGATTTTTGTTTTTCAACGAATTAAACTTTATCTTTGGAGTCCAAACCTTTTTTAGATGCAACAGACAGTATATGAATTCAACGAAGTAATTGCAGAATGCAGAGCCTTATTTGAAGATAAAATGAAAGATTATGGGACAGCGTGGCGTGTGCTTCGTACCAGTTCTGTAACCGACCAAATATACATTAAAGTAAAGCGAATAAGGACTTTACAAATGAGCGAAAATAAAATGATTGACGAAAGCGAAGAAGAAGAGTTTATCGCTATTGTTAATTATGCTATTATTGGGCTTATTCAGTTAGAAAAAGGAATATCCGATGTGCTCAATCATTCCGCAGACGAAATCATGGAATTATACGACTTCTATAGCCAAAAGGCGTTGGAATTAATGCAAAAGAAAAATCACGACTATGGCGAAGCATGGCGAGATATGAGAGTTTCTTCCATTACAGATTTAATTTACCAAAAAGTCTTAAGAACCAAACAAATAGAAGATAATCAAGGGCAAACGATTGTCTCCGAAGGCATTGATGCTAATTATTTTGACATGATTAATTACGCTGTTTTTTGTTTGATTAAAAGAAGGTAGAATTGAAAGTTAAAAATCAAGATAATGTAATCCCTAAATCCTAATCCCTAATCCCTAATAAAAATGAAAAGAATAATACGATATATTGTAGGACTGATATTTATAGCATCAGGTTTTGTGAAAACAATTGACCCTAAAGGTTTTTCGTTTAAACTCGAAGAATATTTTTCACCTGAAGTTTTTAATTTGCCTTTTTTGGAAAAATATGTACTTCCGATGGCGATTTTTGTGAGCGTTTTAGAGGTTATTTTAGGGCTGATGCTTTTGATGAAAATTCAGTTTAAAAAGACCTTATTGGCATTAATCGCATTATGTGTATTCTTTGCATTTCTCACTTTTTATTCGGCTTACTTTAATGTAGTTACCGATTGTGGTTGCTTTGGAGATGCTATAAAATTAGAGCCTTGGCAAAGCTTTTGGAAAGATATTATTCTGCTTGTAGCTTTGGTTTATTTATGGAAAAAAAATAAAAATAGAACCAATCATTCTTTCTTTACATTTTTTAAACTACCGATTTTAATGGTAGGAATTTTGGCGACGGCTTATATTGTTTATTATGGAATTCAACACGAACCTTTAATTGATTTTAGGGATTATAAAATTGGTACAGATCTATTGGCAGAGAAGAAAAAATTAGCCGATGATCCATCTGTTTATAAGACTTTTTATGTATTGAAAAACACGCAAACCAATACCGAAAAAGAAATCGATCAGGATGAATATATCAACAACGAAGAATATTGGAAAGAAGGTTCTTCGTGGGAAATTCAGGATGATAAAACCACTTCTAAACTTATCAAACAAGGCTATAAAAGTGATATTGCTAAATTTAACTTAGTAAATGATGATGGAGAAGATAAAACAATGGAAATCCTTAATTTACCAAAGGTTTATTTGGTCTGCTCATATAAAAATAATATTGATGTTTTAGCCAAAACGGCTTGTTCTAAATTCCAAAATGGAGAGCAAGTTTATGGCGTAACAAGTGATGAAACAGGATTCTATAAACTTCCTCATTTAATAATGGACGCAACAGCAATAAAGACCATTGCAAGGAGTAATCCTTTTGTTCTAGTATTGGAAAAAGGAAAAATAATTGACAAAAAAGCCTTTGAAGATTTTAAAATTGATTAAATTTGAAGCCAAAATAAATTAAAATGCAAAAATCAAATAAACCGATTGCAGGTTATCATTTACTTATGATTTTATCTTCTGTAGATGGAGAATTTGCTCCAGAGGAGGGTATGAAAATCCAAGAATATTTAGCCGAAGAATTTCCTTTTAGAGCCGATTTAGATGATGAATTGGAGGTAATTGCGATGCTTCGTCCAGAAGATTGGAAATCTCATTTTGAATTCCATGCCAATTGCTTTTTGGAAGATTCTACGGAAAAAGAAAGACAAAATTTTATTCAGTTCGCTAAAACTTTAATCAAAGCTGATGAAAGTGTAAGTGATCAGGAACATGGCTATTACACACATTTAAAAAATATTTGGAATATAAAATAAAGATATATGAGAAAGCATATTGTAGCTGGAAACTGGAAAATGAATAAAAATTTTTTAGAGGCTAAAAAATTAATGAACGAATTAAAAAATTATACCAATAATAATGCTACTTCTTGTGAAGTATATATCGCACCACCTGCATTATATACACTAACAGCAAAAGAGATTTTGGAAGACAGCAAGGTGGAAGTTTATACACAAGATGTTAGCGAACATCAAGGTGGAGCTTATACAGGAGAAGTGGCAGTGGATATGGTGAAATCTGTTGGAGCAGACGGTGCCATTGTGGCTCATTCTGAAAGGAGAACTTACCACGGAGAGACTGATAGCCACGCTAATAGAAAGGTAAAGGCTCTTTTAGATAAAGGTTTAAGACCTATCTATTGTAACGGAGAAACCTTGGAACAAAGAAAAGCAGGAGAGCATTTTGAAGTCGTGAAAAACCAAACCGAAGTGGCACTTTTTTCGCTTTCGGCAGAGGAGATTAAAAAAGTGGTAATTGCTTACGAACCTGTTTGGGCAATCGGGACAGGCGAAACGGCAACGCCAGAACAAGCACAGGAGATTCATGCTCATATTCGAGGGCTTATTGCTGATAAATATGGAGCAGAGGTAGCTAATGAGGTTTCTATCTTATACGGAGGTTCTGTAAAACCAAACAATGCTAAAGAGATTTTTTCTCAACCTGATATCGATGGAGGGCTTATCGGTGGAGCAGCTTTGAATATTGAAGATTTCTCGAAAATTATTGAGGCTTTTAATAAATAAAGTTATTGTAAAAAGATAAAATAGGTAAAAAGTGGATGGGAACTTTTGTTTCCGTCCTTATATTAAGACGAGTTCAGGGAAGGTATAAAATTCAGATGAGTTTTGAATCAAAATAATTTCCGTAAATTTGTCAATTATTAGTTGTATTATGTTAGAAAAAAAGAGAGTTGAGAATTTTCTTAAGGAAATAGAGGTAGATGATTTGGTGAAAAATCTACAAATTATGGGAAATGATGTGTACATTGATATGGTAGCACATTCTCCTGCGATGCATGAAAAAAAGAAGTTGGAAGCAGGAATGAAACAAGCTTTTGCTTCTGAATTTGGGGAAGAGGTAATCTTGAAACTGAAAATTTCTTCACCAGAACCATCGGAAGTTCAGCAGAATATAATTAAAGGTAAACAAATACCAGGGATAAAAAACATCATTGCCATTGCATCAGGGAAAGGTGGAGTAGGAAAATCTACAGTTTCTGCTAACTTGGCAGTTACTTTGGCAAAAATGGGTTTCAAAGTAGGATTGTTAGATGCTGATATCTATGGTCCTTCTGTGCCAACGATGTTTGATACCACAGACGAAAAGCCGATTTCGGTAGAGGTAGAGGGAAGAAATTTAATGAAGCCTATTGAGAATTATGGTGTTAAAATGTTGTCTATCGGATATTTTTCAGGAACTAATCAAGCGGTAGTTTGGAGAGGTCCAATGGCAGCTAAAGCATTAAATCAAATGTTAAGAGATGCCCATTGGGGAGAATTGGATTTTCTTCTGATAGATTTACCTCCAGGTACAGGAGATATTCATTTGTCTATTATTCAGGAAGTTCCAGTAACAGGAGCTGTGATAGTGAGTACTCCTCAGCATGTGGCTTTAGCTGATGTTAAAAAAGGAATTGCCATGTTCCAAATGGAAAGCATCAATATTCCTGTATTAGGATTGGTAGAAAATATGGCGTACTTTACACCAGCAGAATTGCCAGATAATAAATACTATATTTTTGGAAACAAAGGAGCTCAAAATTTAGCAGAAGATTTACAAATTCCTGTTTTGGGTGAAATTCCAATTATTCAAAGTATAAGAGAAGCAGGAGATGTAGGAAGACCAGCTGCTCTACAAGAAGGAACTAAGATTGCAGAAATTTATCACGAAACAGCTCAAAATATGGTAGAGAGTTTGGTGAAGAGAAATAAAAATTTACCACCAACAGAAGCGGTGAAAATAACAACAATGGCGGGTTGCTCGTCTAAATAATTGAATTTTATTATGAAAGAAACTCAACACGAAAAAACAGTAACCAAAGTATTGGAAGCATTAGAAAGCATTCGCCCTTTTTTGAAGAATGATGGTGGAGATATAGAACTGATGGATGTGAAAGATAATGTTGTTTATGTTAAATTGATTGGAAATTGTAATGGATGTCCAATGAGTTTTTCTACCATGACTTTAGGGGTAGAAAATACCATTAAGCAATATGCACCTGAAATCACAGAAGTAATCAATGTAGGGGAAGAATAAGATTTCTGAAAACCATGGCAATATTAGTAACAGGAGGATTAGGTTATATCGGTTCACATACGGTTGTGGAGCTTTTAAATAACGACTTTGAGGTGGTTATTGTAGATGATTTATCTAACTCCGAGCGATTTATTGTAGAAAATATTGAAGAAATCACAGGTAAGAAGCCTGTATTTTATCCTTTTGATTTAAAAAGAAAGGAATTATTACACCAAGTTTTTGAGGCTCACCAAATAGAAGGCTGTATTCATTTTGCGGCTTTAAAAGCTGTTGGTGAAAGTCAAGAAAAGCCTGTGGATTATTATGAAAATAATTTGTTTTCATTGATTAATATTCTCCAAGAGTTTAAGGAAAGAAATATAAGTAATTTTATATTCAGCTCAAGTTGTACGGTTTACGGACAAGCCGATCAAATGCCTATTGATGAAAATACATCATTGAAACTTCCTGAATCATCGTATGGGAAAACCAAACAAATGGGAGAGGAAATTTTAAAGGATTTTGCAAATGCTCATCAAAAGAAAGTTTCTTTATTAAGGTATTTTAATCCTATTGGTGCTCATCCAAGTGCAAAGTTAGGAGAATTGCCCATTGGTGTTCCTAATAATTTGGTGCCTTATGTGATGCAAACAGCAGCAGGAATTAGAAAACAACTTTCCGTTTGGGGAGATGATTATTCAACGCCCGACGGAACACCTATTCGTGATTATATTTATGTGGTTGATTTAGCAAAGGCTCATGTGAAGGCATTGCAAAAATTAATCAATGAAAAGAACGACACAATTATTGATATTTATAATTTAGGAACAGGAACAGGTTCGTCTGTTTTGGAAGTCATTCATGCTTTTGAAAAAGCAAATGGCGTAAAAGTTCCTTATCAAATTGCAGAGAGAAGGGAAGGAGATATTACGATAGCTTATGCTAATGCCAATAAAGCCGAAAGAGAATTGGGGTGGAAATCCGATACTTCTTTGGAAGAAGCTTTAAGGACAGTTTGGGAATGGCAAAAATATTTGGAAAAGAAGAAAAAATACAAGTATTAAAAAATAAGTTTAAACGTTACAAACTAAAATTATTTTTTATATGTTTAAGAAAAAAACATCGATACTTTTTGTAGATGCAAAAGAGGGAGAGAATAAACATATTCAAGTACCAACAAAACTTTTGAAACATTGGAGGAAGTATGTTTTATTTTATAATTTCATTATTTTAATTTTAATGGGAATAGTGGCTTATTTTGTTTACGAAAAAACGAGTGAGTCATATCGTTTGGAGCTAACAAAAGCCAACAAAGTCAAACAAATGATAGATGTTCAAAAGATAGAAAAATCATTTAAGTCTATTGATGAAAATGTTAATAAAATTAATGTATTTCTTAAAAAGAGAGGTTTAAGTGAAATGAATTTTGAAAATGTAGGAGGAGAGGCGTATAATGATATAGATGTTACTAATGTAGATGAAGTTGCTCAGTTTTATAGCGAATATTTAGAAAAAGTAGCCGAAAAAATTAAAAAAGTTCCCATGGGAAAACCCCATATTGGAAAAATAACATCCAAATTTGGCTATCGCCATAATCCTTTTACAGGGAGGTCTTCTGAGAAGCATTCGGGGATAGATTTTAAAGGAGCTTATGGAAGTAGAATTAATGCCACTGCAGATGGAGAAGTCTTTTTTGCAGGAGTTAGAGGTGGATATGGAAATTGTGTTATCATTCAGCATAAAAATAATATTAAGACACTCTATGCCCACATGCGCAAAATTACTGTGAAACAAGGTCAAAAGGTAAGCCTTGGAGACAAAGTGGGAGAGTTAGGAAATACAGGGAGAAGTACTGGTCCTCACTTGCATTATGAAATTATGATGAATGATGAAAAAATAAATCCAGAACCATTTTTCAAATTATAATATAAAAAACGAATACCATATGTTTAGGTCAAATAAAAAACAAAAAACAAACAAGCTTGATTCCCAAAAAATTTCCACGGTTATTGGAGTAGATGTACTTTTTAAAGGAGATATAACTGGTAAATCTGCCATTAGAGTAGATGGAGTATTACAAGGAAATATCGAAGTTGAAAATGGTCTTGTACTTGGTGAAAAAGGAAAAGTGAAAGGGAATATTAATACCAGTTATATTGTTGTTTATGGAACTGTAGAAGGGAATATTACTTGTAAAGAACTCATCTTGAAAAATACAGGTGTCGTTCATGGTGATATTTCTACACATACTGTGGAAATAGAAATGGGAGGAAAATACAATGGACAATTGGTAATGAATACTCCTAGCGTTACTCCTAAAAAATAAATGAGTTTCAATTCTTTTTTTTGAAACTAAATATTTATCTTTGACCGATGGAAAATTTTATCGTATCAGCCCGAAAATATCGTCCACAAGAGTTTGAAACTGTTGTCGGACAGGCTCATGTTACCGATACTTTAGAGCACGCCATAGCCGAAAATCAATTGGCTCAGGCGTTACTTTTTTGTGGTCCTCGTGGAGTAGGAAAGACTACTTGTGCAAGGATTTTAGCAAGGAAGATTAATGAAAAGGATGGTACGGTTTCCGATGATGGCTTTGCTTATAATATCTACGAATTGGATGCGGCGTCTAATAATTCCGTAGATGATATTCGTGAATTAATAGACCAAGTGCGTTTTGCTCCTCAGGTTGGAAAATATAAAGTCTATATTATCGACGAGGTGCATATGCTTTCTTCTCAAGCGTTCAATGCGTTTTTGAAAACTTTGGAAGAACCACCTGCACACGCTATTTTTATTTTGGCGACAACGGAGAAGCATAAAATTATTCCAACGATTTTATCAAGGTGTCAAATTTATGATTTCAAACGAATTACGATTGAAAATATTCAGGAACATCTGAAAAAAATTGCCGAAAAAGAAGGAATTCAATACGAGGATGACGCCCTCTATTTGGTAGCTCAAAAAGCCGATGGAGCGTTGAGAGATGCTTTATCTATTTTTGACCGATTAACGACCTTTACTCATAAAAACATTACCCTTCAGAAGACCGCAGAGATATTGAATATTTTGGATTATGACCAATATTTAAATATCGTGGATTTGGCTCATCAGAATCAAATTCCAGAGGTGCTTTCGGCGTTTGATGAGATTGTGAAAAAAGGCTTTGATGCACATATTTTTATTGCAGGATTAGGAAATCATTTTCGAGATTTAATGATGGCTCAGAATCCAACAACCTTACATTTGATAGAAGTTGGTGAACAAACCAAAATGAAATATAAAACTCAAAGTGAGGCTTGGACAGCTCAGCAAATTATTGATGCTATAGAAATCTGTAATCACGCAGATATTCATTATAAAGCTTCTAAAAATCCTCGTTTGACAGTGGAAATTGCGTTGATGCAATTGGCGAGTTTAACGGCAAATTTGGGAAACACTAAAAAAAAAAGTTCTTAATTCTTCCTCCTAAAAGTATAGATGATGTATCCAAGAAGGAACAGAAGGTAAATCTTCCCGAAAAAAAAGCAACTCAACCAACTTCAAAAGCGGTGGTTTCGGAAAAAGTCCCTGAAAAAAAGCCATTGACTTCCAATAAACCTTTAGCCACTCAAAAAAGACTTTCTAAATATAATATTGAAGAAAATCTAAAGGAAAAAGAGGTTGTACAGGAAGAAAAAGAGGAGGTTTTGGACGATAATTTACCAAAACAGCATTTCACCAACGAAGATGTTCTCAGAGAATGGGAAACGTTTTTGACCGAAATAGAACAAAAAGACAAACTGATTCATTTTGCCATTAATGGTTTCAAGGTAAGTAAAAAAGGAGATGATATTCAGATTAATTATCCTTCGGTAAGTTCGAAAGTGGAATTTGAGAAGGTAAGTCGTGAATTTTTGAGCCGATTAAAGCAGAATTTAAACAATCATTATATTTCAATTGATTACCAAATTAATGTCAAAGAGATGAAAAAAGAAGTGGTTACCAAACGCAAAATATTTGAGCAGTTTTGTGATAAAAATCCGCTACTGAATGATTTAAACCAGATATTTCAATTCGATTTGAATTAAAAAAAATCGCATCAAAATTAACCTTGATGCGATTGATTGTTTTATACGAATTTAATATTAGTCAATCACCATTTCAGGGATTTCTCCTTCGATGATTAAATCACATTCTGTCGCTTTTACGATTTCTTCTACGGAAACATTAGGTGCTCTTTCCAATAGTTTTAATCCGTTTTCTGTCACTTCCATTACGGCAAGGTTAGAAACGATTTTTTTAACACAACCTACACCCGTTAAAGGCAAAGTACAATTTTTCAAAACTTTAGAAACGCCTGCTTTATTGGTGTGCATCATGGCTACAATAATATTTTCTGCAGAGGCTACTAAGTCCATTGCTCCACCCATACCTTTGACCATTTTTCCAGGGATTTTCCAATTGGCGATATCTCCTTTTTCCGAAACTTCCATTGCTCCTAAAATCGTTAAATCTACTTTCTGACTTCTAATCATTCCAAAACTGAATGCAGAATCAAAAAACGAACCACCTGGTAAAATGGTAATCGTTTGTTTTCCTGCATTGATGATATCTGCATCTTCTTCACCTTCATAAGGGAAGGGACCCATTCCGAGTACACCATTTTCACTTTGAAATTCTACCGAAATATCTTTAGGTACATAGTTGGCCACCAAAGTAGGAATTCCGATTCCCAAATTCACATAATATCCGTCTTTTACTTCTTTTGAAATTCTTTTTGCTATTTGATCTTTTGTTAACATTAGGCTTCTCTTTTAGTGGTTGTTCGTTGTTCTATTCTTTTTTCAAATTTTTCCCCTTGGAAAATGCGTTGCACCATAATCCCTGGGATATGAATTTCATTTGGATCTAATTCTCCAGGTGCTACCAATTCCTCTACTTCGGCAATGGTAATTTTCGCTGCTCCTGTCATTGGATGATTGAAGTTTCTTGCCGAACCTTTAAATATTAAATTTCCTGCATGGTCGCCTTTCCAAGCCTTTACAATCGAAAAATCTGCTTTAAAAGCGTGTTCTAAAATATGCATCTTACCATTAAATTCTCTTGTTTCTTTTCCTTCGGCAACTTCTGTTCCGTAACCTGCTGGTGTATAAAAAGCAGGAATTCCTGCTTGTGCAGCTCTACATTTTTCTGCTAAAGTTCCTTGAGGAGTAAGCTCTACTTCCAATTCTCCTGAAAGCATTTGTCTTTCGAACTCGGCGTTTTCTCCTACATAAGAGGAAATCATTTTTTTGATTTGTTTTTTCTGTAATAAAAGCCCTAATCCAAAATCATCCACTCCCGCATTATTAGAAATACAGGTAATGTTTTTAACATCTTTATTCACCAAAGCATTGATTGAATTTTCTGGAATACCACAAAGCCCAAATCCACCAAGCATTAAAGTCATTCCATCTTCAATTCCTTCGATGGCTTCTTGAGCATTTTTAACTCTTTTATCTATCATTATCGTATAATTTTATTTCGTGCCTAAATTACTAAAATTTATTTTAAATCCCTTGTGAAAATTGTTTTTTTTTGAATCTAAAATGCCAAATAACGAAAATTCATTTTTAGCATAATTATAAATAATAGCGACATTTTTAGAATCTTCATATTGGGAGATTTATACTACGAAATTCGCATATTGTTAAATTAGAAATCCTTATCTTTGGGCAAAAATAAAGACTTATGCAAGATTGGAAAACGGTTAAAGAATACCAAGATATTACTTATAAAAAGAAAAATGGAGTGGCAAGAATTGCCATTAATAGACCAGAAGTGAGAAATGCTTTTCGTCCTCAGACAACCAGCGAATTATACGATGCGTTTTATCACGTTTCCGAAGATGCTTCTGTGGGAGTTGTTTTATTGACAGGAGAAGGACCAAGCCCAAAGGACGGAGGACACGCTTTTTGTAGCGGTGGAGACCAAAAGGCAAGAGGTCATAAAGGTTATGTAGGAGAAGACGGAAGACATCGTTTGAATATTTTGGAAGTTCAGAGGTTAATTCGTTTTATGCCAAAAGTAGTGATTGCCGTTGTAAATGGTTGGGCAGTAGGTGGAGGACATTCTCTGCATGTGGTTTGTGATTTAACTTTGGCAAGTGAGCAGCACGCTATTTTTAAGCAAACAGATGCCGATGTAACGAGTTTTGATGGTGGTTATGGTTCGGCTTATTTGGCAAAAATGGTCGGTCAGAAAAAAGCGAGAGAAATTTTCTTTTTAGGAAGAAATTATTCAGCAAAAGAGGCTGAGGCAATGGGAATGGTCAATGCGGTTTTCCCTCACGCTGAATTGGAAGACAAGGCTTATGAATGGGCTCAGGAAATTTTAGCCAAATCACCAACCTCTATTAGAATGCTGAAGTTCGCAATGAACTTAACCGATGACGGAATGGTAGGTCAGCAAGTTTTTGCAGGAGAAGCAACCAGATTAGCCTATATGACCGACGAAGCCAAAGAAGGAAGAGATGCCTTTTTAGAAAAGAGAAAACCTAATTTTGGGGAAGACCAATGGATTAGTTAAAATGAATATTATCGACGAATTTGATTTTGAAAAACTTGATTATCAGCCTATCAAAAAGGAGTATGTCAAAGTGATGTACTTTAATACCTTATGGTTTGGGCTGATAATGGGTATTGGTTTGGGTGTGTTTTTCTATTTTAATGATGTTGAATGGTACACTTGGGCGATGGCTTATTTGGGTGTTTTGGTTTTGATGATACTCAAACTAATCTACAACCGTGCAGAAATTAAAAATAGGCTTTATTTTGTTGGTAATCAGTTTGTGGTGTATCGTTCGGGTTTGTTTTTATTGACCACGGAAATCGTTCCTTTTAGTAGAATTCAGCATACGAGTTTAAACCAAGGTTGGCTTTCTAAAAAACTGGGATTGGCGAGTGTTTCGGTTTTTACGGCAGGAAATGACGATACTTCTATTAAGATAAAAGGATTGTCATTGGACGAAGCGAAAAAGATGAATTCCTTTATTTTGAATCATTTGGAAGAATAAATATGAAGCTAAACCAACCACAAAGGCAGTCTAAATGGGGGATTTTAATTCTTTCATTGATGAATACTTGGAAGTTTTTAAAATCTACTTGGGTTATTTTCATTCCTTTTTTTACGAAATTTAATAAAGAAACGATTTTACTCTATGTCTTACCGATATTGCTCGTTATTGCTTTGGTGGCGAGTATTTACACTTATTTTTCGTATTTGAAATTCACCTTTTACATTGATGAAAATAATGAAGAATTTGTCATTCGTTCGGGTGTTTTTAACCGAAAAGAACTGAGGATTCATCGAGATAATATTCAGGATATTAATATTAATCAGCCTTTTATTCATCGGTTGATTGGGATTTATGAGTTGGATATTGATTCTCCGGGAACCAATAAAAGTGAGGTAAATGTAAAAGCCATTAATTTTGATATCGCCCAAGAGATACAAACTTATTTATTGGACAAATCATCGGTAGTGAAGGAAGCTGATGCAATTGACCACGAAACAAAAAATGAGAAGCAACTCTTGAAATTAAGCCTATTAAGTTTGTTTAAATACGGACTGACTGCCAATTATTTACGCAGTTTTGCGTTGCTTTTTTCTTTTGTTTTTTATATTGTTGATAAAATCAGGGAGTTTTTTAAATCCGATGAAATAGAAAATTATATCACTTCCAAAATCGATTATCAAATACTTGAAAATTCTATTGTTCTAACGGTGGTGCTATCATTTATATTGATTTTTTTGCTGATTATTTTCGTGAATATTATTTATCATGTATTGATTTATTTCAACCTAAAAGTAGAACGAAAGGACGAGAAACTGAATTTATCCTATGGTTTATTGGAAACGAAAAATGCGATTATTTCCAGTAATAAAATTCAATTTTTGGTAGAAACACAGAATTTTATTCAGCGAAAAATCGGAATGTCGGGCTTGACTTTTCATCAGATAGGACAATCGACCAAAAAGAATAAAAATCATTACCTTATTCCTGCTTGTAACGAAGAAGAAAAGGCGATTTTACAAGATTTTATTTGGGCAGAAAAACCTGTTTATGAGCAAGAATTAAGGCATAATATTCGTTGGTTTTTCGTTCGTATAATGCTAATGATCATTTTGCCTATAACCATATTTTACCTGATTTTTAGTAACGAAATAATGGATTATTTTCCTTATTTAATGGCTTATTCGGTACTAATGTTATTGATTTTATTTTTTGGTTATCGTCATGGTGAAATTAAATTTGGTGAGCAATATGTACAAGTGCAATCAGGGATTTGGGATATTGATAAAAAGACTATTCCTGTGGAAAAAATTCAAAAAGTGAAATTAAGTCAGTATTTTTGGCAAAAGAAAACCAATTTAGGTCAAATAAAAATCAATACGGCAGGAGGAAATACAATATTTGGAACGGCTAATTTTGCTGTTTTAAAGAGTATAGCGAAAAAATACAATCAAATAATTTGTAAAAAATATAAAAACTGGATATAATGAAGCATTGGATTCAAGCAGCGAGATTACGAACTTTACCGCTTTCTTTGAGTGGGATTATTATGGGTTCTTTTTTGGCAAAATGGCGATTAAATGGAACTGAAAATCAGTGGGATTGGGCAATTTTTGCATTGGCGATAGTGGTTACTTTGTTGTATCAAATTTTATCCAATTTTGCGAATGATTATGGCGATGCTCAAAAAGGAACAGATGCCCATCGCAACGAAAATGCTGAGCAAAGAGCCGTTGCTTCTGGAAAAATCAGCCTTGAAAATATGAAAAAAGCAGTGGTCTTTACTGCCATTTTATCGGCATTGGCGACTGTTTTGCTCTTGTATGTGAGTTTTATCCCTGATTTTATGAACGAATTTTATGTTTTCATCGGTTTGGGAGTGGCTTGTATTTTGGCAGCGATAGGTTATACGGTCGGAAAAAAGCCTTATGGTTATTTAGGTTTGGGAGATATAATGGTGTTTATCTTTTTTGGATTGGTGAGTGTAGGAGGAAGTTATTTTCTATTTACTAAATCTTTTTCTTGGGATATTTTGCTACCTGCAAGTGCCATCGGAATGATGAGTATGGCCGTATTGAACCTTAATAATATGCGAGATATTAACACCGATAAATTAACAGGTAAAAAATCTTTGGCATTGAGAATTGGATATAGAAAAGCGATGCTTTATGAATTATTTTTGCTTAATTTACCTTTGATATTGATTTTGGCATTTTTGGGATTGAATGGCTTTTTTGAAACGAAAAATTATTATCCATTTATGGTGATGATCTTATTATTTCCAATGATGGCATTGAGGAGAAGGATTTTACAAGTAAAAGAACCTGAAAAATTAGATCCATTTTTAAAGCAAGTAGGAATTATTACACTGATGATGAGTATATTATTGGCTTTTGGATTGAATTGGGAAGGATAGTAGGTAGAACCAAGAATCAAGAGTCAAGAACCAAGAGGTGTTTGATATAATGTTCACAAAGAAAAAAATATAAAACAATAAAAAATGACAATACAATTTTTAGGACAAAACTGTTTTTTGTTCACTTACAAAGGAAAAACGATATTAACAGATCCTTTCTATAATTTTGGAAAGGAAAAATCGGGGTTTGACATCTCAAAAAATAAGATTGATTATATTTTAATCACTCACGCTCACGGCGATCATACTGCTGATGTAAAGGAAGTTTTAACGCACTATCCAGAAGCGATTGTTATTGGTCAGCCAGAGATTTGCGGATATTTTGGACACGATAAAAATATCGATTTGAACTTCGGAGGAAGTACGATGATAGAAGATTTGAAGGTGAGCATGGTACCTGCATTACATACGAGTTCGTTTCCTGATGGCACTTATGGTGGTCAGTCAGCGGGATATATGCTCAACCTAAATGGAAAGAATATTTATTTTGCAGGAGATACGGGAATTACGGCAGAAATGGCTCATTTTCAACCGCTCTATGGCGATATAGATTTGGCAGTTTTACCGATTGGTGGGCATTATACAATGGACGCTCAACAGGCATCTTGGGTAAGTAAAAACTGGCTGAGAACCAATAAAGTAATGGCTTGTCATTTTGATACTTTTCCACCGATAAGTATTGACCACGATAAAGCAAAAAATGAATTTGTCAAAAATAATATTGACTTGATTTTACCCGAAGTAGGAGAGGTATTTGAGTACTAATTTTAAAATTAGACATAAAAAAATGGCAAGCTACCTAAATCACACCGCTACGACCGCTTACCCTTGCTGCGTTCCCACCCTGGGGGATTCACAGGAGCTGGTTGTTTAGGACTTGCCGATGCAAAGATAAGCTGTTTTTATTAAATTACAAAACATTATCTTTGTGAAAATAATAAAATAATCAAAGAAAGAAATGAAAAGAAATGTTTATGCGATTGGTTTTGTGGTTTTTATACTCGTTATGATTGCTTTTTTTATTACCAATATTTTTTTTAGAAATGTTAATTATTACGAAACAAGTATGGGTTTAAACGCATTTTTGTTGCCATTTTTGTTTGCTGCAGGTGCGTATTATTCGGTAACGACATTTAGTAGGTGGAAAAAAGTAATTTCCTTTAAGGAAGTCTATGGAAGGGCTTTTATTCCGATGTTTACGGCTTGTTTTTTATCGTTAAGTTCTATTTTTGTGTACATTACCTATGTGGATACGGATACCAAAGATTTATTAAATCATCAGTTTATAGAGCGATATAAAAATTCTTTGGAAGAAGAATATACGACAGGAAAAAAAGTAATAAAACCCAACACGCCAGAAATGGAAGAATTGGAAGATAAATATGCCGAAGCAAAAATAAGGTTACAACATAAAATTGACAAAAATGAAGATATGTTTTCATTACGTTATTTTGGTTATGTTTTCGCTGTTTATTGTGCGTTTTTCTTGATTTTATCTGTATTTTTTGGTAGTTTTTTCAGAACGAAAACTGTGGGGTAACGATGAAAAAAATATTTTTAATTTTATTTTTAGCGATTTTCGGCTTGGGAAAAAGCCAAGTGTCAGATGATTACAAAAAGACAGTGGTTACATCTTTCATTGATTATAATCGTTTATTGATCAATAAAGATTTTGAAAAGGCACTAGAATATATGCCGTCTCAATTTTTTGATATTGTTTCTAAAAAACAGCTCATTTTGTTTATAGAAAAGTTGTATAATAATCCAGAAATGGAATTTAAGTTTAGTGAACCAACGAATATTGTAGTAGGAGATGTAAAACAAATTGAGGGTAAATATTATGTTCCGATTGATTATCATTCTAATCTAAAAGTTAAATATAACCTTGAAAAAAAAGATGATAAAGAGGAAAATAAATTGCAAGCAAATTTGATAAAAATGATGTTGGAAGAAAAATTCAATACTGAAGTTCAATATGATGAAAAGACAGGATTCTATGATATTAATAAGAATAAAAGATGTATTGCAATTTCAAGTAAAGAAATAAAAGATTGGAAATTTATTGTGATAGAAAAAAAGCGAAAATTTTTACTTCAAAAACTTTTCCCAAAAGAATTAATTGATTTTTAAATCATTTAATCTTTCAATCATTTAATTTTTTAATAAATGAACAAAAAAGAACCCTTATTATCCATTGTGATTCCACTTCTCAACGAGGAGGAATCTTTGGTGGAATTATACACGAAAATTAATGCTGTTTGTCAGGAGCATCAATATGTGTTTGATGTTTGGTTTGTAGATGACGGAAGTACCGATAAATCTTGGCAAATCATTGAAGATTTACAGCAAAAATATGCGAATATTCACGGTATTAAGTTCTCTAAAAATTATGGAAAATCGCAAGCCTTACACTCGGCTTTTGAAAGGGTAGAAGGCGAAGTGATTATCACCATGGATGCCGATTTACAGGATTTTCCAGAGGAAATTCCTGCCTTATATCAGCAACTAAAAATGCAAAATGCCGATATTGTATCAGGTTGGAAACAAAAACGATACGATAATGTGATGACCAAGAATTTGCCGTCAAAATTATTTAATTGGGCAGCAAGAAAAGTTTCAGGAGTTGATTTACACGATTTTAATTGTGGCTTAAAAGCCTATCGTAAGCAAGTCGTAAAATCCATCGATGTCTATGGCGATATGCACCGTTATATTCCTGTATTAGCTGTGAATGCAGGGTTTAAAAAAATTACCGAAAAACCTGTTCAGCATCAAGCAAGACCTTATGGCGAATCAAAATTCGGAACAGAAAGGTTTGTGAGAGGTTTTTTGGATTTAATAACGCTTTGGTTTGTGAGCCGATTTGGAGGGCGACCAATGCACTTTTTTGGAGCAATAGGAACGCTGATGTTTATCGTTGGATTTTGTTCGGCATTGGGATTGGGAATTTCAAAACTCATTGATGTGTATAACGAGGTTTATGGAAATTTAATCGCTGATAATCCTTGGTTTTATATCGCTTTAACAATGATGATTTTAGGAACTTTGTTGTTTATTAGTGGATTTTTGGGCGAACTAATCGTCCGTTCCAATCGAAAAACACCGAATTATTTTATTGAGAAAACGATTTAGTGTATAAAATATAACAATGTAACAGTTTACCAATGTAACAATGTAACAATGTAACAATGTAGCAGTGTAGCAATGTGAAATTAGGTTAAACACACGAAATATTGAAATACAAAAAATAAGTCATAATATCAAAACGCAAAGGAAAACAAAGAGATAAAACAAGCAACAAGTTATTAAGAAAAACAAAGGCATTTCACTCATCAAAGAAAAACGAATCTTTGTATTACGAAAATAAGTGGCTTTGTTGATTCCCCTCTAAAAAGAGGGGTGCCACGGAGTGGCGGGGTGTGTATCATTCAAAACCTTTGTTAATTTTATATCCAATGAAAATTTCGTACGTTTGACTTAATATAAAATAGCAATAGTTAAAAATTGCGTTTTAATTGGTACATCGTTAAACTGTTAAACTGGTACAATATTAAATTATTAAAAAAAGTAAAAATGAATTTTAAGAAAAGGCTAAAAAAAGCACCTTATTTATTGCTATTATTTTTGGTATTCTATTGTTCAAAACCTATTGAGCCAAAAGGAGAGATAACCACACAAAAAATTGATATACAACCTTTCACGCATTTAAAACTCAAAGGGAAATTCAGGGCGTTTTACAAGAAAAGTGACAAAAACTTTATTGACATAGAAACTTATCCTAATATTTTTGATAATTTGAGTATTGAAAATAAAGGCGATTCTTTGATTATTTCCGAGAAAAAACCAATCAAAAAGGTGGATTTTTATAATGTTGATATTTATACCAATGCTGAAATTCATTCTATTATAATGTCGGATGCTGTGGAAATGAATACCGATAATGATTTAGTATCTCCAAAAATACATTTAAATTTAAAAGACCATTCGAAATTTATTGGCGGATTCGATACGCAACAAATTTTCATTAATATGAGTAATCTCAGTTTGATGAATTGCAAGGGAAAGGCAAAAAAGGCGTACATTCGTCTCGTGGATACGGCCAATTTTTTATCGCCTTATTTTTTGGTGGATAATATGACCTTGAAATCTAAAAATCAGACTTATACAGAAGTGAATGTGAAAGATACGCTTAGAGTGGATGTTCAGGATACTTCAAAATTATTGTATTATAATCAGCCTGTAAGGGATTTTAAAGTGGGCGAAAACACAAAAGTTAATCATCAAAAATTGAATTAAAATCGTATATTTGACATTAGCTAATCAAAAATATATTATACAATGAAAATTACAACAACAGAGACTATTCCACAAAGAGAAATTACAGCCATTTTGGGAATAGCAAGAGGAAGTACCGTAAGAGCAAAAAGCGTGGTAAGTGATTTTGTTGCAGGGTTGAGAAATTTTGTCGGTGGAGAATTAGATGAATATACAAAACTACAAGCTTCTGCGAGAGAACAGGCGCTTCAAAGAATGATTAATGATGCTGAAAAATTGGGAGCAGACGCCATTGTTAATGTTAGATTAACTACTTCGACAATTACTCAGGGAGCATCAGAAATTTTGGCGTACGGAACGGCGGTTAAATTAAAATAAAATGGAAATATTTCCCATTATGATGTTTTTACTCTATTCGTTGCTATCATTGGCATCCATTGCCATTATTGTTTATTTGGTAATTAAAAGAATAAAGAATCAAGGTAAGGAAGGATTTGAAGAAAGGGATAATTAAATTTTATGAAATTGATGAATAAATTAGCCTTGAAAGTTCCTCCGTTAATCGTTGCCATTACGACAGCATTGTTAATGTGGCTAACGGCATTGTGGCTACCACAACAGAATTGGGAATTTCGTTGGTGGTTATTTTCCTTATTGATGTTGATGGGTGGAGGTGTTGGGTTATCAGGTGTTCTGCAATTTCGTTCTTCCAAGACAAGCGTTTCGCCTACTAACCCCAATAAAGCCGAAACATTAGTAACAAAAGGCATCTATCAATATACGCGCAATCCGATGTATTTGGGAATGGCGATAATGTTGGGAGCTGTAGCTTGTCTGTTGAGTAATATTGTAACATTGATTTGGATGATATTTTATATGATCTATATTACAGAATTTCAAATTAAGCCAGAGGAAAAGATTTTAATAGAAAAATTTGGTAATGATTTTAAGTCTTATATGAATAGTGTAAGGCGTTGGATATGAATTATTTAATTAAATAAAAAAATAAATTATGAACACGATTGAGAAGGCAAAACTTTGGTTATCAGAAAGTTTTGATGAAGAAACGAGAGGAAAAGTACAAAAGTTAATCGATGAAAATTCTCCTGAATTGGAAGATGCTTTTTACAAAAATTTGGAGTTTGGAACAGGAGGAATGCGTGGCATAATGGGCGTAGGAACCAACCGATTGAACAAATATACGCTTGGTCAGGCAACACAAGGTTTGGCGAATTATCTCCACCAACAGTTCGAAGGGGAAGATATAAAAGTAGCCATCGCTTTTGATGTGAGACATAATTCTAAGGAGTTTGGAAAATTGTGTGCGGATGTTTTGACCGCCAATGGGATTAAAGTGTTGTTATTCCCACATCATCGCCCAACACCAGAATTGTCGTTTACGGTAAGAAATAAAAATTGTAATGCGGGAATTGTATTAACAGCATCGCATAATCCACCAGAATATAATGGTTATAAGGTCTATTGGAACGATGGAGCGCAGATTGTACCACCTCACGATAAAGCCATTATTGATGAATTTTATGGTGTGAAATACGAGGACATTAAGTTTGAAGGAAATGATAACTTGATAGAATGGCAAACCGATGCCGAAGATGAGGCTTATATTGATGCGTGTATTGATAACTCTATTTATCAAAAGGTAGGTTTTGATAACCTGAATATTGTGTTTACTTCTATCCACGGAACTACTTATACCACTGTGCCAAAAGCATTAGAAAAAGTAGGCTTTACCAAAGTGGATTTAGTGAAGGAACAAATGATTCCAAGTGGTAATTTTCCAACCGTAAAATCGCCTAATCCAGAAGAGCCAGCAGCTTTGGAAATGGCGACCGATTTAGCCAAAATCACCAATGCGGATATTGTGATTGGAACCGATCCTGATGGAGATAGATTAGGTATTGCAGTGAGAAATTTGGAGGGAGATATTCAATTACTGAATGGAAACCAATGTAATACGATTCTGACTTATTATATTTTAGACCAATGGAAAAAACAAGGTAAGATTACAGGCAAAGAGTTTATCGGTTCTACGATTGTAACTTCGGATATTTTCTTTGCTATGGCAGAGAGATTTGGTGTGAAATGTAAGGCGAGTTTGACAGGTTTCAAATGGATAGGAAAAATGATAAGAGAAGCCGAAGGTCAAGAGAAATTCATCTGTGGAGGTGAGGAAAGTTTTGGCTTTATGACAGGTGATTTCGTTCGAGATAAAGACTCTTGTGGAAGTATCTTGTTGGCGTGTGAAGTGGCGGCTTGGTGCAAGGCGAATGGGAAAACAATGTTTGAATACTTGATAGAAATTTACCAAGATTTAGGACTGTATTACGAAGGGCTTATCAATGTCGTGAAGAAAGGTAAATCTGGAGCGGAGGAAATTCAGCAGATGATGAAAAATTTCAGAGAAAATCCACCAAAAGAAATGGCAGGAGAGAAAATCAAAGAAATTAGAGATTATCAAGAGCAAACTTGCTTAGATGTATTGAGTGGAGAAAAAGTTGTCATGAACGAAATCCCAAAATCTAATGTACTGATTTATTACACTGAACAAGGAACGAAAGTTTGCGTTCGTCCGTCGGGAACAGAGCCGAAAATTAAGTTTTATGTTTCTGTAAAAGAACAAATTAACGATAAAAATGATTTTGTAGAAAAACAAAAAGCATTACAGAATAAAATAGATTTAATTAAGGGAGAACTGAGAAAGTAGATTAAGGCTATTTAAAAATTAAAAGATTGAAGGATTTAAAGATTAAGATTTTAAATTCTTCAATTTTTTTGTATAAACTTACATCACTCTTTGAAATAAAAGTTTTTGATGTTGGGGGAATTGTATATATTTGGACAGTTTTTATAAATAAAATTAAATTTATTATGAAAAAAATCATATCATGTTTTATTGTTTTACTCACATTATATAATTGTGCATCTGTTAGTCAAAAACAATATAAAGGAGATTTAAATGTAAAGACTCAACTAAAAGAATTTAATGGAATTTATGATGCGTTTCCATACTATTCTTATGAAAAAAAAGAAGAGAAAGACTTAAAAGAGGCAAAGCATATTTATATTTATGAAATAATGCAAAACACTGCACCTTATTATGATAAGATTAATTTTGAAACTTATGATAAAGTGAAAATTGAAATTCAAGGGAGTAACTCTTTATCTTATAGTCTAATTTCAAATAACGATCTGATAAAAAAGGGATTAATTAACTTCACATTTAAGAATGGAATGATGAAATTAAAAAATAATTTTTATAAATGCGAAGGTGTTCCTTTTATTTTCGGTGGTTGTAGAGAGGGATTTGTCAAACTTGGAAAATCAAATAATGGAGATTTAATCATTCAAAAATCTTATGATCAATATGGGGCTATTTTATTTATTTTTGGAGCAGGGCTAAATCATAATGTTGCATACAAGTATAAAAAGAATAATTAGAAAGCTTATAGCGTATTGGTTTTTGAAGGAATTTAAGTCTTAGTACTCAACTATTTGAATCAACTTATAATTTCGGTTATTTTGCAAAGTCTTGTGAATGACCGAAATATTTGTATTTTTACCCATAGTGGTATCAATGTTTATTTGCTATCTAACATCAAAAATAATATCAATAATGAAAACTGAAATAAAATACATTGAAATAAAAAGTGGTTTTAGTGGTAATGGAACAGCGTGGATAGGTCTTGTGTCATTTTCGAAAAGTGGAAAAACAATTTACTTTAATGGGCAGGCTTTTCAAAGTTTAAATGGTAATGGAATATCAGGAAACTATTTTAATATCGAAAATGGAGATGAATATTGGATTTCAGGCGTTAAAAAAGATATGTCTGATAGACATCGATTTGGAAGTGGGAAAATTTTGGTAGAAAAAAGAATATTAAATGAGTATCTTAAAATTATCAATAGAACAGCATTGCCCAAAAATAAATTTGATATTGTTGAAGTCAATACCAATATACCAACCCAAAAAATCTATGAATTAGAAAATGAAACTCATAATTCAGATGGGTTTGATAGGAATCTATATTTTAAAAAACCTTCAGAGTTAGCAACAGAAGAAATTGAATTTGTCATTGAAGAGTTAATGAAAGATGAAACCAACTGTAAGTATAGTAAAGGAAGAAAGTTTTATAAAAAAGCAAGATTTCAATTAGAAGTCGAACTGAATAAAAGAAAAAACAAATTAGTAGAATAAAACTTTTAGATATATTAGGATAATTATAAAGTTCTAAACCCAAAATTTCGGTTATTTTGCAAAGTCTTGTGAATGACCGAAGTTTTTGTATTTTTACCCATAGTGGTATTAATGTATTATTAATAATTATTAATCATTTAATTTAAATTATAATCAATTAAAATATTATTTTTTTAAGAAAAAGTTTTTAATATTGGTGGGGATTGTGTATATTTGAGTATTCTAACCAAATTCAAAAACTTATGGAAAAAAAACCAATTATTTTAATTCCAGGCATACAAGGAACAAAGTTATCGAGTATTAACGAGGTTGACTTTAAAGCAATTTGGTCAGGCGTTAAAAAATATTTTTCTAATATACACAGGCTTACACTTCAATTTGATGGTGAAAGTGATAAAGGGCCAGAAAATATAATAGAAAGAGCAGATGTTGAAAATTTAGCTTATTCGGAAATAGTCAATTATTTAAGAAGTATAGGGTATAGGGTATTTATTTTTGGTTATGACTGGAGAAAGTCTAATGAAAAATCTGCCGAAGAATTAAGTAAATTTGTAAAGAAAATTCAAAGGAAACTTAATGAATCAAAGATTAATTTTTTAACTCATAGTATGGGAGGATTAGTTCTTTCTGCTTATATGAAAAAACTCTCTTTAGAGGAGACAGATAGAATAATCAATAAAATAATTTTTACCGTTCCCCCATTTTTAGGCTCCATTGAGGCTACATTTAATTTAGTCATAGGTAAATCGAGACTTTTTAATTCAAGTGATGATTTTAGAAAAATAGGAAGAACCTTTCCTGGATTATACGAGTTACTTCCCGTTTATAAAAACTCATATGTATTTGAAGATAATAGTGAATTTAATTTTTTTGATTTTCACACTTATTGGCAACAGGTTGAACACAATTCAAAAAAACCTTTGGAAAAGTATAGAGTGATCATTAATAGGTTGGCTAAATTAAAAGAAGTTCGAAATCAAAATAACTATATTTTTAATTTAAGTAAACTGGATAGCAAAATCAGAAAAAGATTAATAATTTTAGTCGGAGGAGGAGAAAAAACACAGACCAAAATACTGATAAGGAAAAATATGGATAGATATAAATATTTTTTCGATTTTGAAGAATTTAATGATGAAGAAAATGACGCTGGAGATGGAACTGTTCCTCTAGTAAGTTCAGCTGTTTTTAAAGAGTCTATTACAACATTAAAAATAGATACAACATGGTTCGAAAAACGAATTGATTCAAAATTTATTATGTCTGATTGGCACGCCTTTTTTCTGAATAATGGTAAAATACAAAATATAATTAAACGCTTTTTTACTCCCAATTTCGAGTATAAAGAAGGCTGGTTTCAGTCTGCGGGAAAAAGAATTGAAAAACTATAATAAAGCAAGTTACAATATAGTATTAATACCATTACTAGTCGAGTCTTAAACCCAAAGTTTCGGTTATTTCGCAAAGTCTTGTGAATAACTGGAACTTTTTGTATTTTTACGGGCAGTGATATTAATTGACAACCAAAATAAAATAATCTTTTAATGATAAAAAAACAAAATAAAAATATGAAAGTATCAAAGTTAGCAGCCAATTTAGTAGGTTCGGAAATCGTGAAAATTGGAAATGAAGTCAATGATATGAAAGCCAAAGGAGCGAAAATAGCCAATCTAACCATTGGAGATTTAAATGCCAATATTTATCCTATCCCTGAATTATTAAAAAAGGAAATTCAGCAGGCTTATACGAATAATCTGACAAATTATCCACCAGCAGCAGGAATGAAAGAATTGCGAGAAAGTGTAATGAAAGACCTGAAAAACCGTTGGGATTTGAACTATGGAATCGACGATGTATTGATTACAGCAGGTTCTCGACCATTAATTTATGCTACTTATAAAACGATTGTAGATGAAGGAGATAAGGTGGTTTTCCCAATTCCATCTTGGAATAATAATCATTATTCTTATATGACTTCTGCCGATGTAATAGCCGTAAAAACAAAAGAAGAACATAATTTTTTACCTACTGCCGAAGATTTAAAACCTCATATCAAGGGTGCTGTTTTAGTGGCATTATGTTCACCTTTAAATCCTACGGGAACAATGTTTTCTAAGCAACAATTATCGGAGATTTGTGAATTAATTATCGAGGAAAACAAAAATAGAGGAGAAGACGAAAAGCCTCTGTATTTAATGTATGATCAAATTTACGCTAACCTTACTTTTAATGAGAATGAGCATTTTAATCCTGTGAGTTTGTTTCCAGAAATGCAAGATTATACCATTTATATTGACGGGATTTCTAAATGTTTGGCAGCTACAGGAGTAAGAGTGGGTTGGGGATTTGGACCTTCCCATATTATTAATAGAATGAAGGCTTTAATGACGCATATTGGGGCTTGGGCGCCAAAAGCTGAGCAGGTGGCAGTAGCAAAATTCTATGAAAATAAAGCCGATGTAGATAGTTTTGTAAACAATTTTAAAGGAAAAATTCATAAGAGTTTAGAAGTTTTACACCAAGGAATTCAAAATATGAAATCCAAAGGAATGAAAGTAGAAAGCATTGAACCAATGGGAGCCATGTACTTGACCATTCAGTTGGATTATTTGGGGAAAACAACGCCAGCAGGTAAATTAATAGAAACAACTTCTGATTTGGTATTCTATTTAATTCAAGAAGGAGGCGTGGCATTGGTTCCGTTTTCAGCCTTTGGAGATGAACGAAATTCGCCTTGGTTCCGAGCATCAGCAGGAGGATTAAGTGTTGATGAAATCAAAGAAATGTTACCAAAATTAGAGGGAGCGTTGAGTAAATTGAGGTAAAATGCAAAAGTTTCATTTATTAGTGTTCATTATATTAGGGCAATTTGTTTTTGCCCAAGAGCATCCTTATATATATACTAGTCCAGCTTTTCAATTTGAAAAGGGAACAATACAAAAAGTATTGGTGGATAAAACCAATCTAAGAGATACTCCGAATTTAGAGGGGAAAATTATTACTACCTTATATCAAGGGCAAGTTGTTAAGGTTATAAGCGAGACTAATAAAGTTCTACAATTAGGCAAAAGAGGTGCTCAGTGGTATAAAGTTAGTTTTCATCTTAATGGAGAAACGAAAACGGGTTATATTTGGGGAGCCAATTTATGTATAGGTTATCGACATCTAGATGGCTACGATTTTCTTTTTGGTGCATCAAATACAGAAAAGGAGGTTCTAAAAATGGAGGTCAAGGTCTTAAAAGATAAGAAATATTTACAGAGCGTTTTCTTTGATGTAAGTTTTGAAGAGAGTCTTTCTTTTGTTTTTTTTAAATGGTTAAATACCAATAAAGGTTTAGATGGTGTAGAAAATATTTTGTCCGCAATGGTTTCAGGAGAAGCGTGTGGAATTCCTACTTATACTCAAAATATGCTTTGGTATAAAGGAAGGTTAAAACCTTTTCCATTGTTAATGAGTGTAAGTGATGCAGGTGTTTTTTATCATGCTGAGGAATTTGTTTTTCCGAATGATAAAGGAGGAAAAGAGGGTCAGATTATTTTAAAAATCGAAGAGTCCGAAGTGGAAAATTCCGATGAAGAAGATGATGAAAAATGGAAGTATAAAACTAAAAAATCAGAAGCCATTTATCATTTAGATCAAAACCATAATATCATTAAAATTAATTAAATGAAAATAATAGCAGTTATTCCAGCGAGATACGAGGCGAGTCGATTTCCAGGTAAATTGATGAAAAAACTAGGGGAGAAATCCGTTATCGCAACCACTTATGAAAATGTAGTGGAAACCGATTTATTTGATGAAGTTTTGGTAGCCACAGATTCCGAAATTATTTTTGATGAAATTCAAAATATCGGTGGGAGAGTGGTGATGACAGGTGAACACGAAACAGGAAGCGACCGAATTGCCGAGGCAGTTCAAGATGTTGATTGTGATATTGTGGTCAATGTGCAAGGCGATGAACCGTTCTTAAAGAAAGAGCCTTTAGCACAGTTGATAAAGGTTTTCAAAACCGATGATAAAAAGGAAATTTCTTTGGCATCGTTAAAGATTAAATTAACAGAAAAAGAAGAAATTGAAAACCCTAATAATGTAAAAGTCATTACCGATTTACAAGGTTTTGCGATGTATTTCTCTCGTGCTGTGATTCCATTTCATAGAGATAAAGAGATGGAAGCTGAATATTTTAAACACATTGGTGTGTATGCTTTTAGAAAGGAGGCTTTAGTGAAGTTTGCCAATTTACCGATAACGCCTTTGGAAAAATTAGAAAAAATAGAGTGCATTCGTTATTTAGAAAACGGAATGAAAATGAAACTTTTAGAAACCGAATTTATCGGCGTAGGTATAGACACGCCAGAGGATTTAGAGAAAGCAAGAATTTTAATCAAATGAAAAATAAAATCATTCAGCTATTAATGGTATTGATTTCCTTGGGTTTGTTTGGGCAAACGGGAAAAGAAATTATAGAGAAAAATATAGAGAAATCAGGTGGCGCAAGAGCTTGGAAATTATTGCATACCATTCAATTAAAAGGTAGTGTGACGCTAAGCCTTACCGAAGAATTTCCTATCGAAATTTTACAAGCAAGACCTAACCTTACCAAAACTTCCATTTGGATAAATAACCAAAAAAGAACCATCGAAGGTTTTGACGGGAAGCAAGGTTACGAAATTGATTATGCTAAAAATCAGTTGGTGGTGAATCCTCAATACAAAGTTCAGAGTTTTGATAATGACTTTTTAGACTTTGAAAACAAAGGTTTTAAGGCTCGTTTTTTAGGGAAAGAAAATATTGATGGAATATCAACTTACAAGGTCGAGCTTACCAAAAATGTCAATAAAACTTATTATTATTTCGATACAAAAACCTATATGCTCATCAAAGAAGAAAATCAAGAAGAGACTTTATTGTATAAAAATTATAAGCGAATAGGCAATCTCTTTTTTCCATTTAGGATAGAAGGTTCTAATCCTAAAAAAAAGACAGATTATGTCTTGAACTTTAATGAAATTAAAACCAATAAAGCCTTTCCTAAAAGTACATTTCGATTTTAAGATTTAATGGAATAACAAAAACGCCCAATCTTCAAAAAATTGGGCGTTTTTGTTATTTTAGAAAAGTGAAGTTTTAAACATTCTTTATTACTTTCATATATTTTTCAAGTTCTTTCTTTACTTTTGGAGCGAGGATAACAATTCCTACCATATTGGGTACCATCATGGCAAAAATCATTGCATCAGAGAATCCCATTACCGAGTCTAAACTTGCTGCTGCTCCAATAATCACAAATACACAAAATAAAGTTTTGTAAGCGTATTCTGCTTTTTTACTTTTCCCAAAAAGGTATGCCCAACCTTGATAACCATAGTAAGACCAAGAAATCATACTACTAAAAGCAAATAATAATACAGCCAATGTCAATACATAAGGGAACCAAGAAATCGCTGATTCAAATGCTCCTGAAGTTAATAAAATCGCCTGACTCGTAGTCGAATTCGCATTTTCTGCATTTACATTTCCTGTAATAATTAATACCAAAGCAGTCATAGTACAAATCACAACCGTGTCGATAAAAGGCTCTAATAAGGCTACTAAACCTTCTGACGCCGCATATTTTGTTTTCACTGCCGAGTGAGCAATAGATGCAGAACCAATCCCTGCCTCGTTTGAAAATGCCGCTCTCCTAAACCCTTGTACCAAAACACCAGCCACTCCACCTGCGATTCCCATTGGACTAAACGCTCCATCGATAATTTGCATAAAAGCATCATCTATTAAGGTAAAATTACTGAAAATGACAAATAGAGATGCCAAAACATAAATTCCTACCATAAAAGGTACGATTTTATCTGTTACTTTTGCAATAGATTTTATTCCTCCAATGATGACAATACCTACTAATATCGCCATTATCATTCCAAATAACCAACCATTTCCAGCCAAAACGGAAGATTCTCCACCAGAAATATTTTGTAATAATTGAAAAGATTGATTGACTTGGAACATATTTCCTCCTCCAAAAGAAGCTCCAATCACGAAGATAGAGAACAAAATTGCCAATATTCTTCCTAATCCTGTAAAACCAATGGATTTCAGCCCTTTAGATAAGAAATACATTGGACCTCCATAAACGGTTCCGTCTTCGGAAATATCTCTGTATTTTACCCCCAAGGTACATTCTACAAATTTCGATGCCATTCCCAAAAGTCCTGCAATAATCATCCAAAAAGTAGCACCCGCTCCACCAATGGAAACTGCAATGGCTACCCCTGCGATATTTCCCAAACCTACCGTTGCAGAAAGAGCAGCCGTCAAGGCTTGAAAATGAGAAACTTCTCCTGTATGACCTTCGATGGCAATGGTTTCTATATGGTCGCCATCGGTTAAGTCTCCTGCACCGTGTAAAGGTTCGTGGTGGTCTATATTATCATATTTTCCTCGGATAATATTCAAGGAAGTTTTGATGCCTGTAAAGTTGATGAATTTGAAATAAATCGTAAAGTATAAAGCTCCTAAAATTAATGGAAATAACACCCAATAGACATTGACACCCTCTGCAAATTTAATTTCATAAAAGATAAAATCTACAAACCATTTGGTCGCTTTTCCAAAATTTTCATCAATTTTTTCGTCGATTCCTTTTTCTTGGGCAAAGGTCATTAATGGAAGTAAAAGTCCCATTAAGGCGAATACTTTTCGTTTATTCATACTTATTTTTTTATTTCAAGCGAACAATATACAAAAAAATGAATTAACGCCGAAAAAAAATATTATCCAATCAGGGCAGAATCATGCTTCGTTAAAATATTTTAAAAATAAAGCAAACTGATTTAATCATTAAAAAAACAGTATTTTAGAAATTACATTTCACTCTTTTGTCTTGAAACCTAACGAAGTGGTTCGGCAAAGCCAAACAAAAGAGCCAAAAATTGCCTCCATAAAGTCGGCGAAGCTATTTCAAGACTGCGGAAATTCGGCTAAAAATAAGGTCAAAAATCTAAAATTTAGCTGCATTGAACCATTCCGTTAGGTTTCTAAAAATTGCTCCACCGCTTTTGCCTTCGCTTGCATCGAACACAAGAAATTTTTTAACGATTGTTAACTTCATTTTCTTAACGAGCGGTTGGGTGTTTACGCTGTTGCGGATAAATATACATTTTTTTTAAAATTATACACAAAACTTTGTAAAACAACCCAAACTTCGGTTTAAGCACCTGACCTGCAATAGCGTAAAAACTTGTGTTGTACTTTCGTTATCTATTTAAAATTTCATTTTTATGTATTTCACTTTGTTGTATATTTATTATTTTAATTTTTCTATAAATTTTCTTGGATTTTTTATAAACTTGTTGGCATTTGATTTCCCAACTATCTCTTGATATTCTTTCATTGTAGGGTTGCAAAGGTTTCCATTAACATCCATTAAAATCCAATTATTTTTTTTACAAAACAATAATATTTTCTTTAAAAAAAATCCATTTTTATCTCTTAAATCTGTTCTAAAAGAAATTTCTTTAATATAATTATCTTCAAGGCTAATATCAAAATCGTGGTCAAATTGACCGTTAGTTTTCCAAGAATATTCACTCCAATCAGACAAAGGTAGAATTTCACTTATTTTTTGTTTTAACATTTCAAGGTTTATATCAATATTTTTCCACCACTTTATTGTTCGAGCATCTTCAAATGTTGGTTGATTATCAATATTTATATCATAATTTTCCCAATATTCATTCCATTTATCTTCTTTTATTTCAATTTGTTTTGGTATGTGTCCAAATTTATTCTGAACAGGTTGCTTTGGTATTATAAAAGTTTGAAATTGGTATATTGCCATTCTATTTTTTTTTAAGTTTAGTCCATTCTATGACGCACAACGCCTATATTTCCGAGGTCTTTTTTCTGAAATTAAAATTTAGTCCTTCTGTTTAAATGGATTAAGATACTTATTATCATAATTAATTATTCATCGCTGTCAAAAGTACGATTTTACCCTATTATCCAATTCAAATTGATACAGTGAAGTTATCAGCATTAATAAAACCCATTTAAAGCTTGTAGTAATTTGGCTTTTGCACTCAAAAAATTGTATTGTGAATCGATATATTTTAAGTTGTTTTCTATCTGTTTGACCTCTCGATAATTAACTAAAAATAATGAACCTTCTCCTAATTCGAATTTTCGTTGTTCACTATAAATCAATTTGTCGTAATCGGAAACTAAATTTTTCGCAATTTCTTGCTGTTTTTTATACGAATCGAGTTGAGCTAAAATCGTTTTAACTTTATTTTGTAATTCAACTTTTGTTGCCGAAATCTCAAAATCAATATCGTTTACTTTTAATTTAGCAAGTCTTAAGTCTGCTCGTTCTTTTCGTACAAAAATCGGCATGCTGATACTCAAAAAGCCTTTATAATTATTCGTGTTAAAACTATTAAAGCTCTGATAATCTGATGATAAAAAATTATATTGTAGGTCGATTTTGGGTAATAAATTATTTAGTTTTAAACGCCTATTGATGATTAAACTCTGCTTTTTCAATTCTAATTGTTTTAATTTCGGATGTTCATCAGCGTTAAAGTTCAGGGCATCGGCAATCGAATTTTTTAAAATCATATCCATTTTAGTAATGGTTGTTTCATCAGGAATTAGGCTTTCGCTCATTTCCAAGGGAACATTATTGTCTAACCACAAATAATTTGCTGTTGCTAATTTAGACTTTAAATAAACCAAATTTGTTTTTTCAAAATCCAATCGTCGGGTTTTAAAATTGATATTCGCTTCCAATGTATCTACGGCAGGTTTATCTCCTGCAAAAAAGCTCGTTTTCACATTTTTCAGTCGAGTTTCAGCGTTTTTTAAATAATTAGAATAGACTTTTTTCGCTTGATAATTTTTTAGCCAATTCAAATAGACCTCCACCGCATTGAATAAAATTTTATTGATTACCAATTTTTGTTTTTCGGCAGATTGTTTTTCATACAATTTGGCTTGCTTTAAGGTTGCCATTCGCTCGTTTATCAGTAAACCTTTCGCCAACGAAACCGAAATTCCCGCACTATACAAACCCTCTTTAGGCGTTTTCATTTCGGGGTTTAAATACATCCCTGAATTTTTTTCATAATTCGCCTTAAACTCTATGCCGTACCAAGTGGGAACCTTAAAACTTCCGTTAAATCTGTCGTAATACTCTTTGGATTTAAACTCTTTTTTTTGATAATCTACTTCGATTTTTGGATCAAAAGCACCTCTCGATTTTAATAATTTCGCTTCACCAACACTGGTGATCAGTTGGGCTTGTTTAATGATTGGATGATATTTTTTCACGTATCCTAAATACTCTTCCAGCGTTAAAACCTCTTGTGAAAAAGCATTTCCGAAGATAAAAAGTAATACTAAAACAACAAATTTTCTCATTTTTTCGCTTTTGATTTAGATGTTTTTTTGGTTTTCGGCTGATAAAAATTAGGTGGAAAACTATTGATTTGTCGCCATAATTCGTACCAAATAGGCACATTTTCTAAGAGCGTAATCGTTCTCGCCCCTGAACCCACTCGTAAGGCTTTTGGCCATTTCTCATCAGATGTATCAGGAGAAACCAACACACGATACATTCCATTATTGCTAATGAAATTTTCAATGGCAACAATTTTAGCTCCATAAGTTCCCTGCGAGGCATTTGGCCAACCACTAAAAACAATTGCAGGCCAACCATCGAATTGTACACGAACATCTTCTCCTATATGAATAAGTGGTAAATCAATCGGTTTTACATACATTTCGACGGCGAGTTCAATATCTGAAGGCATGATGCTGAGCAGTTGCTCTCCTGCTTTAAAGGTTTCCCCAATTCCAGATTTTATGGCTTTATTAATATAGCCATTTTGTGGTGCAGTGATAAATAATAGATTATTTCGTTTTGTGTAATTGGCTAAATTGGTTTCGAGTTTTGATACATCGGCTTGACCTTTATAAGCATTGGATTGTGCACTAAATAAATTGGATTGCACCTTTGATAATTTATCTCCATAAGTAGCACTAATGGTCGAAATCGCCAATTGAGCATTGATGATATTATTTTTTGAGGTTAAAAATTTGTTGCGTTGTGAGGTTAATTTAGCATTAATCTCTTGAAGTTTGGCTTGTTTATCTTCTACATCACGCACTGCTTTTAATCCTTCTTTTTGCAATGAAACCGTTCGCTCGTATTGGCTTTTGGCAATTTCTGCTTTTATTTTAATAGCCTTCAAATCTATACTATCGGTTTTTGCTTTTAAGCGAGATTGTATGAGTTTGTTTTTGGCTTGTTTTAATTTTAATTTTTGTTCCTGCTGAAGTGCATTAATCTGTTGTTGTAGAGCCATTACTTTATTTTTATAAGCATTAACGGCTCCTGATTTTGCACTAATTTGCGTTCCTGTTCGTTCGGTGAGTCTTTCATCAAAATAATCACTTTTGATTTCTGAAATTCTCAGTATCGTATCGCCTTTTTTCACAAAATCGCCCTCTTGTACAAACCATTGTTCAATTCGTCCTGGAATTGGCGATTGTAAAGTCTGTGGACGCTGACTAGGCTTTAAAGTGGTAACATTACCTTTACTTTTAATATTTTGTGTCCACGGAAGAAATAAGATAATGATTAATAAAATTATCGCCACCAATAGAAAATATCGAAATCTTTTGAAATAATTCTTATTGAATATCTTACTCCCAGAGATAAACTTTTTTTCATCGATATATTTTGATATCTTGTTGTTTGATATATTTAACATGATTGTTCCGATTTAAGTTCAACGATACTTCCTTTTTTCAACACGATGTGTTTATCGCATTGATGCTTCCAAGTTTCATTCTGACTGACAACCACTAAAGACCAAGGTTGTTTTTTATCTGCTAAAAATACTATGATTCTATTAGCTTCTTTGGTTTCAAATTGGTCGAGTGGATTTTCTAAAATCAATACTTTTGGACGTTTTGCAATGGCTCTTGTTAAGATGATTTTCTTTGCAATAGTATAGCCTATTTGTTTTCCTTCGGGTTTTAAAATAGTGTTTAATCCGTTCGGTTGTTGCTTGATGAAATCAATAAGTCCTACTGTTTCAAAAATTTCAAAAATAAATTCATCCGAAATAGAAGGGTCTCCAAAAGTGATATTTTCTCGAATCGTTCCCTCAAAAGGTGTTTCGTTGGAAAAAGAAAGCCCTAAATCCGCTCGATAGGAATTGATTCGTAAACTTTCGATGGATAAATTATTAATAAAAACATAACCTGATGATGGCGAAATAACTCCAGCAATCAGTTGTAATAAGCTTAATTTTCCGCTTCCGATATCTCCTTCTATCAATATTCTATCGCTTGGATGAATCGTTAATGATACTTCTTTTAAAATAGGAATATTGCGTTCTTCTACTTCGTAACTGGCATTTTGCAGTTCAATTGTAAGTCCGTTTTTCGAGCTTGAGGTTTCTCCTTCTTGAGCTTCTAACGGTTGGTCAACAACTTGTCCTAATTTTTCAATGGAAGTCAATACATCATAGTAAGATTCTAATCCTAAAATTAATTTTTCCACCGAACCTACTACCAACAAAATAATGATTTCTGCCGCCACAAACTGTCCGATATTCATCTGTTGATTGAGTACCAAAAAACCTCCAATGAGTAATAATCCAGCAGTTACAAGAAGTTTAAAACCAATCATTTTTTTGTACTGTAATACCAATACCCTAAAATGGTTTTCACGAGCATCTAAATATCCTGAAACCAATTTATCTGTTTTCTCAAGGGCTAAATTCGTCTTTCCTGATACCTTAAAACTGATAACGGTTCTTGCAATTTCTTGTAACCAATGGGCGACTTTGTATTTGTATTTTGATTCCATTAAACTCGCCTCTAAACCTCTTTGAGCCGTGTATCTAAAAACAATATAGCCCAATGCGATAAGTGCGATTCCGAAGAAAATAAAAAACGGATGATAAAAAGAAAGTAAAACTAACGCAAAAATAATTTTCAGAATGGCTGATGGAAAATCGATCAATATTTTAGAAAGTCCTTTTTGAATTGTTAAGGTATCAAAAAATCGATTGGCAATTTCGGGAAGGTAATGTTTGCGTAATTCGCTCATCTTGATTTTAGGAAATCGATAGCTTAATTCTAAAGAAGCACGAGTGAAAATTCGTTGCTGAATGGTTTCAATTACACGCATCTGCATCAGTTTTAATCCGCCTGAAAAAGCCACGCCTAATGTTACCAATACAATTAATACTATCCAAGAAGCAGTGATTTGTGAACTTTGCAATAAGTTGATAATTGCCTGTATTCCAAGAGGTAACGAAAGCGCTACAATCCCTTCAAATATAGCGAAATAAGCAATGTTTAAAATGTCTTTTCGTTCTAGTTGTAGCAAGCCTAAAAAACGCTTCCAAGGTGTTAAGGTTTTATTTTTCATCTATTTTTTCTGTATCTTTTCTACTAACTTTTTTCTCATTACGATATTGTTTCATCATACTAAACTGCAAATATAGTTGATTTTAAGTTTTTATAACGAAAGAGGATGTTTGAGATGTGAAAATAAAAATGAATGTAAAGTGTTAATTTATTTGTATTCAGTTGTTTATAGTCTATCTTGATTTCGGAATTTGCTATTTATTCTCTTAGCTGAATTTTAGGAATGTTGATTATTTTATGAATTAGAAATTACGAATATTAATCTTGAATTTTAATAGCTTCAAATTTCTTTTCAGTTAAGGGTACTGATTTTTGATTATCAATAATGTATTTCGAAGTAAAAATTTGTTTGGTCAGTTTCGTGATATTTTTTTCTTGAAGTGTTTTTAATATTTTTCAATACTATTATTGTGATTTTTAATAAAGTCTAGTTCTGCTTTTTCATATTCTCTTAATTTCTTTATGAAATCGGCATCTTTTTTATAATGTTGAAAAGTTTCCATATAATTTCCCAAAGGGTTTTTATAGTATTTTTTTATGGTTTTTTGAAACTGTTTTTTGGAAATTTTAGTACAAGCAAAACCTTGATGTTCCATCATGTTTTTAATATAAAGCTGAAATTTATCATCATGCCGAAGTCCTTTCATTGTCCAAATAAATTCATTTTTGTCGTCATTCATTTTAATAATTAATCCTGGTAAATTACCAAACTTATAAGGTCCATTATTGATAGGAATTTCGTTTGAAAACCAAGCCGTCCATTGTCTTCCACCATATTGAGTAGTGGCTTTTTGACACAAAATGTTTTCTATTTTTTGAGTTTCATTAAGGATAGCCCAATTTAGATTCATCTTTTCTTCGTAGTAAAAGCCACCTAAATTTCCGATATATTCATTTAGAATAAGTTTTTCATTATCTTTTTTGATGACTTTATAGGCATTGGGGATTTTTTTGTAAATACTTTTTTGTTCTTTTTGCATCAAATCTCGATGTTCCGAAAAAGCTTTTATGAATAGAGAATCTCGCATTAAAACATTTTGATTCTGAAAGGTAGATTGATTGCCTTTAATGGTTAATAAATCAATGGTTTTCTTTCTATCTTTGCTCGCTTTACTCGGTTGGTAGTCGAGTTCGTAATACACTCTAATACTTTGAGAATAGATAAAATGAGAGAATAGAAATATCAAAACACCAATAATATTAATAATTTTTTTCATATTTTTAATTTTAGATGGGTCAATATACGAAATTTCCCTAATCCCTAAATCGTAATTTTCAGTCCTGTAAGTTTTTCAAATAATAATTTCATTCCTTTGGTGGCAGAGGTTTGAAAGCAATTTTCGGAGCGGGTATATTCGTTAGGTAAATTCGGGTCGATAATAAAAACTTCACAATGTGGAGGAATAAAATCAATTAAACTCGCAGCGGGATACACTTGCATACTTGTTCCAATAACTAAGAATATATCGGCTTCGGTAGCGATTTTCACAGCATTTTCCATCTCGGGAACCGCCTCTCCAAACCAAACAATATGCGGACGAAGCTGAACGCCATTTTCATCTACATCGCCTATATTAAGGTCATCTTCCCAATCCAAAATAGTTTTTTCCTGATGATTAGGCTTTACTTTGTTCAGTTCTCCGTGCAGGTGTAAAACTTTTTTAGAACCCGCTCTTTCGTGGAGGTTATCGACATTTTGCGTAATGATTTCCACCTCAAAATAATCTTCCAAATCCCTTAATAATCGATGAGCAAGATTGGGTTGTACTTCCTTTAATTGTCTTCTTCGTAAATTATAAAAATTTAACACCAATTCTGGATTTTTCGCAAAACCTTCTGGACTTGCTACTTCTTCTATTCGGTGGTTTTCCCATAATCCATTTGCATCACGAAAGGTTTTAATACCACTTTCTGCCGAAATGCCCGCTCCTGATAAAACGACTAATTTTTTCACTTTTTTTTGATTTAGATAGTACAAACTTCTTTTTTAGCTAACTTCAAATGTATGAAATTTAAATAATATCATTCATTGTTTAATTTCCCAAGTCTTTCAAATCCACAGAATTCAACCTCAAAGCATTGGTGATTACGGATACCGAACTAAAACTCATTGCGACGGCAGCGAACATCGGACTGAGTAACATTCCAAAAAATGGATACAAAATCCCTGCTGCCAAAGGAATTCCCAAAGCATTATAAATAAAAGCAAAGAATAAATTTTGTTTCATATTTTTCAGTAAAGCATCGCTTAAAATTTTGGTTTTAGCAACACCTAAAATATCACCTTTTAAAAGCGTTATTTCTGCATTTTCAATGGCAATATCCGTTCCCGTTTCCATCGCAATTCCAATATCAGCCTGAGCCAAAGCAGGAGCGTCATTGATACCATCACCAGCCATGGCTACTATTTTGCCTTTGGCTTGTAAAGCTTTAATAAACTGAATTTTATCTGTTGGTAAGCATTGAGATTGATAGTTTTTAATACCTACTTGCTGAGCGATTTCTTGGGCAGAATTTTCGTTATCTCCAGTCAGCATAACGATTTCTACTCCTTGACTTTGAAGATAATCAACAGCCTTTTTGGAACTTGACTTTAATGCATCAGAAAAGGTGAGTTGAGCAATGACAGTATCGTTTTTAATTAAATAAGAAGTCGTGTTGTTTTGCTCTCCAAAATCGCTTGGTAAATGGATATTTAAACTTTTTACTAAACTTAAATTACCTAAATAAAACGACTGATTTTCTATTTTTCCTTCAATGCCTTTTCCAGTATTATTTTTAAAATTATCTACTTTTTTGAGGGATAAATTTTGCTTTTTTGCCACCTTTAAAATAGCCTTGGATAAAGGATGCTC
>PDWJ01000636.1_pt1 | contig 49575 bp, 65 predicted proteins | sample 1430881 | NCBI WGS metagenome assembly PDWJ01 (sample SAMN01162460, study PRJNA174530) | Oral metagenome, whole genome shotgun sequencing project. | biome: Marine environment; feature: Marine mammal; material: Swab sample of the gingival sulcus; isolation source: swab sample of gingival sulcus...
CTAATGCTTTTATTAAAGCTTCAAAAAAATAGCTATCTATATTGAAACAGTCGAATAGTTCTTGTTCTATATCAGCTTCTTTATTTATCTTTTTTTCAGCTTCTTTGTTTGAATAACCACAAACGCGCCACGCTAATACTTCTATAGATATATCCATTATTTATTTTCCTTCTTGTTATAAATAGGGTGATATTGTTTAGCAAATGCGCCGGTGGCGATGGGTTTTAGTCCGTATATTGCGCGCAGGACGTCCAAGGTGACAGCGCAGTCGCTGGCAGCACGGTGAGGGGTGAGGTCGTTAAAGGTTATTTGGCAATCGTTGGCGGCTTTTTTTAGTGAATAATGAGGATATCCAATGCCGAATTTATCGACATATTTTTTCATCACGCAATCCATCGCTGGAATATTTCCTGTCCAACCGTTTTGCAGCATCATTCGCATATCAAATTGGGCGTTATATGCCCATGTGCGATAGTTATAGAGTACCATTTTTACTTGGTCAACGATGTCAGCCCAAACAGGGGCATCTATGACCATCTGGTTGGTGATACCATGGATGGCAATGACGTCATCAGGGATGGGGTTACTGGGTTTGACGAGTGTGTTGAGCAAAGCATTGCCGTGAGCGTCAATAATGGCGATTTCAACGATTTCAGCATCGCTGCCAAGGCCGGTGGTTTCGGTGTCTAAGACAATAAAGTTGGTCATTTATATTCCTTCAATTTATTGCGTTTTAAACTGTTTACAGAATTGTTTTACTTCGCCGACGATCCAGCGTGGGTTGCTACCGGTGCTGCGGGTGGGTAGGCGGGGATGGCTGTGGGGGAATTGGGGTGTTTGACGATGGTTTGCGCGCTGCGCTTGCCGAATGAGCCCAAGACATCCAGCGCATGACGTTATAGTGGATGTTTTTGCGCTGCAACGTGACGGGGTCTAATTCAGCGGTTAGGTCGCCAGCGTCGGTGCTAATCACTATTGTTGTTAGTAAGATGTTGGTGTTAGTGATGGTGCAGATAAAATCAAGGCAAAAAATGCAATCAGACGCTTTGTTTAGTAACATTGGCATTCTGATAATTGGGTTGTTTGCTTCGATGAGTTCGATCATGTTTGCCCAGTATGAATGGGTGCTGGCGGCGCGGGCAAAGTCGGCCAATAAGTCGTAAATGTCTCGATAATTATTATTCATGCGATTTCTCCTTTAGCGCGCCGGAATATCCAACAGCGCGGGGTTTTGGGTTTGCCAAATTTATTGGTTTCAATGGCTGAGCAGGTTGTCACGCTCGCGTCAATAAACTTGCGTCGCTTAGATGTTTTTAAGTGTCGTTTTAAATCGCGTAGCAACGGGACTTGTTGGCGTGCGTTGCCTGCGGCTTCGATAAACTCGTTTAGATTGACGGCAATTAGTTGTGGGTCGCGGCTATGATTGAGCAATGGCTTTGGATTGCCGTCGCTGTCGTGGCCTTGGGCGTCTAAGAAATCGAAGGTATCCCAAAATTCCGCCACCACAGGGTGGTCAGCGGCGATGGCATCTTGTCGTTCGGCGCATGCTTGCGCGAGGGCGCTACAAGTAACAACTTTTTGCTCGTTGCTTAATCCGACCAATTCGGCAAATACTTCGGTTAACGCGATGAGTTGCGCGTGATTTTTCGCTAAACGTAGCGTTTTCACTTCCGGCATTTTAAGCAAGTATTCTTGATGGACGGGTTGACGCGCTTTGACGTGGTCAATGATTTTCGCCTCATTCATGCACGCTTGCATGACAAAATAGCTCAAATCTTTGGCTTCAAGCGCCATCATCGCGTCAGTTGCTATTTTTGAATCATGATTATGATTGGCGCGAGTAAATCTTAATTGCACAATACGTTCTAACACGGCATCGCTGGCATTGACTTGCTCATTTTGGGCAATCACGAGCGAGCCGCGAAATGGCGGTTCGTACGTTTCATTGCCACTATTCTTCATCCCGCGAACCCGCAAACCGCGGCCATTGTAATAAGGCTTTACTTCTTCCCAGTCAAAGCGTTTTGAATGTGAGTCCTCGTCTCTGTCAGCCTCAATAAACACCGTTGGCATGCCAGAATATTGCGTCATTTTGCGCTGGTTGCCGGCAAAGGTATTTTTATTTGGGTCAATACCCTCGTAATCTTCGCGACCCCATATTTTCCAAATAAATTCAATAAGGGTAGTTTTACCAGAACCCGGCTCGCCAATAATTTCAAGAAAAGGGTATGAGCTTTGTGCTAAGCGCAAATGCTCAGCAAATAGTGAACCGAACCAATAAACGCAGGCTATGATGCCGTCGGGTCCGAATGCACGCCAAACGAGTTGCGGCCAATCTTGACGGTAGTGTCGGTTAGTCGTTTCTAGACGCATTGTGCGCTCTAGTGCGAGTGATTTAATGCTATCGCGCGGCAGGTCAAAATATTCTTCATCATTAATAGGGTAAACTTTACCGCCTTTGACTGCATATTCGGGGAAAATAAACGCTTGGTGTTCACGACTGTAGCCAATAAATTCGATAGTGTTAATTTTTTTTAGGTTTTGTAACCAGCGCGAGCCAATCCAATCTAAATGCTTTGATTCACCTGACCACCAAGCGCCCTCAGCACTCGCCAAACGCTTTTTAAATTCAGCACTCGCGGTTACCATCCCCGGAGTAAAAGGCAAATTCACCACCGGGCGACCATCGGGGAAGTTTACGCGACAAAAAAACCAACTTTCGTCTGTAATGTCATTGCGTTGAAAGTAGAGAAATTCTGGCCGAACATTGGCGATTTGTTTAATTTTTGCGCTGGCCTTGATAGCGTCAAACTCATCACAGCCGTCGCGCTCGATTGTTTTGGTAATGTCTTCGGAATTAATCGCCCACCAGTAAAGACGGTTGTCAAAATCAACGACAAAGCCGTTAGCATTTTTATAGGTGTACATCAGTGCACCTTTTTCGGCAACACTGGATGCAATCAGTAAGCTGCCGTAATAGTAATAAATTGCTCTGTCACTTACGCTTAATCGATTCAAACGATGCAAATCATTCCAATCGCATTTAGATTTTGCCGGGGCAATGGCGGCTTTGCACGTTAAGTTGGCGTTGCGCATTTTGCGCACAAAGCGCTTAATATAACGTTTGCCTGCTGCATCATTATCAAGCGCCCATACCCAAGTGACGGAGTTGGCAATTTGTTTAAGCTGGGATAAAGCATGTTTTGGATAATTTGAACATGATAAAATCGCGACGGCTTTGATGCCGTTCTGCCACAGGCTGATGGCATCGATGATACCTTCGACGATCCACACCTCATCATTTTTATTGATTGCTATTTCCGGCGGTTGCCACCACCAGCCAGCATGCGCACCACTGAAATTTTGCTTGCGTACTTCACGGCTGCCGTCGTCGTTGATGATTTCGACGGGGTCGACAAAGCGTTCCATGTAGCTATTAACTGTATTTGGGATCGCAAATCGTACTGTTGCGGTGCCGTTTTTTGCGCGGCTGCTCCACCAGTTTTCCTGCGTGTAGTAGTTGTATTTGCGCATTGGCACGACATCGAGTCCGCGCGCTTCGCTCATGTAAGCATCAGCGGTGGCGGTAGGATTGCTTTCTGTAGTTGGGTAGCGCTTATTAAATTGGCCGAATTCGTTAGGATACAAGTCCCGAATGCTGAACTCAGCATTACATTTGTTTGCTCGTCCGCACTTAAGCACCCAAGGATTATCTGCGGCAGTAAATAGTGAGCGTTTATTGCATTGCGGACAGCGACCTTGGTTTAGCCACTTACCGTCGTCGCTAGTCTTAAAATCATAATCGGAAAGAATACGCGGTAAGACACGTTGTAGTAGCTCTTGTTTCATCATAACAAAATACCGTCTTGTTCTGCTTGGTCGCGCGCCTCGATGAATTCGACCAATTCACGCAAGCTAATCACTCGCTGCTCGTGTCCGAGACCTTTGATTTGCTCGTCAGCAGTCGGATGGTGGTTAATAATTAATGCGGTGCTAGTGCTTTGGTCAATATCAATACGCCAGTTTATTAAGTGACTACTTTCATTGTCTGCCACAGCGCGGGCGGCAAGCATAGAAGCACGTGTATAACTGATTGTATCGATGTGATGACAAAGATAATCGGCACAATACTCGACGGTTTCATCACGTGACCATCGTTTGTTTTTACGTGAGATAAATTCATAAGCCATGTCAATTGCGATGTCTTCTTCGTTGATTGATAAATGTGCCGGCTTTGCAGCTTGTTTAAATAAATTGGATCCAGGGCTAAGTGCTTTGGAAAGTTCGATATTGACTTTCCAGCTCGCGCTGCACATTGGGTTTGAACATTGAGCATAAGCAGTACGTAGGCGTGGAAGAACTTCCCGCGAGCCATTTACCCGCGCAATCGCACCGCAGTTGGGGCAATGGAGTCGTTTAATTTTCATGATTGCCTCTAAGATAAGCGCCGGCGGCAGGGTCGTGGGTATGACTTGCGTAATCGGCGACAAACGCACGGTGGGCGTCGGTTTGTGTACTTGCCGGCGGTTCGTCAACGCCGATTAAAGCAAAGGCAAAAGTGAAGCTAAAGAATAAGATAACGATTATGCCGGCTATAAATTGAATTATTTTCATAATGCTTCCTCCCATTAGTTGAGCAAATCTCGTTGCGGACTATCGCTAGTAGCGCCCATATCGGTTAATGCGGCATCAATTAGGGCAGTTAGGCGCGTCTTTTCCTCACCGAAAGCCATATTGCGCATGCGTAGCAAATCTTTGAGGGTGTTGTGCTGTGAGGTTTTCACCGCGATGCCATGGGTTTCGTACTGATAGAGTGCGTTCGCCCATTCCTGCTGAAGGGCAAGCAAACGGTCGGCGGCCTCAATTTTGCCATGTGAGCGCATTTTCCCGGTGTTTACTCTTGCTAAATAAAGATGGACGCGGTTCAGTTGGATGAAAACGGGCAGATTTGATACCTGTTTTTCGCCCTGATAATAGGGCGAAATTTCTTGTTCCTCAGCAAAAAGCTCATTCAGCGGGAGCATATTTAGCTGTTTAGTGCCGAATAAGGCTGTATTTTCGTCCGTAAAAAGAGTTGTACGGGTGTGTTTCCACGTTAACCCTAATAGATCGGAAATGGGTTTGATCATAACGTAACGGGTGTTATCGGCTTCGACTACAGTGAGGATGAGGCCGAAAATTTTAATGAGGTCAACGGGGGTAGCATTTAGGGTGGTCGTTTTCATAGCGTACTCTCCTCAATGTTTAAAGTGTTTAAGCATTTTTTAGACAGCGCGACTAACGCCATTAGTTCAGGCTTGGAAACACTCATTGCATCTGTAGGCGTCAGAGCTACGCCGACGGGGAAAACAGACGATGGCATTGATAAGATTTTTACCAACTCTTTTATTTTTAGGCCTCTTTCACCACTTCTAATGCGTGAAACGGTTGAACAATCAATGGATAATAAGTTTGCTAATTTGCGTGGCTCAATGCTCAGCAAATGCTGTTGCAGTGCGCGTTCGATATCGCAAAAAGTTTTGCTGGTCATTGCGCACCATCCTTGCCAAACTGTTCGTCAAGCATGTTGCGAACTGCATGATAGGCGAGGGTAGCCATCGGGATTTTAGTTTTTCGCGCGAGTATTTTTAATTGTTTACGGTCGGTTTCAGATAATCGCAATAAAACAGGGGATGCCATGCGAGATTCAGAAGGTACTAAATTACCAATTTTCATGTATAATTCCTCATAGTTAGCGAAAAGATAAGCGCGCTATACTTGAGGAAAACAGTAGATAAAACAGTTTCATAGAATGCCTCCTCATAGAGCGTTCTTTGGAAAGGTGCAGTTTGGGAGTTTGGCGACTAGTAAACTGCACCGCCTTAATTTCATTTGCCACTTATCGCTAAGCGGCAACTAAAGTATATTCCAACGATTGTTGGATTGCAACAAGAAGCACAAAAATGTATGAATTTAATGACCGATTAAAAGAGTTGCGATTGCAAAAAAAACATACTCAACAAGAGTTTGGTGAAATTTTAGGCGTGACTAAAAATACGCAACAAAATTATGAGGCGGGTAAACGTGCACCTGACGCCAATTACTTGATGAAATTGGCGCAAGCCGGTTATGACGTGAAATATTTAATCACTGGCGAACGCGATTACAGCGAACTAACGCCTAAACAAATAGAATTATTACAATTATTCGATAGCGCTAGTGCTGAATATCGTGACGCTGTGTTTGATTTGATGATGATTGAACAAGCGCCAAGCCCAGCATCTGACGTATTAAACAGCAAAAAAGCACTGTTTAAATTACTCACTGGCTCGGACAATCCGCGCCAATTAACGATAGAACAACAAGAGTTGTTGAATTTATACGCAATCGCGGAACCGGCGATTCAAGAAGCGACAATGAATATACTTAAGTATCACAGAGAGCCAAGTGATCGTTCAGTTTCTGCTGGAAACTTTATAGGCGATATTAGTAACTCTTCAATTAGAGATTTAAAACAGACTAAAAAATAAATTCATTTGTAAGGAGTTGGCATGACTAAGATTTTGTTTAAATGTTTATTTATCTTCTCCTTACCTTTTTTGCTAAATGCCTTTGGGTATGAAATGCAGTGTGTTGATAATCCTTCTGAATATAAGCCGTCTTCTTCTACACCATCGGACGATGAAATAAAATCCCTTATTAATCTTACGCCTGAAATTGAACAATCCTGGGTTGATTTAAATGAAATTGTACAATCTGATGGTTTTAAAAATCATGGTTTAAACGATGAGGCATTTAAAAAATGGGATAAAAATTATGAAAGCCTTATAGAAGAAGTTAATAAAATATTGAATACCAATACATACTATGACACAAATTATGAACAGTGTGAGACCGCTGTTCTGTATGGTTTGACATTTCAGCGTGATTTTGCGCGTGTAAGTGCTATTTACACTGATGAGCAAGATCTTAAAATCATACAAGCTAAAGATGATGTTGTTCGCTATTTAATTAATCTTCCTCTATAGATATGAGTAATAATATCGGGAACATCTCTAATAGTCGAATTAATACAATTGAACAAAAAATAGAAATTTCTTCAGATATTCCAGAGGATTTAAAAGAACCACTTCTATTATGGCTTAGTTTAGAAAAAGCAGATTTAGAGTGGAAACAAGAGCAACGTCAGCGATTACAAAAAATTGAACGGATGGAAGAAAAAAAAGCTTATCAGTTTAGATTGATGCAGATTTTTTATTCGATTTTACTTACTATTTCCATCATAGTTTTCTCCTGTATTTTATGGTTTAAATTTATACAACCAATTTTATCAACTCAAACCCTTGGTCAATCTAACAATTTATTGTATTTGTTAGCTAAGTTAGACTTCGATGGAATAACTTTGCTTTTATATTATTTGGTCGTTGTAGTATTTGTTGCTTTTATACCATCATATCTCTTGGCTAGATGGAAAGCTAAAAGTAAGTTTGATAAGTTCATTAAGACAAAAAATATAAGGAGGAAAAATTGATGAGAAATATAATTTTATTGACAATCATTTGTTGTGCAACTAATGCAATGGCTTTTGATTGCGCAAAGAAAACGTGCAAACAAATGTCGAGCTGCGAAGAGGCACAATATAAACTTAATCAGTGTGGGCACACGCGCTTAGATAGAGACAAAGATAACGTACCATGCGAAAATATTTGCCTTGGCGGCTAATCCTAGCTCAAACCTTATATCTTTGTTGTGCAATTAGTTTTGCTTATGAGATTAATGGCAAGGTTATTAAAGTTACCGATGGTGACACGATCACGATTATGGAAGACAACTATAACAAACAAAGAATCCGTCTTGCTGATATCGACGCACCGGAAAAAGGTCAGCCATACGGCAAAAAAAGTAAGCAATACCTTGCTTCATTGGTGGCGGGCAATCAAGTCAAAGCAGTTTGCCGAGAAAAAGATAAATATGGGCGGGATGTTTGTACGGTCTTCGTGAATAACATCGATGTCAACGCTGATTTAGTTGCCTCTGGTCATGTTTGGGTTTATGAACGATACAATGAACGATCAGATTTGCCCATTTTGCAAGAAACCGCAAAACAAGATTTGAAAGGTCTTTGGCAATTGCCGGAAGCACAAATTGTAAAGCCTTCAGATTGGAGACACGGACAAAAAGAAGTTCAAGCCCAAATAAAAGCAGCCAAGAAGCAACAGATAGAATATGTCGATAGTATATGCGGAAGTAAGCGTTATTGTAAGCAGATGAAAGATTGCTCAGAAGCGCAATATCACTTGTTACAGTGCGGCATAAAATCGCTTGATGGTGAACGTGACGATATATCATGCGAATCTATTTGCACTGGTGGTTAACCAAAGAGGACGCTTTATTTAAGCTAAGGAAGTGGCAATAAGTATATGGAGATAAACAAATGAAAAAGAATAAAACTTATAAGGTCGATTTTTATCGAATAACGCTCAAAGATGGAGATAATACGTTACACTCACTATTTAATACTCTTACTATTGGGGAATATAAGATTATTTCGATTGGGGATGATGAATATAAAGTTACAATTAAAGAGAAAAATGAAAATTTCTTAAAAGGTGAGATCCGAAAATATCGCAACCAAAGCGACAAGCCCATCATTGTACAACGCGGTAATAACTCTCCTGATATTGATAACTTATTGCCTCTAAATACAAATGAATTCTTAACTGATTGGAATCAGTTTATTTTAACTAGAAAAAATGCTCTTATTTATCAAGTTAATAAAAACGGGGCTCATATCAGTAAATTTGCCAAGTACTGGGAAAAAATTTTTTCTTTCTCATATAATCTAGATATTGTTAGGTTGATTAAAAAAGGAGCATTACAGAAAATTCTTTCTGGAAAATATGAGTATGGCCGGTATGAGATTAAGGTTTCCATTCCTGAAAACCCTGAGTTTTATGCCAAGGAATATTATGGCGATCTTCTAAGTGATGCTCTAATTTCAGCTAAGAAAATGGCTCCTTCATCACAGACGGTAAAATTGAATATTTCCTCTGCACAAAAAAGAACTTCTTTGGAAAATATTGCAACCATAGTTAAGAGTCTGACCGAAAAATGGGGGCATCGTACAGAAAAGGCTTATTTTCATAGTAAAGACCCCAATGGCTCCGTTGATCTTGTTAAAGATTTTATAAGAGGAGAGTTTGATATAGCGCCTGATGAAGATTTAGATCACCTGCGCGTCGTGATTTTTGCTAAACTACTTGATGTCTATAATGACAATAAGATTGATATTGATGAAATTCTCTAGAATTTATACTTTTTTCCCGTGTGTAGCAGTTATTGTGACATGGCTTTTACATAGTAACGTCCATTCTTTTTTACAAAACCATGCGGATAAAGTGAGTTTGTTAGTCAACAATCTTGCGCAGTATGCGATTACGCTATCAGGATTTTTACTTGCTGTCTTGACGATGATTTTAGCGATTAATACGCCATTAGCGAAACAGCTGAATGCTACCGGTCATCTTGTCAATCTAAAAAAGCTTTTTTTGTGCTCCATTATTGTTTGGTTCTCTATATCAGCTTTTGCACTAATAGAAATATTATGGCCAAGTAGTTTTTACATATATTTTTTAGACTTCACAATATTCCTTTTCTTATATGGTCTATCATTATTAGGAATTTGTTTTTGGCAGTTTTCGTTGGTGATAAAAATCACTTGACGATAAAAGATAGAAGATTGTTATACCAAAACACATATACCATATATAGTAAAACTATATATTGGGTATAATTTTTCTTATATGTCTATATAGTGTGGTTTGCTAAATTAATATTTTTATTTATTATAAAATCATTTCTTCGCACTTTACCGTGCAAGTATAACCTTGATCGTTAATTGTGTGAGTGATTTCACAAATAAACCAATTTACTTCGTCGATTTGTGTTTTAAAGCCGACAGCTTTTAGCGGTTGTTCTGCGATAATATCTACGCGGCCATACGCTAACGTTAAATCGAGTTGCCGAGCGCGGCTTTGCAAGTATTTTAGTTCGCTGTCGGCAGCGGCGCTTGCTTCTTGCTCGCTGGCGTAAGTGTGCTCAAGGGTGCGCAACACTTTATCTTCGCCGATGATGACTTCTTTGCGCTTTGCGGCGTTAATGTCTTGCCAATATGCTTTGATACCTGTCACCTGTGCGTCACGGTCGGCTTCGCGATAGCGGTGGGTGTCGCCCATACTGCGGTTAATTGTGACTTGGGGCAATGGGTTGCCGCCGGCTGTTTTGCCGCTGCCGCGTTTGATAAATAACAATTTGCCGGATTTGACCGTGGCCACTGCATAATATTGCTTTGCAAGTCTAGTTAATAGATTACCGTCCGATTCATTGGTTTGATCAAGATGAGCGATGGGCTTGTTTGCTAATTCGTCATTAATAACGGCTTCTAATTCGTTGCTCGCGGCAATTGCTTTGACAATTTCGCCCAATGTGGCGTTGTCATAGCTGGTTTCGCGCTGCTCGAGCAGAGACGCCCGAAAATCTGCTGATCTGGCTCGGACAGTGATAACATCGGGCGGTCCACCGTGATTCACTTCATCGACAATATAATCGCCTTGGTTAGTGAGTTGCCCGGAAAAGCCGAAGGCGGCGCTGAGAGTGACGCCTTTTTTCGGCAGCTCAACCAAACTATCGCTATCGTCAATAATTAGAGTGATTTCATCGGCTTCTATGCCGTTTTTGTCAATCATCGTTAGTGAGATTAAGCGACCGGCAAGGGTGACTGGGTTGCCGTTGATGCTGATTTGTGTGATTGGTTTCATTAAAATGACTTGGTGACAAAGGGGATAAGTGAGGCAAGTCCGCCTAGTCCTGCGTTATCGCCGTCGTAGCGCTTAAGCCCCAGGCTAAATTCTATCTTTTGTGCTTCGCCGTTTTTGAGCAAATGTGTTTTTGTTTCGCTGATGGCGTCGATTATCCAATAACCGAGTACCTCGCCTTGGCCGGTCATCAGTAAATATGGTTTGCCGCTGTCTGCCATCATCCTCAACATACTCAAATTGAGTGGGCCGCCGGTGTATTCGGGCATAAGTACACCGGATAAGGTGATACTGTCTTCGCCACGGCCAACAAACTGATAAGCGGGATAATTGCCGGTGCGCTGATTAACCGGCCAGCGCCAAGTGCTATCTCGCGCGACACTAGTAAAAGGGGCGGTATTGACACTAAAAACAAACAAGCCGTAAACCATTAACATTATGCGCTACTCCTAATCATAAATGCGTGACCTTGCGCGGGCTTCGCGTTCGCGCTCGATGCGCTCGATTTCGTGGCGTACTGCTTGGGCAATCGTTTGCGCGCTGTCGGTGTTTGTGCCCCCGGCGACATTGATATTGATGGTGTATTGGGCCTTGTTATTCATGCTGGCGGCGGTATTTACCGGGGTGATAGCGGCACTTGCGAGCATTGGGGTTGCGGTCATTGCCATACCGAGACCGACGCCGGTTAATTTTTTTGCAATGCCCTGCATGGTGGCGATTGGGGCGCGTTTATTGTTGCTAAGTCCGACGGCAATACCGTCCGGGATAAACTCGGCTAATTGCATAAACACTCGCGACGGTGAGTTAATCCCCAAAACGTTTTTAAATGTATTGACTGTGCCTTTAGCAAGTGCGCTAGCGCCATCTTTGACTTTGCCGGCACCGGCTTTAACACCATTAGCAATGCCGCTGCCGATGCTGACGGCGGCATCTTTGACGCTGGTGAGCGCATTACTGACGGAGTTTTTAATTAAATTAGGTAAATAGTTGGTAAACCAATCCACTACGCCGGCAAAAGCTTCTTTAATATATGGCAGCGGATCCCATGCTTTGATGCCGGCGACGATAGCATCCCAAATACCTGCGATAAATTTGGTAAAACTATCTGGGAGCTCGACGCCGAAATAGTTCATTACATTGGCAAACGCTTTATAAAATAGTCCGACGGGGCTCCAATTTAAAATCGCTTTGCTAATTCGTATTAAGCCGGCCACGGTGTCGGTTCTCAGCAATTCAAAAGTAGTGCTAAACCAGTTTCTAACTGCATCTAAGCGTTCTTTGAAAAAACCGCTGATATTATCCCAGTTGTTATAAACCCAATACGCACTGGCTGCTAAAGCTGCGACGATAGCAATAACGCCTAATACCGGTGCAGAGATAACACTAGCAATGGCACCGACGGCGACTAACCCATATTGTAAAGCTACCAATGGACCTATTATCGATGTAAGAATAAGCAAAAACGCGCCACCGATTATCATTAATATCGTTAGGGTGGTGGTGACTTTGGCAATGGTCGCCGCTAATTTGGGGTTTTTCTCAACCCAGGCGGTGATATTGCGCACCATCTCTGTGACTGATTGAATGAGTTTGCGTAAGGCGCCGCCGTTTGCTTCGGTAATTGCGACTGAAAAACCTTCGACCGCAGACTTTAAATTAACCCAGTCGCCATAACTGTTATCAAGCATCGCCGACGCTGTACGCTGGCTGATGCCTTCGACGTCTTCTAGCACATCTCTAAACTGGGTGATTTGGCCGATACCGGCTTGATCAACCAATTCTGATAATGCGGTACCCGCGCGCAAGCCGGCAATATCAGAAAAATAGCCAAGCCGTGTGGCGCTACCCATATCTTTAGTCGCTTCGGCGACTTCGGCCAAAATTGTCGGCAATTCGCGTAAATTGCCTTGAGCATCTACTGCTGATATGCCGAGCGCGTCTAGAGCGTCTTGTGCAGCTTTTGGCGGACTAGATAAACGGTTATATAAATTACGTAGCGCAGCACCAGATTGCTCGCCTTGGATGCCGATATTGCCGAGTAAGCCGATCATTGCGGCGGTTTCTTCTATTGACGCGCCAACAGATTGGGCGGCGGGGGCGACGTACTTCATCGAATCGCCGAGCATGCGTATATCTGTATTGGTGCGCGTAATTGTTGCACTCATCACATCTGCGACGCGGCCCATTTCTTCGGGTGCGAGTTTAAACGCGCTCAAAATATTAGATGAAATATCGGCAGTATCTTTCAATTCCATGTCACCAACCGCGGCAAGATTGAGCATATCTTGCATCGCAGCATGGATAGCATCCGGGGTAAAGCCAGCCATCGCTAGAAATTGTTGTCCTTGCGCGACTTGGCTGGCACTAAATGCTGTCGTTGCGCCAAGCTGTTTGGCTTGCTCGCGCAACATATTGTAATCATCCGAGCCTTTGGCAACTCTTGCAATCGCCGCAGTGCGATCGATTTCTTTATCAAAGTTGACGCCCGGAGCGACTAAACGCGCCATACCATAAGCGGCGCCGGTGCCTTTTGCTATTGCTATACCGCCTGCCATTTGAGCGCTACGTACTTTGCTCATTGTGTTGGCGTAGCGTTGTGAGGCGTTATTTAAGCGTTGTTGGGCAGCTCTGACTTTATCAAGTCGGACAGCTTGGGTTTTAAGAGAGTTATTTAAAGTGTCGGCTTTTTGTTTGAGCGCGGTTTCATGAGTATTTAAGTTGCGGGTGCTGATGCCGGCGCTGCGCAGTCTATCAGCGACGGTTTTAAGTTTGCTTTGATAGCTGCGATGCTTTTCTTCGAGTTTGCTGACACTGGCGCGGGCGGCATCGTATTGCCTGCGTAGGGCTTCGGTTTGTTTGCGCGTGCGCTCGCTACCGCTGTTGTTTTTTAGCTGGTTATGCAAGCTGCGCATTTTTTCGCGCATTGCTGTGAGTGCAGTGGCTGATTTATCAAGTGCGGCGCGTTGGGCACGGTATGCGCTAATGTCTTTTAGCTGAGCATTGAGTTTGCTAAGTTGGGCGCGACTGTTTTCAAACTGCTTGGCTAGCTTGCTGCCGGCAGCTTTAATTGTTGCAAACTGCTTGCTCATTTTATCAAATGCACGCAGTTGTACTTTAATATCTAAATCAGCCATGACTCACCTTATTTTTGCCGCATCACGTTGATTTGCTGTTGATTGCGTTCAACGGCGATAGCATGCCAGCGTATTAAATCGTCAAAACTCATATTATCTAACTCGCTGGGTGGCCAACCGCCGCCGAATACGAGGTTGATATCAGCCAGCGCATCTTCTACGCTTCTTGGGATTGCTTTCCCTCGAACATTGCCCCGACTTTGCCCATAAACTGCATGATATCGGGCAGGCTCATGGCATGGATTTGGGCTTTAGTGAGCGCAGGCGTAGTGATACGTGGCAATAGCTCGGCATACGCGGCGACATCCAGTTGCGCGATGTCCATCAGTTTTACCCCACGTAATTCGCCTGCTGTTGGCGTGCGTAAAGTGACGCTTTTAATGACGCTGTCACCGGATTTAATCGGAGTATCTAGGGTGATAGTGTTGTCTTGTTTGTCTTTACTCATTATTTACCTCGTTGATTACAGTTTTAAATTTTTGCGCCGATGTTCGAGTATGTCTTTGCCGTTAACGACAAAAATATAGTTGGCATTGTCGATTTCAATAATAATCTGATTGTCGACGGTGTATTTGAATGCACTTAAGGCGATGCTATATTTTGTTTTAGCCATTTCACCCGGGCTGTAACCGCCTTGGTCCACTTCACGTAATCGTCCACGGGCGAGGATTTCAACGGCTGAATTGGTGCAGTCGTCATCATCGCACTCAAGCGAGCCGTTTAAACGGAAACCGATACCAGCGACGCCAAAGGCGCCAAACTGGCGCATCAAGTCGGCGTCAAAGTCAGTTAGTTCGACTTCCATTTCAAGCTTCTCGCTGCCTAGATCGATTTCAATCGGGCCGCTCATGCCGCCGGTTTGATATTCTTCCATTTTTCGCGCTAACTTGGGGAATTGGGTAATGTCGGCACGGCCGGCATAGCCGACACCGTCAGCTGAAAATATCGCATCTTTTAAAGTTTTAGGTAGCATAGTCGTTTCTCCTGTTAGGCGGCGTCAACGCGCTGCGCAAAATCAATTAAATAAACGTCGGTGATGTGCTGACGCAAATGTAGTTGCTCAAGCGGTGGTACTGGGGTGTAGTCATAACTTACATGCAATTGCCCGTCTTTTAACGTTTCTTTGGTGTTTAATTTAGGGTCATACCATGCACGGCCGCCAAGCAAATATCCTTGCGCGGTAAGCTCTTTAAGCTTGGCATCAATGCCTTCGATGATGTCGCTGGCAAGGCCGGGCGATAATGGCTTATCCATCGCCCACTGATGCGCATAGCCGATAGTATCAATCAACACTTGCGCGGTGCGGGTGTAGTTTTCAAACGCAAATAGAGGGTCAGCCGAACAAGTACGACTACCCCAAAATCTAAACCCGCGCTCACGGATTAAGGTGGTGATCTCTTTGCTGTTGAGTAGGTTTGCGTCAGTATCTGCACGCATTAAATCAAAGCTACGATCATAGACAGTGCCAGTAACGCCGTTCACGGGGACGTTAGATAGGGTTTTGTGCCAGCCGACCTCTTGGTCAATTTTTGCGCGTAATCCTAATGCACGCGCGGTCGCGGTTAATGTCTTGGTAGTACTGGTTGCACTATCAAAGCCGGTAAAGTCGTTATCAATTAGCATTAATTCACGGGCGCCAAAATTTTGGCGGTAACTTTGCGCTTCGCTGATGGTTGCACCGTGGCAAGCTGCATAAGCAAAACCGCGCAGCTTTTGCGCAATTGTGACTAATTCGGTGGTGACTTCTTGGGTGTCAAGCCCCGGGGCGCCGATAATGCGTGGGGTGACGCCATGGTTGGTTTTTGCAGCAAGCAAAGCTTGTAAGCCAGTGCGTTTGCCGTCAACTATACCGCCGATAACTAAGCCGTTTTGCGCACTAACATCGTTGTCAGAGGTGACGCGCACTACAACGCAGATGGCGTTAGTTTGGTCATTGATGGCGTCCAAAGTGGCGGCTAAAGTGCCTTGTTTACCTGCTTTTCCGATGGCTTCGGCCACATTGGTGATTAATACGCTCTCATTTTCGGGGAAATAAGTTGCATCGGCATCGGCAGCGGTGGCAACAAAGCCAATAATTGCGGTGCTGATGGTGCGGATAGGGCGGGTGCCTTCGTTAATTTCGGTGACGTTAACACCGTGCAAATATTCGGTCATGATTGACTCCGTAAATAATGATAAAGTGTTTTTGGTGATTGACCGGCGCTGAGCGGTAAATTCAGTGCGGCGGCAACGTATTCACTGCAATACCAGCGCTGAGGTGATTGTTTAAAAAATGGTAGTACGGCACGTAAGGCGCCTAAATAATCGTATTTTTTGCCGGCGTGACGTTGATAAGTGCGATCGGCAAATTTTGTACTGGCGTATACTGGGACAAGTGCCCAACGTGAATGATATAAGATGATGTCTTTGCGTCTTACCCCGCCGTCGCGGCCGCTAGCTGAATCACAAATGTGAAAGCAAGCACCGATAGGCTGGGCGGCTTGCGGGTAAACCAGCTCGCAATGCGAATATTTTGCCCGGGTGAGTAGGCAAGTGAGTTCGTGAACTAGGCGACGACGAAATGATGAGAAGCTACGGATTGGCTCTTTATAATGATAAAACGCGACGAATAAACGTTGTTTTGACATTATAATTTCTCGATTTGATAGCTGATGTCAATGTTGGCCAATACTTTCATGCTGTTTGCCGCCATGATTTCATCTTCTATCTTTTGACGTTGGCCGGAAATGGATGCTACCAGCGCTTGATAGATGAGAGATTTTCTTAAGGCGCGCTGGCGTAACTCGTCTAAATTAACGTCGCGCGAGAGGGCGATTTTCTCAAGCGTTGGGGTTGGGGTGCTTTTGTCTTTTGCCCAGGCGTTTGCTTCGGCGGCTTGGATTGCCCAGCTTTGGCGCTCAAAATCGGGGATTGTATTGGCTTTAACCACGCCATCGATGATTGCTTGCGCTTGTTGTGCGGCGACTATTAATAATTGTTCTCGGGTGTCTTGCAATTGTTTTGCCTGTGCATCTTTACTTAGATGCCATTTCCCTTGCCACCATGTATGGTATTCGCTCGGTCTTGGGTCGGTGGTGGTGTTTGCAGGGTAATTACCGATTTCTTGCACTTTAACCGTGCTGCCATCGGTAGTGCTATAGACTGTTTCGTCGCGATGATCGGCGATATATTCCCATTTTTCGTTTTTGCGGACGATGGCAAAGCCTTTTTTGGCTTTTGGCGGGGCGTCAAGATATGCGCCAGATGATAAGCCTGTGCCACGGCTCACGTACTCTGTTTCTTTATGCAAATAAACCCCTTTTCTATCAGTGACATAAACTTCTACTTCACAATTTTCTAATGCAAATCCGTCTTTAAATTTCATTTTTATTACCCCGAAATGCAGATATAGTTAAATGCAATGTTTTTCATTCTAGTTTCAGTCCCGCCTTCGAAACTTGTGAATTGACCTCCAGCATTGTGCATATCCGCGCTCGGAACAACTCCATTTAACCCACTCAGTCCATTTGTTGTTTCTCTCCCTTTTCCAAGTATGTGTCGATGCGATTTGATGTCATCTTCTTGCAAACTAAGCAACGCACGCCCCGGATCTAATCCTTTGCCGTTGTCCCAACCGCGAATGACGCGGCCACGTAAATCCGGCATTCTTGCCCCGTAAATTCGGTGCAATTTTGGATAAACAGATGCTGATATTGCCTGACCGTAAAAACCGATTGCCCAATTAGGTACGTCGGCAAGCGGCCAGTTGATTGGGACGCCGATCAATTTGTCAACATCAATTTTGAGTGCATCGCGTAAATCAACATACGCACGCGTGGCAAGCACCATCGCGGTGTCGATAATTAATACCACGTTGGCAGAATTGCCGATTTCGACAATCATGCGGAAAACTTGGTCACGGCTAGACCCGCTTGAGAGTAGCGGTTTATAAGTTTCCGGCACATTGCCGACGGCAAATAAATTGCCTTTGTCGTCATATAGACCGATTTCGCGCACGTACCAGCCGCCGACATCCGCCGGGACAACTAGCTCGGCGATATAATAACTGTTATTGCTGTTATCTTGGGTGAGTGTATTGATTTGCGCACGGTATTTTTCACCAATCAGTGCAGTTTGTTTGCTGTTTGGTTGGACTGCTTGTCCGCCACCATCACCAACCGCCATATACTTTAAATTGAGCGGGCTATTGGTTGCTTGTATTTCAGCGAGTTTGGCAGTGCCAAATTTTGTTAATAATGTTTTGTATTTTGCGCTCATTAAACTGTCTCCGGGTAAATCGTGGTACTGTCTAAACTTTGCAACGCGCAAGCAAATGCTTGATTACATGTAGTGATGATTTTGCTTGGGATGTACGGTAGTATCGTGGTTGTTTCGCCGCTGATGGCGGCTAAGCTGTAATGTTGGGTCAAGCGAGTAGTGAGCATAACGCGCAATTTGCTAATGTGCCGCGATACGGGTTTGGTAAGCCGCACTAAGTTGTAAATGACTTGCTCGATTTCTTGGCTAATGCCTAACCCGAAAACGTCTACATTTATTTCAAACGTGCCCGGGGTACCACCGATGTTAAACCATTCTTTAAGCGTGGCGGCGTAGCCAAATGCGGCAATCATTTGCTTGACAGCAGTGCGGGTTCCTTTGATTTTATGCACTAGCCATGCGGCTTTAATCACGTTACGCTTGGTTTGCTCATCCCAATCTTCTTGCCAATAATCAACACTCGTTGCCCAAGCGAGATAGGGCAGTAAATACGCTGGGCATAAATCAGGGTCATGGATTTGGCGGATGATATCGGCGCGATATTCATTGCTAAACGCATCAAACGTTAAAGCTTGCTGGTTAATTAACGCGAGCTTCTTTTCCAGTTCGGTGCTGTTAATCGGTAATAAATGCTTATTCATCGACGCCACCATAGCTTACATTGCTGTTTGTACAATGCGCGCATTGTTCGCGGGTGATTTCAATGTCTGCGGCTGGGCTGGTAATCTCTACCCGTTGCACGCCGGCTACATGCAATGCGGCATAAATGCCGGATAATGTGATGTCATAACCGATTCGGCGTTGTTTTTTGATGTACTCAGCAAGGTTAGATCTCGCTGCTTGCATGATTGGTTCGATTTCGGGTTGTGGATAACAATATATTTGTGCTGCGATGCTGTAATTGACAATTTGCGCTCTTTTTACAGTGACGTGGTCGGCAATCGGGCGCACAGTTTCATCATTGAGTGTTTTTGTCACTGCATCCAGCACCTCTTGTTGTGCTTGGCCGTTGCCGCGGCGGTCTAGGACAACGACAGTGACATAAGCCGGGTTAGGGCTAAACACGCCGACGTCAGCAATTTGCACATGAGCGCGACGGGCGTGCCAAATATAAGCTTGTTCTGGTCCGGCTACGCTTAATGCTTCAAAAGCGAGCTGGATGCGCTCGCGATATTCTTCATCACTTTCGAATACTGCCGGGGTTGGTGGGGTGGTGGTGTTATCCGCCGAGGTGATGAGTAGGCGAGTAGTGTGATATTTTACCCCGATGGCGTCTAAATCGGCGCCAGTGGCGTACGCTAACATAGTTGCCCGTGCGGCGTCGTTAATGCGCGCTCGCAGCAGTATTTCAAGATAGGCATTTTCTTCGAGTAGTTTTGTGACCGGCTCGGATTCCAATGCGAGGGTGTCGCGCCAATGGTCTTGTTGATCAATTGGCCACAGGGCGATAAACGCATCTTTGCGGCGCTGTAAAATGGCCTTATAATCCAACGTTTCTAAAACATCGGGGATAGGCAGTTGATTGAGATTAATGCTAGTCATTATGTTATTGTGTTTTGCTTACGCGCGTGATGCGAGGGGCGGGCGTCCGCGTAAGGCGCTGGCGGACAATAGCGCGGTTTTTACTTCGTCCGGAGTGGTGTCGATTTGATACTCAAGTGTGGTTTGCCCGTTTTTGTCGACTTTGATTTTGGCGTGGGTGATTTTGGCGTGGGTGATTTTGGCGCGTGGCTCCCATTTGTTAGCGGCATCAACTAAAGCTGCGGTGAGTTGTAATTGCCCAGCTGGGTTCATAGTGCTGTCGATTAGATCAAACAAATATGAGCCGTAATCCCGCAGTTGAATGCGCGAGCCGATTGGTGTAGTGAAAATATCGAGCAGTGATTGGCCGATATGCGCGCTGCGGTCGATTTGTTTGCCTGTGGTGCGGCTCATGCCGATGACTGATTTTTGCGGATTGTTCATATTAATCTCCGATAAATACATTTGGGCTGCCGGTGGCGACGCTACCGCCACAACTAACCGCATCGCCGACGCGGCCGGCTTTTTTGCCGTTGATAGAAACGGTTGATGACCCACCGGCTAAGCTGCCGGCGTGTGTTTCGGGGATGCTCGGGCAGGTGTGGGGTGGATAGCTGTCGCCTTGGCGGTGGGCGCCTTTGCCGTTGATAAATACGTTACTGCTCGCGCCACTGTTACCACGCGGTGGCCAACAACCATGGCCGGTGCAGGAATCGCCTAGTCTTGCGGCTTTGGGCATGAGTCACTCCTTAGTTGATATCGACGCGCGCGCCGTTGATGGTGATATTGCCATCGGCGGTGAGGTTTAAATCGCCAGCGCTGTGGATAGTCAGCGTGGTAGCCGTTTTTTCAATTTTGCTGCCGTCGGTGAATTGGATAATGTCGGTATCGGTAGCGGTGCTTGGTGGTGCATGGTTCGCGTCGTAATCGTGGGCAATGACAAAGGCGTTATTGATGTCGCCGCTTGGGCAAGCGAGGCGTACTTGTTGTCCGATTTTAAGTGGTGACCAACGAATGTAATTATTGCCGACTTCTGCCGGGTGCGGCAGCCAAGCGCTGGTAATGCCGCCGGTTTTAATTTTTATGCGCCAATTTTGATAATCGACATCGGCAATGGTGCCGGTGCGGATGATGTTGTGCAAGCGGCGTTTTTGATCAGATTGTTCAAAACTCATGTTTGGCCTCGCGCAAGTGATTAATGATGTTGTCTTTGATGATGTTTTTGTCTGCTTCATTCACGCCGATGAGTTCACGCGCGGAGTAATCAGCCAGACCGTATTGCAAGCGTTCGCGCAAGCCGTAGTGATGCACGCGGGCGGTGCGCCCGACGATGCCGAAAAAACCAAGACGGATGCCGTTGCGATGCGTTTTAATTTTAAAGTTTTTGTTTTGACGTAATTTTTTAAACATTTGCCGGCGCAATACTTTGCCTTTTTGCGCTTTGCGCGGTGCCCAAGCGGCGCCATCGGGTGTTTGTTGGGATTGCATGCGCCGCTGATTTGCTTGACGTAGCTCATGGGCGATTTTTTGCAATAGTTTGTGCTGCTCGCGTGGGGACAATTGGTCAATATAACTTTGTGCCCAGGCAATAAAATCATCTAAATTATGGCTTAGCATACGGACCTGACAGATCTTGCTTGGCGTTGATTTTGGATTTGTTATCCCAAATACCAATAATTTCATCAATTTCTTGCGTCTGGCAATTGGCAATGCTTATACCATCAGCGTCTTCTCGTGGGTTGTAAACGTCTTTTAGTCCAGTAATTTCAATGAGTATGTCGGCGCTAGTGTGATTGAGTTGCTCGATGTCGATGCTGATCATGTTTGCCGGATGATTGGGGATATGTTTATCGAGCCAGCGGGTAAGCAAATAAAATAGCGTGGCTTCACTATAGATATAATCCATAATTAGCACTACTGCGGTATATTCAAAGCAGAATTTTTGATTGTGCGGTGCTTTTCCACCTTCGCCCGGACGGCGGTAATAGCTGATTAATTTACCTCCTTTGGTCATGGTGGTGATGTTCTCTGACTGTAATTTCTTAGGGAAATTTGAATTCAGTAAATAATAACGCAATGATTTGAGTTTGTTCATTTTTACCTCTTTTTTATTTGTTATATCTAATAGATATTTTTATTGCTTTTATATATCTATTTGCTATAATATAGCCATGAAAAAAATTACTTACTCTAAAAAAGCAATGAAGGATTTGGCGAAAATGCCACGCAACGCGCAGCAAAGAGTCCGAGGCAAAATTAATCAATACGCTGAAAATCCGGAGGCTTTGGCAAATAATGTGATTAAGATGACTAACGAACGTGGCTATCGTTTGCGGGTGGGTGATTATCGGGTGCGCTTTGATGAGTATGACACGGTGCTTGATATTTTGCGAGTTTTGCCACGAGGCGAAGTGTATAAAAAGTAAGGAGGATTTATGTATCAGACGTTGACTTTTAACGATACCGATTACGTTATCATTGAAAAATCTGTTTATGATGATTTGGTTGCGCAGAGCGATAGTGAGCGTTTTCCGTCTGAATTTGTTGACAAGCTTTTTGAAACGGATAATAAAATTGGGGCGTGGCGCGAATACCGTGGCATGACGATGACTGAGTTGGCAAAACGGGTTGGGGTCTCGCAAAGCTATATATCTGACATAGAAAATGGAAAAAAAGATGGCTCGGTTAAGGTCATTAAGGCTATTGCGGTGGCGCTTGATGCTGATATCGAGTTGATTATTTAAGTCTGTTTTTTCTTTCATGGCGGGTTTGGCAATGGATGCAGCGCTTTGCATACGGATGGGCTTGACGCCGGGTGGCGGGAATTTCTTCATAGCAATCAAGGCAATATTTTTGTCTGCTTGGAGTGGTTTGAGCGCGGGTACGGTGGGATAATGCGGCGTCGCGAAAGGCTTGTTCTACTTCGGTGGCTTTGTCGATGATGTCCATTGTTTTCTGACTTCCTTTGTCCAATTTGCTAAATAAGCGTGTTTGGCGCGGCATTCGCTGTATTGGGTGATGATCGTTTTCGCTAAATTAAAAACGCCAGCGATGTCTCCTTTTTCAAAAGGGTTAATATCCGGGCAGGGTGTTAATGCGTTTTGCTCAATTGTCGGCGGGGTAAACGTCGGCGTTGGCGGCGTTAATGAGTTCGTTGATGAGCTGCACGCCGCGCTCGTCAATACGACAAGTATCAGTGGTGCTTTGTACATAATTGTTTATCTCTTGATTGATTTTTTCTAATGTGATCTGATGTCTTTGCTGTGATTTGCTGTATTCTTGAGCGAGGGTTTCGTATAAAGCCATGGCTTTTTTTTCTTGTTCTAGCGCGATTAATATGCTGTCATTGAGTTTTTTAAGGTGAGCTCGATTAACGGATTCTTGCCCGGCGCGATAAGCAAATCCTACCGAGGCGACGTTGTAGGCGATAAAAGCTGCTACGGTTAATTTGGTGAATGTGGGGTTAGTTAACATAGCCGTTGCTCCATTGCTTGATTTCGCTGGCGCGGCGGTTGATTAAGCCTTTGATGATGCGTCCGTTGCTATACTTCCAGCGTTGCATTTGCTTGGGCACGTCATCGTAGTAGCCACGATTGAGTAGTTTTAATAATGTGCTGCGTTTAAATGCGCCGATGCCGACGTTAAAACTAAAAGACACAAGTGCATCAAATTGATATTGTTCAAGCGGTACGATGACTAATTGATTGATAGCGGTTTCGTGATGATCGGCGTCTTGATCCAGTAATACGGCGATTTGACTGTTGGTTAGGCCGTCTCTCCAGCATACTTGCTTGTCGCCAATTTGGATTTTGCCGCTTGATAGCTCGCTTTTGGTGAGTAAATGGCCGGCGCCGATGGTCGGCAGTCCGGCGGAGTCTAAGTATTTATGTTTTTGTACGCCTTCGCGCTCGATGATAAGCATGCGCCCTTGTTTGCTTAGTTGTTGGTTGTTCATTTTTTTCCTCTTATTTCGCCCCAAATGTCAAAGATGGTTTTGTTTTTCATTTTTTCACCGGTGAAAAATATGGCACGCACTAAAAACCAGCCGGGTAAGCCGCTCATAAAGTACACGGGGCCGACGATCATGGCGGCGGTTTCGTTGCTGATGTCGGAAATGCCTAAATAATTGGTCACGACGTAAGCACCAAAACCAAATGAACACATGATGGTGCTGATAACCGCGCTAAACCACTCTTTCGGGCTTTTCGGCTGGGTCATAAACATGACGACAACGGTGGCGGCAACGGGTCCGATGATGTAAGCGAGTAGCTTAAACAAAAATGGTCCGGCGTATTGTGCACCGGCGGTGGCAGTAGCGTTGGTGATGGGATCGCTCATGTGTTTTAATTCCAGAGGTTTATTTTTTCTGCGGGGGTAGTGGAGGTAAATGTTTTTAGCAGGATGCGGATACCGGCGGGTAAAATCGGCATATGCAAAGTATGTGAATTGTCGGCGATGACTTGGGGGAGGATGTCGGTACGTCCTAACGTTCGATAACAAATAGCGTCGATGTTGTCGTTTTGTTCGCTGATAACATACATATCTATTCCTTCTCATTTTGGCACCTATACTAAGGTGATGGTTGTTCGCGGTTTGTTGATTAATTGGCGAATAAATTCGCGTTCGTTTTTGCGCTCGGTGTCGATGCGCGCTTGGCGGCTATTGATGCGTGATTGTCTGCTGCCGATGCTGTCTTCACCATTATGGGTGGTGTCGATGTCAATGTACTTTTCTATCAAATAAGTTTTGGCACGGCTGTAAACGGCGTGTTTGTAAAGTAGTATTTTTTGCGCATTGGTGAGTTTGTTTATGCCGAGTTGCTGGCTGCGCCAATCGGATAATAGGCCGTTGATCATGACCATGGCTAGGATGATGTTTTCACGCAGGCGGGTGTCGGTGACGGTGTCGTCTTGGCGCATGATGCGGCGATAGTCGATGAGCGAAAAATTTGGATAAAATGGGTCGTAATTGATGATGTTATCGTCAACTGGCGGTTCTGTCGGGCGATTGTGCGGGATAAATGCTTCGCTCATAATTACTCCTCATTTAATTGGGTGCGCGGTTGCGAAGATTAACAAGGTTGAGGTGGACCTTGAATCTCCCCGCGCCCCGCGCGGGCTGTAGAGTCGGTTATTCGTCGCTGTCGGTTTTTTGATCAATATCCGGGTTCGCTTTTTCGAGTTTGACCAGCAGGCCTTTCACGCCGATTTTGTCATTGAGCTTGACGGCGTGGCGTAGCTCGAGGATGGCAGAGGTGTCGTTGCCGGCTTTGTGTTCGGCTTCACCAAGTGCGCGATGGAGTTTGGCGCGGATTTCATCGTGCATGTCGTGGCTGTCGGTCAACTGTTCGAGGCGACGCAACTGCTCGAGGGTAAGCGTTGGCTCGTCTGATTTGATCCACGCTTCCGCCATTTCCTCTACCATGGCTTCTGCGGTTTCGCGTTGGAAATGTTCGGGTAAACTTAGGTTGTGGCGCAGCATGTATTCGCCGATATTAAGCGCTTGATCAAAAGCGGCGGTATCAATCGACCAAATGAGTAGTTGGCCGATGATTTGGTCTTGTCCGCCGGCATCGGCTTCGAGGATGCCTTCGATATAACCTTTCCATTCGGCCAGTGCTTCAGCCTTGACTTCATTGCGGGCGGTCATTGATTTGATGCTGCTTAGTGTGCGTTTTTGTTGGGCGAGCTGGTTGAGCATTAAATCGTATTGGCTGGTGCTTACTTCGCTGCCAATTTCGGCGGCAAGCGCGGCGGCGCGCTTGGCTTCTTCGCATTGTTTGTGTTTTTGTGCTGGAGTCATGGTTTACTCCCAGGCGCTGCCGTCGGCGTTTGGTACGAGGATGCCTTCGAGCAGGCAGCAGGCGTCGTAGTCTTCGATAACGTAGGTTTCGTTGACGCTGCGGTATTCTTCAATGCGGTCTAGTTTGGGATTGTCGAAATAGGCTAGGCGGGTGGTGCCGCGTTGGGTGTAGATACTTAGGTTGTCCAGCGGGGTGACTAAGATGGATTTTTCCGGGAAGAACGGTACAGCGAGGGTTTTGAGTCCACCGAGGGCTTTGTTGACCATTAGGGATTCCAAGGCTTTGCGTTCTGTTGGGATGTCGTTGCTGTCAACCAAGTGGAAGTATTTGTTGGCAAGTATTTTGCGTCCGCAAATAACGACCAAGCCGCTGTCGCGGTGCCATGGCTCAATCAGTTCATTGACGGCATCAAATACGGCGGCATCGGCATGGTTGTAATCTTTGCCGCTGATGTTGCCGATTTTGGCGCCACTCATGACGGCAGATGTTTTGTTGTCGCGCAGGTGTTGTAACCAGCCTTTGTTGACGTCTTGCAGTAAAGGATAGGTGCTGCGGTCAGTTGTTTGTGCTACTTTGGTGCCGTTAAAGCCTATCATCAGGCGGTCGCGGCCGATTTGTTTGCTAGTGGCTAAGCGTACTAGGCGTTGAAATTCGGGCTTATGGCGCCAAGCGTCTAGGGTGGCGTAGCGGATAAAGGTGTCGTAATTGGTTTGTTCGGCTCGGTATTTGTCTTTACTCGTTGAGGTGATGTTGCGTGGTTTACGTTCGGTGGTGCCGTCGCTGGTGTCGGTGCGGCCGGCAAGCGTTGAATTGGCGCCGATGTGGATTTTCTCGCCTTCTTGGTTGTCTACCATATGGGAGTTGATCGCGCGTAAAAATGGGTGTGATTCTTGAATTTTTTCAACGAGTTTCTGTTCGGGTTGGGGGGCGACGCTAAATTTGGTTGTTGCGTCGTCAACTCCGTTGATTTCGGCAATTTTTTTAAGAAATTATTGTAATGTTGTCTGGTTTGCTTATGCATGGGTTTTGGCTCCGTATTCGTATTCGTTGATTAGCAGTCGGTTTCAAATTGTTCGTCGGTTGTTCCACCCGCGGCGGTTGGGCGGGTGGTATATGCTCCATCGGCGTTATCGGGCAGTTCATTAAGTTCGGTTTTAAGCTTGTCAAACGATTCTTTGAGTTCGCTGTATTGTGCTTGCAATTTGTCATGGCGCTTTTTTTGCTCTTTGTCGCGGCTGCTGTAATCTTCGATGACTTGCTCAATAGACTGGGTGATGTCTTGATAAAATGCACTGAATTGGCTGTCTGTCTTTTGGGTGTGGTCACTGCTGTATTTGCCGAGTAGTTCTTTGACGCGATTAAAGATGCTTGGCTTTTCATCTTCTACATCATCATTGTTGCTAAAATCAAATGCTGCGTCGTGATAGGTAGAAAACAAGAGCGTTTTTTCTTTGTTAATCGCGCTGAATGCTAAGCGCTCTGTGCCGACTGATGCGGGGCTGTCAGTGACGGCCAGACCAACAAGATAGGCTTCGCCGCTGTCGGCAAAATTGGGGTCGAGTTCAATTGAGGTGAACAGCTTTTGCTTGTTCTGGTTCATTTTGACGAGATCAGCGGTCGGCTCAATGCGCGCGAGTAAGACGAGTTTGTCTTCGCTGTTTTTTTCGGTTTTGAGTTCGAGTACGTCGCCTACGGCGGCAAATGCGCCGTCGGGTAACAATGACCGCATGTGTTCTACCCAAATTCTGGCTGCGAATTTCTCTGGGTTATAGTTGGTGGCCATCTGTTTGATGTGTTCGGCGGTGATTTTTCGTCCGTCGATGGTGTTGCCTTCGGTGGCAATGCGGAAAAATTTAAGCATATTGTCTCCGGTGATGTAATACGGTAGTGTTTTATCGCGTGTGGAATCATTGTTGGCTTTCGCTGGGCACGACTCAATAACTACGCGTCCGTCTGTTGACTTGGCGGACTTCTTGGCGTTTTGTTCACCTGCCTTGGCGCTGACAATAGCGGGCATGGAAAAATATGACCTTAATATCAGAAGACAAGCCGCGCTGATGTATTGGCGCGGTTATTCGTGTGCGGAGATTTCACGCGTTTTGGATACGCCATATCAATCAATAAAAAGCTGGCAAAAACGTGATAAATGGGATGATGCCAGTGTCGCTAGGCGGTGTGCGGAAAACATCGAGATGCGTTACTGTCAGCTGATTGTTAAGCCTGATAAGAGCGTACGCGACTTTAACGAAATAGAATTGCTTGGTAAGCAGCTTGAGCGCACCGCACGCGTTGAGCGATACGCATCAACCGGCAATGAGGCGGACTTAAATCCGAAGGTAAAAAACAGGAATATCGCGAAAAAGAAAAAGGCGGCAGAACGGGCTTCGAGGGCGGTACTTTCGCCTGATCAGGTTGATCAGATTAAGGCGAATTTTAATAAGGTGATGTACCCGCATCAAAAATATTGGTTTGAGAATAGTCATCACGCGCAACGTCAGATTGTGAAAAGCCGACAAATCGGGGCGACGTACTATTTTGCGATTGAGGCTTTGCTTATGGCGCTTGAAACGGGGAAAAATCAAATTTTTCTGTCGGCGTCGCGCAATCAGGCTAATGTGTTTCGCAGTAATATCATTACTTTTGTCGAGCTGGCAACCGGGGTAACGTTGCGCGGTGAGCACATCAAGCTTGCCCCCGGCTGTATGTTGTATTTTTTGGGTACTAACAGTAATACGGCGCAGTCATATAGTGGTGACTTATATATAGATGAGTATTTCTGGATTCCGCGCTTTAACAAAATACAGCATGTTGCCTCGGGTATGACGGTTCACGATGACCGGCGTATTACGTATTTTTCAACGCCGTCGACTACGGCGCATGATGCTTATCTGCTGTGGACGGGTGAACACTACAACGCCGAACGGCCCAAGAAAGATCACGTTAAAATCGATACGTCACACCGCGCGTTAAAAGATGGGATGGTTTGTGCTGATGGGTATTGGCGCCAGATCGTCACAATTGAGGATGCTATTAATAGCGGATTTGATCGGGTTACGCTGAGTCGTTTGAATCAGAAGTTCCCGAATCCGTCGCAGTTTGACAATTTATTCATGGGCAAGTTTATCAACGATATGAACAGTCTGTTCAAGATGAAGGACTTGCAAAAATGTATGATCGATGCGCGCGAAAAATGGGCGGATTGGCAACCGCTGCGCAAGCGGCCGTTGGCTGAAATGCCGGTGTGGATCGGTTACGATCCGAGCCGTTCGCAAGACGATTCATCGATTGCGGTTATCGCTCCGCCTACTGCCTCAAGTGGTAAGTTCCGTGTTATTGAAACGCAGTCATTCAACGGTCTTGATTTTGAAGCGCAAGCAAACCGTATTAAGCAATTTACTCAGCGCTATAACGTCAAATTTATCGGCATTGATGCGACCGGCATCGGTAAAGCGGTGCATGATCTTGTCTGTAAGTTTTACCCGTGCGCCCGTGCCATTATTTACAACGTTGATGAGAAAAACGAGATGGTGCTTAAGGCATATCAGCTTATGCATCACGGTCGTCTTGAATTTGACGCTGAGAAAACAGAAATTGCCAGCGCCTTTTTAACTATCCATCAATCGCCGACGGCCAGCGGGCGCGTTACATACAAAGCATCGAGAACGGCTAAAACCGGTCATGCCGATGTTGCTTGGGCAATCATGAATGCACTAAGCAATGACCCGCTTGGTGCTGTGGCTGATGCTGGCGCTGGAAAATCACAGAGCACTATCCAAGTTTTTTAAGGAGCATTTATGAGCGAGAAAACAATAACGCAGGCGACCAAAATACACACGTTTTATTTTGGGGAAGAACAGCGCGTCATCAACGGGATTGAGCTGTTGCCGTATTTTCAATGCGTGTATAACGGTCAGTACTACGAACCGCCGTTTAGCCTAGATGCCCACGCCAAATATTTTTACACGCTGCTTTATTTGCGCAGCGCGTTACAGCTTAAGGCCGACATTCTTACCAGCTGCTATATTGCCCACCCGCTACTAAGCAAACAAGAATTTGCGAAGCTAGCCATTGATTATCTATGGTTGGGTAATGCTTATTTAGAGCGGGTGCTCAGTAGAACCGGCAAACTTATCGCGCTTAAACACAGCCCGGCAAAATACACCAGGCGCGATAAAAACGACCGCTATAAATTTATCGCAGCTGCTGAAGGTTGGATGACTAACGGGAATGTTTGGGGTGATGATGCGCAAGTGGCGCACCAATTCGCAAAGGGTAGCATTTTTCACTTAATGCAGCCAGATATTAATCAAGAACTATACGGTGTGCCAGAGTGGTTGCCCGCTGTACAGTCTGCTCAGCTCAATGAGGCGGCGACAAAATTCAGGCTGCGTTACTACAACAACGGCAGCCACGCCGGCTATATCCTCTATATCACTGACCCGGCGCAGGATGAAAAGGATATCGAAAATCTGAAGGAAGCGCTCAAAAATAGCAAAGGTCCCGGTAATTTTCGCAATTTGCTGTATTACGCACCCAATGGACAAAAGGATGGATTGAAACTACTGCCGATAAGTGAGGTGACCGCTAAAGACGATTTTTTTAATATCAAATCGATTAGCCGTGACGACCAGCTCGCCGCAGCGCGGGTGCCACCAAACATCATGGGCATCGTCCCGACCAATACCAGTGGATTCGGCAGCGTCACCGATGCCGCAAAAGTATTCGCCCGCAACGAAGTTAAACCGCTGCAAGAGCGTTTTGTAGAAATAAACGACTGGATCGGAAAGCAGATAATTACTTTTAATGATTACAAAATTGAGGAGAAAAACCCAGAATAAACATCATGGCATAGAGACAGCAACGGATAGATTGCACCAACAATCTAACCGCCATCGCAGTGAGTAAGCACTACGACCAAGGCTGCCCCGCCCCTCGAGGAGCTGGCGCAGTATAACAATAAAAACAGGAGTGCTAAAAATGAGTTCACTACGCTGCGTTAAATGCAACAGAATGCTAGCTAAAGATTTTAGCGGCTATATCAATATTAAATGTCCTCGTTGTGGGTATGTGCAACGCGCACAAAAAAATAATAAATAATCAATAGCAAGAGTGCCATTGATCGCCAAACTAAATATGGAGCAAAAATGTACACTCAAGCACCTCTGCCTTTTATCGGGCAAAAGCGCAATTTTATAAAACAGTTTATTAGTATACTTAACGACAATATCAAGACTGATGGTGAGGGTTGGACAATAGTCGACGTTTTCGGCGGATCCGGACTACTAGCACACGTCAGTAAAAACATCAAACCTGAGGCGCGAGTAATTTACAATGATTATGATAGATATATAGAGTGACTTAAATATATATCTGATACTAATCGCTTGCGTAATATTATCGCGACAATACTCAATGATTGTCCGCGCCAAAAACGATTATCAAAAGATAAAAAACAAGCGGTCATTCATGCGATTGACTCTTTCGACGGCTTTATTGATCTAGATGTGCTTACCACTTGGATATTGTTTTCAGGGCAAATTATCCAAAAAATCGATGATTTTAAGAAAAAAACATTTTACAACTGCGTTAGACTCAACGACTATCAGAGCGCTGACGGATACTTAGATGGATTAGAAATATTACATGAGTCATATGTATCGCTATTGCCAAAATATATCAAAGATAAAAAAACACTACTCATACTAGACCCGCCCTATGTTTGTACTGCACAAGGTGCGTATCGAAAAGCAAAATACTTCGGCATGATACAGTTTTTAGACATAATGAGTATAATCCGACCACCGTTTATATTTTTCAGTAGCACACGCAGCGAGTTCCCGGCTTATGTTGATATAATAATTAGTAAGCGTCTTAATGGCTGGGAACAACTTGTAAACTACAAAAAAACTAACTGTAAAATCTTTTGTTAGTTATGCAGTGCAGTACGAAGACAATATAGTTTACAAATTCTGATGACGATGTGGCATCTATTGCCACTTTATCTAAGTTGCATATGAGTCTATGTCCGGATTTAACTTTTTCCAGCCTTAAATGTTATGATTTTCTTAAACTAAACTTTATTTTAGTTATGAAAATAAAGTCCCAAATATATTATATCAAATTTAAATATAAAAGCAATATTTTAACTGAAAAATTATATATATTCCAATACAGTTTAGCTCTCAATATACTTCCATATTAAATTTCTCATTATTCCGCGCGGCGCGCGCTTTACTCCACGCCTCGCCCGCGACCTATTTACTCAGTTTTTTTCATAGTAATTAAAGTGACGAAAGCTCGCTACTTCGGGCTTAGCCCGTATATCGTTATCTCTGTTTTTGTTATTCAAAATCAGCGAAAAGAGATATTTCTTTTTTCTTATATTTCCGCATCAAATCATCTGAATCAATTCAAAAGTGCTTAGGGGAGGTGGGAAAAGTGCAATATGCGCAAAAACAATAAAAAATTATGTATATATAACTGTTTTCATTGATTAAAAAATGTGGCAAAAAAGTGCAATATTTTGCCACATTATATTGCACTTTTTAATAACTAATTGAATTTTAGAAGGAATTAAATTAAAAAATATTGCAAAAAAAAGTGCAATAATATTGCACTAATATGGCAAAAATGTTGCACTTTTGAATATTGAGTAAGTTATTGTTAATGCTCAATTAAAATACTGTTTTTGAAAAATATTGCAGATGTGGCACTTTTCCCACTAACTCAAAAAATATGAGACATCGCGCGCTAATGCAGATTAAACTATTTAATAAATTTACGTCAATATTACGTCATAATTTATATATATATGCTTTATAAGCAAAAGATATTCCTCTCCTAAGGGAAAGGTTGCAGGTTCGACTCCTGCCGTGGACGCCATCCGATTATAAATATTGAATTATTTGAATGAACGGTTAATGTGATTATTCGTATGAAATTTATACTCTATTTCTAAAGAGATATTTTCTTTAGTCAGTAGTAGAGGTAGGGGGTAATATTAATATTGTAACCACCGTTGTGCGGATAAGGCCTTCATTAATGTTTCACTAAATTTTGCATAACCAGTGGCATTAGGGGGTACTTAGTCAGATTTGAGGCTATTATTTTTGATAACTTCTCCCTAAGCGCTATTAAGGCAGCACTATCTGACAGCGATTTTGGCATATAGTGGGTGATCTTTAGGAAATCCTAAGGCAGTACGGGTACTGTAATAAAGAACGCCGATCAGTAATATTTCCACATTGGTTTGTCGAATAGAATCAACCATAGATTCAATATTGTGTTTAGTGATGTTTTCATCCAGGTATTGTAAAAAATTATTACCACCAATGTTAATAATGACTACATCCGATTGATACGTAGATAGCAGCTTGGGTAGACGGGCTAATACTTGTTCACTAGTATTACCATTAACCCCGGCATTGATTACCGTTTAAGGCGTGCTTGCCTTCAGTATGCTTATATAGCTTTTATCTTCATGGGGGGGGCGCCATAACCTTTGGCAAGAAAGTTACCGAACTCTAAAACAACGGCGTTTTGCGGTAGTGCTTGATGTTTAGGTTTGTCATGACAGGTCATTAGGGCCGTTAGGCCGAAAGAAAGCAATAGCGCGACTGAGTATCATGATAAATCAATCATAAGCGCACCTTAAAATAGCTGTTAGGGTTAAAACGGCTGAGTAATCGGGGATGAAAAGCAACCATTAAAGTAATGAATACGCCGTTAAGAAAACCTTTAGGATAAATAATAACAGATAAAAATTTAAGGTATTTATCGCAAGTCAGTGACCATGGATAAATATTTAGCCATACCAAAATTATGGCATTAGTTAAATATGACGCAGGCAAAGGTGAGGTAACCGCCAAAAAAAAGCGGCCCCAATAGTAAAGACAAAAGAATTATGCGGTAAAAGTTTTTGTAAAAGACGGCAAAAGCTATAGCTTATTATGATGGGAAGAATACCGTAAATTAAACCGTTAAGGCCTAATGACATTGGCATTTCAAGGTTGAGGATGGCAGTTAGATACAAACTCAATTCATTGGCTAAAATAGTAAAGCGCCATCTCATCATTAAAGTGGCGGCAGTCAGTCCAATCAAATGAATACTAAGATTGGGCATAACACCGGTGTGTAAAACTTCAAGCGCTGTTAAGATAAGAAAAGCGGCAAAAAAATATGCAAGGTAAACCAATGTTTGCGGATAATATGCCAGCGGGTACTGATTGCCGAATAAAAAACAAAGTTCAACCAAATAATAATACTAGGCCAAAGTACGGTAGGCGTAAATAAGCTGACCTATAAATTCATAATATCGTTAAATTATTAATAACAAGATACTCCTGTCGTCAGGATAAGCTATTGTAAAATCTACCGAATAACGATTAATTCAGATGATTATTAAAAAGCCAATAACCTGTTAAATCAGGCACTGGCTTATAGCATGATGTCATTGAACTTATGCGTTAATTGTTATAAAGCGATTTTTATTTTTGATCATACTGTTCACTCCAAACGGCATATTCTTGGCCACTGGGATCTAAAAAATGAAAACGATGGCCACCAGGAAAGGCAAAAATTTCACGGCTTATCTGTCCACCATGTTTTTTTATGGTTGCTTTAATGGCATCTAAATCTGAATGATAAAGTACAACTAATACGCTATTTTTTTCTGGTTTATGGCTGGATTGGTAAAAACCACCATTGACAATCGCACCGCTAAAAGCGCTGTATTCAGAGCCATAATCATGGAAAGACCAACCAAAAACATTGCGAAAAAATACTTTGCTGGCAGATAAATCGCTACAAGCGATTTCAAGATAACTAATACTATTATTGTTCATAGGATTCCGTAATAAACTGTGAAGCTGGTTTTGGCAATCATATGGTTGTGAACGTTAAATCCGGCAAAAGCGGTAGTTGCCTCTTCAGGGAGCTCAAGCTTAGCCACATCAAGCGCATAGACAGTAAATATGTAGCGATGAGGTTTATCGCCTTTAGGTGGAAAAGCCCCGACGAATCCGTTCTCCGAAATATCATTGCGCATTTGGCGAGCGCCTTTAGGAAGGTTAGGTTGACTGGGATTACCAGCATCTTCTGCCAAAGATTTCACTGCAGCTGGAATGTTAATGACATACCAATGCCAAAATCCCGAACCTGTGGGAGCGTCAGGATCGTAGACGGATAAGGCAAAGCTTTTTGTCCCAGCCGGTGGGTTTGACCAAGTTAACTCCGGTGAGCGGTTATTGCCATTGTAGCCGTTTTGATGATAAACATGCGCTAAAGGCAAATTATCACCATTTTTCATGCTGACGCTACTTAAAGTGAATTTATCCATGTTTGTTTCTCCTAGGTTGTTGTAGTTTTATATGTTAAAACTCAAGCGAAGACGATCTTACATTTTTAAGTTATTTGCTTTTGCTTTATTTTAAGTAAATAGCATAGCGCAGTTATAAGGAATTTGCATGTCTTATTAATTTAAATCGGCAATTAATCTTTACTTGTTTATTGCGTGTGAATGTTAGAAAATGCGGTGATTGTCGTCATTGTAGGAATATCGTGGCTTTATTGATTGCTAAAGATTTATCGCTAGCATTTGGTTGGCGTCCTTTGCTTGATCGGGTTTCTTTTACCGTGGAAAGTGGGGAGAGAGTTGCGTTACTGGGTCGTAACGGAGAAGGGAAATCTACCTTGCTGAATGTGATCAGAGGAGCTCAAATGGCAGACGAGGGAGGCGTGCAAATTGGCGAAGAAGCTAGTATTGCATACCTGCCACAAGATCCGCCTAGCATTAGCGGGCTGACGGTACGGGAAGTCGTTCAAGCCGGGTTACAGCAAGTAGTTGATGCTATAGAGCGTTATCAAACATTAATAGCTAATTTTCAGCATGAAAATAGTGATGAAATAGCCAGACTTGAGGCACAAATCAATGCTACTGATGGTTGGCAGATTGATAAGCGGATCGATGATATTTTATTCCGCTTCGAATTAGACGGTAAGCAGATGATCGAATCGTTATCTGGCGGGTGGCGCCGGCGTGCCTGGCTGGCAAAAGTTTTGGTTAGCCAGCCTAAAATATTGTTATTAGATGAGCCAACCAACCATTTGGACTTAGGCGCTATTGCCTGGTTGGAAAGGGTGTTAAAAGAATTTGCCGGCGTGGTTATTTTTGTGACTCATGACCGGACATTCATGCAAAATGTTGCCAATCGTATTTGGTCACTTGATCGTGGTCAGCTATTGGACGTTAAAAGTACCTATGAGCGTTTTTTACGAACGCAAGCAGAAATCCTGCATACTGAAGGGGAGGCGCAGGCAAAATTTGATAAAAAACTGGCAGAGGAAGAAAAATGGATTCGCCAAGGAATTAAAGCACGGCGGACTCGTAACGAAGGGCGGGTACGGGCGCTAAAGGCGATGCGCCAAGAGCGAGCGGCGCGCATTAACCAACAAGGCAAAGCCAGTTTGTATATCGACAGTGGTGAGCGCTCTGGTAAGCAAGTGATTGTGGCCAAAGATGTTAGTTTTGTATATCCGGATGCACCGTATTTAATTAAGCATTTTGACACAATTATCGAGCGCGGTGAAAAAATCGGCTTAATTGGTGCTAATGGGGTTGGGAAAACGACATTACTGAATTTGTTGTTAGGTAAACTCAGTCCGCAACAAGGTAATATTGAGCATGGTACGAAACTGGAAGTGGCATATTTTGATCAGTTGCGTGAGACTCTTAACGAACAGAAAACATTGCGAGAGAATCTTGGCGAAGGGAAAGATTATGTCGATATTAATGGCCAGCGCAAACACATTGCCGCTTACTTACAAGACTTCCTGTTTCCGCCAGAGCGTTGGCAAACGCCAGTGTCTGCGCTATCGGGAGGGGAACGAGCAAGATTGATGCTTGCCAAACTTTTTGCGCGTCCGGCAAATATGCTTGTGCTTGATGAACCCACCAATGATTTGGATATTGAAACCTTAGAATTGCTTGAAGAGGTATTACTTGATTATCAAGGAACTGTATTAGTCGTTAGTCATGATAGGGCTTTTATCGATGCAATTGTTACCCGCTCATGGGTATTTAATCAGCTACGAGGCATAATTGAAGAGGTTCCCGGTGGTTTTAGTGATTGGTTGCGCCAAGGTGGTAGTATTGAACAGCTTAATTCGCCACAATTGTTTAGGTCTGAGCATTCAAACAAAGAAGACATCGAATCGAAAAAAGAAGCTGACAAAGAGAAAAAGGCACATAAAACCGCTAAGCTTAGTTATAAATTTCAGCGTGAATTGGCAGAGATTCCTGGCAAAATTGAAGTGGCAGAAAAAGAACTCGCCCGACTAACTCAAGCAATTCAACATGAAGCTTTTTACCAGCAACCTCATCAAGCGCAGGTAGAAATACTGACAGCTTTAGAAAGTGAACAAGCAAAGCTGGATGCCTTGGTTGAACGCTGGATGCAACTTGAAGAAGGGGATGTATAGAATGCCTTTGAATAAATAATGGCTGCGCCGGTGAAGCTCTCAGGATATTTGCGCTTAAGGGCTAGGTGTATTGTCATCTTCAAATAAAGAGAGCTGTGAAGAATCACCATGGATATATTGAGATTGTGGGACCAATGGCAAAGAGTCAGGTGGTTTTTTGCTAGCGGTTTTAAATAAATTTAATTGCTCTGATGGTTTAGCTTGCAATTGTTTTTGTTGTTGGATAAGCCGGTACTCGGTGTAGCGATAAGCTAGTTTACGCTGGGAGCATTTTCTGATAATCGAGCGCTTTTCAGCTTCGCTGAATGAATCCCAAGCTTTTTTTTCATCACGATGGCGATGACAAACTTTGCAAATATGTTGACGATTAAATCGGCATAATTGCCGGCATGGATTGTCTATTGGGAAATATTCAATTTGTATCATTGCAACATTATAACGCATCTTATTGGTTATATTTGTTAATATCTTTAGCTTATAAATCTTAACTGACCGAGATAAAGGCAAATCATGTTAAGCAATTTTTATATTGAAAACATATTTTGGTTATTTGGTGGCGTTTAAAATGCAGAGTTAGTCTTTGAAGTCGGTTAAATGATTATGGTTTAATAAATAAGGAGTGTCGGAATGAGGGTGGCGGTCACAGGTGGAAGCGGATTCGTTGGACAAGCGGTCTGCCAAGCACTAAAAGAGTGTGGCCATGAAGTAGTGATACTATCAAGCTCACTAGAAGGGATGCGGGAAGGCATATTTATTCGCAAAGTCGATTATCATGATAAGCAGAGTCTACAGCAGGCACTATCTGATTGCCAGGCCCTCATTAATTTGGTAGGTATTTTGCATCAATATGGCACGCAGACATTTGAGTGGGCACATCATGCCTTAGTGCGTCAGTTAGTTCATGCTGTGGCGGCGGCAGGCATTAAAGATTACTTGCATATGTCTGCTTTGGGGGCTGATAAAGAGGGGCCAAGCGCTTACCTGAAATCGAAAGCTGCGGGTGAAAAAGCAGCCTTTAAGTTGTGTCATCAATACCATATACGGATGATTTCTTTTCGGCCATCGATTATTTTTGGACAGCATGATAACTTTTTCAATCAATTTGCCAAAATTCTTAAATATGTTCCGGTTATTCCGTTAGTTTGCCCTAATGCCAAATTTCAGCCGGTAGCGGTTGAAGATGTTGCCGGCGCTTTTATTTGGGGGTTGGAATCTTCGGTTGGGCAGACAACCTACGAACTGGGCGGACCGGAAATTATGTCAATGCATGAGGTGATTAAGCGGGTTTGTCGACATTATGGCTGGCGACGCTTGATCATTCCTTTGCCTGATGTTGTTAGTAAAATACAAGGCAAATTAATGGGGCTATTACCTAAAGCACCATTTACTTATGACAACTATTTGAGTATGCAAAAACCGAATATTACCGATCACTGGCCCTGGCCAGAGATGGGTATTACTCCCAAAGCGGTGGTTATTCATGATCTATGGTCCAAGTGATGGTTAATATGGTAAGGTTGGCATCTTATGCTGCGTTAGCCTAAGGAAAAGCTGGATATTCAACATAATTTATAGAAACTCGGTGGTCAATATCCAAAGTCGGCAATAAAAGAATTGATAGATAAAGATAGCAAAAAACAGATGACGGTTCTTTCTGGAAAATTGGGGAAATATTTGCGTTGTAAGTTTTGAGAATAATATTAAAATCAATATTAATTCAGATGCTAATAGAATTATAGCTGCGGATAAATTAGAAAATGGTTGAGCCAAAGCGCAGATCAGATTTCTACGCCTTTTAACCAGTCAATATGGGTTTTTTGTTGGGAGTTGATGCTGATACAAATGGCATCAAAGCGACAGTCTGGCGGTTGCGTATAATGTGTTTGTAAATATTGTTGCGCGGCTAAGCGCCATTTCTTTTGCTTACTGGGGGTGATGGATTCGGCAGCGCTAACTAGTGCTTGGGCTTGGCGGATACGAACCTCAATAAATACTAGTGTCTGCTTGTCTTTGGCAATGAGATCAATTTCACCGTATCGGTAGCGGACATTCTTCGCTACAATAGTCAGTCCCTGAGCTTGAAGATATTTGGCCGCTAACTGTTCTCCTTGCAGGCCACGGTATAAATGGGGAGCGATTTTTTTAAACATGGATATCCTATGATTGGTTCTTTATATATTGTGGCTACGCCAATTGGGCATTTAGACGACTTATCAAAACGCGCCTTAGATATTTTGCAACAAGTTGATGTCATCGCTTGTGAAGATACTCGCCATTCACAGCGATTATGTCAAGCTTATAATATCAATAAGCCATTAATTGCGTTACATCAGCACAATGAACGGAAAAGCGCCGAGCAGCTTATTCACAAATTGTTCAATGGTGAAAACGTGGCTTTGGTTAGTGATGCGGGAACACCGCTGGTAAGTGATCCGGGGGCGATTTTAACAGCTTTGGCGCATAAGCATGGTATAAAAGTTATTCCGATTCCTGGCGCAAGTAGTGTGATGACCGCTCTTTGTGCAAGCGGTTTGTCAGCAGGTCAATTTGTTTTTGCAGGATTTATTCCCGTTAAAGCGGGAGAGCGTCATCGTTTTCTTCAGCAATTTAATGATGAAATCAGGACGACGATATTTTTTGAGGCGCCTCACCGGATGAAAACGACTTTGACTGATATGCTAACTTTATTTGCACCTGAAAGGATTTTGGTGATTGCCAGAGAGTTAACCAAACAGTTTGAAGAAATTTGTCAAATGCCAATCTCGGAGGTACTAAACTGGATAGATGAAAATCCGTATCGGCAAAAAGGGGAGTTTGTTTTAATGCTTGAGGGGGCTAACAAGCAAAACGGGCAAGAAAAACAGTGGCAAGCAATGGTTGATGATTTTGTTGAGGCCGGTTTGTCTTCTAAAATGGCAGCAAACCTTGTGGCAAAATATTGTGGGGTAAAGAAAAAAAACGCTTATCAATATTTGATTGACAAAAAGAATAAATAATCACGGTAAAATAACGCCTGACAAGAAAGGATAAGATTATGAAAGGTCAATTATGGATCATTGCGGCACCTTCCGGTGGCGGGAAATCATCGCTTATAGAACAAGCCGTACAGCGGATGGATAATGTTGTCGAGTCTATTTCACATACCACTCGCCCGCCGCGTCCGGGAGAGATAGACGGGAGACATTACCATTTTATCGACTCATCAGCATTTGAAGCGATGATAGCAGACAATGCTTTTTTAGAGTGGGCTAAAGTATTTCATCATTTTTATGGTACTGCGGCAAAAACGGTCGATGATTTTTTAAACAACGGTAGTGATGTGATTTTAAATATCGATTGGCAGGGCGCACAACAAGTCTGTCAGCAGCGAGTGGATACCAGAACAATTTTTTTATTGCCGCCGTCATTAGATGCTTTACGAGCTAGACTCACCGCTCGAGGTCAAGACAACCTTGATGTCGTAGAGCAACGGATGGCTGAAGCAGAAGAGCAAATCAGCCACTATGATGCATTTGAATATATTATCGTCAACGATAATTTTGAACAGGCGGCTCATGGTTTAATAAGCATTCTAACTAGTGCTCGCTTAAAACGGGAACGTTGCGAGCCAGATTTGCAGGTTTTGCTCAAAAAACTTGGGCAGTAGTAATGTATTTTTTATAAACACTTTTATTATTTATGGTTAAAATCAGGCTTCCTAATCCTTATATAATGTTAATTCTCGCTCCTCTATTATGGGCGACAAGTAACGTGACTGGCAAATTTAGTAAAGGCTGGTTAACGCCTTATGAGCTGACATTTTATCGTTGGTTAATTGCGACGATAATCATGTCTTATTTTGCTCGTCATCATATTTATCGTGACTGGTTGGTATTGAAAAAATATCGCTGGTGGCTTTTTCTGGTTGGCGGGAGCGGTTTTGCGCTTTTTAATATTGTGCTTTATACGGCGTTTTCTTTAGGCGCAAAAGTTATTAATGTTTCAATTATTACAGCGCTGATTCCTTTCGGGGTTATCAGTTTCAGCGCTTTATTGTATAAAGAGCGCCCGCACTTATTACAATGGGTGGGAGTTGGTGTGGCCTTTACTGGTGTTTTATGGATTTTAACCGGAGGTCGACCTTTGCGCTTAAGCCAATATCATTTTGCGCTTGGCGATTCTTTAGCATTAATTACCAGCGGCATTTATATCGGTTACTCTTTAGCTTTGCGCTATGCTCCGAATGTTCATTGGGCAAGCATGATGTGGGCAATGTGTCTGGCTGGGTTAATCGTTGCGACCCCATTTTATGGGTATGATTTGGCTCATAATGGCATTCATTTTCCCAATTGGCAGGGCTGGTTATTATTATTTTATATTGCCTTATTTATCTCTATAGGCTCAAAATTATTTTATATGGAAAGTGTCATCCAAATTGGTGCTAATCGAGCCGCATTAACAATGAACTTACTGCCGGTGTTTGGATCAATAATGGGAGTGCTATTTTTTGCAGATGAACATTTTACGCTTAATCATATGATTGCTTTGGGGCTAGTGCTCATGGGGATTGCTTGTTCTGAATATGGGGCTTGGAGTAAACGCCATAAAAGTCAATCAATTCAACAAACTTAAACTGACATTAAAGTATTTACAATAGTAAACTAGCCAATCCCAAAAAAATAAAGAACCCGCCAGAATCAGTACAGGCAGTGATCATTACGCTGGAACCTAGCGCAGGATCACGGCCTAACCGCTGCATTAGATAAGGAATCATAACTCCCATTGTCGCAGCGAGTAGCAGATTTAAAGTCATAGCCAACATCATCACTAAACCCAGTTTGGGATAGTCATACATCCACCAGGTAATGCTACCGAGGACGCTGCCCCAGATGAACCCATTGACCAAAGCAACCAGTAGTTCGTTAACTAACATGGCTTTGACTTGTGTCCAATTAAAAGTAATTCTCGACATTGTTCGTACAATCATGGTGATAGTTTGATTCCCTGCATTTCCACCAAGACCGGCAACGATAGGCATTAAAGCAGCCAATGCAACAATTCTTTCAATAGAACCTTCAAAAAGTCCGATAACTCGCGATGTAAAAAAGGCGGTGCATAAATTGACCACCAACCATAACCAGCGAGATTTAAATGCTTCTAACACAGGAGAAAATACATCCTGAACACTATTAAAACCTGCCATGATAAAAACATCTTCTTCGCTGGCTGCACGTAATACATCAACCATTTCATCAATGGTTAGTCTTCCAATTAGGTGGTGTTGTTTATCAATTACTGCGGCGGTGGTTAAATCGTAACGTTCAAATGCATTAGCCACGTCTTCAACATTTTCATACGGAGAAAAAGTATGAATATCTTTTGTCATCATTTCGGTGATTGGTGTCTTTGCCTCGCTGACCACTAATTTACGTAAAGGCACGGTTCCGACCAGCCTATTGTTATCATCCACAATAAATATTTGATCAGTTTTGGCGGGTAATTCGTCAAACTGGCGAAGATAGCGCAATACGACTTTGCAGGTGACATCATCTCTGACGGTAATATAATCAAAGTCCATCACCGAACCGACCTGAGACTCATTAAATTGACGGGCTTGTTTAAATTCCAAGCTGGCCTTTTCGTCAAGAGAACTGACAATCTCAGTCATTAAATTCGGACTAAGATAAGGCATGATATCAACCAATTCGTCACTGTCTAAATGCATAACGAGATTAATGATAGATTGTTTATTAAGCGCGTCTAGCAACGGCTGGCGCAACCTAGGCGGGACTTCAATTAATACATAAGCAGCAAGTTTACTTGGGAGTAAATACCAGATAAGCAATCTTTCTTCCGGTGGCAGTGACTCTAATAAATCAGCGACATCAGCACGATGCAAAGAGTTGAGCAGTTTCTTTAACGCTAAAGTAGAGGGTAATTTTGCTAATACTGGTTCGGTGCCAAGATCGTTGCTTTCTGGTGACTTAGCCGTTACCAATGCTTGTTGGCTTTGTGAAATAAGTTCATAAATACGGTCTAATATTTGTGATAATTGTTGTTCTTGTTTGGCCAAAATTAGCCCCCTTATTGTGAATGTGGGGATTGTAATTAGTGGAAGATAAGACAACAAGTCAATTTGCTTAATCAACTAAACCTTCATAAGAAAGTTTATCGTTGAGCAAAACAATGTGTGTCGAATTATATTTTCTACTTTAAATGATTTTGCCTCTAAAATTAATATCCTTCTATTTAACTATATGATTTAAATGAAGTTATAAATATATCTTACTGCTCGGGAGCGTGAAGAAAATGTAAGCCCACCGGAATAGCGCGATGATTGCTTACCCGCACGGATAAATAAGTAAGATTTTGATTATCACTGGCTTGCTTTTCTAACTCTGGTGCCTGATGCTCGTTGGCATAAAATCGCGTAAACGGTAAACGAATATTGATTTGATATGGAGATTCACTTGTCGTTTGTTCGTCTAAACTCGCGTCATTATTGTATGATGTTGAATCATAGCAAGATGCTTGAGCCATAAAACTATCGCCATTTTCGGGATAATAAGTAGTAATATTAGCAATTTTGGCATAACCTTTTGCGTCTTCGCTAAGTTCAATAATGGCTTGCGACGTTGCCTTGATCTTCTCACAAGTATCTTTGTCCGTTGGATAGGTTTGATCAGTCACCGCAAACCTCAGCCAGACATAGCGCCCGCGAAAAGCATCGTAAGGGTCTATTGGCATGGTGGCAAAGCGATATACTTTGCCATGAGCGATAGTTTGTTGCGACAAAATAATCGTTCGAGCAAGAACGCTCAGTTGTAGAAGAAATCCAATTATCAAGAAAAAAAAGACAATACTACGACGCATGCTTATACCTCCGCAAAATGAAGAAGTTTAGGCCAACCATGAGAATTCCGGTAATAATAAAAGCAATGCCTCTGAAGACAAGATCAAAAGTATTTTGAATAAAGACATTCCACAGCAAGTAAACAATCAGCATCAAGGCAACATTCATTTTGAACCAGCGCTGTTGGTTAATTGCCTCATTGATAAGCAGTAAAGACATTACTATCAGGTAGATAATAATAGAGTAATATGATAGTAGGGAGTAACTATTTATGTTATATGGCAATATGACAAACAGAGGGAATGTGGCTATTGCCAAAGAACCTGACAATAATAACCATTGTTTGCGTTTAACGATTAAGCCAAGCCATAAGACAGTGTAAATACCAGTCGCCGTAAGCATAGTGCCACTAAAAATTGCTAGAGAATAATAGCGATAATATAAACTACTCATTATAAGCATAGAGGTAAATAAAATAGCGCAACTAACCACTTTGCTCGGTAGTACAAACATGGCGGCTATGGCATTAATAGCCAAAGTAGAAGTGCTAATCTTGCGCAGTAGATAACTCAGCATATATAAGCTGCCAGCCATTAAGCATATATAGACAATGCTATTGTCACTAATGGCATTTTCCAAAATGATATTAACTAAAATAGCGGTGAAAGCCATTAGCCAACTCCAGATAGGAATTGGCTGAGGATTGAAGTATAAATAGGGAAGCAAAATAACCGTTAATCCTAAAATCACCCATGAAATACCCATAGGGCTGGTCCAAATAGTTAAGCTGAAGTTATCTATCCAGGTGACAATTTGCAATGCCACAATAAGAATTAATACCAAAGTAAATAAACTGCGTGCTCGGATAAAATAAACTATCGGCAGCAATAACAGTATCCAGAATAAGAAAAAATCGCCCTCATTACCGTAAAGATGATAAGTCTGGCTGATAAGCGCGATCGCTGCACCGACAGACAAACCATGCAGCAAGGCGATAGATTCATTAGCCAGATGGGTGCAGGGGTAGCGGTAAATAGTAAATAAAAGTGCCAGTTGAGTAAAAACTACGGGCAGTATGGCAATAATAGCGCGTTGTAAATAACCTAGCTGCGGCCAATTATGGGCAATGATCATAATAGTCCCGCCACCGATAAGCACAATAGCAATCATCAGTAAAATGGTATTAAGAAGAGTTCTTTTTATTTCAGGTTGATAGCCGGATAAAATTTGCCGGCGTTGTTCGGCAGTGATGATTTGTTCTTTTTGCCAGTCCAAAGAAGCATTATCCAGCCAAGCATAGATCTTTTTTGAAATATTGGTAGTCATAATAATATATATACGCTTGAGAATAGTTTTTTATTATAGATATTTTACTTACTTAATCTAATTAATTTAGTGAAAGGAAAAATGGTTGCTGATTTGTCATAAATCCCATGTGCAGACTGTTAAAATAGGGACAATTTATTAGAGTGAGACTTATGTTGGACAGTATGTATTTACCCCCTAAAGGAGCAACAGTGGCCGTTGGTATTTCCGGCGGTGTTGACTCTTCGGTGGCTGCTTATTTGTTAAAAGAGGCTGGTTACGATATTTTTGGGGTATTCATGAAGAATTGGGAAGATTCTTTTTCCAGTGGTTATTGTACTGTCGAGGAAGATATTGAAGACGCTCGCGATGTTTGTGAGACACTTGGAATTGCCTTGCATACAGTAAATTTTGTTAAAGAGTATCATGAGCGGGTGTTTAAGCTTTTTCTAAATGAGTATAAAGCTGGACGTACCCCCAATCCTGATGTTTTGTGCAATCGGGAAATTAAATTTGCCGAACTGGCGCATTATGCCCATGAGTTGGGCGGTCAATATTTGGCGACGGGGCACTATGCGCGTCGTCTGCAGTTAAACGATATGCCGGCTCTCTATAAAGGGATTGATACTCAAAAAGATCAAAGTTATTTTCTCCATCAAATAACAACAAAACAACTTTCTCAAGCCATCTTTCCGTTAGGGGCGATGCAAAAATTTCAGGTGAGAAAAATTGCTGAAAATGTCGGCCTGGTGACATTCGATAAGAAAGACTCTACAGGCATTTGTTTTATCGGGGAGCGCCCCTTTAGAGCATTTCTGCAAGAGTATTTACCTGCAAAACCGGGGAAAATGGTTACCCCAGAAGGTATATGGGTGGGCGAGCATATGGGCTTGATGTTTTATACCATAGGACAGCGGCAAGGGCTTGGTATTGGAGGAATTGCCGGCGCTAGCGATGAACCTTGGTATGTGCTTGATAAGGATATTAATAATAATGAGCTAATCGTTGGTCAAGGGGAGCATCCTTTACTTTATCATCGCTATCTCAAAGCCAGCCAGCTGTCTTGGCTGAATGAAATACCACAGGAAGGCAAGATTTATTATGGTAAAACCCGCTATCGCCAAACTGATCAAGCTTGTCAAATTGTTTGGCAGGGCGATGATATTGTTGTAACCTTTGAAAAAGCGCAACGGGCGGTTACCCCGGGACAATATTTAGTACTTTATGATGGTGAAAGATGTCTTGGTGGCGGGGTGATTGAAGCACGTTATCAATAATTTGTATGAATCCATTAAACAAGCCCAATGCTGGAAAGTTGAAACCATTTAAAGGGATATATAATGAGTCAGGAAAATGATTTAGATGCACAAATTGTCGCATTATCAGCACTATTGCTAGTGGTTGATGGTGTTGATTCCTTGGCTCATAAGGGAGATTGGCCAGAAGAAAATTTCCTAACATTATTACCCAGCTTGGTCAGGTTTAATAAAGATGGTATTTTTGCTTACTATGATCAACCTTCTCGCTTGGAGTTGGGGCGGCAACTTTTATTAAGATTACTGCAAAAAAAATTATCTGCGCAAAAAATGGCTTACGCTTTGCAACTTATCCATGTTGAAACCAAGTTACGCAAAAATAGCCAACTTATGAAGTTACTCATTAATCGCTTAAGCAAGGCAACTCAACAGGCGGCACATTTTGGACTGGTTCACGATAATTTGATGGCCAATTTCGCCGCCATTTATAGTGATAGCGCAAGCCAAGCCGCGAATAAAGTTATGATAAAAGGTTCACCATATTTTTTACAACAAACAAAAATTGTTAATCGTATTCGGGCATTATTGCTTTGCGGAGTCAGAGCTTGCGCTTTGTGGCGGGCATATGGCGGCAATCGCTGGCAATTAATATGGACAAGAAGAGGTATCGAGTCGCGAGCGAAACTTATCTCTTTTAATTAAAACGTTGTCAATACGCGCTCAAAAAATTACCGAGTCAACAGGCTAAGCTTACCAAGGCGATAATCCATAGCAGTATTACCATTATTAAGGCAAGCATCTGTGCAGCTGAGCCAGTATCCTTGGCCCGTTTGGCTAGTGGGTGTTTGGCTAAAGAAGTGTGGTCCACCGCCGCCTCAATTGCTGTATTAAACAGCTCTACGATCAAAGAAAAAAAAGAAGCAAATATAAGAACAGAAGCCTGTATAGCAGAGAACGGCAGTAGTAAAACAATAATCAACAAGCCGGTGTGTAAATAAATAAGCTGACGAAAAGCAGACTCACTCCAAGCAGCTTTTAAGCCATCGATAGAATAATGCGTGGCATTGAGTATACGTTTTATACCAGTGGTGCCTTTAAACTCAGTAGCATAATCGGCTTTATTATTATCAGGGTAATTATCCATAGCGGTTTCCTATCAATAGCTAACTTAGAGTCAATTATTATATAGCATTTAAATGCTAAGCATAAAAAGGTTAGGTTGCCGGCTTACTTAAGAGGCTGCAGATGATTTTAGCGCAAAAACAGTCATATTCAGCAGTAAATAGTCGGCATAGCTTGGCAGAAGGTAGGTAAAACAGCCATAGTATTTTGAAAAGCCGAATTTATCTGCGTATAGTAGTGGCATTTTATGCGTTCCATTATTGGATATTAAGCTTTAGCACTGGAGTTTTTTTATGAAGATAAAGCCCGCATTCTTTCTATGTGGTTTATATTTTGTTCTTGCCGCCTGTGAGCAGAGTGCAGAGGAAAATTCTCCAGCTGCAGAAACCACTGCCAGCAGTCAATCCATCGTTGCCGAGAAGGATAGTGAGACTTTGGCGGGTGCTGCGCCCACCGCCGACGATATGGCAAATTTGGCTGCGGCAATGGGCGGAGCCAAAGACCAGCAACCCGATGATGCCCCCAAAGACAAATACGGCAATCCTTATATTATCGGCAATCTGGGCGGATTCCCCGCCAATTTGCCCGCTTCAGTGGTGCATCTGGTGGAATATGAAGATTCCCCGGGTTGGGATATGGAGGCGCTGCGTAATTATCATCCGCCGGTGCGCAGTTATGACTCGGCGTTCACTTCTTTTGGCTTTTATTTCCGCAATGACAGCAATGAAATTTATGACAACAATAACCATGAGATGCTTGTCGCCTACGAGAAAAGGACAAAAATTCCCCTTAGCGAGGATGACTGGATTGATGTCGGGGTTCAATCGGGCAGCCGGAAAAGCAAACCCGGTTGGCTGGATAGAATTTTTGCCGCCAAAATTGATCCACAACACAGTAGTATTCCCTGGAATTATTGGATAAGCAGCGGGGAGTTTCAATTTGGGCTGGAGCGCTATTTTCAGCCTGAAAGCGATCCTGATACCGGTAAAAAATGGCGCGATAGAGATTTATTTATTTATCAGGACGAAAACGGCAAGGTACAAACTTATATTGAATGCAGTACCGCCGAAACCTCTGCTTATCCAAGTTGTGAGCACAGATTTAATTTCCCGCCGCCGATGCAGGTGGATGTGCGACTTGGCTATGGCCGACATCAGCTAGCAAATTGGCGCGAGATAGAAGCGCATACGATTGCGTTTATTTTAGGATTTAAGGCTGAAAATTATAATTATAACAATAGTATAGAATAAAAATAAGAGGCATGTCACGCTAAATGCCTATTGATAACTTTTTTCACCTTTGGCGTAGGAGTTTGGTCCTGATAATACTTTTCTGACTTGCTGAGATAGTGCTACAATCCGTGTTTAGCGAATATCTTTCTGACCCACTTTTGCGCGTCCTATACGGACTTGATGCAAGCAATGATGCGAATTGGTTTTGATTTAGGGGTATAAATGAATTAAGTGACGTTAAATCATCGTGTTATTGATTTTAACGTCACTTATAGAATTTAACCAGTTTTAAACTGGTTAGAACAGATAAAAACTAAGCAATGGCTTTTATTTTTGTATTTAAGCGGCTTTTTAGACGGGCGGCTTTATTTTTATGAATAAGTCCTTTGCGAGCGGCACGATCTAATAAGCGGGTTGCTTGTTTTAATGCTTCATTAGCAGAGGCTGTGTCTTTCGCTTCGACAGCGTGTAAAACTTTTTTAACGGCAGTACGCATGGTAGAGCGCTGACTTGCGTTACGGGCGCGTGCGCTTTCTGCTTGTTTAACGCGCTTTTTTGCTTGTGCTGAATTTGCCAAAATTCGCTCCTAATAAATGTAATATGATGGGGATAAGGGCGCACATTATTCCCGATTCTTAAAGTGATGTCAATGGATGATGGCCAACTTTTGCTGGTGGATCTGTTATTGGTTAGTTATTTTGCGTCTTTAAAGATTATTCAGGCTGGGTTGTAATTGCCTTGTAATCATTTCATAATGATATATTATCAATTTGATCGGGGCCGGATATGTTATCTCGAGAGGCTTTTAACCAAGCACAAAAAATTATTCCCGGTGGCGTTAA
>PDWJ01000637.1_pt1 | contig 49546 bp, 57 predicted proteins | sample 1430881 | NCBI WGS metagenome assembly PDWJ01 (sample SAMN01162460, study PRJNA174530) | Oral metagenome, whole genome shotgun sequencing project. | biome: Marine environment; feature: Marine mammal; material: Swab sample of the gingival sulcus; isolation source: swab sample of gingival sulcus...
TGTAGCTTGTCAATATCCTCAACCAGGAAGTTAAAATATTTTGCTCGGTCGATCTCCAGGTTAACACCATCAGAGTTTAAAACTTCGCTGCCCATATCGACACCGATTTCATAATCTCCAATGGTGATGTCTGGAACTGTTGCGATATGTACAGTGCTTCCCTGATCTTTGATTTCACCCGCATACTCTGTGTTGGCGATCTCACCAAAAACAGTGCTGGCGTAAAACTTACGAACCAGCTTGCCAGAGTAAATCTCAGGGATATAGTTTGACGCATTAGTCGAATAGTTTGGGTATCCCGAACCTCGTGAAACAGGCATAGCAAAGACTCCTTAAAAAGTCTTGCCCAAGCCATTAACGATCTTTAATGATTCGACCGTCTTGCTGGGCAATAAGCCATTCTTTTTCAAGCGCCACAGCCTCAGCCTCGCCTTTTGCTGTTCGATAATAGGGGCTTGTTGCAAACTCTTTTTGCTTGATAGCAATTTCAGACTCTTTGAATGTCGGCTTGTTATCGCCAGCATTCGGGGAGGCGTTCATGCCACCAGGCGCAACAAGCTCATCCAAACGCTCTTGCCTGTTATCGTCAGTATTGGGGGTGTCCTGCTGGGCGCTACCCTGCTGGTTACGAAAGCGAAGGAAGTATTCTGCTGTTTCTGCAAATCGCTGGCTTTGAAAAGCGTCATTCATCATCTGCGACCGGGTTGGCCCACCTTCATATTCAGGTTTGGCTAACCACTCTTTGAACAGAGGATCGTTATCAATCCGCTGAAACTCGTAGTCACCGCCAACCAATTCACGAACATGGCCAACGGCTTCTTCAACACTGATCACATTTTCAGGCTCAGCGTTTTGAGTGTTTGCCGCAGGTTTTTCTGCTGGTGCAGGCTTAACAGAATCAATCTTACCCAGCATGGCCTTGAATGCCGCCACCATATCGGGGCCGTACTCTTCACCAACTGAATTTAACAGCTCATCGAGGTTGTCGGTTTGCTGCTGATTTTCTGTTTGTTGCCTTGCCTGCTCCAACTTGCTTTGAAGCTCTTCGATTGTTCGATCTTTATCCTTGTTTTCTCTACGGAGCTGTCGCAGCTCGTAATGCAAACGGGGGACTTCTCGATCAAACTTGCCTTGCAGAACTTTATGCGCGTTCTTTAGCGCCTCTAGCTCGGAAGAACTTTGGTGTTCCGTTTGATGTTGTACACCATCAATGGAGCCGTTTTTTTCTTCGCCAGGATTTGAGCTTTCGGGAGCCGCCCCATCGGGGGTTTCGGTATTCCCGTTGCGTTGAGCGTTCAATTCGTCCAGCATTTCTGTGGCCCGCTTGTCCGCTTCAATCGCTTGCCGGTTTGTTGCTTCATTCATTTGTAAACAGCCTTATTGTTTTGCTAACGAGCCTTAGAGCCTCGCCGGGTATTCATCGGTATTCGATAGCTGTTTACTAATAGACAAAAGCGTCTTTTAAATTTAAAGCGGCTCCCGGAAACCCTTGTTTATTTTCCTGGCTGTTTGTTTGGCTTCGTTAGATTTTTTTATGAACTCCTCCAGAAGAAGAGACGCCCCTTGCGTCCGGCCAATTTGCGTAGTGTCATTCAAATTCAGCCGCCTTAACTCTGAATCTAACCGCTTTTGTGCCTGCCGCAGCCCCTCTAAAACCTTCAAAAAATCTGAATTAACCATCAGGTTTGCCAGCGCGATAGTTTCTCTGTCGTTTAGCTTGAACATTACGCTGCGCCTCCCTGGGCTGCCATAGCCTGCTGTTGCATAATAGCGGCCTGTTGATCAGTGGCGTTTTGCATGGCTTTTAATTCTTCGTTATCCGGTATGATGTTTTCCGAATAATCCAACGGTTTAAACGCTTCGCGCAGCATCTTGGCCCGACCTTCCGTGCCAATGATCTGCATATCAATCGGATTGCTGGTGATTTGCATCATTTCCATTCGTCGCAGCTGTTGGTTTTCTTTCTGCATCAACGCCAGCGCCCCGCGTGCGACGATTTTTACATCCCCCTTAATGGCCTGATCCTCATCAAACAGCATATTGTGGATATAAACTCGGTGAATCAGCGCCTGCACCGCAATGTCGATACTCGAAATGATTTGCTTGATACCTTTGGATGCCGCGCCCATTAACATAGACAAGCCGCTGGCAGTTCGCCCTGCGCCTGACGCAGCATCAGAGCCATAAGAGTAGGCCGGTATACCCGTCACCTCATCAGCGTAACGAGCGAAACGCTCATAGATTTGCAGCAGTTGCGTGCTGTGCATCGAGGGTTGGAAAAAATCAATCGGCAGCTTTCCGTTACCGTTTGGCCCCTGAATAATCTGCCAGATTTTCCACGGATATACGTTAGTAACCTGCTCACCATCCGGCAATGCTTGTGGATCAATCGCCACCTGGGGGCCAGAAGCTGCCGCCATGTTGTCAACCAGCGCCCTTACTGCCGCATTACAGATACGTTGAACATCAGCCATTAATTCCGGTATACCCATGCCCCAAAAATTACCCGGTAACGTTACTGCGCTGGCTTTGGATAGAGGTTTTCGATTAAGCGGGTCGGCATTCATCACACAGCGAATAACCTCGCTGCCAATCATCCACGCTTCAACCTGGTAGGATTTTTCCAGATCACCCACACGCGCTTTATCCACGCCCCACTCAACTAACAGCGAGCCTTGAACCGCGCCTCTGTATTCAAGGCACTCAATATAGCTGGCCTTAGATCCATGCTGCATCTTGCCTTCCAATAACTCGCGCTCATCATTGAAATATTCCAGCCAGCCCCGCAGCCCCTTGGTGCCGTGATCCCGCAAAACCTTTCTGATGGCATCCTCGTTGTTACCCTTAACACCAATCATATTGTGCAAATCAGCAGGGGTTAATCGGTTAACAATGCAAATATCACCATCATCAACATTTGATGCAGTGGGAGCCGGGAAAACATCAAATGGCGAAATCCTGCCGACTTCAATGGTAATTTCATCGGTTACAACCGGCTGAAAACCATCGCCCCAGGTTAACCTTGGTTTGCGCTTCACTATCGGGCCTTTCAAAAAACCGGCTTTAAACGTGATAATGTCTGAAACAAATTCATTCAGCGCACTATCAAAATTACCTTCTTGCAGCTGATCCTCGATCTTTTCCCGCATTCTGTCGGCTGCCGTTGCCGCCATATCCTCGATTTGTTTTTTGATGCTTTCCTTCGCTTCTTGCAGTAGTGCGTGGGCCTCGTCTGCCGAGTATTCGCCGCTCATCACCAGCGCTTCTGCCTGCGCATACATAGCGTATTTTTGCTGTGGCGATATATCCGGGATGGCCGTAGGCTCAATCAGCCAGATATTGTCATTGCCCAGCAATATCTCCCTGATCCAGCTTTCCGCCGCCCTGCATTTAACATCAGTTAGCTTTAAATATACGTCCGTGCCGCCTGCGCTTCGGATCGCTTGCAGCATATCCGGCTCGTACTCGCCTTTTCGCTGCCGTAGCGATTTAATCATATCTCGATGATGGATTTGCTTTGCCTGGTATGCGTCTGCCCACTGCGCCCTGATATGGGCTGCCAGACCACTAATAACCGCTACTTCTGTGTTTTCCTGTTGCGCCGCTTCGTGCGCCTCAATCGTACTGGCCTCAATGTCGGCGTTAGTTCGCACCAGCATCAGCCCGTTTCGATTATTAGAACCGGTAATCAAATTGCTCATATTAACCTGCCATTTCGCACGGTTGTTATTACACGCGAACGCCCCACACCTTTTTTAAACATTGGGTGGCCCGTTGCCATTGTCATAAATGCGTCTGCCGTGTTGCTTGCGCTATCATGCAGCGGTTTCTCTTTCCATCGACCATAACGGTCGTCCCATTTTTTGCGATACCGCTCCAGCTTTTTAATACCCTCACTGCACTTTGCTTCATCGAATGTGCAAATAGGCAGCGCATCCCTGGCCGCATCAATAGCGTCCTGCTTGCTTGGCACTCGCGGCACAACCTCAAACTTAAACCCCATGGACCGCGCCTTATCTACCCGTGAACGCCCATCACTGAACATTTCTCTAACTTCCAGATCATGCGGTCCGTAGTGCTGCCGGTATGAGTAGCCCTTTGATTGGCACAGCTTTAGATAGTGCTGAATCCCTTCGCCTGAGTTTTCATAAAAGTCAATCATATGGATGCGCCCACCAACCGTTTGTGAAAACCAGATCACTGTTTCATCGAACATGCCCAAATCCCACCAGGTATCCACAGGCACGCCAGGCTGATAAGGAAAATCACCGATACGCCCCTCAGCGTGCGCGGCCTGCATCTCTTTTGCAAAATACGCGCCCTCAATCGCTTGCTCAAACGCTTCATCGGGCGTGCTGGGGTGCTCTCGCTTCATTTCGCTGCCCAGCACCGCCTCAGTTTTCACATACCAGGCTTGCTGCTCAGGCGTTAACTCAATGCCCCAATCGTTTTCCAGATCAATAAAATACTCAGCTAACCGAGCCGGTATGATTGTTATAGCGGTATCTTCTGCGCTTAATTTATATTTGGGGTCTCGCCACCAAGCGAAGAAAAAAAACCGAAAATCCAGATTGGTCAGCTTTTTTAATGATTCTTGCCGGGTTCTTGCCTCCTGACAGTAATCATAAAAATACCCGTGCTGCCCTTCGGCTGTTGATTCAATCGTAATCACCGAATCAGCAGGAACCGCCGGGAACGAGCCGGTTACAATTTCCTTTGCTCTTTCCGGGTATTTTCTGCATATCTTGCCAAACTCACTCACATGCAAATAACGCAACGTACCCGAGCGCATTGATGTGCCCACACGAATACTTGAATCATTGCTCAGCAATATGCGCTTACCGCTCGACCTGCGCCTGGACCTGATTCGCTGTAACCACTTCGGCAGTTTTTCGTATGCGTATATGATTTTGTTTTCAAATAAATCGCTGGCCTCGTCCAGGCCGTGGGCAATAACGCCGCACTTCGTGTTATCGTTAAAAACCGCCTGGTCGAGCATAAAGATCATCTTAAACGTGGTTATACCTATTTGCCGACTCTTCAAAATGATGTTGCGATACCACATGCGCTCGAAAACTTCTTGTTGCGCCCAACGCATAGAGAACGTCGCCTGCTTCGCATCTTCATCTATCACCGAGTACAAATTATTCATGCGCCAGCGCCAATCACCGAGCTTTTCTTCAATCTGTTTCCGCGTCAGCTCAATCTCACTCATCCGGGTTTGGCAGCCCCGTTGATTTGCCACTGATCGTTTTCAATACGTCTTCGAGCGTTTCATCAATGCCCAGTTTATGCTCAACCGGGGCATATGCACCCAGGTGCTTACCAATCATGTCGAGCGCTCTGCTTGCGCCTGCCGAATCAAACCGATACTCACCGGTTTCAACCATTTCGCCTTCTTCGTTACGCTCTTTGACCGCTTCTAATTGGCAGCACTTGCTGTGCAAATCAACGCATGATTTTATCCACCATTGAATATCCACGATGCACTGCTCAGTCACCTGGTTATTGAGCGCCTCGATTGCCAGCTTAATTTTCGGCTGCCTGATAAGTTGCGCCCCTGTTGCCGATAACCGCTGCCTTCGTTGCCGCATCACTTCTGGATCTTTTGAATCTTTGTCTTTCGGACAAAAACCGGCTTTATCCGCAGCATCAGCCAGCCCGACACAGCCCTGCTCACAATACGCACGCACAAACTCTGCCTGCCTGGGATTGAGCGCCGAAAATGCTTTTACTAGCAGCTTGTTATCCATTGCCAGATACCAGCTTAATCACGCCCAGCAACAGCCCGCCAGCCGTTGCTATAATGCCCATCATCACTGCAATCGCTCGGTATGCAGTCGACACTGCAATATTTGCGGCAGTATTTTTCTCAATCAGTTCGCTCAGTTTGCCCAGTTTGTCTTCAAGATTTTTGTACCTGATTTTCAACGATACAAACTCGCTGCCCATTGAGTATTTGATCTCGTTAACGCTTCGCTTTGTTTCGTGAACTTCGTCGTACAGCGCTTCGATCTGTTTATCGTGCCGATCAATACGGTCACAGCAGACCGCCACGCTTTTATCAATCCGCACAATCTCGCTTTTTATTGGTTCGCTTTCACTCAATGCTCTGCTCTCGCACTGCCTCAATTTCCCGCACATTTACCAAAGCGTTTTTTAAATGGGTAGAACGACAGCCAAAAACCACTGTTTATCCATACAGCTCTCGGCATGATTTTGTATGAAACTGCTAATAAATCTAAAGAAAAATTAAAAATAATCGAAACAAACCCTTGCACGGTGCGACAAGGTGCGATACTATAGATCTCGTACTCAAGCAGTACACAAAACTAAAACTCAGATGCCCCAATATGCGGGCGAAAGTTAAGGAAACGAAAAAATGTCGAAATTCACAAAATTCTCTAAAAAAGTTCAACGCGCAAAAAGCCTTCAAGAATTATGCGATATTTTAAATTCGTATGACGACCTGGTTGATCGCTTTGATCCTGACTCCCCCAAACTCGAAGAAATTGCTGATTTAACAGACCTGCCGGTTTTTGGTGATCCGCTCAAAGATACGTCTGAAATTTACAGCTGGGACAACGAAAACGTGATGTATTACGACAACGAGTTTTACATTAAAAAAATGGATAAAGTTGATTTTGAGGTTTTATCAGAAGAAGAATTTACCGCCGCTGATATGTGTTGTGAAGGTCAAGAGCTTGCCAGCCTTGGTGGTTATCTTGACGATGGCGACGAGCTAGGCTTAGGCGCTTGGCAGTATGAGTTCACTGTTCGCGTTACTAATCAAGAAGACGAAACGCAAACTTTCAATATCGTATATCAACCCCTTGCTCGCACTGATGGCCTCCGAGCTTACGCAGGATATGAAGTTGCAAAAGCAACAAATTATGGCTGTGACGCTGATAAATCGAAAGAGCTTGAGGAATTTTGCAATTACGATTGCGACCAAGTTTTCAGCAAGCTTGAGCGTAGAGCTGAAACGGCAGCCAAAGCAGAGCTTGAACGACTAATTGCTAACCGCGAACTTTAACAATAAACAGCCCCGGTAATCCGGGGCTTTCTGGAGCATCACGATGGACGACAAATCAGTAAAAAAGTCAGTCAGGTTAACAGCAGAGACAGTAAAAACTCTGCGTGCAGTCAACAAAGATCCTGGCATGAACTGGTCAGGATCAATCAACGATTTAGCCAGGAATTACCGGTTTTTTGTTGAAGCTAACTTGCCGGAACTGTCAGATAATGAGCTATTAGCTTTTCAGATGACTTACAACGGGTATATACCCAATCCCAATATCGAAGAGGAAACCCGGATATTGCCGTGGAATATTTCGGAAGGCTGGCAATACGACGAGCAAATCAAAAACCTTTTTAATGAGGACGAAATTGCCGATTTTCTTAAAAAAATCAATGGCTGGGGTTTTTCTGAAAGGCTCGCGGTCATATACAAGGCCCGTGAGTTTTGGGCGGGCAAGCCGATTAGTGAAGAAGATTAATATAACAAAGCGCCCTGGAAAATAAAATGGCCACCGATCATAGAGCAACAAAGCACCTGCGGGACACTGCGGCTCTTTACCCGCAAATATGGAAGCGCCCAGAAGCATTGATTCAATTAAATAATAGCGAAGACCAACCGCTATGGCCAAAATGGTGCTTCTGCCCTGCGGCTGTTTGGCAGCAAGAAACACAGGATTGTTTCAAGCTGGAAATAGCCGAATTGAACGGGGTGGCCTGCCTCGGTGCTTGGCGATACACCCAGGGCGTTTATAGCATCAATGAAAACCTGCTCAAAGAGCTAATAAAAACACCGATCAGCGGGCTATTACCCACAGAGATTTTGATGAAAATGCCTGAGTGGTGCGTTTACATTGAGACTCCAGGTCTGACGTATAATTCACATCCGTTGCACGGTTTTTTTGCGTTTTTAGATTTGGGAATAGACTTGAACCCAGATCTAAAGATCTTTCTCGATATTGATAACGCCGACGGGGCAATGGACTTGGTTGTGATGACGTATCCGCTTGGCGAATGGACAATAGAAGAGGCGATAAATCGCGTACTAAGCCGTACTTCCGATCCCCGCCTTAATAACAAAGGATTTGTTGATACTTTGATGTGCGATATATCGCCATTATTTAACCTGCTGCTGTATGTATGCAGCAATGGCGTTGAATACTCAGGCAGCAGCAGACCCGGAAATCCGCAACCAAAAAAAACAAAAAAACATGGCTGGCGATTGTTTCCTGCGTCGAATATCAGGGTTTGGAAATTAGGCAACAAAACAGGAGAAAAATTGCACCCCGTTCATCAAGAAAGCGCTGGCAACCGTAACGGCCCAAGGCCGCACATAAGGCGGGCACATTGGCACACATACCGCACAGGGCGTGGCAGATCAAACACTAAACTTATGTGGATACCGCCAACACCTGTAGCCATACCTGGCGACGAATAAGCCAGTTATATCACCCAAGAGGACAACAAAATGAATTTTCACGAATTTCAAACAACCGAAAAAGAAGTTTCCTTGGCTCTAAACGAAGAGGGTCGCCGTCACATTGATTACATTGTAGACAATTATGCAAATTTCGATATTGTGAGTGAAGATCAATACGAGGCTCTTTCACAAAGCGACTTTGGCTTTGAAGATGACGGTGTTATGCAGCTTGAGCTGCCCGGTCACCAGACTAAAGATGGTAAGCCTTTTGCATATACACTAGAGTTTGACGAGCATTTTACGGCTCGCTATAACGATTAACCTGAAATGGGGCTTTACCGCCCCGCCTTTTCCGCTCTAATTAGCTACATCGTACTGATCAGCCAGATACCGCAACCGCTTACTGACATTAATCCCGTTGATCGTATCCCTTCGATACCGCTCCCGAGACTTAACCGATTGCTTGAGCGATTTCACCGTGATTCGTTTGCGCGGATTCTTTCTATTGAATCGCTGAATCGCAGCAATCACCTTGTTAATATCCGATTGGTTGCCATCCTTCCAGGCCAGATAGTATTGCGCCATCAATACCCTGCTTCGGTCTAATATCTTCTTCTCGTAGCCTTTGATGATTGCGTTTTCATTGTATTGTTTAGATACCTCCGCGTCAGCAAAACCAATGGCCTGCAACATCAGATCTGGCAGCGTGAAATCTTCCTGGGCTTTTAAGTTATCGCCCTTCAAAGTTTGCGCCCCTTCATCCATATAACGAAACGCCTTTAACACATCGCGCCCCGCTTTCGGTAAGAAGTTTTCAACGCCACGGTAATATTCGCCGTGGCTGATTTTTCGCATACCTTCAAAAAAGCTGGGGAAGATACCGCCGACCACAGGGCCAAGAAACTGCTTGGTATAAAACGCCCAGGCATCCTCACCCTCAAGATCCCGGTTAGACTCCCTCAACCAAAGGCCATCAAGCGAAATCCGCCCGGATACACTCGCACCCAGGGCACCGTACATCAAGCTATCAGCCATATCCTTGCCGAACTTCTCAACCAGGAACCGCTGAAACTCTGCGCGGGCATCGAACGGCTCATCTTCATCGTTATTGAACAAGACGTTAGCCATAAAGAATAAGCCGGATAACGGCAAGCCGTTAGCACCAGCCAATATACCTGTGATACCTAACGTGCCCACGGCCTGTTTAAAGGCGATTTTTCGCTCTTCCGCTGGAATGTCTTTAAGGGTAACCGCCTGCTGCACATTTCTCAGCATGTAATAGGTCATGCTTTGGCTGTACTGCTTGAACTGAAAAGCCACTTTTTGCCAATCATCCTGCATGAAGGCCGCCCGGTTCACGTTGGTGTAATCAAAATGCGCATCCCAGGTTAAATCTGCCGCCAGTTTGACCGCCTTGTTATGTTCGATGCCTTTTTCTCTTGCCATTCGGTAAGCAGAAAGCGCCGTAATCTCGCGGTTAAACTGCTCGGCCCGGTGAAAGCCCCAGGAGATCACTTTCATAGCCTTCTCTTCACGGTCGCTGTAATCAAAACCGCCGTTTTCAGCCAGGCCCATCAACGCATGGGAACCGGTGGTATCCAGCACCCCCAAAGCAATCCACTGATCCATAGCCAGCTTTTCATCCTGGCTCAGGTACTTCTCGTTTATCCGGCCTGTTTTCCAGTTAAACTTGCCGGATATGTTGGCAAAATGTGTTGCCGTTTTCGCAAACCCAAAGCGGGCACCCAATACCGGCCAGGCTACCACGGGCGTCTGCGTAATGTTAACGAGCGCCGCCGCTGGCGTCAGGCCCAGCATGTAAATAAAGCCCCACTTGGTCATTTGCTGCGCCCAGTTTGAATTGGTGGGGTTCATCACCCACTCGTGGCGCTTCTTCATTTCGTTGTAAAGATGCTGCTTACCGTTCGCGCCTTCCTCGCTGCCTTTTAGCGCCTCGTTTCTCATCTCTTTCAGTAAAAGCGCCAGATCATCCTGACGATTAAGCCGCGCCAGCTGGTAAGCGCTTTTCATCATATGAGAAGCAAAGCCCCGGATCGCGTTGTTTGAATAACCCTTAATGCCCTTCCTGTGGATAAAATTCTTGCGCATTGAACGAGCTGGCATACTTTCTAAATAAAGCTGGTAAACCTCATCAACCAGCCTGTTTGCCTTCTCGTCGTTGATCTCAGCCTCGCTAATGCGCTCGATCACATCATTAACAAAGCTCAGGCTCGCGCCGTCCTGCCCCATATCATTATCAAGCAGCATACCGCCCTGCGCCGGGTAACCGTTTTCTTTGAGCGCTTTGAGTGCGTTTTTCTGCTCGATTTTCGTTTCCAGCAATGAAAAAACCTTTTCGCCGTTTTCATCAACGGTAGAGATCCAATACCGACCAAAGCGCGACAATGGGAAGTAAGGCCCTGTCAATTCCTTGCTTTCAAAATCAAAGCGCAGCTTGGCCAGCAGCTCTTTTTTAAGCTCATTATTGATTTCTGCATTTTTGATGCGGTTCAACATAATATTTTTCATGCGGTTATGTTGTTTTTTGTACTCGTCCCGCACCTCAACGAACAGCTCCTTAGCTTCGGGGCTTAGCTTTGCCCAACGCTGCTGCAACCGGTCATAATCCCGCTTTCTTTGCGGCTCCTGCTTGATCTGCTGCTCCAGTTCCTTTTTCTCTTTCATAAAGCGCGACGTATGCCTGGCACTGCCCGAAAGATCCCGCGACCGCTGCTCTAAAACGGCGATACGCTCTTTAAAAAAGTCCGTCAGATCGGTGTATTCCTCGCTGGGATCGACCCCGGCAAGGGTTGCCTCGCTCATTGCTTCGTTGAGCTCACCCGCCATTACTCGGTTTTTAGCGGCCCACGCCTGCCACCGCTGGATAACTTTAACGGCCTTTTCCGCCATCGTGTTTCTGTCGGCCATCATTTCGTGAATAACATCCACATACTGATCAATCTGCGGCAGCAACTTTTTGCTAATATCCCCCAGCTGGCGAAGCGTTAGCATTTTCAGGCCGTTTTCTTTGATAAAATCATCCGGCGCTTTTTTCAGCAGCCATTCCTTAACCGCTTGAATGTTGCTTCTGTCGCGTTGCTCAAGCACCTCGTTCAATGTTTTTTTGGCAACATCACCCCCCTGATCAATCGGGGCTTTCGCTGAAAACATGGGTGAACTTTGATCGTTTCGGTGGTTTTTTTTGTTGGATGCCAGCTTTCGCTGATTGTTTGCCAGCATCGCCAAAATATCGCCTTTACCAAAGCTGATCCCGAACAAACGCCGCAGCAACTTACGCACCTGGCCGACCACTCTTAACATCAGATCGTTAACTTTGTTTTTAAAATGGCTGCCGGATGTCATTTGCTCGGCCAATACCGCAATGATTTCCTCTGTTTCCTGCGCTTCATCCAGCTTGCCGTAACCTGACTCGACCTGTTTAGCAATCGCCTTAATATCGCTATCGCTTTTTTTCAGACGCTGAACCTGGCGAATCAGGCGCTGGTAATCTTCATTCTTGAGCTGCGACAGCCCCCAGTGACCCCGCGCTTCATGCGCCAGCGTTTTAAGTGCGTCTGCCTTAGAATCAATATTTCCCGCAATCAGCCCCACGGTTCCATCAAAATAAAACCCCTTAATTGTCTGATCTTTAAGATCGCTATCGGCTTTTTTCTTGATGCTTTCCGGTATCTGATCAACGCTATCGAAAACCTTAATGGCTGGCGCATTGTCGCCCCACCCTTTGGTAACCGGTTTAACCCATTCTTTCACCTGGTTAGCTGTTGATTTGGCCTCTGGTGTTTTTGCGCGAGAGAAAAACGGCCCGGTAGAACCAATAACTTCGCTGTTATTTCTGGCATCACTGTTAAAATCCGAGTCGAACCAATCAAGCACCCTTATTTCTTGCAGGTTATTAACAAAGCGGGCAATGTTAGCAGCCGCCTCTTTATCACCGGTTTTTATGATCACTGCGTCCGCATTCGTATCATTAATGGCTTTCAGCAAGCGGCGCACCCGGTCACCACCGCGTAACGCTTGCATTTCTTTAGCTGAAATAGACACCGTGCCAATCGGGGTATATTGAGTATCAAGAAGAAGAATGGCGTCCTTTGACTGGATGCCTTTCACCACGCTTTCAGCAGTATAAGGATCTTGAATGGAAGGCGCGTCAAACAAATTCCTTTTACGCAAAACCCGCTCAGTCACAGGTATGTTTTTGCGCCGCGCACTGGGCTTTATACGAACCAGTGCGGCATCAGGCCGCCCGCTCTTAAAAAAGCTGGCGTCGAACCTATCACCAACAATAATATGACCGCGATAATTAACGCCCAACCCATCCAACGCAGACACTAAAGTACCTGTAACGTATGAATCAGCATCGCTGGGCGTCAAGTTTCCGCTCGGGTGATTATGGCCAAACCATACATTCTTGGCCCCGTCAGTAGCCGCGACAGCGCCCGCTACCTCAGCCACATTAACAATAGACTGATCTTTGCTGCCTTTAGAATGCCGGATCAGGTTAACAGGCTTGTTATCTTTATCCGTCACCAGCACCATGAAGGTTTCCTGGGCGTGTTTTCTTATGGGTGCAAAAACATGGGCAGCATCAGCCGCACTATTAACACGCTCCAAGCCTGTAGGCAGGCTGCCTACTTCTTTTTGCGTGTAGTGGATGTTGAAGTTGTCTTTTGCTTGCTCTCTGGCGGTTCTAGCAGGTACGGTTTTGGCGGTGTATAAGTCGTCAACGGCTTTTTCGTTAGCGCTATCTTCTTGTTCCCCGCTTTGTACGTTGCTGGTATTTCGCTCATTGCTGCTGTACTCGCTTTCTGATTCTTGAACCGCTTTACCGCTTTTGTCTTTCGGTTTTTCCTGGTCAAGAGTGGTTTTTTTCGCGCTCTTTTCTGTTAGTTTGTTGTTATCGGCAACACCTTTATTATCAATATCAGGCTTTTCAATATTACGCAAATCACTTTCTTTTATTGCCTTTGAACCATAAGGAATAAGCACCGACACGCCATGCTCGTCGCTCATTTCAACAGCGTCATAACCTAAATGCGCCGCGTACTGCCCCCTTAATCGTTGCGCTTCCCAGCTCGCCTCGCCTCGATCACGAAAGCCAAGCTCTTCAAAAGGATTCACATCAAATTCAATTAAGTTTTCATCTTCCATGACGGCGCTATAAAGGCGCTCCAGCTCTTCATCCGTTAACGGATCAACAGGATCAAGTTCTTTTTTCAGCCATTCAATGGCGTCGTTATAATCTTCAACAAAAGAATCACCGCTACCGGCAATCTTCCCTTTTCGCGCATAAAAGGTTGTTTCAACCGTACCCCAGTTAATTCCACCTCGGGAAGATTCACCATAAGAGCCAAACAAACCGTCGAATACGCCGGTTTTTTCAATTTTATCAATATCATAGCCTTGGTGCGTTATCGGTGTATCAAGATCATAATCTGACAAATTCACACCGTTAGAATGGCCGCCTTTGTCGCTCCCCTTTGGCGCCCCATCTTTTTTGTCACGCTTCCTGACATCGCCAGAAAAAGGCTTTTTAGTGTCACCCTCTTTCAGCCACTGCGAAAAACCACTTAACGACAACTCGGATACCGGGCCAACCTTCCAGCCTTTTTCATAATTCGATTTATAGCCAGCAACAGCCGCCTCTTTTGAATCAAACCCCAGCATGACCTTGTGCTCATCAAAAGAGCCGTCAGCATTAACCTGATCAACAATAAACACCTTGTCTGAATCAGCGTTATCACCAATAAACACGTCCACATGATCACCATCAGCCCCCTCCGTGCGTTTCACGTAGCCGTAATGGTTCTGCATCTCAACAGACCATTTATTGCCATCAGGGCCAATTCCTGAACGGGTGGAGCCTTTCGGGTTCTCTATAGAGACATCAAGGCCGCCGATAGATACATGCCCTTTTTTGTAGTTGCCCGCCTTTTTCTGCGCCTCTGTAGGTTCTGGCGTGCTGTTTTCGGGCGAGGTAGCCGCCTCGCTCGCGGCTTCATCTACTTTTTTTTGGGTAGCCGTTTCTTTCTCGCTTTCCACTGCCGCCTGGTAGCGCTTCCACAAATTAGAACGCTTACCCCAGGCGCGTGACAGCCCGCCAGATGATTGAGTCGCTTCATCTATCTTGGCTAAAAAGCCCAGCGTACCCGGCTGATCAGCTTCCAGTGCCGCATTAAGTGCTTTTAACGCCTTTGGCCTGATTGCCGCCTTCTTGCTCGCCGGATCAAGCATTGACTTCACACTGTTAGCAATAACCGTCAAATTATCGCGCAGCTGATCGCCCGTTACTTCTGTTTGCGGGGCGCTTGGCTTAGGTTGTTGCTCAACGGCTGTTTTGTTGGCGGCTTGCTCTGCCATTGCGTTATTTGCCGCTTGATAAGCGCTGGCCGAATTGATTTCAAAGGCTTTTGGTTGTCCATTCTTTCCACCGTTCGCAATTAAAGTTTGTAAAGCGGCGATGGCTTCATCATCGGTTGCCGCTCGATCAATAATAGTTTCAATATTTTCCCAAGGTGCCCCGGCCTTGCCCGCCTCATACGCCAGAACTGATACCATTTGTTCAGGCTCGGTTAGCTCAGGGTCAAACTCTAAAGCGCCTTCATTAAACCCGTCCTGATCCTGCAAGTAAGGTATACGCTGTAATGCGCCATTTTGATAAGGGAACGCCTCATACATCCCATGCCCACCCGGGTTCTCGCGGTTGTAAGCAAGCTCTTCTTGATGCCGCGCCCTCTCCTGATTGTCATGCTCAAGCCTTTCTCGGTGAACAGTGCTGGCTGGCACGTTCTCACCATCCTGGTTAAAAAACAGCGTTTGAGAAGGTGCAGGCAATGCAGGCGCTGCCACCGGCTCATGCTGGGCTTGCGGTTCCACTCCGCTACCGTAAGCATAAGCCTCATACATTCCATGACCGCCCGGGTTTTCACGGTTGTAAGCAACGTCACGCTGGTGCTCTGCACGTTTTAAATTCTCGCGCTCAAGATTCTCGTTATAAACCGTGTTAGAAGGCACAACCTTCCCGTCAGAATTAACGTGTAACGTCTCAGGTGCAGGCAAAAACCCTGCAACCTCGGGCTGTTTCGGTTGCGACAAACGCGCACCCAGAATATTAGGCCCAACCATCGCGCCTTCGCCGATCATTTCACTCATGACAGAGCCAGGGTCGATCTCCCTGTTTGACAGCACGCTACCGGCAGCCTCGCCACCGCCACCTAACGCGGCACCTCTCGCCGTTTCTTTTGCGCCCGCATAAACTTTACCCAGCGCCTTGCTGCCCATCATTTTAACCGCAGCAATATCAGCAAAACCCATACTGGCCGCATCAAACAAACCAATAACGCCCGATTTTATAGCGGCTTGCTGGAATGCCTGGTCATGCTCAACGCCTTGCTGTCTCAGCTCAAGGTAATCACTGCCAAACTCGTTAAACATAGTTGTTGTGCCGCCTGCCAGAGCAGACAGCCACCGGCCAGCACCCGCCCCGCGAGAGGCAGCCGTCGCAGCCAGCGGAATCAACGAAGGAATAGCGCTCTGGAATGTTATATCCGCCGCAATACCAGCAGGATCTTTCGTGAAGGCATCCCAGCTATCCTTCCACCCATCGGCTTGATGAAACCTTAGCGTGTCCGGGTCTTGAGGTATTTGAGCGATAGCCTGCTGTTTATCTGCCGCCTCTTTTAACAACACCTCAATTTCAGCCAGTTTTTCTATCTTTTCCGCATCAAACCGCTGCTTTACCTCCGGGTCGAGTTCGCCATAACCAGGATCAATCCGGTTCATGTTCTTTTCGTAATCGTTCAGGTATTGAATACGCTCGCCCAGGCTGGCAATCTCCCGGCCAATGCTGGAAATACCCATATTCCTTAACCCAATCTCAACACCCCGGCCCATTCTGGTGAGCGCTCCCGGGTCGTCCCCCAGGCTGCTAACAGGTGGTTTCAGGGTATACGACTCAGTGCCTGGCGGCGGATCAAATTGTGCAAACGGGTTGGCCTCAACCGGTCGCGGGTCGAACTGGGCAAACGGGTTTGTCTCGGTATTGCTTTGTTGTTCGTCAGGCTTAGACATCAGAAACCCTCTGGCAAGCGGCCATAATACTGTTTGAATTGAGGTGCCAGGTGCGGATTTTTTCTTAAATGCTCAACGGCTTCTGGCGATGGCGGCCAAACATAATGCGGGGCGTTTGCGGGTGCTTCTTCCTGCTGCGTTTCTTCCGGCTTGTCGCTGGCATTTTCAGCGTTTAAATAGCCGCGAACAGCGCCGCTTAGCACTCCCGCAGGGCCACCAAGCGCACCGATTGCTCCGCCCTTAATAACACCCCCCAAGCGGCTTTGATCTTTCTTGTCTGACTTAATCCCCATAAAGGCAAACTCGTCCCGTGGAATGCCTTTTTTCACAAGCGCATCAATCACATCAGCCGGGCTTGGCTCCCAAAACCCGCCCAGGTGCGTCATCTCCTTCCATTGCTTATCATAAAGCGCCTGCAATGCCTTTTGCCTTCGGCCTTCCTCATGGGCTGCCACCAGCTTGCGCTCAGCGTTGTTTAACCGGTGCGGGGCAACCTGCGCCTTAGCCATTGCTCGCATCACGTCAAGGGTCGTATAGTCGCCACCCCCTAACGAATTGTTTTGCTCGTCCCGCATCGCGTGAATAAGGTTTGCAATCTCTTTATTTTCCGCTTTCAGAGCTGCGGCCTTGTCTTTCTGCTCCTGGCGAAAACTTGCTGCCGCCTCCTTCTGGCCATTCAAGAAGCTTTGCAGGCCTGTCTTCTCCCTTTCAAGATTAACGCGCTGCTCATAAGTCAAACCGCGGGGCTTGCTGCTTTTCATGCCGCCGCCCATCACTTGAAGCGCACCCTGCACGGCATTGGCCAGCTCCTTGCGGTTCACCAGATTGTAAAGAATCTGCTGCCCCTGCACGTTCTGAATCAACTCATCCAAAGGCACCGCCTTCACATAGGGATCGCCGTTAACATCGGCGCTTCTACCTTCCGACATCGGCGCACTGTACCAGGCACCATCATCGGTTTGATTTGATAAACGAAAAAAAACACTTTTTCCATCGGGAGCCGGCACAACCCCCGTGATTTTTTGGTCAACAATCGTTTTTCCATCTTGCGTTTTCTGGCCAACACCGCGTTTTATTTTTTGCTGCCAAATCACGTTAGCCGCCGCCAGCGTTTCAGGGTCGTTACCGCGCCGCTCGCCCCTGATAGCCTGGCCAACCGTTTCAAGCTGCTGGCCATAATCACGCGACAAAAACGCCGCCGGGTTCAACTCCGAATACGTCATAATCCGGGCGACATCTTGCGGGGTTATCGCCTCATAGCCGCCCTGTTGAACCCGGTTATTTAACGAGCCTGCAAACACCTTAAACTCATTCATGCGCTGCGTTTTCTTCGCGGCATCAAGGTTGTGTTTGTTTATTTGAATGTTTTGGTCGGCAGCCTCAAGGTTTAAAGCGTGGCTTTGCTGGTTTAAATCAGCATGCTCATTTGCTCGCCTGTTCTGATCCAGTGCCAGATAAGTATTAAGCGCTTCATTCACATAATTCATTAAAACAACTCCGAAGCCAAATAACCCACCGCCGCACCAATCAAGGCACCTTGCGGGCCAGTAACGCTGCCCAGCTCTGCACCCAGCATGGCACCGCCTACCGCGCCGCTCAATGTATTGGAAATCTGCGCTTTTTTGTGGGCAAAGCGGTTGTTTTCGTTTGCTTGGTCGCGTTTTTCCTGCATGTCAGCAAGGTTTTTAAAGTGTGTGGCAGCCGTATTCATATGCTGCCTGCCCACCTGTAGAATATTAGACATTACCGTTCTCCCTTAACGCGCCAGATGATTGCGCCTGCCCGATCAACGCCCCCATATCGCGCTCGCTTTTTGCCAGGCGCGTAAAATTCTTGGCGTCAATTTCACCCAACGACTTTTGAAGATTAAACCGCTTGTTAAATTTAAGGTTCTGCGAAGGGCTTAGCTGCACGCCATAACTACGCATACGGTTAACGGCGTCACGCCTGGCGGTATCATTAGCCTGGTTGGAATAAGCAACATTCCGCGCCACCTGATCACTCAGCAACTGATCGTTATTAATCTGATCCCGCAGCTGATCCTCATACATTGAAAACCGATCCAGATAATCCTGCCACATCGCCCGACTGATCTTGGAATACGTCTCGCTGGCCCCGGTCTTACCAAAAGATGGCGACACCAGATATGCGCCAGGCCTGGCAAGATTAGAAGTGGCCCCAATGTTGGAGCCTAAGCTTTGAGAGTAAAAACTGTTATTCATCGTAAGTTGCTCGTCCCCAGGTCATACGTCATACCGTCAATATCAATCGTATCTGAGGGCTGCCTGCCTGCATGAGCCGCCCCATATGCCGCCGCCCCTGCTGCTGACGCAAACGCGCTACCATGCAAGTTTGATCTGGCCTGATCCATTTGCGCCTTGTGCGCTGCTCGCCCAAAATTCATAGCGGCATCCTGCGATAAATGATTCTGCGCCTGCACATCCAACCCCTGACCTGCCGAAATAATCGCGCTCAATCCCGCCGTGTGCCGGTCGTCCGTCTGGGCCTGCGACAGGGTTAAATTGTTTGCTGCCGAGCGCCCCTTCGCCAATCCCCTGTTAGCAAAACCAACCGCCAAGTTCTGGCGATTTTGAGCACCCGTAGTAACGGCGGGAACCTTGCCATAAGCCGCCTGATTGTCCACGTTAGCAAACCCTGCAGCACGTTTATAATCGTGGTCACGCATTTGCACCCGATCAATAAACTCGTCCTCCATCGGCCTGATATTCTGATACCAATGATTCCACTTTTCAGCCGCAATCTGGGCAATATCCTTTTCACCCTGGGTTTCTTTAATCTCGTTTGCGCCGCCGCCGCACATATCAACCGCCCTCATAAACCATAATCAAACCAATATCCCTAAAGCCTGCCCGTTCAAAAGAGGCTTTAGCGCCTTTTCGGTCAATATCAGAGCGAATAAACGCGCAGATTTTTTCCGGCTTAAACGCCTTAGACCAACCCACAAACGCCCCCACCAGCCGCGAGCCAAGCCCTTGCTTTCGATAGCGTTCAGCAACATAAAGGTACTTTTCCCACGCCTCATACCCAGCCCCAAAATCAGAACCGGATATTTGGCCAACAAAAAAGCCGCCAAGCTGCGCACCATCGTCAATAACAAAAATACACTGGTCGCGCCGCTCAACAGCTTTTACAAAAGTCAAAGAAGCCTTTAACGGGTCAAAACCCATACCGGAAAACTCGGAATCTTCCTCATAAAACAAGCGGCCCAATTCAATTAGCCGCTCAATATCGCCTATTTCACCTGCTCTTATACGCATAAAAAAACACCTGAATATTCAGGCTTCATGCTTTCAAAGCGTTTTTTAAAAGAAAAGCCCAAGGCTAATAAGGTGAACCGTTTTTTTCTTTACCAGACCCAAACTTTATTGCCTGGGCTATTCCGGTTCGGGTAACAGCTCTTTCCCCATACCAGAATATCAACGAGATAACGTTTAGCTTAAACAGCATATCCATTAGCTCTGGATCAAACTTCTCAACAAACCCGTACCCAAACAACCCAGCCAGGCAAAAAGTTAAAACAGGTCGAACAAGGCCGCGCAAAACCTGAATAAAGCGGGGCATATCCTTGGCCTGCCCCTCATAACGAATTACAAAATCAAAAAAATCAGCATCCCGTTTGGCCAACTCTTTTTCAGCAAGCTGCCTTGCTGTGATTTTTAGGCGCTCACGTTCACTCTCCGACATTTTGTCTGGAGCAATCTTATCAAGCACCTCCTCAATAAGTGATGTAACCGGCTTTACCAGCAGCGCACTAATTGACATAAATCAATACCTCATGTAACGCTCCAAATTAAATAATCATCTCCTCAATAAACATGGCTTTTGATACCTCGCACAGCGATATGCATTGCGACATACTCATTCCTGCCTGAATAAACGACAGGTCATACTGACCGCCCTGCTCTCCCTCATCCAGCGCCAGAATCAAAAGCTTTTTGCCGCGAAAAGCGCCGACCTCCCCGACGTAGGATAAAGCCTCCTCCAGCACCTGCCTGGGCGATTGAAGCTTCCCGTCTCCGCACTTTTCAGCCATGCTGATCACGCCATCATCACCCATGCGAAGCACCCCTCTGAACACCCGCATCTTCTTTTTTATCCGCCTCTGCGCCTACCTCTCGCTTTGCCATGTAACACAGCGCCGCCGCAAAAAAGCCGACGATGCCGCCAACGAAACACCAGATTAAACCCGCTAAAAACTCCATCATTTACCACCTTTTTTTATTTGTCGATTCATTTCAGCTCGCAGCTTTTCTTTGAATGCCTCGGGCCGTTTTTTGCTTTGTGTAAATTTTAATTCCACGTCGCGCCGGGATTTTCTGCCCGTTCGCAACCCTTCCAGTAAATACCTTGCCAGGCATTCAATTTTGTATTCTTCACTCATGTTGCCACGGGTCGCCATTTTTCAGCCACGCCTCGCCGTTCATTTCAATTTTTATTTGATTAATTTCTTGCTCAAGCTTTCTTTTGGTTTTCAATAAATACTCTCTTTGCTTAGAAAGCCAAAGTTCTCTAAATTTGATCAAAGCTTGTTTATTTTTGTGATAAAGGTAATGGCTAAACAGTCCACGCCGATCACGTTTAAAAATAAATATCTCAGGCTTTGTTTCACCGAATAATTCTCTGTAAAGCCTGTTGGATTCCGGGTCTAATGGTACTTCAAACATAAGGCGCGGCAGCTCTAAAGCGTCACCAGCCCCGTTAACATAAAAAAAATCATTGCCTCTTTTCGCTACTAATTCAACGCTCTGCATATCAAGCATAACATTTATTAACGACCTATTTAGATCTTCAAGAAGGGCACTATTTTGATCTTTGCCGAGAGCTTGATAATGAGCATTGTTAAGATGAAAAGTAAATCGCTTATCTGTTTTTGGCCAGCTAACATTTGTTGTAAAGGTTTTTTTAGTTATCATTTCTGCTCGCTCCAGGCTTTTTCCGATGTATTGCTTGTTCAATACCTTTTTTTACGAGATACAAATGCCTTGTTGATTTGTGTAAATGCGCTTTCCATAGCTCAAGCATCAACTCCCGACCTTCGCGGCAAAGATAAATAGCCCAAGCATCACCTCGCCAAATGCTTATTGCTATGACTATTGGCATACCGCAAACATGCGAGTACATGCTTGGAGCCGACTTGTTTTTTAACGCCTGCATGATTAGTGAAGCGTTAAGAACCGTTAAACACGGATGATAAAGCTTATCAGGTTGAGGTTTTTCGTCGCTTGATTCGATGCGCTGTATCTCCCTCTCTACATACCAGAGCGCCTTGTTTAGATTCTCCAGTTCGTCGCATTTCAAATCAACTTTATGCAGATGCATCAATGCATTGCCTAAGCAGAAATTCATTTGCTCGGCCAGCTCGATGCACTCAACGCTGCTGGGGTGGTTGGTGTTGTGTTCTGGGTGGTCAATTTCGCTCATATCTAATTCATCCTGCTCGATAGGTGCCATTAAATCTTCATCTTCCAACAGCACTAAATACGCGGTTTTTGCGTTATCCAGGCACGACCGGCAATAGGGGTGTTTTGAGATGCCAATATCAAGCGCAGGCCAAAATGCCACCGCCTGCTTGCCGCATTTTCTACACTGACAATCTTTTGCATAAACCATTTTTTTTTCTGTCACAAGAGTCCCTCGAATTCTTCAAATTCAATCCGGCCTGTATAGCCCTGTTTGCGATATTCGCGCATCACCTTGAACTGCTTCCGGTAGTGACTTGCGCATTTTTTTATAAACTCCTTGTTGTGCTTAATGAGCGTGTTTCGTTTTTCGTCCAGCAACTTCAAATTGTCTTTTCCCAGATAAATAGTGACAAATCGCTCCTTGATTTCAGGGTTTCTGTCTAAGTGCTGGTGACACGAAAAGCAAAGCGCCAACGCATTGAGCGGATCATACCTGATAGATTTTTCCCGCCGCCCACGAATATGGGCGCACTGGAGCGAACCCCGCGCAGATTCTGAAAACTGCTGGCCGCATTTTTCACACCGCCAGTTAGCACGCTCACGAACGCATTCAGAGAAGGCTCTATCTGCCGCTCGGCTTTTAGCTTCCATTAAATTGATTCCCCCATTTCTTGCAGATGCCGGTGGTACTCGCACCCCTCCGGTATTGTTAATTTAATCTGGTTCTCTATCGCCCACGCACGTATCTGATCCATGAAAAAACACATATCCCCCTTGGGTAACGTCGATGTTCTGCGCGGCTCGTAATATTCTTCGACCTCGCCTGTTAAAAAATTAATTCGTTCATGTTTCACCGCTGGTAAAAACGTGAATTTCAAATGCTTTTTAACGCTGTTCTGGTCGATCTTCTCGCCCGTTGAAAACTCGTTAATACCGCCACTCACAAACGCTCTGGCAATATCAGAAAACCACATATGCAATGTGGCGTTTTGCTTTAGCGTTCGCACATCAAACGGCTTTATGCAGCAAATAATAATCGGGCCAAACTGCAACATTTCGCGTGCTTGAAGAAAAGCCTGCCTAAGCTGCCAAAGGGTGTAAATTATTGTGTTTTTTAACATCGCGCAGCCTCAAACTCTTTAATAGCACTGCCAAGAATAAATGGGATGCCAGGCGTTACCGCGTTTCCGAGCGCCTTAGTTCTGTCCATCCTATCGGGAATCCCATTGCCAGCTCCGCAAAGCGCGGGTGTATGTAAAGCGGATCTTTCAATGACATCCGTAACGCTTCCACCATTTTTCCACCACGAAAATGCGGAGAACCATTGAAACGCTTTGCAGACGTACCCTTGTGTTCTGAAGCGCCGATGGTTGGCAATACTGACAAGCTGCTGATGAATAAACCTTGCAAGCCTTGGCTCTTTGTCGTCTCGCTTTGGGTATGCAACGATCCAGACTCGGTTTCTTTGATGAGGTGCACCAGCGGCGGCAGCTGGTATGCTGTACCATTCCGCGTCATACCCGATACTGGCCAGGTTGCCGAGTAGCGTGTCGATCCCTCTAAAGCGCAGCGCTGCAACATTTTCCACGATTGCGTAGCTTGGCTGAATCTCGCAAATGAGTCTAAAATACTCAAACCACAGTCCGGAACGCTCACCACCAAGGCCCGCGCCTTTACCAAAGATCGACACGTCTTGGCACGGGAACCCCCCGCAAATAACGTCTGAAACAATTCCATCTGCTGCAAGCTGCTCATAACTCAAACGCTCCACATTGTTGTAAATTGGCACGTTCGGCCAATGCCTGTTTAAAACTTTCCGGCAAAACGGCTCTATTTCGCAAAACGCCACCGTTTCAAATCCAGCGTTTTCCATGCCCAGTGAAAAGCCACCGATGCCGCTAAATAAATCTAATAATTTCACCCGCGCTCATCCCTGCAAGCTTCCCAGCGTCGATAGACATAACCGACTGACACCCCGAACCTTTCAGCAACCGCCTTTGCCGTGTAGCGTTTTGCCTCATGCTCAAGATGCTTTCGCGCTCTCATGTTTTCCTGCCGCGCTTTGTACGCCTCGGCAATCGCTTTGTTTATTTTGCTGTTCATTGCGCCTCCAGCCGTGAAACAGTGTAAGTGACCGGCTTGCCTGCGAACTTCCGCAAATCATTAAGCGTTAATTCCTGCCCCCGCTTTTCAGCTGGCAGCATCAAGGGAACCTCGGTAAACGTTTTACACAAGCAGCTGAGAGAGTGCGGCAGAACGCCGATCACTTCTTTTCCGGTCACAACTTCGGGTGAAGCGTGCGTGTAAAGCTCATAGTTATTAGCATGAATTAATCCAATTTCCGCCAGATAATCAATCAAACTTTTGTGGCGAGTGATCACTATTTTTTTCATAATTTTTCCTTCAAAACCACTCTTCTTCAAAACCGCCGCCAGCCTTCTTGCTGCGCTTTTTCACAGCAACGAAACGGAGCGGCATTTTTTCGGCAGCCACTTTGATCTTGGCTCTTGCGTCATCAAGCCAATACCCTTTGACTTCGTGCGCTTGAAGCTCTCCCGTAGCCAGCATCACCATAAAATCAGGCCGGTATGACGTGCGCTTTGCCAGGTGAATCGTTACGGGTTCAAACGCATACCAAACGATCTCACCGGCCCGCTTGCGCAGCTCCAGCAAGTTCGCGTACTCTTCTTCGGTTTTGTTCATGCGCCCCGGTGGGAGCCTGCCTTGTGCTAGGAATTGTTTGTTCATGCTGTTTCCCTTTCAGTTGGTCAAGTTGTGCCTGTAGCGCCTTCTTGTTTTCTTCATCGCTCGAATATTCAATTAACATTTTCAAATGATTAATCTTGCCGTTTATCGAGTTTGAAGGCTCCAAACTTGGCGGCAATGCTTTTGTGGTTTTGCTTGAACCATTCGCGGTCGGCAACAACCTCAGGCTTTGCGCGGACGATTTTATGAGCGCCATTTCCTGCGGAAATTCTCGCCCTAACTCGTTCGATATTGTTTTTAAACTGTTCAATGCGCTCTGCTTTGAGATCCATTGTTTTTGCCCTGCCTCAATCAAATGTTTAGCTTTCGTTTCCAGCCGCTGCTCTCGCGTACCAGCCTGCGAATCGCTGTACCAAAACCTTGCTGGCTGGTTCTGCGCTTTCGCTGCGTTAACCGCCTGCTGATACGTCTCAATGAACGCCAGACGAGCCGCCACCATGTCACCACGATTTATTGAATCTTCCGCAGCGGCATACGCCATCATCATTTGATCGGTAACAAAACCGGCCTCGCTTTCAGATTTCGGTATGCAGTTAAACGCCTCCTCTGGCCCCGGGTGGCCAAACAAATCTGGTAAAAACTTCATAACGCTGGCCGGTGAAGGTTTATAAACCCCGTCAGCAGAACAGCGATGTAATGCGGTTTTCACCATCTCAAGGGGGTATGGCTCAAAGTGCGCAAACCATGATTTTATAAAACCGGCATGGTTCGGAACGTTAAACCCTTTCACCAGAAAACAGGTGATTAGCGCGTTTTTAAATTCGTTTTGTTCTGATTCAAGCATTGCCCACCTCGTAACATTCGCCCTCGTAACATTCACCCCCGCTCCCGGCTGCCCAGGCGTCCAATTCGCTGTAACTGGTGTCGTTAGGCATTGGATCGGGTTCGTCCTCCCAGCAGCGTTTGGTTAGCCAGCGACACAGGTGTTTTAAACTCGTCGGGTTTTTACCAGCGACTTGCAGCGCATGTTTGGCTTCGACCTGGTTAGCCAGTGATTCGCATAGCCGGGCGCAAGCGGGTTTATCAGGTTTGATTTTTTTAAACGCTGTAAACGCTTCGAACTTGTTGCCAACAGGGTTTTGAATTTTTTCGTACTGGCCTCTGGCGTAACCCCAAAATTTTTCAAAGTCCTCGGAGTAAGAATTTTTCCGTTTTTCGTTTTTCGTTTTTTTCGTTGAATCTGAAAAATCGTTATCGACCGATAACGAAAGGGTTTTATCTTGTTCTTGTTCTTGTTCTTGTTCTTGTTCTTGTTCTTGTTCTTGTTCTTGTTCTTGTTCTTGTTCTTGGGTTCGAAACCGTTTCGAAACCGTTTCTGAATCGTTAGCTAACGGTTTCGAAACCGTTTCGTAACCGTTGGTTAACCGTTTCAAATCTTCTTTAAAGCTGCTCGGTAAATGGTGCCCAAATTCCTCTACATCCCGCGCCAACTCTGACATGTAGGTAAACTCTTCGGGTAAATTTAGGAACTCTCGATAACGACCTTTGGCAATATTTGCGTTTTCCCAGATATTCCACTGCAAAAAGCCGCGAATCATTACTATTTCTGCCGCCTCGCAGTAGTAAATAAAGCCGGCTGCAATTAGCTCGTTAAAGCCTTTTGTAATCGTTTCTAAATCAAGGCCCAAGTCAGTAACCACGTAGCCTAGAGGCAATATGTAGCACCCCAGACCGTTAGAATGCGGCCCTGCTGAAAGATAGTTATGTAACAGTTTTGCGTTCGCGCTTAGCCGCTTAAATCGGGGCTGTGTCCACATGACGCACTGCACTTTCCCGTAATCACGCATAAAAAAACCTACCCACATCTAAAAATCGTTATTTGATCTTTCAAGATCGTTATTCAACACTTCAAAAATCGTTATTTATCGTTATGAAAAATCGTTATTTATCGTTAAAAATCGTTATTCGGTGGCTCAAAAATCGTTATTTAAAAGCTGTTTTACCGTTTCCTAACCGTTTCCTAACCGTTTCCTAACCGTTTCCTAACCGTTTCCTAACCGTTAAATAACGATTGCTTGACCGATGCTTGACTGAGCGATGGATTTAACGCTTAACGCTTTGAACTTCGGATCTACCCATAGCGAACAGGGCACATTAACTGCTTGTCTCATGTCGTCGTCCTTCATAATAATTGTCGTAACCAGTAATCAGAGAGCGGATTGCTTTTCTCTGTGAATGCCTGCCCCCGCCAGCGGCTGACTTTCTTACCCTCGCGTTTGCACTCGTCACAAAGAGAGCGCCGCCTGAGCGAGAAATACAGCCGCTTGCAGCTGCAACAACGCGCCACACCCGCGGGCAAGCGAAAAGCAGGGCTTTCATACAGCTTGTTTCTGATCGTATTGATGTGATAGCCGTAACCCTCCTGCCGCAACTGCTGGCTTACCTCCTGCCAGGTTGCATCAGGCTTTAGATAAAGCTCTAAAGCCCTAAGCAATGCGGCGTTATCCACAGGCTGGCGCATCAGTTAAGCCACCAGCGTTCCGGCGCTTGCTTTCTTGTGAGCAAATAGCAGGCCCGGAAAAAGCAGGATGGCGGCGAAACGAGAAGCCCTAAAAGGCTTAGCTTTGCTTTTCATTTTTTGGATAAGCCTTTTCGATATGGCTGTTAAGGCGTTCAATTTTCTTTACCCCAGGGTCGGATATTCGCTGAGATGCAACCTGGCAAAGCCAGTCGTAATCAAGACCGGTCTCTTTTGAGATTCTTCGATACTGCCCTTTTAAGGTTTGCAGCCTGTTAATTGTTTCTTGGTATAGGTTCATAGAATCCTCTAGTATCAAACTACTAAGAAGGTAGATTAATACTAAAGTTTTCGGATTGCAAACTAAGAGTATTTTACTAGGCGTTATTAGTAGAATAATACTGTTAAACAAAGGCGGCGAGGTGTACTTATGGTAAAGCTAACGACACAAGAAAACCTTGTTAAAAATTTACGGTACTTAATGCGGCGAGAAGATTTAAGTCAGTCAGCGCTATCCAGAAAAAGCGGGGTTAGCCAAAAAGCGATCTCCAACATACTGAACCCGGAAGTCAAACAGTCGCCATCTATCGAAACCATCGAAAAATTGGCGCGTGCGTTTAATTTGAAGGGTTGGCACATGATCATGCCGCGCTTGGCTGAGGACTGTAAAAATGTCGTGGATTTTGAACAGGTTTATATTGATTGGCTGGCATCAAACGAAAAAGGCAGAGAGCTAATCAAAATGGTGGCAGAGCGCGAAGCGGCATTTAACAGTAAGCAGCACCTGGCAGAAATTTGAAATTATATTTTTTAACCAGGGGCGCATGGAAGCAAGGCATCCACAGCTAAACCAATTAACTTTGTCGGGACGTTAAAAAATGTTTTTTTTAAAAATTGTTGCAGGCTGTCTTTTTTTTGTTTTAATTCTAAGCCTTCTGTTGAACGCAGAAAACGAGGCAAAGCAAAACAAAAAACCGCCTGCAAAGCCGCCGCGCCCGAAACCAAAACCCAGGCACCAGCCAGAAATAAGAATAGATGCCCCGCATTTTTCACGCCCGTCAATGTTTAGGTCTTTAGTAGGCGGAGCAAACGGGGCGAAGGCAATAAGGGTGCTTGCAAAAACATACGGCCTTCAAGTGTCCCACCCAAAACATATCAAAATGATGGAGCAAATAGCTATGGATTTTGGCGAGCTTTGCAATGAGCATGAAATGGCAGTGCAATTTCTCGCGCAGATCGCAAAAGAAATTCCAGCCGATCACCCTCAAGCAAGGCGCGAAATTGAGAAGTTTATAAAAATATCAAAAGGAGCGCACAACAGAGGATTGATTTCTATCACCTCTCCTATGAGACAGCTATTTGCTGTGGCAAAAGAGCGTTTTAATATTGACCCAGAGAACATTGACGCAGCTTAGCATAGAGCGCTTATTGATTTAGCGCTATTCTTGCCGGACTTTTTTATGCCTGCAATTTCCCACCTCTTTTCCCACCTCTTTTCCTGCCATTATTTCACAGCTTTTTATGCGCCAGCTTGGTTAAATTGAGTGGGGCAAATCATTCACAGTCAGCTATCAGGCCAATAAATTTGCCATAAGCTAGTAGAAAACTACTTGCAGTGATTGTTTTTAGCTAGTAGTATTATACTCATCAAAACAAACAACGGGGAAACAAATGAGCGATAACAAGGAACTGCCCGAAGTGTGGGTGCTAGTGGATCAAGACGATCCCGGCTCGGTTCGTATTTTTTATATCAACCGATTCACCAACCTGATCAGTGAGATCAACGACAAGCTCTGGCACGACATGGGCGGCGAGCTGGGCGAGATTCACGGCAATAAAAAGGATGGCTACATAGAGCTGGATTGGACGGACAACATTGATATAACCGGCTCTTATCACTGCACAAGAGTAGATAAACAGGATCAGGTGGGGAACTGCAATGTATAACCAAAACCCTGAAAAAGAATGCTGGCTCTTAATCAGCCCGGAAGATCCTGACCAAACCTTTTTGGTCAACCTTCCAAAAAAAGGCAGCGCAAAAGACGCCATTGAATATGCGTTAGAGCGCGAACTTGGCGGCGAGTTGGAGATTGTTACCGGCTCGCAGGATGATGGCTTTATATCAATAACATGGGGCCAGCCCTGCGGGGATAGCCTCGACTTTGATTGCCACAAAATAAGCAGTTTGAAATTGATTTGCTGGGATGGGGAATAATGGACATTAAAGAAATATTAGAAAGGCACCAGCTTTGGCTGGATGGCGAAGATGGCGGCGAGCGGGCAGATTTCACTGGGGTCAACCTGAAAAGATGTGATTTTAGTCACGCCAACCTTGAAAATGCTATTTTTTCAGGCGCTAACCTCTCTTGCGCACATTTTACAAAGGCCAATCTTGAGGGTGCAATTTTTCGCGACGCCAACTGCTGTTTTGCGGACTTTAGCAGGGCTAATCTTTTCGATGTGGACTTTCAGGGCGCGAACCTTTGGTCAGCACTCTTTGTTCGCGCCAACCTCAAAAAATCAAACCTAAGCGGCGCAAAAATTAACAGTTCCAACTTTGAACACGCGGATATAAGCGACACTTTTTTGTGGTTCTGCTGGGGTAACGGGAGAGAAATAAAAAGTTTAAATGTTTTTTCTGGTTTTCTTGTCTCTTACACAGCAGAGCGTATACAGATTGGCTGCAAAAACTACCTGATTGAAGAGTGGCGGCAATTTTCGGATGAAGAAATAAAATCCATGAGCATCCATGCCCTAGATTTCTGGCGCAAAAACAAAGACCTGATTTTCAGGATTATCGAAGAACAGCCAGCAACACCAACGATGCGAACGGAGGAAAGCGAATGATCAATCTTGAATTAACAGAAACCGAAAAAGAATGCATGGCTCAGATACTCAGGGCGCACACATCATGCGCAGAAATGATTGTTGAAACGCTAATAAATGAAGGTATCTGTAACGATGAACCAAAAGAGATGCGCGAAAACATGATAATAGCTGCAAGCATACAGCGCAAATTTTTGGCGGCGCTGGAAGAGGAAAGCAGGCAGCAAGGAGGACAGAATGAAGCTTGAACTAACAGAAGATGAAAAAAAATTTGCTATTTCTTTGGTCGAAAAAGAGCAAGCCCGCATTGCCTCCACTACTCGCGCCCTCAAAGAGTATGGCTGTTATGACGGGATTATAAAGGATGAAATTCAATACAGGCGCAAAATGCTGGGACTGATAGAAAACCAAATGATTAAAGCTTTGGAAAAGGCTGAAAGGCAACAGCGAGGCCAACATGAAAATTGAACTAACAGCAGATGAACTCATGTTCATCATCGTCACGCTTGATGATAAAAAAAACAAATGCCTTGAGGCGAAAGCCGACCTCGAAAAGATTGACGCTTATGTCGGGTTTGTAAGGACAGGGTATGAGTATGCGTTAAAAATGTTTGCAAGCTTGGAACCCAAACTGCAAGCGGCAATGAAACAAGTCAGGCAACAAGGACACTGAAATGCTCGAACTAACACCCGCAGAAAAAAAGCTTACGCTTTCTGCAATTAAATATTATCGGTTTGAACTTTCACGCTTGAGACAAAACTTGAAAGAAGCGAGCGACGTTAAACTTTTTGTCGAAAGTGTTCTGGAAGATCACCGCGCCCTGTTGGGCGAAATGGAAAAAAAGATAATAAAGGCTTGAAGCGGGGTACAGCATGAGTGAAGAGCTAAAACTCATTATCGGCATGGCTCTGGCCTTATTCGGCCCGGGCCTTGTCGATGCCGCGTTTGATTATGCGGAACGGGCAGATAAGCAGGCAGTAAATACACAAATCGAAGGGGAAAGATTGTGGGCACAGAAATAGCGAATACAGAGCAAGACCTTTTGCCGGTTTTGCAGTCAAGTATTTACCCAAGCGCAAAGCCTGAAAGCATTAATCTGGCTATCAGGTATTGTCAGGCAAACACGCTCGATATTATGCAAAAACCGGTACATATCGTGCCAATGTGGGACAGCAACAGCCGCCAGATGCGCGACGTAATCATGCCAGGCATTGGCCTATACCGAACGCAAGCAGCCCGCTCTGGCGAGTATGGAGGCATCAGTGAGCCAGAGTTCGGCCCGGACATTACAGAAGAAATTGGCGGGTTAGAAGTGACCTACCCGCAGTGGTGCAAGATAACCGTTTATCGCTTGGTTAACGGAAATAAAGCGGCGTTCTCGGCAACGGAAAGATGGCGGGAAAACTACGCTGTACGCGGCGGGCAACAGAAAAGCATTGCGCCAAACGCTATGTGGGCCAAGCGCCCCTATGGGCAACTGGCCAAATGCACCGAGGCCCAGGCATTGAGAAAAGCTTTTCCCGAATGCGGGGCAGCACCAACAGCGGAAGAAATGGAAGGAAAAACCCACGACTTTGAACCCGAAGAGCGGGACATTACGCCCGCCGAACCCGCCAAAAAACTTTACCCGGACGATGAATTTAAAAAGAATTTTCCGGCTTGGGAAAGCGCCATAAAAGACGGTAAATGCACCGCAGAGCACGTTATCACAATGGCCGAATCGCGGGGCGAGTTAAGCGAATACATGAAAGAACAAATCAGGGGAATCGAATAATGGAACTGTTTAACTTACAGCAGAACACTGAAGGCTGGGACAAGTTTCGCGCCGATCATTACACCGCGTCAGAAGCACCAGCCATGAAAGGGGCCAGTAAATTTCAAACGCGAAACGATTTATTAAACGCAAAAAAATACGGCTTTGATGATCCCACCTGGTTTCAAGAAAAGCTATGGGCCGATGGCCACAAAGCCGAAGAAGCTGCCCGCGCTATGGCCGAAGAAATTGTTGGAGAAGCGCTTTACCCGGTTACTGGGCGCAAAGAAGGCACCAAGCTTACCGCCAGCTTTGACGGTTTAACGCTGGATCAGCGCATTGCCTGGGAGCATAAAGCTTACAATAAAGAGTTGATTGAAACGCTGAAAAACACAGGCCCGCTTGATCCACATTATATCTGGCAATTAGAGCAGCAAGCCTATGTCAGCGATGCAAAAAAAATACTTTTCATGTGCAGCGATGGCACCAGGGAAAACGGCGCCTATATCTGGTACGAACCAAAGGGGCTATCTAAAGATTTGCTCGATGGCTGGGCGCAATTTGAAGCTGATTTAAAAAACTACCAGGCACCCAACGACCCGCCGCCGATTGAAACAAAACCGATTGAAAGCCTGCCCGCCTTGCGCGTATCAATCATTGGCAACGTGAAAAGCTCGAACCTGGCCGAGTACAAAGAAAAGGCGCTCGGGTTTGTTGAATCAATTAACACCGATTTGCAAACCGACGAGGATTTTGCAAACGCTGAACAGTTAATTAAATTCTGCGGCAAGGCTGAAAAAGACATAAAAGCCGCAAAAGAACAGGCGCTATCTCAAACCGCTGATATTTACGACTTGCTAAAAGCATTAGATGAAGTCAGCGAAGCCATGAGGAAAAAGCGGCTGGCCATGACTAAAAGCGTTGCAACAGAAAAAAGCAGAAAGCGCCAAAATTTAATTGATGAATGCAACAGCGAATTAATCCGATATATCGATGATCTTTTCCTTAATCTGCCCAAAGTTAACTTAAATCTAAAGGCTGATTTTGTTGGCGCGGCAAAAAACAAAAAAACAATAAAATCACTGCGCGACGCAACACAGCAGGAGCTGGCAGACGCAAAAATTCGCGCAAAAAACGCGGCAGATTTGGTGCAACAAAACTATGCAGCAATACCGGAAGATAAAAAAATACTGTTTTCTGACTTCAATCATATTGCACTACAACCACACGAAAACTTTACCAGCCTGGTAAGCGCCCGGCTATCAGTCTACGAAGCCGAGCAAAAGACAAAAGAAGAAGCGCGAATTAAAAAGGAGCGCGAAGCTAAAGAACGGGCCAAGCAAGCTTCTACTAAAGCAGAAGAATGGGCAAGGCAAGCCGCCGCTAAACGCGAAGCAGATGAACAGGCAAGGCGCGAAGCTGATCAAAAGCACCGAGAAGCGGTTCACGCTGAAATTATTGATTATTTGGTGTCGTCAGGGTTCAGCAAAAACAAATCTGCAATGTTTGTTGATGAAGTTTCAACAGGATTAGTCCCCCACGTAGAGGTTAAATACTAATGCACGGAGTTAACAAGGCAATCATTCTGGGTAACCTGGGCGGCGACCCGGAAACCCGATACATGCCCAATGGCAACGCAGTAACAAACATATCCATTGCCACCAGCGAATCATGGCAGGATAAAAACACCGGCCAGACGCAAGAAAGGACTGAATGGCATCGCGTCGTTTTCTTCAACCGCTTAGCCGAAATTGCCGGGGAATATCTGCGTAAAGGTTCCAAGGTTTATATCGAGGGTTCGTTACGCACCCGCAAGTGGCAGGATCAAAGCGGCAATGATCGGTATACCACGGAAATCATTGCAAGCAGTTTGCAGATGCTAGGTGACAGGCAGGATAACGGCAACCAAGGCGGCTATGCACAACAACCGGCACAGCAACGGCCAGCACAACAGCAGCCAGAGCCGCAGCAGGAAGAATTCGAGGACGATATACCGTTTTGAATGGCAGAGTGATTTTAAAATGAAAACTGAACCCGAAAAAGCTTATGTTTACCAGCCGTTGGCCACGCAAGAAGATGGCAAGAGTTATGGTGTCGGAGGGCTGCATTTGTTCGGCATAAGCATGGAAGATGCTAAATTGATCGGCATCACTAAAAGCGATGCAGAAAGGATTGCGAGTCACTGCAATCAATCACCAGAAACCGCAGCCGCTTTTATCCGTGACGTTAAAGAGCGCCTTGCAAACGATTGGCTGCCTGGTTGCGGTTGCCGCTTTAAAAGCCTTTTTTCTAATTCGGTACTACTTTGCAAAACTTGTGAAAAACTTCCTTGTCATTCCGGCGGCTAAATAAACACCCCACCCCCGGCGAAGGCGCAATGCACCGGTTCCCCAAAAACAATAGCGCCATCTTTTTTAGAGGCAGGTAGCAATGAAAACAATCAATGGCCTGGTAACAGAAGAACAGCTGAAAGAATGGACGGGCTACAAGCAGCGCGGCGCTCTTGAAAAATGGCTGATAGAAAACGGTATTGTCTTTTTTCATGGTAAAGACAATCGCATCTGTACAACCGAATCTATCATTAGCGAATCAAAAGCTGGCGATGAAATCGAGGTCGGGTTTTAACATGGTCAGGCGCAAGAAGGCAAACGAAAAGCTGCCAGAGAGGGTTTATCGTGACAGGTCCCGGTATTTTTACCGTCCGTATCTGGGGCGCGAAAACAACCAACCCAAGTACGGCAAGCCCATTCGTTTATGCGGTCTTGATGCGTCCACTGCCGAGGTGTGGCAGGCTTATGAAGCCCTGATGAACAAAGATAACAACACCCTGGACTGGTTGTTAACAACGTATTTAAAAAGCGAACAGTTCAAAGAACTTGCTGGAAAGACGCAAGGCGAATACACCAGCTATGCTCGCCTAATCCTCGATTTTAAAATGGCAAACGGGCAACGGTTCGGCATTGCTCCACTCCATAAAATTAACAAACGTGTAATTCGTGGGTATCTCGATGCATACCCGGCAAAAGTGGCCGCTAACCGCCACGTCCAGTTTTTAAGCGCCGCATTTACCTGGGGTGAAGAGCGTTACCCCGTTGTCAAAAATAACCCGTGTTCTGGCGTTCGGCGTAATCGGGAAGAAAGCCGCACCCGGTATATTGAAGATTGGGAGTATTATGTTACATATTGTTGCGCTGCCTCAATGCGAACCCCGATCATTGCCGTGGCTATGGAGCTGGCTTACTTGTGTGCTGCTCGGCGTGACGAGGTTTTCAGCCTGACAGATCGAAGCGTTCGCAAAGAGGGGTTATGGATCAAGCGCACAAAAGGTTCCGACGATGAAATAACCCGTTGGTCGCCCAGGTTAAGAGAAGCGGTTGAAAGCTGCAAAAAGATCAACAAAGGCGCACCTATCCCGATCAACCAGCCACGATACCTGTTAAGGCGCAAGGATGGCAGCAAGTACACGAAAAACGCTCTGGATAGCGCATGGCAACGGGTTATCAAAAAGGCCAGGGAAAAAGGCGCTGTACTGCCACCGGAACTGTTAGAAGATGCCCGCAACGATGGGGCCAGAATTTCCGGAAATCGCGCATTCATTGATGGCGGTTTCACGTTTCACGACATTAAAGCGCGATCAATCAGCGACCGAGAAGGCAACCATTCTGGCCACCGATCCGAGCGCATGCGCTCTGTGTATGTGCGTAAGCCGCAGCTTGTTGATGCGACAAAATAGCTTCGCGTGTATTAAATCGTGTATTAAACCGGTTTTTTGATGCCCTAGCGTGTTAGCTAAGTCATTGATTTATATGGCGCGCCCGGCACGATTCGAACGTGCGACCGCCTGGTTCGTAGCCAGTCGCCTTCTGTATAAAAAACAAAAGGTTATGGGCGTTCCGTGTACTAAAATACCGCTATTAAGCCCTTATTTCATGCGGGTTTGCGCCATTCGTGTACTAAAAGTTTTGGCGGGTAAAAACCATTTTCCCGGCGCTGGCAAAATGGCTTGTTAGCGATCACACGCATAAAGAAAAATCTGATTTATAAGCTGCAACAGGCCCGCTGCTTTTTGCGCGTCTTGCTTTTGAGTGCGCCGAATAACGGCTAAAACTTCAACAACTGCAATGTTATTAATCGGCCTGCCGCCAATTTTGGGGAAAATATATTTTTCTAATGAGGTTAGCGCCTGCCTGCCATATCTATCAGACCAGCCCGCTTTTTGACTGTTATACCACTCCATTGCAGCGGCTTTAAATGTGTTGCTGGCCTCTTCCCGCCTTCGCCGCTTCTGTTCCCGTCTAAGCTGCATTGGGTCGGCACCGTGGGCAATTAGCGCCCTGGCCTCGTCTCGGGCTGCCCTGGCACCAGAAAGGCCGACATCAGGGTAAACACCTAATGCCATTGACTTTTCTTTGCCTGAGTGCCGGTATTTTAACCGCCAGTATTTAGAGCCGTTTGGGTTGATCAGTAAATACATGCCGCCGCCATCAGACAGCTTGAAGGGCTTTTCCCCAGGCTTGGCGTTCTTTACTTCTAATGCTGATAGCTTGTTGCTGGTTTGCTTCATTTGGGAGCTTCCGTAATTGCTGTTCAGCTTACTCTTGTCATTATACCCCCAACAAATAGAGAAACACACCACCTCAACAAGCAAAACAAGCGTCCTCAGCCGCTCCCCTACTCATTTAAAAAACGCCGTGGCAAATTTGCGGAAACTGGAGCGTTGCATGGCAAAAATATCCATCCGGCCATTTTCCGGCCTAACCCCCAAAATCAGCCCTCAATTACTCGATGGCTCGCAATCAACAAAAGCGGTTAACTGCCGGTTAAGCTCTGGCGAGCTTCGCCCGTGGCGCGGCCCGCTTGAGGCGTTTTCACTATCAAAGCCCGGCCCAATCAAAACGATTTACCGATGGGCACCTACACCAGGCAACGAAAACAGTGGTTTTTGGTTTCACTGGCCAGAGGTTGTTAGCGTTGCCGATGGCCCGATCAGCAACGACACGCAGGCCCGCGTGTATTTTACCGGCGATGGCGTGCCCAAAATGACGTATGCGGGCATTGCAACCGCTGGCGGTAGTACCAACTACCCCACAAACGCTTATAACCTGGGCATCCCAGCGCCGGACACATCACCCGTCCCCGCCATTCAAGGCTCGCCAAGTTCGGGCGTTGACCCGGAAGAGGATAAAATCACTCGCGGTTATGTAGTGACATACGTCAGCGCCCTGGGCGAAGAAGGCCCGCCCTGCAATATGTCGGTAACAGTTGACTGGCTGCCAGGGCAAACCGTGGAACTGTCATCCATTCCAACCGCCCCCACAGGCGCGCTCAACATCACGCACAAAAAACTATACAGGTCGGCAACCGGCGCAAGCGGCACGGATCTTTATTTTGTCGCATTGCTGCCCGTTTCCCAGGACAGCTATAACGACATCATTGGCGACGATCAGTTAGGATCAGTGCTGGAAAGCACCGACTACTACTCACCGCCGGAAGATTTGCACTCAATTCAAACACTGCCCGCCGGCTTTTGTTTTGGTTTTTCAAAAAACAACGTATGCGCATCAGAGGCGTACCTGCCTCACGCCTGGAACCCCGACAACCAGGTGCCACTGCCGCAGCAAATTGTTGGCGGTGGCTACTTTGACAACAACATAGTGGCCTGCACCGAAAAAAACCCTTATATCATTTCAGGAACAGACCCCAGGGCACTACTGCAAAACGAGATAAAGCTGGATCAGGGCTGTGTCAGTCGGCGCTCCATTGTCAGTTTTCGTTATGGCGTGGCGTTTGCTTCACCTGACGGGCTGTTTTTGATTGGTGGCGATGGTGCAAGAAGCCTGACCGAGCCGTATTTGTCGATTGATCAGTGGCGGGCATTAAACCCGTCATCCATTATTGGCGCTGTTTTTGAAGATAAATACTTTGGTTTTTATGATAACGGCACCGAGCAAGGCGCGTTTATTTTAGACCCAAAAAACCCTGAGCAAGGGCTAACATTTACAACCGTTTCAGCAACAGGCGCTTATGCCGATCCTTTAACTGACAAGCTTTACTTGATTGTTGGCGACAATATTCACGCCTGGAACGAAGGTGAAGCGCTAACGTACACCTGGCGATCAAAAGAGTTTTTATCACCTCGTTCTGATTTTTTTACCTGCGCCAGAGTTGAGATAACAAGCCCTGGATCATTGGTTTTCAGGCTCTATATTGATGGCCAGCTGGCGCATGAGCAGGCCGTTTTAAGTTATGAGCCATTCCGCCTGCCACCCCAAAGAGGGCAGCGCTATCAGGTTGAACTTGAGGGCACCGCGCATGTATCAAAACTTGATGTTGCCTCTACCATGTCTGAACTAACGATAACATGAATAAAAAAAGAACCCGGCAACAGCAATTAGTGGCGCCTCCCGATGTCAACAGCAGCGCAAGCCTGTCTCGCTGGGCCAACGCTGTTACAAAAATGCTACAAACAGGACACGGCCAAACAGACCCATTAGACCGGTTTGTGACACTGCGGGACGTTCAAAATCCTAATTTATTAAAAAAGGTTGGTCACTATTCTACGCCAGAATCCTCAGGTGGCGGCTCTGGTAGCAGTCCAGGTGATCAGCCCCCTTACACTGCCCCGCCAGCAGTTACAGGGTTAACAGCATCAGCAGCATTCAGCGTCATTATCTTAGAATGGGATAACCCCAATTATTTTTATGTGTCGCATTATGAGGTTCACAGAGCAGAAACTGACGATTTAGGGCAGGCAACAAACATAATGTCAGCAACAAGCAGAATTATTGCTGACCCCGTTGGGGCAAATGCTGGCCCTTACTTTTACTGGGTAAGAATTGTGTCAACAAAAGGCGACGTTGGCCCGTTTAATGCAGTTAACGGCGTTTCTGCTTCAACCAGTATTTCACCCTCTGTTCTACTTGATGTATTAACAGAGCAAATCACAGAAACACAGCTTTATGTTGACTTAAATAGTCGCATTGATCTTATAGATAACCCCGCGACCGGGCTACTTGATAGATTGACGCAAGAAGTGTCGGATCGCATGTCAGGTGATTTATTAAACGCAGGAAAGATTGATACATTGCAAAGCGAGCTTGACCTGGCAGAAGGTAATGTCGCAGCAAATAGCAGCGCCATTTCCCTGATGGATAGCAGGGTAACAGCTAACGAGCAAGGTATTACATTACAAAGTGAGCGGCTTGACGGTTTAGAGGTTTCGCTCGGCAATACTTCCGTTGTTTTTTATCAGGCTGAGGCCCCAGCTGTAAGCAATGAGGGTGATTACTGGGTTGATAGCGATAACAATAACGCTGTGCAGCGATACAGTGGCGGTGCGTGGGTAGCCGATAACGGGCCGACAGTCTTTGCTCAAAGCGACGCCCCTGCTGCGCATAACGATAATGATATTTGGATTGATAATGACGATGGCGACAGCGCTTACCTTTCAAAAGGTGGGCTATGGATACCCGCCGACGGATCGCAGCTTTCGGCACAATCAGCAGCCATTAACGACTTAATTAGCCGGGTAACAGTTAACGAAGGCACTCTAACATCGCACAGCAGCCAGCTGACTGTATTGCGCTCCGATGTTAACGACACCTCCAATAATCTCGATGCTGAGGTGCTTGCCAGGCAAGCGCTCGATGCGAGGGTGGAACAAAACGCCAACAATATACAAGTTAACGCTAACAGCTCTACGCAACTGCAAAGCCAGCTTCAAACCAGCGACACAAACATTGCAGCGAATGCTACCGCGATTGAGTCAACCCAAACAACGGTAAACCAGCAGAGCGGGCAGATCAGCGCACTAACAACATCATTATCACAACAATCTACATCAATTAACGGGCTGGATGTTGCTTTACAGGAAGAGGCCACAATTCGCGCCAACCAAGTAGGCGATATTCAAGCGCAAAGCACACTAAAAATAGACGCTAACGGCTACGTGGCAGGTTATGGCTTTGCTGTGAATGGTAACGCCTACGATAATTCGCTGCATAGCGATATGATTTTCAACGTAGACACCTTTGCTATTTCTCACCCCGGCTCGCAATCACTTTCGTTTGTGGTGGACAACAATAAGGTAGTTATGGACGCCGCCTACATCGTAAACCTGGTGGTTAATGACGCACAAATACAAACCGTAGGCGTCGATAAAATCATAGGTGATACCGCCTCTTTTGTGCAGGCAAACATGGGATCTATCACCGTCGGCAACGCAAATATTATCGGCTATATCGAGTCGGATAATTATGTGCCTGGCACTTCTGGATGGCACATCAACAAAGACGGCAGCTTCTTTTGTGAGGACGGCAATTTTCACGGAACAATACGCGGCGCGGAAATTATCGGCGGAAACATTGAGGGTGTAGTTATCAGAAGCTCGGTAATTATTTCCGACACCCCCATTACAACCCCAACAGAAGCAAATAGCGCCGGGCAAGACGATTATTTATGCTACGCCTACGACATAGAAGAAACCAAATCCATTGACCATTATGGCTGGCTTAATCCTAACGAGGTTGTTTCTACACCAAAGATCGGGATATTGAGCGCAAGCAATACTGATCTGGCGAATTATTACCGATACAAAGCCAACAGGATAACCCCGACAGTTATATTTAATCAGCCGGAATTTCGACAATCCGGTTTTACTCCAAGCGTTCACAGCTTAATGGTTCGCATAGAAAAAGAAAATATGGACATTGCCGCCGCAGAAGCCCCTGCAAACAGTTATACCGTTAATGGCACAACCCAATATAATTGGGGAGAGCTGTTTTATCGTAGAGAGACAAGAAACGAGCCGCCATACACAGAGTACCGTGATTACATGGAGTTTAGATTCAAGCCCTTTTATTTTCTAGGCAATGGAAAATATCATGCAAAACTTTGGCTGACACAAGGCAGCTACAAAGAGTCTTTCACTTTATCAGTAACGGATGTCGCGGAGAACGCCCCTTAATGAATACTGAGCCTTTTTTCTCATTCTACGACCCGCAAACAAAAGACGTTGTTAAAATGGTGCAAACCGATGAGGCAACAGCGCAAGCGAACGCTAACAGCCTGATAATGATTGAGGGGTTTTCAGTGCCGGGGCAGGATTATTACGATGAAGCAACGCAAACATTCAAGCGAAAAACGGTCGGTGTTACATCCAAAGACATAAAAAACGCGAGGGATTCTTTTGAATTTTTACCGGTTGAGGTGCCCGTTAAAGGCCAGTTGGTTGCTTTTGACTGCGACTCTCTTTCGCAGGAACGCCTAAAAGAAGCCGTTGATTACTGGAACGACATAACGCAAACAAAAGTTAATGGAAAAATAGGCTGGATTGTCGCTGACAACTCCACGATTTTTTTATCGTATTTTGAGCTTTCGAGCACTTACAACAACATTCTACAGGCACTTGCTTACAGGCGTGACCGCTTGTTCGCTCATGCCACCCTCTTAATCAGCCAGCTTCCCAATGTCACAAAAGATGACCTTAACCAGCAAAACTGGCCAATATAAAAGGGGCCGAAGCCCCGATTATTAGAACTTGCTTTTGCCAACCAGCAAAAACCAGGCTTTCAATTTTCGACCCGCGCTGGTTTCGATTAATGCGGAAACATTGTGAACTGAATTATCAGTAACACCTTGCACCCAAACCTTGGCCTGACAGTTGTTATACCCGCCGCCAACGACCGCCAACCCGTTAGATGCCGACCATTGAACGCTTTCAATTTGATCTGCTTCAAGCCATCGCCTCAAATCAACCTCATAATCAAGGCGCTCGTCAGGATCAATGGAGAACATTCTACCGTTGCCGTCCTGGTTGCGCTTGATAATCATTGTTCGCCAACTCGGAGTTGCGGTTATCTCTTCCTGGGTAGCGCTGGTAACAACAATATAAAACGGGTTTGATGCTGCCGTGTCCGTGCCATCTGAGGATGTAACCGTAACCAAATGCGAAGATGAGGTCAGCGGTGTTCCGGTAATAATGCCGGTGTTATTGTTAATGCTCAGCGTGCTTGGCAAACCCTCTGCTGTAAAAAACAGTGGCCCGCCATCCGGGTTACTGAAAAAAGCGCTGGCATCAAAATAGAAGGCCGCATTTACAGAGGCGTTTTGCTGAATAATCGCACCATTGAACACAGGCGGCGCGTTCACGTTCCATGTAACGGGCGTTAAGTTTGTTGATAAAACCCCGTCAGATACTGTGAATATGGTTTCATAAGTGCCTGCACCTGTTACCTGACCAGAAACAACGCCATCATTCAAAGCGACACCAGGAGGCAGCGTGTCGGCGGTGAACGTAAGATCATTAAGATCACTAACGTAATCATTCAGGTTAAACGAAACCGCATCAGAAATACTTAAATTCTGCTCTGGTATCGTAGCAGTTTCTTCGGGGGCCTTATTGACCTGAAAAGCAACCGTATTCGACAGTGCAACAAGCTGGCCATCTGTGGCGCTAAAAACAACGCTTCCAAGCTCTTCTTCACCAGCAACCCCGGTGACAAGCCCGGTGGTTTGGTTAAGTGTTGCCCCTGCTGGCAGTTGACCGCTATTGACCGCGTAAAACAGAACATCCTGATCCAAAAAATATAACGATACGTTCAGGCTGATGTTATCGCCGGATTCCCAATATTGGTCAGGAATAGGCCCGCCAAAAGTGGGCGCATCATTAACCACAAACTGAACCGGATTAGAATCAACAGATTCACCACCCGATGTAGCCGTAAACGTTACAGACGAATTGGTGGCAGCGGTTACGGTTCCAGATAGTAAGCCCGTACTGGAATTTAACGTCAGCCCGCTGGGGAGCGTTGTTGATGAATATGTAAAAGGATCTTGATCTGGGTCAGTAAAATAAGGGGACAAATCAAGATTAACAGCATCACCCACCGCTAGTGCCTGATCGGGGATATTGTTAACCAGTGTTGGAGATGATGTAACCGTCCAATTAATTGTTGCGCTCGATGATAACGAGCCATCGCTTGCTGTCACTGTTGTGGTCGTAACAGCATTATTGGTAGGAGTGCCCTCAATAAGGCTGCCAGACAACCCCAGGCCTTCCGGCAAAGTATCAACCGTAAATGTTAGCGTGTCAGCGTCCGTCACGTAGTCAGAAAGGTTAATGCTAACGGCAGTACCCGTTTTTACTTCCTGGGCCGGGATGCTTCCCCAGACAGGCGGCGCATTCACTCTTAACTCAAAAGCATAAGGGCCAATGCTGTCACCCTCTGGATCTGACACAGTGACCGTAGACGTTACCGTCTGCTCTGTCGTTGGCGTGCCATTAATAACGGCTGCGGCCTGGCTGTCCTGAGAAATGCCATCAGGCAAATTACTAAACGCATAAGACAACGCCTTGCCTGCCGGATGGCTGAAATAACTCGACAAACTGAATGAATACGAAGTGCTCACCTGAGCCATAGGCGCGTTAATTGGCCCGGAAAACTGAGGCTCATCAGCTTCATTTGATACGACCGCATTGCTCGCATCGCTCCATACGCCTGTATCCGCGTCCTTAATCCAATAGCGATAAGTCGATGGTTCAGTAGCCACCACCTCACCAGTGGCAAGATTGGCAACACCAGCGCCCGAATAAAAATAGCCATAAGCAATATCGCCAACACTGATATTACCGTTACCAACAAATACGCCGCCAACCGTAACAATCGTTTCCAGGTCATGGTTAGCTGGCGGTACTAGCTGAATGGTTATATCCCGCGTTTCTGATCCGTTGCTTAGTGTTAAGACGATGCTGGTGTTATAGCCAAGCGTTTTATCACCAAATACTTTAGGGTCAGGCGCAACAAAAGTATGCGTATCTGCATCTACCGAATTAAAGCTGATCGCACCTGCACTGGTGGATATGCTTGTCAGGTTAGGCCATGTAATGGTAACCGTTTCACCCGGCGTTGGGGTTGAGCTGCTTATTCCCATGAACTGAATAAGCGCCGACATTGACCTCTCGCCATCGTCCGGGTCTATTGCGCGAACCCGAAAAGGCGCTGCGTCTTCTGGCTGATTAACGCGCCAATGTATATAACCCTGCGCGTCAATTTTTGTTTCGTTGCCTGCATCGTCCGTTGCTTCAAACTCGATTTCATCTGCATTTTCAAGCGCGGCTTCACCTGCGGGCGCGGTAACGACAACGCCAGCTGCATCAGCCGAATAGCCAGACAAATCAATAAAATCACTGCCCGAAGGCGGCAAGATTGTTACCGAGCTAAAATAGGTTTCATTCACCCGAGCTTCCAGCGGCACACCGTATTTAGAACCCGCCACGTTGGGCCAAATCAAATTAAAACTGGTAACGGTCGCGTCACCGCCCACGTTTGTTTGATAGCCCGACTGATAAACGCCGTTAATCGCTAAACCGTTGGTTTGTGTTGCGTCCTGATTCCATTGCACCAGCACACCAGTTGCGCCTCGACGTATCGGGCTGCCGCCGTTAATTGAAACGATGGCCAAGCCTGCCGCTGTTGTAAATGAGGGGCTTGTTACTTGCGAGCTGTCGAGCGTGTTGCTGCTTGCGAGGAAATGAGCATAGTACGTTGTGTTTTGCGTTAAACCGGTGAATGAGAAATTATTCACGCCGGCTATTGAGTTATCAATAAATGCAGTCGCAGCAGCCCCGTTACCGCTCTTGTGATCGGCAACGCTCGGTGGTGCCGCGCTAGTGCTAACGTAGGCCCAAACATCCGCGCCGGCTGTGTCGCAGGTTACCGCGCCGGTTGCTGTTGATTCGCCTGTACTGCTACCGTCGGGGCCAGACAAGGCGGGTGGCGAACCTGCGCCGGGATCACTCGCGCCAATCGACGTTACAGCGCCACGCAGAGCGCCGCTTAATGTGTCAGTAACCGGATAGGTCGGATCGTTGCGTAAATCAATACCGTGCTGATACGCACCTGTGTCTGCGGTTGTTATTGCGTAGTTACCACCAGCTGCATCAGCGAATGCAAACGTTTGGTTAACTCTATCTTCTGTGTTACCGCCACCACTGACCGTGTAACCGAGTGACGCCTGGTCGGTAGCATTATTGTTTGAGCCGGCACCGAACGTACCCACAAGCGGATTAGTCGTTCCGTGGAACAGGCTGCCACGCACTACCGGCAAGGCCGCGCCAGAATTTTCTATGCCCGTTGCACAGTTAATGAATGTGTTATCAGAGGCATAGTAAGTACCGCCGCCTCTGTTGATAGGAAGCACGCGTTGTGGAAAGTCGCGGAATATGTTGTTACTAAGCCGCAAATTAATATTGCTACCAATAAAACAGAATGCGTTTGAAGTTCCTCCGGTGCCTGTATAACGAACGTGGCAGCGCTTAAATTCTCGGTGATTAGATCCGCCGCCACGTAAGTTTAGCAGTTGCTGGGAACCACCCAATTTTCCCAGCTCAACCTGAATGTTATCAAAAACAAAATCACGAAAAACAGAGCCGGTGGCCGTGGTTGCTAGTGTGTATTTAGAGTTATCCCAGCCATAATTAGCTGCATGACCAAGCGCAGGCAGAAACAGAATATAACAGCCGTTACTGTAATTAGTGCCCCAATCAGAGCTAATCACGGGTGTACCAACCGTGTCTTTAACGCCGGTAGACGCTCGACAATAAAACACAAGCCGCACATCAGCGGCGGTCAGGTTAGTTACTTCACCCGCTAATGCCGCAACCACGCCCGTGTACGCATCTGCCCAGCTTGTACCATTACCCGCACCAGTTGCGCCGGTATCAATGTATCTTATACGATCCGTTGCCATTGTTATGCTGCCTCATACGCGCCGATAGTGGGGTTGCTGGGTCGATTATTTTTTAAATAATCAATATCGATTGAAAGTCCATAAAGATTTTCGAATTGAGCAATAGCCGGTGGTTTTGCGCCGGCATTATCAGCCGCAGATCCCACTGCCGGGATAAAGTTTGTTAGCTGCGGATCGCCCAGTGTTGAGTTGTTTTCTTTACCGGTTGTGGCTCGCCATCCCGCCAAATCTTGAATGTCGCCGTTACGATTGAATGATTCCGCCTCGATAACGGGATGGTACAAATTATTATCAGTGGTAAGCGCCGAATGCCCGCCGCTGGTACTCATTCGTATCTCATCGCCAGCGGTTGATGTTCGATTAAAATACAAATTGCCGGTGTGATTGACCGTTTGCGAGCCGATTAAAATCGTACCTCGCTGGTAATTTACAACGGTGTTCCATGCAATGGTTGCATTTGATGTGCCGCGCATGTGCATAGCTTCTGCACCGCTGTATGAGCTTGAAGCACTCCAGCTTACCCCGTCGGCAGGTCGCACGTCTCGAATTAAATTACCGATGAAATGCACATTATCACCGCCGGTACAAATCGGCCCGGACGCTACGTCGTAAACTTCATTAAACAGCGCCCAAACACGCTCCGCGTTGTTATGAACAACCAATGGCGTCATGGTCGCCGCTGCGCCAATGTTCGCCATTCTGAAATTGTACATTTTGTTCTGGCTTATGATTATGTCGTCGCTGTGTTTAATATCTACAGCGTTTTCAAAATTATCATGCATGTCATTTTTAGCGATATAAATGCGCTGGCAAATATTGCTTTCTGCTGTGTTCGCATCAGCGACTTGAATGCTATCACCGCCCATATGATGGACGTGATTGCCGATAAACCACAGGTCAGTGATATTGACCGCTGGCTTGCATCCGTGAATATCATTTTCTGGTGTCGATGCGCTGTCGGTAACGTCACCATAACCCCAAATGTGATTATTCCAGATAACAATATGATGCGACTTGCTGCCCGATGGCCCGCTTAAGCCCAGAACAGAACCAAAACCAACGTTAGTCTGATCGCCCTGAAATTCAGAGTTTCTTAATGTTAAATATTGCGACTGCTGCGAGTAGTGAACTTCCCACGCGCCACCGTCGCGCTTAACTGATCTAATGCCATCGAAAATGGCATGGCGGCAACCGATTAAACGTAACCGCTCGTCAAATTCTGGAAAACCACCACGGCCAACAAACCAACACGGGTTTTCCGGTGTGCCTTGGAGCGTTAACTCATAACGCGGGGCGCTGGTCGTGTATAGCGTATTTGTTTTTTCAACAACAATAACGGTGCCCGCAGGGTGGGTGCCGGTGGGAATATTGCGACGAGGGGCACCAGGGCGACCGTTACCGTTGGCGTCGTTGCCCGTTTCGTTATTTACATAATACCAATTCGCGGCATTAGTGTTTGCTGCCCATTCCTGCGGGTCAGCGGGAACCGGCCTTGTTCTCGGGCAGTAACCAAAATCAATTTCCGGATTAGGCACCCCGATAGCATACTGACCAGGCGGCGGCGGTAGCGTGCTCCACCATCCGTTATTTTGATTGTGCAGCTCGGATATTGTGAGCGCTAGTAAACTTTTCGACATGCTGCCGCTTCCTATATTTTCGCCAGGCTTAAACGATCCTGGGCCTTTTAACTGTCAGCTCTCTACTGCCATTGGCGGTGTTGATTTTTATTTTCGCCCGAGCAATGCCAACCCAAAACGACTTATAAAAATGCGCCGCCATTTGCGGGTTAGTCCAGGCTCGATCCGGCATACGCAATAACCGGTACTTTGCTCCGTCCGCTATTTCCTCGCACCAGTCGTTAAAAAAGAAATCCTCCACCTCTTTAGCATCCTTCTTGGGCATCAAGGCAAAGCTGGCTGTGATGGCATCGTTAATAATGGCTTCGCTTGGTGAGCGATCCATCAATATTTCAGTCGGTTGAAGGATTACATAAAAGTGAGGTGAGCCGGTTTTCGTGCGCCAGCCAGGTGATGCCTTGTCCAGCTCTTCTTCTGTTCTTAAGTGAAGCTCCTTACCCAAGAACCGAACAGACTTAATCAAGGCGGAATCAGCATGCGGCGGAATATCCAGCACATAGTCAGGCACGTTGGCAATCGCAGGAATAGGGTCGGAACTATAGAGCCAGATATGACTGCGCTTGCAGAACTCGATCATTGCGCTTTTGACTTCACGAAGCGCAACCGCCTCAGGGCAGCCCGGCGCATCCGCCAAAACGTAAGGCAACCACTGTTCAACCTCAATCACTTGCTTGCTCCAGGTTGTTTTGGTGAAAACGCAAGATCGGCCTCAGTTTTAAGGCGAAGCTTCTCAAAAAACTCTTGGTAATACGCTTTTGATTTTGCGTATTCAGGCGTTTTTTCATCGGCGCGGGATAAGCACCGGTACATCGCGTAATCAATAAGTGCGGGGGCATAAATTGCGCCAACTGTAATATCAGGGTCTCCCGAGAAATCGTACTCAGGGGGGCGCTTTGAAATAACAGCCCTGACATTAACACTGCCAACCGAAGGCGGATTAACGTAAAAGTTTTTAGGGGTCTTCTCGTCAAACGCATATTCTTTCACCAGGCTTTCAGGCTCGGCATTCATCCAGTTTGGTTCAAGCTCATCAAGGATTTGTCGTTCAACTATCCTGATAGCCCTGCCGTTTTCATTGCTAACCAACCGGATCAGCCGTAGCGCATCATCGGGCACCGACTGAAAAGCGCCCACTGATAAAGGGATAGATTCAGTTGCCTCGCTTGCATCAGGCCGTAGCGCAATGACAGAAAGCTCAGCTTCTGCCAGCCATCCGTTAATTTGATCCTCAGTCCATGTGACTTTCGAGAAATCAACCAGCAACTGCGCTACGCTTGAATTAAGCGAGGAAAACTTCATTATTTTTCTGCCTGCTCTGCGTCGCGGGCTGCCCTGGCTTTTTCCAGCGCTCCTTGAACCAAGGCTCGAAGTTCTTTAACCCGAATGTTATCGGGGAATGTCATTTGCAGTTTGTTGCCCACCACCATTAGTTGCGGCTTACCAAATGAAGAAATATCAACATCAATATCGAAGTCATCGGGAATAATGGTCTTTTCGACAGATTTGTCTCCTTCCAGCTTTTCCATTTGCTTTTTATCGAACTCTGCAAGAAAACGCTTTGCTTCTTCGGGGGAAGCCTCAATCATTTTTTTGTGTTTAAGTAGCGCCCTTGTGGCAAGAAAAAGGCGACCTGTTTTAGTGTGCTTCAATACTTTCATAAAAATTTACCGCCGCTGAAAATAAAAAAAGCGGCACCAGGGGATGGTGCCGCGAAGGTTTAGCGTGTGATAACGCCATGAGCTAAAGCTGTGTCGTTAATGACTTCAAAACCATAAACATTCAAACCCTGAACCGAAACACCAAACCTTTTTTCTAGCTCAATGATTCTGGTCTTGGTCATTTGCGATGCAAACGTTAGGCCGCTTTTATGGCCCGCCAGAATATCAAAATTGCCGCCGGTGTGGCTTAACAGGTTGGATGTGTAAATGGTGCAACCGTCAATGATTCCAATTCGACCGTTGCGAGCAATGGACGTGTTATCGCCCGTTAAACTTGCATCCTTTAGGTCTGACTTTTTGATCATTCCGCCGGTCCAGGTAGGGATAACAATCCAGCGTCCATCTTCTGGAATATCGCTCTCACCCAGTACCACGTTCAAATCAATAATGTAATCCAAGACATTATCTTTTGTCAGTGTTACGGGGGTGGCGGCGGTACCCAGATTAATGTTACCGGAAAGTTTGCCCGCTGTTGCGCCTGCATTTGTTGCTGCCACGTCCGCAGGAATTGAGCCTAAAATATCGGAATCAATAGCAATCTTCATTCGATTGGAGGACGCATCCGTCCATCTGTCCAGCTCAATATGAGATTGTAGCTTGTCAATATCCTCAACCAGGAAGTTAAAATATTTTGCTCGGTCGATCTCCAGGTTAACACCATCAGAGTTTAAAACTTCGCTGCCCATATCG